>Ga0209793_1002088_pt1 | contig 10143 bp, 7 predicted proteins | sample EBPBio122009_DNA_FD_185863 | JGI IMG/M metagenome (GOLD analysis project Ga0209793, IMG submission 185863) | Wastewater treatment Type I Accumulibacter community from EBPR Bioreactor in Madison, WI, USA - Reactor 1_2/2/2009_ DNA (SPAdes) (version 2) | ecosystem: Engineered > Bioreactor > EBPR >... | reverse complement strand
GCCCGAGGCTTCGCCGGTGCCCATCATCGCCTTGCCCATCTCGCGCATCACCGAACGCACGTCGGCGAAGTCGAGATTGATCAGGCCTTCCTTGACCATCAGGTCGGTGATGCAGGCGACGCCGGAATACAGCACCTGGTCGGCCATGGCGAAGGCGTCGGCAAAGGTCGTCTTGTCGTTGGCGATGCGGAACAGGTTCTGGTTCGGGATGACGATCAGCGTGTCGACGCTCTTCATCAGGTCCTCGATCGCGGCTTCCGCCGTCTTCATCCGGCGCTGGCCTTCGAAGTGGAACGGCTTGGTCACCACGCCGACGGTCAGGATACCCTTTTCGCGCGCGGCGCGGGCAACCACGGGCGCGGCGCCCGAACCGGTGCCGCCGCCCATGCCGGCGGTGACGAAGCACATATGGGTGCCGGCCAGATGGTCGATGATCTCATCGATGCATTCTTCCGCCGCGGCGCGCCCGACTTCCGGCTGCGAGCCGGCGCCAAGGCCCTCGGTCACATGCGCGCCCAGCTGGATGATGCGCTCGGCCTTCGACATCGTCAGCGCCTGGGCATCGGTATTGGCGACCACGAATTCGACGCCCCGCAGGCCCGCCGAGATCATGTTGTTGACGGCGTTGCCGCCGCCCCCGCCAACGCCGAAAACGGTGATGCGCGGCTTGAGTTCGGTAATGTCCGGCTTTTGCAGATTGATCGTCATGGTCTTCGTCCTTTGCCTTTCTTGCCGCCTCGCCAAGCGGCTGATTGTTCCGGGCTGTCGCCCGATCTCAGAAACTGTCCCTGATCCATTGAGACATGCGCTGAAGCCTGCCGCCCGTCCCGGTCGCCCTGACGCCCGAACCCGCACTCACGCGCCTGCTCTCGAAACCCGCCACCTGCGGATAGATCATCAAACCCACAACGGCCGAGAAGGCCGGCCCCTTGGCCGCCTCCGGCAGTCCGGCAATGCCCAGCGGCCGGCCGATGCGCACATTGCGCCCGAGAATGCGGCGCGCCGCATCCGGCAGCCCGGTCAGCTGGCTGGCGCCGCCCGTCAACACGACGCGCTTGCCCACCACATTGCCGAAACCCGACCGGTTGAGCCGGTCGCGAACCATTTCCAGCGTCTCGTCGACGCGAGCGCGGATGATGCGGCTCATCACCGCGCGGGGAATCTGCAGCGGCACGTCATTGTCGTCGCTGCCGAGCGCCGCCACCGTGACGATGTCACGGTCGTCGGCCGCCGTCTGCATCGCCGAGCCGTGCATCACCTTCAGCCGTTCCGCATCCTCGATGCGCGCCGACAGGCCGCGCGCCAGATCCTGGGTCACATGGATGCCGCCGACGGGAATAGCGTCGGCAAACATGAACTTGCCTTCCGAAAACACCGAGATCGTCGTCGTGCCGCCGCCCATGTCGATGCAGGCCGCGCCCATCTCGGCCTCGTCGTCGACCAGGGCCGCGAGCGCGCTTGCGTAAGGCGTGGCGACGCGGCGCTCCACCGACAGATGCGCCCGGTTGATGCACAGTTCGAGATTGCGCAGCGGCGCCACGTCGCCGGTCAGCACATGCATGTCCACGCCCAGAGCGTCGCCGATCATGCCGCGCGGATCGCGGATGCCGCGCTCGCCGTCGAGCGAAAAGCCGACCGCCAGCGAATGGACGATGTCGCGCTCCGACTGCAGCGCCTGCCGCGATCCCGCCGCCAGCACCCGCTTGATGTCCGAGGATTCGACCTCGTGGCCGCCAAGATTGATCGAGGCCTGCACGATCGAGCTTTTCAGCCGCCCGGCGGAAACGTTGCACACCAGCGATTCGACCGTCAGCCCGGCCATCCGCTCGGCCGCGTCGACCGCCAGACGGATCGCCTGTTCCGCCTTGTCGAGATCGACGATGACACCGCCCTTGACCCCTTGCGATTTCTGGTGGCCGATGCCGATGACCTGGATCTGGTGGGTGCGGCCGGGCAGCCGCGCGGTTTCCTCGCGCGGCTTCAGCTTGGCGATGATGCAACACACTTTCGACGAGCCGATGTCGAGCACCGTGACGACGCTCGATTTTCGGGCCGGATGTGCGGCGGAATGTCCGAACCAGCTCATGTCGGGTTTCCTGGCCGGCTGGCCTTGCGCTTCTGTTCGGTCAGCGCCGCGGCGCGGCGCACCGCCGCCTCCGGCGTCAGCTTGACGACGATCCTGTCGTCGAGGCGCATGTCGACGGCGTCGAGATCGCGCGACAGGATGCCCTGCTCGGCGTCGAGCGCCACCAGTTCCTGGATCGCGGCTACCTCGCCATGTTCCGGCAGCTTGACGGTCACGCCGTTCTCCAGCCGCAGGTCCCAGCGGCGGTCGGCGACGCGGATGAACGCCTTGACCCGCGACGCCAGGCCGAGCGACTTGGCGATTTCGGCGGAAAACTGCGACGCGCGCTCATTGGCGCCTTCGCCGATGAACAGCGGCAGCGTCGCATAGCGTTCGCTGCGCAACGGCACGATCCGCTGGCCGTCGGCTCCGATCAGCGACAGTTCGCGGCCGTGCTGCCAGATCGCCAGCGGTTTCTTTTCGACGATCGTAACCTCGATCGCGTCCGGGTAGATTTTACGGACCGACGCCTTTTCCACCCATGGCAGTTCGGCGATGCGCTGCCGCGCTTCCTCGGCGTTGAAGCCGATCAGCGACGTCCAGCCGTTCAGTTGCAGCTTGTCGAGCACGTCGATTTCCGACGTCTCCTTGTTGCCCGCCATGCGCACGTCTTCGATGGCGAAGCCGCTGCGCGCGGTCAGCGCCTGCACCACAGCGTCGGTGTGGCCGCCCATGGCCATGCCGTAAACGCCGGCCGCCGAAAGATAGACGGCCGACAGCACGGTTGCGGCAAAGCGCGGCGGCGTCACGTCGCCGGCAAAAATTCGCCCCAGCACCCGCGCCGGCTTGCGCAGCGGACGCGGCAGCACCAGGCCCTCGCCCGCAAGGGTCGAGGCGCCATGCCCTGCGTGGGCAGCCTTTCCACCACCGAAACGCCGGATCAACGCGAACACGAAGCGTCCTCCACCATCCAACTCAACAGCTCGCCGAAACTGTGGCCCGCATTGAGGGCGATGTCCGGCACGAGCGATGTCGGCGTCATGCCTGGCTGCGTATTGACTTCAAGCCACACGACCTCCCCGTTTTCCGAGTGGCGGTCGTCGTAGCGAAAGTCAGAACGGGACACTCCCCGGCAGCCGATTGCTTGATGAGCCTTGAGCGCCAATGTCTGTATTTTTTGGTAAATATTTGGTGAAATTTTTGCAGGGATTTCGTGTTTTGATCCGCCCTTCACATATTTCGAGTCGTAATCGTAGAACGAGTGGCCGACCGGGATGATCTCGCACACCCCCAACGCCACGTCGCCCATCACCGCGCAGGTCAGCTCACGCCCGTGAACGAAGCGTTCCACCATCACCTTGTCGCCGTAGCGCCATTCCGACGAGCCGATCACCTGTGGCGGATGCGCCTGGTCTTCCTTGACGATGACGACGCCAAAACTCGACCCCTCGCACACCGGCTTGACCACATAGGGCGGCGCCATCGGGTGCCTGGAACCGACGTCGAATCGGCTCATGGTCTTGGATTCGGCGACCGGAATGCCTCTCGATTTGGCGATCCGCTTGGCCTGTTCCTTGTTCATAGCCAGCGCCGACGCCAGCACCCCGGAATGTGTGTAGGGGATTTGCAGATATTCCAGCACGCCCTGGATCGCGCCGTCTTCGCCGAACGGTCCGTGCAGGGCGTTGAAGGCGACGTCGGGCTTGAGCTCGGCCAGCACCTGGGCGACGTCGCGGCCGACATCGACCCGCGTCACCCGGTAGCCGGCGGCCTCCAGTTCGTCCGCGCACGCCTTGCCGGACGACAGCGAAACCGGCCGCTCGGACGACAGCCCACCCATCAACACGGCGACGTGTTTGCCCTTTCGTCCAGGATTGCGCCGACGTTTCAGGAATCGAAATCCGAGCCTCCCTTGAGCTTTCCCCAGGGCCGTTACGCGCCGCACGCGCACGCGACTCAAAATCACAAGAAAACGTTCAACGTCAGGGAATCAGAGGTTCCGCTCCCTGGCAACGATCAAAGCGCACGGAGCTTGCGCCGGCCATGCCAATCCGGCCAGGCGTTGCATTTCGGACTCAGTCGAAAACGCCGCCGCCGCCTGCCTGAAGCGGCTACAGCAATTGCCCGAGGAACGGGTCGACCTCGCGGCCGGGCTTGAACAGGCCGAGCCGCTTGATCTCCCATTCGAGCCTTACGCCGGAATTTTCCAGCACCCGGCCGCGCACCGTTTCGCCAAGGAATTCAAGATCGTAACCGGTTGCGTTGCCGGTGTTGATCATGAAATTGCAGTGCATCGGGCTCATCTGCGCGCCGCCGATCATCAGCCCGCGTCCGCCGGCCTTGTCGATTTCTTTCCAGGCCGAGGTTCCGGGCGGATTCTTGAAGGTCGATCCGCCGGTCTTTTCCTTGATCGGCTGCACCGTCTCGCGGTGCAGCTGCACCGCGTCCATCGCCGCCCTGATCTCGTCGCGGTCGGCCGGCGGCCCCTCGAATTCGGCGAAGGTGAACACCAGGTCCGCCGGCGCCGCCGAATGCCGGTAGGCGTAGCCCATGCCGGCGTTGGACAGCACATGCAAATCGCCCTTGCGGTCGATGGCGCGCACCTCGACAACCCGCTCGCGCGTCTCGACGCCGTTGGCGCCCGCGTTCATCCGCAGCGCCCCGCCGATGGCGCCGGGAATGCCGTGGTAGAAATGAAAGCCGCCGATGCCCGCCTCATGCGCCAGCGCCGCCACCCGCTTGTCGGGAACCGCGGCGCCCGAGCGGATGCGGGCGTCGCCGACCTGGCTGACCTCGCCAAAACCCCTGGCCGACAGCCGGACGACGAAGCCGGGAATGCCGCCTTCGCGCACCAGCAGGTTGGAGCCGACGCCGACCGGCAGCACCGGGATGTCCTCGGGCACGGCGCGCATGAACGCCGCCAGGTCTTCCTCGTCGGCCGGCTGGAACAGCGCCTGCGCCACGCCGCCGGCGCGGAACCAGATGATCTTGTCCATCTCGGCGTCGGCGATCAGCCGGCCGCGCAATGCCCCCAGCCGTCCTTCCAGCTTCTTCAGCAGTTCGACGCCGTTCATTCGACCGCCAGTTCCTTCGGCAGCGCATAGGCCCATTGGGTGATGTTGCCTGCGCCGAGAAACACAACGAAATCACCGGGTTTCGCCAATTCCCTGACAATCGGGGCGATCGCTTCGGGACCCGCCACATAGCGCGCGTCGCGATGACCGCCGGAGCGGATGCGCGACACCAGCGCTTCCGAGGTGACGCCCTCGATCGGGTCCTCGCCGGCGGTGTAGACCGGCGCCACCATCACCGTGTCGGCGTCGTTGAAGCACGAGGCGAAATCGTCGAACAGATCGTGCAGCCGGGTGTAGCGATGCGGCTGGGCGATGGCGATGACCCGGCCGCCGGTGGAATCGCGCGCCGCCCTCAGCACCGCCCTGATCTCCACCGGATGGTGGCCGTAATCGTCAAAGATCTCGACGCCGTGCCAGGTCCCGGTGTGGGTGAAGCGCCGCTTCACCCCGCCGAAGCCGGCCAGCCCCGCCTTGATCGCCTTTTCCGACATGCCCAGTTCATGCGCCACGGCGATCGCAGCGGTCGCATTGGAGACATTGTGGCGGCCCGGCATCGGCAGCCGCAAATCGGCCATCTGCGTCACCTTGCCGGTCTTCCTGTCTCGGATCTCGACGTCGAAGGCCGACACCGCGCCGTCCATGCGGTGGTTGAAAAAGCGCACATCGGCCTGCGGGTTCTCGCCATAGGTGACGACGCGGCGATCCTCGATGCGGCTGACCAGCGCCTGCACCTCGGGATGGTCGATGCACATCACCCCGAAGCCGTAGAACGGCACGTTTTCGACAAACTGGGCGAAGGCGTCGCGCACCTTGTCGAAACTGCCATAATGGTCGAGATGTTCGGGGTCGATATTGGTGACCACCGCGATGTCGGCCGGCAGTTTCAGGAAGGTGCCGTCGCTTTCGTCGGCCTCGACCACCATCCAGTCGCCCGCGCCCATGCGCGCATTGGTGCCATAGGCGTTGATGATGCCGCCATTGACCACGGTCGGGTCGAGCCCGCCAGCCTCGAGCAGCGTCGCCACCATCGAGGTGGTGGTGGTCTTGCCATGGGTGCCGCCGATGGCGATCGCCTGGCGGAACCGCATCAGCTCCGCCAGCATCTCGGCGCGGCGCACGATCGGCAGCAGTCTTTCGCGCGCCGCCATCAGTTCGGGATTGCTCTTCCTGATCGCGGTCGACACCACCACCACTTCGGCGTCGCCGAGATTTTCGGCCTTGTGGCCGACAAAGCACTCGATGCCCTTGTCGCGCAGCCGCTGCACATTGGCGCTTTCGGACTGGTCAGACCCCTGCACCTTGTAGCCGAGATTGTGCAGCACTTCGGCGATGCCGCTCATGCCGATGCCGCCGATGCCGATGAAATGCACCAGGCCGATTGTATGCGGCATCTTCATGCTTGGGCGCCCCGTTCGTAGTCTTGGACAGTCATGCCGGAGGCAATAGCCTCTGTCAGGTCGGCGAGCAACTGCGCCGCGTTGGGGCGGCCGACGCTGCGCGCGGCGGCCGCCATCTTCGCGCTCATCGCCGGATCGTCCATATAGCCGGCGATCTTCGCCGCAAGCACGTCAGGCGTCAGCGACGCCTGCGGCGCCACCTCGCAGCCGCCGACGCTGGCCAGCGCCTCGGCATTGGCCGCCTGGTCGTGGTCGAGCGCATGCGGATAGGGAACCAGCACCGCCGGCCGGCCGATGACGGCGATTTCCGACACCGTCGATGCGCCCGAGCGCGAGATCACCAGGCTGGCGCGGGCCATGCGTTCAGCCAGGTCGCCAAAGAACGGCGACACCTGCGCCTCGACGCCAAGCCCGGCATAGGCGGCGCGCACCGCCGCCTCGTCGCCCTGGCGCGCCTGCTGCACGATGCGCAGCCGCTGGCGTTGCTCGGGCGGCAGCAGCGCCACGGCGGCAGGAACCGCCTCGGAAAAGAACTGCGCGCCCTGGCTGCCGCCAAACACCAGCAGATGGAACGGCTGCCCCGGCCCCGACGGCGCATAGGCGCGGTCCGCGGCCTCGATCACCGCCGGGCGCACCGGATTGCCGGTCACCACCGTCTTTTGCGGCGCGCTTGAGGTCTGCTTGGTCAGGAACCCTCCGGCAATAGCGTCGACGCGCCCGGCCAGCGCCTTGTTGGCGCGGCCCATCACCGCGTTCTGCTCATGGATCAGCGTCGCCGCGCCGCGCCGCGTCGCCGCATAGAGCGGCGGAAGCGTCGGATAGCCGCCAAAGCCCACCACCGCCTTCGGCTTGATCTCGGCGATCACCCGCGACGCCTGCCGCACCCCGCCCCAGATGCGCCAGAAGGTCCGCGCCAACGCGATCGGGTTCTTGCCGCCGACCGTCGCCGACCGGATCTGGTGGATTTTGGCGGCCGGAAATTTTCCCGCGAACCGCTCGGCGCGGTCGTCGGTGGCCAGATGGATCTCCCAGCCGCGCGCCGCCAGTTCATGCGCCAGCGCCTCGGCGGGAAACAGGTGCCCGCCGGTGCCGCCGGCGCTCAGGAGAATAACGCCCTTCGACAATCTCTACTCCGCCGGCAAGATGCGTTCGTCGAAGCGCGGGCGCGTCGCCTGCCGCGATTCGGGCCGGGTGCGGGTCAGCGCCAGCACCATGCCCATCGAAATCGCCATCGCCACCAGCGACGAGCCGCCATAGGAGATGAACGGCAGCGTCATGCCTTTCGCCGGCAGCAATTGCAGGTTCACGCCGATATTGATGATCGATTGCAGCCCGAACAGGATCACCAGCCCCGACACCGCCAGCCGTGTGAACTCGTCGCGCTCGCGCAGCGCGATCGCCAGCCCGCGCAGCACGATGAAGGCGAACAGGCCGACCAGCAGCATGCACAGGATGATGCCGAACTCCTCGCCGGCCACGGAGAAGATGAAGTCGGTGTGGCTATCGGGCAGGATGCGCTTTGCCGTGCCCTCGCCCGGCCCTCGGCCGAACCAGCCGCCATTGATGATCGCCTCGCGGCCGGTCTCGGTCTGGAAATTGTCGCCCTCGCCGGTCAGGAAGCGGTCGACGCGGCCCGCCACGTGGGGGAAGAACGTATAGGCGCCGAACGCCCCGGTGACGCCGATCACGCCGAACACCGCGATCCACAACCACGGCATGCCGGCCATGAAGAACATCGTCGCCCAGGTCGCCGTCACCAGCATTGTCTGGCCAAGGTCGGGCTGCGCTACCAAGAGCGTCACCACCAGGCCGACGAGGATGATCGCAAACAGATTGCCGGGAATTTCTGGCTGCCTGGCGTGTTCGGCGAACAGCCAGGCGCAGATCACCACGAAGGCCGGCTTGAGGAACTCCGACGGCTGGAGCGACACCCCCGCCAGCGACAGCCAGCGGCGCGAGCCCTTGACCTCGACGCCGACGAACAGCGTCAGCACCATCGCCGCGATCATCAGCACCAGCATGATCGCCGCCAGTCGCCTCACCTGCCGGTGGTCGAGAAACGAGATCGCCAGCATCACCCCGATCGCCGGCAGCATGAACACGATCTGGCGGGTGACGAAATGGAATTCTTCCAGCCCGATGCGCTCGGCGACCGCCGGGCTGGCGGCGAACGACAGCACGATTCCCAGCACCATCAACGCCAGGAAAGAGGCGAGAAACCAGCGGTCGATCGTCCACCACCAGGTCGATACGAGTCCACGGTCTGTGCGACTGGTCATGTCAGGCTCCTGAGCGCGGACGCATCTTCTCGATATACGAAGCGAAGACGAAGGAACTGTTAACCATCATTCAGCCTGTTGCGACGCGCGGCCATCCGCGCGGTCATTTTTTCGTTTACCGCGGAACGCTCCGCCGATCGTTACGCCGCCCAGGCCTCAGATCGGCTCTACTCCATCGAGGCAGAGAACGGCGGCGCGGAACGCGTCGCCCCGGACCTCGAAATTTTTGAACTGGTCGAAGCTTGCGCAGGCCGGCGACAGCAGCACCACCGCCTCGCCGGCGCTGTCGCGCGCCGCATCCGCCGCCGCGCGCGCCACCGCCACGGCCAGCGTGCCGGAAATCTCGTACGGCACAGACGTTCCCAGCGTCGCCGAGAACGCCGGCGCGGCCTCGCCGATCAGATAGGCGCGCGCGATGCGTGGAAAAAACGGCCGGAGCGGCTCGATGCCGCCCTGTTTCGGCAGCCCGCCGGCGATCCAGTAGATGCGCCCAAAGCTCGACAGCGCCGGCGCAGCCGCCTCGGCATTGGTCGCCTTGGAATCGTTGACGAACAGCACATTGCCCTTGCGGCCGACCTGCTGCATCCGGTGCGCCAGGCCCGGAAAACTGTTCAGCCCGGGCTGCAACGCCTCGCGCGGCATGCCGACGCGCAGGCAGGCCGCGATCGCCGCAAGCGCGTTCTGGGCGTTGTGCTGGCCGCGCAGCGAGCCGACGCCTTCCAGCGAAGCGACGCGGGAATACTTGCCGTGGCTTGCATGCATCAACGCCTGGCCGTCGGCGAAGTAACCGTCGGTCAGCGCCAGCCGCTTGGAGATGCGGATGACGTCCTGCCCGGCCCGTTCGAGCCGGTCGGCGATGTCGGCGCAGAAAATGTCGTCGACCGCGACGATCGCTGTCCGGCTTCCCGCCACCAGCCGCTCCTTGATCGCGGCATAGTTCTTCATCGTGCCGTGCCGGTCGAGATGGTCGGGCGTCAGGTTGAGCAGCACGCCGGCGGTCGGATCGAGCGACGGCGCCAGGTCGATCTGGTAGGACGAGCATTCGACCACGTAGTGACGCTCGGGCGTGGGCGGATCGAGCGTCATCACCGCCCGGCCGATATTGCCCCCCATCTGCGTGTCCAGCCCCGCCGACGCCAGCAGATGCGCGGTCAGCGCCGTCGTCGTCGACTTGCCGTTGGTGCCGGTGATCGCGATGAACGGCGCGTCGGGCGCCCGCGCCCGCCGCTCGCGCGCAAACAGTTCCACGTCGCCAATGATCTCGACGCCGGCGCCACGCGCCAGATCGACGCTCCAGTGCGGCTTGGGGTGGGTCAGCGGCACGCCGG
>Ga0209793_1002084_pt1 | contig 10160 bp, 8 predicted proteins | sample EBPBio122009_DNA_FD_185863 | JGI IMG/M metagenome (GOLD analysis project Ga0209793, IMG submission 185863) | Wastewater treatment Type I Accumulibacter community from EBPR Bioreactor in Madison, WI, USA - Reactor 1_2/2/2009_ DNA (SPAdes) (version 2) | ecosystem: Engineered > Bioreactor > EBPR >... | reverse complement strand
GCCGAACAGCGAGCGACGACCCCCGTTGCGAGCGGCCGTGAGGCGGAGCGACGGCTCCGTCTGGACGACCGGACGAGCAAGACATGTTCTTCGTCTTGCGAGGGAGGGAGGAAGACGGAGTCTTGGGAGCGCAGCCGAACAGCGAGCGATGACCGTACTGCCTGAGTGTCAGCGGGCTGTGCAAGGCTTCGGTTATGGCAGATCTCGTCGCGGCGATCGACCAGGGCACGACCAGCACACGCTGCATCCTCTTCGACCGGGGCGGCAACGCCGTCGACTCCCACCAGCTCGAGCATGACCAGATCCTGCCGCGGGCCGGCTGGGTCGAGCACGACCCGCTGCAGATCTGGCAGCGCACCGAGACGGTGGTCGAGCATGCGATGGCAGCGGCCGGGGTGTCCGCGAGCGACCTCGCCTCGGTCGGCATCACCAACCAACGGGAGACCACCGTGGTCTGGGATCGCCGGACCGGCCAGCCTTATCACAACGCCATCGTCTGGCAGGACACCCGGACCGCGTCGCTGGTCGCCGAGCTCGAACGGTCCGGACGAGGTGATCTCATCCGGGACCGGGCGGGGATCCCGCCGGCGACCTATTTCGCCGGCGGCAAGCTTGCCTGGCTGCTGAGCGAGGTCGAGGGACTGCGGGAGGCGGCCGAGGCCGGCGACGCACTGTTCGGCACCATCGACACCTGGCTGCTGTGGCAGCTCACCGGCGGTGTCGACGGTGGCCGGCATCTGACCGACGTCACCAATGCCAGCCGCACCATGCTGATGAATCTGGCCGACCTGGCCTGGGATCCGGACCTGCTCGAGCTGTTCGACATCCCCGCCCAGTTGCTGCCGCAGATCGTGCCGTCCTCCCATGCTGAGGCGTTCGGCACCGCCAAGGCGGCGTTCGGCGGCGAGGTGCCGATCGGCGGTGTGCTCGGCGACCAGCATGCCGCCATGGTCGGCCAGGTCTGCCTGGAGAAGGGCGAGGTGAAGAACACCTACGGCACCGGCAACTTCCTGCTGATGAACACCGGCACCGAGATCGTCCGCTCCGCCAACGGCCTGCTCAGCACCGTCTGCTATCAGTTCGGCGACGAACCGGCCCGCTATGCGCTGGAAGGCTCGATCGCCGTCACCGGCTCGGCGATCCAGTGGCTGCGCGACCAACTCGGCATCGTGGCCAGCGCCGACGACGCCGATCGGCTGGCGAGCACGGTGCCGGACACCGACGGGCTCTATTTCGTGCCGGCGTTCTCCGGGCTGTTCGCTCCCTATTGGCGACCGGATGCGCGCGGAGTCATCGTCGGCATGGCCCGCTTCCATACCGCCGCCCATCTGGCCAAGGCGACGCTGGAGGCCATCTGCTATCAGAGCTACGACGTGGTCAAGGCGATGGAGGCCGATGCCGGAGTCACCATGACCTCGCTCAAGGTCGACGGCGGGGTGACCAAGAGCAACCAGACCATGCAGTTCCAAGCCGACATCCTGGGACTCGACGTGATCTGCCCGGTCGTGCCCGAGACCACGGCGCTCGGCGCGGCCTATGCCGCCGGGCTGGCCGTCGGGGTGTGGGAGACCCCCGACGACTTCCGGACCAACTGGCAGGAGGGCCGGCGCTGGCGGCCCACCATCGACGACGACACGCGTACGGCTCTGGCGTCACCGCCTGGCACAAGGCCGTGGACCGCACCCTCGGCTGGGTCGAGCACTGACACCACCCGTTCATCCGCGCCCGATAGACCGACCGACAAGCCCGTTCGACGAGAGAGGAACCCCATGCGAGGTCACCCGTGTGACACCCGATCCCGACCGCAACCTGGCGCTGGAGCTGGTCCGGGCCACTGAGGCGGCCGCCATCAACTGTTCGCGGCTGATGGGCTTCGGTGACAAGAACGCCGTCGACGGTGCCGCCGTCGACGCCATGCGACCGGTGCTCGGCTCGGTGCGGATGAACGGCGTCGTCGTGATCGGCGAGGGCGAGAAGGACGAGGCCCCGATGCTGTTCAACGGGGAGCGGGTGGGCGACGGTTCCGGGCCCGAATGGGACATCGCGGTCGACCCCGTGGACGGCACGACGCTGACCGCCAAGAGCCTGCCGGACGCGGTCAGCGTGCTCGGTGTCTCCCCCCGCGGCACCATGTTCTCCCCCGGTCCCGCGGTCTATATGCAGAAGCTCGTGGTGCCGGGTTATGTCGCCGATCAGGTCGATCTCGACGCCCCGCTCGCCGACACCCTCGCCCGGATCGCCAAGACCACTGACCGATCGGTCTCCGAGCTGACCGTCGCCGTGCTGGACCGGCCGCGCCACGAGCAGCTCGTGGCCGAGATCCGGCAGGCCGGCGCTCGGATCCGGTTCCTGCTGGACGGCGATGTCGCGGGCGCGATCATGGCGGTCACTCCCGGCACCGGCGTCGACATGCTGGTCGGCATCGGCGGCACCCCGGAGGGCGTGCTCGGCGCGTGCGCACTGAAGTGTCTGGGCGGTGAGCTGGTCGGACGGCTGATCGCCCGCGACGAGACGGAGAAGCGAGCCATCCTGGACGCCGGTTTCGATCTGGACCGGGTGCTCACCACGGAGGATCTGGTCGCCGGCGACAACGTGTTCTTCGCGGCCACCGGCGTGACCGACGGCGCGCTGCTGAAGGGGGTCAGGTTCGAGGCGCGTCGGATCATCACCCATTCGCTGTCGATGCGCTCTCGGTCCGGCACCGTGCGGCTGATCGAGGGACGGCACGATCCGGAGCGGTCATTTCTGGTCAATCACTGATCGCAGTAGGGTTCCAAGTGGCCCGACCATGACAGCTTGGAGGTCTCGACGATGGCGTTCAATCCTCACGTCCGTGCAGCTCGCGACTTCCTGCTCCAGCATCGCGACAACTACGAGATCGCGTACGCCGGTTTCAGCTGGCCCGAGCTCCCGATCTACAACTTCGCCACCGACTGGTTCGACGGCCTGGCCGAGGAGAACCCGGACGGTATCGCGCTGTGGGTGATCGACGGCCCGGACGAGACCAAACTGACCTTCGCCGAGTTGGCCGCCCGATCCGCTGCCGCGGCCCATCTGCTGGCCGAGCTGGGGCTCAGGCGCGGCGACCGGCTGCTGATGGTGTTGGGCAACTGCGTGCCGTTGTGGGAGCTGATGCTGGCCGCGATTCGCCTAGGCGCGGTGATCATCCCGGCCACCCCGCAGCTCTCCGCGGCGGATCTGGCCGACCGGGTCGAGCGCGGTGAGGCAAAGCTACTGGTGGCCGCCGGGGCGGAGGCTGAGCGGTTCGCCCATCTGAGCCTGCCGCTGGGCAAGCTCGCGATCGGCGTCACGGACGAGGAGCCGACGCCTGAGGACTGGATCGACTACCGGCGGGCGTACCAGTATCTCGGTGCCGGCATGCATCTGCCTGGCTGCAGCAGGGCCAACGACCTGACCCTGCTCTATTTCACCTCGGGCACCACCGCGCTGCCGAAGCTGGTCCAGCACACTCAGGTGAGCTATCCGATCGGGCATCTGTCGACGATGTACTGGATGGGGCTGCAGCCGGGCGACATCCATCTCAACATCTCCTCCCCCGGCTGGGCCAAGCACGCCTGGAGCAATGTCTTCACCCCCTGGCTGGCCGGGGCCACGGTGCTGGTCTTCAACTACGCGCGCTTCGATCCGCAGGAGCTGCTGGCCGTGCTGGAGCGGACCGGCGTGACCACCTTCTGTGCCCCGCCGACGGTCTGGCGAATGCTGGTGCAGACCGACCTGGCCGCGGCGACGCACTCGCTGCGGGAGGTGCTCTCGGCCGGCGAGCCGCTGAACCCCGAAGTGATCGACCAGGTCAGGACGGCCTGGGGGCTGACCATCCGCGACGGGTACGGACAGACCGAGACCACCGCGCAGGTCGGCAACCCGCCAGGTGCCGAGGTGCGCAGCGGTTCCATGGGTCGACCGCTGCCCGGCTACCAGGTCGTGCTCATCGATCCGGCGACCGGTGAGGAGCGGCCCGACGAGGGCGAGCTCTGCCTGACGCTGGACCCTCGACCGACTCCCCTGATGCTCGGCTATGCCGAGCGGGCCGGAGTCCCCGACGACGCGCTCAATGCGACGGCTTTCGAAGGCGGCGTCTACCACACGGGGGACGTGGTCAGCAGGGATGCCGACGGCTATCTGACGTTCGTCGGCCGCGCTGACGACGTGTTCAAGGCCAGCGATTATCGGATCAGTCCCTTCGAGCTGGAGTCGGTGCTGATCGAGCATCCTGCTGTCGCCGAGGCCGCGGTGGTGCCGGCTCCGGATCCGGTGCGACTCGCGGTGCCGAAGGCGTACGTGATCCTTGCGGCCGGCTACGCACCGGACGCGGAGACGGCGAAGTCGATCCTGGCCTACTGCCGGGAGCACCTGGCGCCGTACAAACGGATCCGCAGATTGGAGTTCAGCGAGTTGCCCAAGACCATCAGTGGAAAGATCCGGAGGGTCGAGCTGCGACGGGCCGAGGAATCCCGGTCCGGTCCCGGCGAGCGACCGGCCGGCGAGTTCCGGCTCAGCGACTTCGAGCTGTGACCCCGATGAGCAAGAAGAAGAGCACCAAGAAGACCAAGACCGACAAGACGCTGGGCGATCTCGTCCGTGCCTACCTGACCGAGCAGATCGACGTGATCCTCGGCGCGGAGCCCGCCCTGCGCGACCGTGGGCCGGTCATCCACGACACCCGGGTGGCGTGTCGACGGCTGCGGAGCACCCTGCGTACCTACCCCGAGGTGGTCGACACCGACCGCGCCGCGGCACTGAACGAAGAGGTGGTCTGGTTCGCGGGTCTGCTCGGGGCAGTCCGCGATCTGGAGGTGCTGACCGATCGGCTGCTCGCCGACCTGGCTGAGCTGCCGCCGGACCTGGTCGTCGGACCGGTGGTCGCCGACCTCGAGCAGGAGCTGGCGACCCAGCAGTCGGCTGCCTGGGACGCAGTGGTCGAGGCGTTGGACACCGACCGCTATCGCCGGCTGGCCGCGGAGCTGGACCGGTGGCGCAGCGATCCACCGTTCACCGAGAAGGCCAAGGCGCCGGCGACGAAGGTCAAGACCTTCGTCAAGCGTGCCGACAAGTTGCTGACCAAACGCCTGGACCGGGCCATCGAGGCCCATCTCGCCGACGACCCCGAAGCTGACGTCGCCCTGCACTCGGCCCGCAAAGCCGGCAAGCGGGCCCGTTATGCCGTCGAGCTGGCCGCCCCGGTGCTGGGCGAGAAAGCCGACGAGATCATCGCCGGCCGCAAGGAGCTCCAGGACATTCTCGGCGAGCACCAGGACAGCATCGTGGCGGCGGCGTTCCTGCGTTCCGAAGGGGTCCGGCTGGGGATCCGCTCGGGTCACAACGGGTTCAGCTATGGGGTGCTGTACGGCCGGGAAGTATCCCGACAGGCGATGATCAGCGAACAGCTGCGACCGTTCCTGAGCTGACCTGGGGAACGGCCGACCGCCAGGTCAGCTGGCCGGTTCGTCGGCTCTGGGCCGGCCTGGGCGCCGAGGCGCCTTGACACCGCTGGGGTCGACGCCGCCCGGCTACAGCATCGCAACCCGATCTCACCCTGGCACGGTCGACGTCTGATCGGGGTGGTCGAGACGACCTACTTGCGCGGCGAGCCGGTGTGGTCGGCTACGGCGGGTCTGCTGAGCAGGCAGGGCCGACTGCTCAGCGCTCGCTCCCGATAGTGCTTGCCGGTGAGCTCTAGTCATCTGCGGCCATCGAACGGACCCGGTCGATCACCTCGCGGATCTCGAGCAGATGGCTGGCCATGGCCGCCTGGGCAGCGTCGGCGTCGCCCGACTCCAGCGCAGCCAGGATCCGACTGTGCCCGTCGTGGGAGATCCGCCGCCCTTCGCCCTCGAGGTGCGAATAGACCCGCGCCTCGACCGTCCAGGATGCCGTCAGCTCACCCAGCGAGGTCAACAATGGATTCCGCGAGGCCCGCGCCACCGCCCCATGAAAGGCCACATCGAGCCGTACCGATTCGTCGGCCGGGACCTCCTCGGCCGACCTGGCCAGCAGCGCTCGCAGTTCCTCCAGTTCGCCCTCGGTGATGCGAAGGGCAGCCAGCCGCGCGATCTGGGGCTCCACTGCCTCGCGGAACTCGGCAGCGTGTTCGAAGTCGTCGTCGGCGTGCTCCAATCGGGTCGCCAGCGAGGCGCTCAACGGGACCTCACGGGTGACCCTGGTGCCGCTGCCGTGCCGCCGTACCACCAGACCCGCCGTCTCCAGCCGACCGAGCGCCTCCCGCAAGGCAGCCCGGGAGACCCCGAGATCGTTGGCCAGCGTCCGCTCTGCCGGCAGCCGATCGCCACCACCGAAGTCGCCGGTCACGATCAGCCGCTCGATGTGGTGGACGATGTCGTCGGCGACCGAGGCACTGGACCGGGGAAGCGTTCTGACGTGGCTGTCCAGAGCTGCCATGGGGGCTTTGTCCACCTTCCGATGCACCGATGAGGAGAGCGAACGGAGTCGCTCCCCTCATCTTGTCACCTGGCACCATGGTCCTCAGGCCTTGAGCAGTTCCTCCTCGGGCGCGATCTCGTGGGTCGCCGCGTCCTCCTCGAGCGGCGGCACGTCCGCACCGCTCAGCACCAGTGCGGCCCGCTCCTTGTCGAGCTTGCCTTCCCAGGCTGCCACCACGAAGGTGGCGACACAGTTGCCGAGCAGGTTCACCGACACCCGCATCGAGTCCATGATCCGATCGGCACCGAGCAGCAGCGCGACCGCCGCGACCGGGATGGCGCCGTGACCGATGGCGGCGATGGTCGCCGACAGCGCGAGGAACGACGAGCCGGGCACCCCGGCCATGCCCTTCGAGGTCAGCATCAGCACCAGGCAGGCGACGATCTGCTCGCCGAGACTCAGGTCGACCCCGAGGGCCTGGGAGAGGAACAGCACGCAGATCGACAGGTAGAGGGTTGCACCGTCGAGGTTGAAGGAGTAGCCGGTCGGCACCACCAGACCGGTGACCGCCCGGTTGCAGCCGGCATGGGAGAGCTTGGCCATGATCCGGGGCAGGACCACCTCGGTCGACGCGGTGCCGAGTGCCAGGAACAGCTCGTCCTTGATGTAGACCAGCATCTTCCACAGGTTGATCCCGGTGAACCACTTCAGGATCAGCCCGAGAATGACGATGAAGAGCACCGCCGCGAGGTAGCACGCCGCGATCAGCTTGCCGTAGCTCGCGAGTGAACCGATGCCGTACTGGCCGATGATGTAGGCCATCGCACCGAATGCACCCAACGGTGCCAGCTTCATCACCCAGCCGATGATGGTGAAGAACACGTGGCTGGACTGGTCGACGACCTTGTAGAGGGTTTGCGAGTGGGCCGAGAGCTTGGCCAGCGCCAGCCCGAAGAGCACCGCGAAGAAGAGCACCTGGAGCAGCACATTGTCGACGAAGGCCGACAGCACCGAGTGCGGGATGATGCTCAGCAAGAACTCGACCGTGTGTGGCAGTTCGCCGTTCGACGTCTTCTCGGCGAGAGCCTGCTCGCCACCAGCCAGCGTGGCCGGGTCGACGTTGAAACCGGCGCCGGGCCGCACGATGTTGCCCACGAGGAGGCCGAACACCAGCGCAAAGGTGGTGACGAACTCGAAGTAGATCAAGGCTTTCACCCCGATCCTGCCGACCGCCTTCAAGTCCCCGACGTGGGCGATGCCGATCACCACGGTGCAGAAGATGATCGGCGCGATCAGCATCTTGATCAGCTTGATGAAGCCGTCGGCCAAGGGCTTCAACGCCGACCCGACATCCGGCCACAGCCAGCCGATCATGATGCCGGCGATGATCGCCACGATCAGCTGGAAGAACAGCGACTTCCAGATCGGCTGCTTGACCCGCAGCTTCTGGTTCGAATCGATCTCGTAGAGGCCCTCGCTCGTCTTCGCGGATGCCATGGGGGTACTCCTTACGTGGGGATGCCAGGTGTCGTCCTCACTCCATCTCCCGCGCATTACGACGGCCGACGCCGTGCATAACTATCGGATTACGGTCTGACCACTTCGGTCGGACCACTTTCTAGCTGGCATGTCGCCGGGTATGACCGATGGCCGTGGTGCTCAACACGATGGCGCCGGCAACCAGTAAGCCGAACGCGATGTCGATGTGCAGCAGCAACGCACCTACCGCGGCGCCGACCAGCATCAACAGCACGGCGAGCAGCCGTCGACCCCAGTTCTCGCTCGACCCACCGGCGAACCAGGCGTCGGCCGCGAGTCCCGTGATCGTCGAGGTGATCACGACCGTGGTGACGTCCTTGACTCCCAGCTTTCGGGCACAGGCGGCCTGCACCCCCATCGCCAGGCCGAGGGTGCCGGTGACCACATCACCCCAGGGAGTGCCTGGTACGGGATGCCAGGCGAGGCAGGCCACCCCGACGAGCAGCACGGTCCCGCCGGTGAGGGTGAAGGAGGTCGTGGTCAGCCCGCTCCATCCCGGGCGGGCGGCGCGCAGCAGCCGCCCGGCGAGGCCTGCGCCAGCCACGAAGGTCAGCAGCGCGATCAGCGGGCCGATCACCGGCAGACTCGCGGTCCCGGTGAGCGCCATGCCGAGGATCACGATGTTGCCGGTCATGTTGGCGGTGAACACCCGGTCGAGACCGAGATAGCCGACGGCGTCGATCATGCCGGTGGAGAAGGTGAGGACCAGCATCAGGATGAGCGGATGCGACGGTCGATTCGTGGTGGTATCGGTCACGAGTGAAGCCTCTCGGGAGTGCAGGAGCGATTCAGTGCGACACGTTCGTCGTCGCACTGAAATCGCGACGAACGAGCGAGATTCGCGAAACTCGATGACCGCGGAGCGCGCGGCGCGACCATCGAGCACAGTTCATGCGGACAATCTTGGTGGTCCGACCACTTCCCGTGCACAATCGTCCGCAGTGCGTTCACGCCGACCGAGAGGACCCCGATGGCGATGTACTGCCCCGGCTTCCCGATCCTGCAGCCTGGGATCGGTGCGATCCAGGGCGACGTCTACCTGCCTGCCGAGGTCCAGCACGTGCTCTGGGGCCGGCTGCCGTGCGCGGCCGATGCCCCGGTGCTGACGGTGGCGCCAGGCGCCACGGTGACCATCGACACCATCAGTCATGAGGGCGTGCTGGAAGATCAGGGCAAGGACCCGCTGGGCTACTTCGGCGGGCATGGCGTCCCGGCGGAGGCGGTGCTGAGCGATGCGATCGCGGTCGCCCGCGATCTCGCCCGTGACGTGAAGCGGGACGGTCCGCATGTGGTGACCGGACCGATCCTGGTCGAGGGAGCCGAGGTCGGTGACCTGCTGGCGCTGACCGTGCTGGAGACCACACCGCGGGTGCCGTACGGCGTGATCTCCAACCGGCATGGCCGTGGTGCCCTGCCCGGGGAGCTGCCGCGTACCCCGGAGACGGTCAGCGTCTTCGCTTCGATCTACGAACGCGACGGTCACCTGGTGGGCCGGCTGCCGCTGGTGGCGGACGGTGAGCCGGTCGTCGAGTTCCCGCTGTACCCGTTCCTGGGGATCATGGGCGTCGCTGCCGCCGGCGACGACCGGCCGCACTCGGTGCCGCCGGGTCCGCACGGCGGCAATATCGACATCAACCTGCTCGGGCCTGGTTCGACCCTGTATCTGCCCGTGCAGGTGCCCGGCGCGTTGGCGTACGTGGGCGACCCACACTTCGCCCAAGGGGACGGCGAGGTGGCGCTGACCGCACTGGAGGCGTCGCTGCGGGTGACCCTGCGCTTCGACCTGGTGAAACGGGCCGACGCGCTGGCCGAGTTCGGCGAGGTCCTCGGACCCCTGGGCCGAGCCGACGGGTATCTGGTGCCGACCGGGATGGACCCCGACCTGGACGAAGCGGTACGCGCCTGCGTCCGACAGGCGTTGTCGCTGATCCAGGCTCGCTGGGGCATGGCTGAGCACCTTGCCTACGCCTATCTCAGCGCCGCCACCGATTTCCGCATCTCCCAGGTGGTCGACCTGGTCACCGGGGTCCACGCCCGGATCCGCGAGGCCGATTTCGAGAGGATCGAACGATGACCGATGCACCTGCGACGGTGCCGTCGCCCGAACTGCTCGCCGCCTTCGAGGCCTACGAGCGGGCGATCCTGGCCAATGACCTCGAAGCCTTGGACGCCGCCTTCGCCCGCCGCGCGACGACCATGCGCGCCGACGCCGCCGGGCTGCT
>Ga0209793_1002083_pt1 | contig 10165 bp, 9 predicted proteins | sample EBPBio122009_DNA_FD_185863 | JGI IMG/M metagenome (GOLD analysis project Ga0209793, IMG submission 185863) | Wastewater treatment Type I Accumulibacter community from EBPR Bioreactor in Madison, WI, USA - Reactor 1_2/2/2009_ DNA (SPAdes) (version 2) | ecosystem: Engineered > Bioreactor > EBPR >... | reverse complement strand
TTCCGACACCCGGCGGCGGCATCACCTTCCATGTGCTGGAGGCCGTCTCGCCGGCCGATGCCATCCTCGAATATGCCAGGGAAAACTATGTCGATCACATCGTCCTCGGCGCGCGCGCCGAATCGACGATGCGCTCCATGCTCGGCAGCGTCTCCGGCGAGATCGCGGCCCATGCGCCATGTACCGTGACGGTTGTGCGCAATCGCCAGCGGCCGGAATAGGCCGCGTCAGGAGCGGAAGCGCTTGCGGTATTCCCCCGGCGTCAACCCGACAATGCGGGCGAAGACCTTCCGGAACGCGCCGGGGTCGTTATAGCCGACATCGTTCGCCACGAGATCGACGGAGCGCGCGCCGAACTGCAACAGTTCCTGCGCCTTCGCCACGCGCAACCGCTGGCAATAGTCCGTCGTCGTCAGGCCCGTCGCCTTGCGGAAACGGCGAAGGAACGTCCGCTCCTCCAGTCCGGCCTGCGCGGCAAGCGCATCGATACCCACCTCCCGCGCCTCCGTCGCCTGCAGCCAATGCTGCACCTTCAGGATCGCCGCATCGCCATGCAGCAGGCGCGGCGAGAAGGTGCTGTAATAACGCTGCTCGCGCCCCGGCGGATCGATGACGAACTGTCGTGCAATCTCCAGCATCACCGTTGGTCCGAGGAAGCGGTCGATCAGTTTCAGCCCGAGGTCGACCCAGGCCATGACGCCGCCCGCCGTCACGATATCGCCGTCGTCGCTGAGCAGTCGGTCCGTATCCACCCGCACCTGTGGGAAGCGCAGTTCGAACGTTTCCGCGATCACCCAGTTGGTGGTGATCGTCCGCCCGGCGAGAAGTCCCGTCTCCCCCAGCAGGAAAGCGCCCGCACAGATCGAGGCAAGCTGGATGCCGCTTGCATGACACTCGCGCAGCCATGCGGCAAAGGGCGCGGCGTCCTCGCGCCGGATCGGATCGCCAAGTGCCGGCGGGAGCACGAGCACGCAGGGCCGGGACGCTTCGCCGGACACATCGCCCGCGCCGGTGCGGACCGGCTTGCCCTCATCGAGCCGCCAGTGGCTCACGCACAACCTCGGACCGGCCTTGCCCTTGCGGCCAGCAAGCTCCGTCGCGGCGTTGAACAGATCGGTCATGCCAAGCACGGCGGCCATCTGCACGCCGGGATAAATCACCAGACCGATCTCCACCGAAGCAGCCATGTCATTTCCAACCTGAATTATGTCGGTATCGCCAATAGTCAGCGATGGCAGACCCGGGGCAATATGTCCATGACACTCCGTCAGGAAAGGATTTCCCATGAGCAAACGCGCAATCATCGTCGTCGATCTCCAGAAGGACTATCTCGCCACCGGCAGTTTCGCGCTGACCGGCATCGACACGGCCGCCGCCAATGCCGCACGCGTCGTCGAGGCGGCCCGCCGGAAGGGCGACCGCATCGTGCATGTCCACCACATCTCGAAGGAGGCCGACTCCCCGCTGTTCGCGCCGAACACGGACGGCATCCAGCCGATCCCGGTCGTCGCGCCGCAAACGGGCGATACGGTCATCGTCAAGACCTACCCGAACTCCTTCCGTGAGACGGCGCTGCAGGAGACCCTTCAGGCAGACGGCGTCAGCGACGTCGTGGTGGTCGGCGCGATGAGCGACGTGTGCATCGACGCCACGGCGCGCGCGGCGGCCGATCTCGGCTACGGCCTCACCGTCGTGCACGACGCCTGCGCGACCCGCGACAAGGCCTTCGGCGATTCGGTCGTGCCGGCAGCGCAGGTCCACGCCACGATCATGTCCGCCCTCGAATTCGGCTACGGCACGGTCACGACGACTGCCGAATTCCTGTCATAACCTCCTGAAACCACGCGGGAAGCGCCGTTCGGCCCATCGATCCGGACGGCGCATTCCGGCCGAGGGGCGCGCACCGTCATGCCCCTGTCATGGGACGATGGTGTCTCTTGCCGCGTGAATGCACCCGGCAGCGGCCGCAAGACGGCCGGCGCCCATCGGAGTATGCCTGAATGGACATGGCCCAGGCCCTCGCCCTTGCCTCCGGCGCCCTCGTTGCGACCAATCTCGCCAGCATCCTTATCGCCGGAAAACGGCTGAAACCCGCCGGCGCGCCGCCGCCGGCCCTCGGCGGCAAGCCGCCGGTCTCCATCGTCATCCCCGTGCGCGGCGTCGAGCGCTTTTCGGGCGAGACACTCGCTCGCGCCTTCCGCCTCGACTGGCCGCGCTATGAGCTGCTCTTCTGCGTCGCCCACGGCAACGATCCGATCGTCGCGATGATCGAGAAGACGGCCGCCGCCCATCCGCACGTCGAAGCGCGCATCCTCGTCGGCGACGACCGCATCGGCGCGAACCCGAAGCTCAACAACTGCGTCAAGGGCTGGCAGGCGGCCCGCTACGCCTGGGTGATCCTCGCCGATTCGAACGTGCTGATGCCGGCGGACTATATCCAGCATCTCATGGGCGGCTGGCGCCGCGATTCCGGCCTCGTCTGCTCCACGCCGCTCGGCTCCCGGCCGGACGGTTTCTGGGCGGAGGTGGAATGCATGTTCCTCAATACCCAGCAGGCGCGCTGGCAATATGCCGGCGAAGCGCTCGGCCTCGGCTTCGCGCAGGGCAAGAGCATGCTCTGGCACAAGCCGCTGCTGGATGCGAATGGCGGCATCCACGCCCTGAATGCGGAAATCGCCGAAGACGCCGCCTCGACCAAGCTGGTGAACCGTCTCGGCCTCAAGGTCCACCTCGTCTCCTCCCCCTTCGAACAGCCGCTGGGGCGGCGCACCGGGCGGGAAATCTGGTCGCGCCAATGCCGCTGGTCGCGCCTTCGCCGTGTCACCTTCCCCCGCTTCTTCGCGCCGGAGATCCTGCTCGGCATCCTGCCGCCCCTGCTGCTTGCCCTCGCCGCCGCCACCCTTGCCGGCGCATCGCTGCCGCTCGCCGCTCTGCTGGTCTTCATCGGTATCTACCTGCCGGAAGCCGCGCTCGCCCGTGCCAAGGGCTGGCGGTTCTCGCTCCTGTCGATCCCGGCGCTGATCGTCCGCGACCTCCTGCTGCCCGCTATCTGGCTGCGCGCCTGGCTCGGTGGAACCATCGACTGGCGCGGCAATACGATGACGATCGGCACCGCCGCCTGCGAACTCAAGGAGGCCGCGGCCGGCCCCTGAACGGCCGCCCCGATAGCCTTGCCGCATTTCCTTCGACAAGTGCGTTAAACCACCCATTTGCTGTTGCGACGGGAGCCGGATGCGTGTATCTCCCCATCGCCGGGACGGACGGAGTGTAGCGCAGTCTGGTAGCGCATCTGGTTTGGGACCAGAGGGTCGGGAGTTCGAATCTCTCCACTCCGACCACGTCCGGCGGGCGTCTCGATGCCGAATGTTCCTTCCAGTCATTCCCCCTTTACGGAATCTGGGTTATGCATTCCCGAACGCGCGCCGGCGGAACGGCGTGTCCGTATGCGAGAATTCTGGAGCCGCTTCGATGACCGCGAAGATCTATCGTCCCGCCAAGACAGCCATGCAGTCCGGCAAGGCCAAGACTCACCTCTGGGTGCTGGAGTTCGATGCCGAAAAGCCGCGGACGATCGATCCGATCATGGGCTATACCAGCTCGGGCGACATGTACCAGCAGGTGAAGCTGACCTTCGAGACAAGCGAGGAAGCGATTGCCTATGCGGAACGCAACGGTATCGAATACCGCCTGATCGAACCGAAGGAATCGACCCGCAAGCGCGTCGCCTACCCGGATAACTTCCGCTTCAACCGCATGCAGCCCTGGACCCACTAAGGTCCCTCCGGCCCCTTAGCTCAGCTGGATAGAGCATCTGCCTTCTAAGCAGAATGTCGCAGGTTCGAGCCCTGCAGGGGTCGCCATTTCCAACATGAGCATTGTTGCGCGTTTCCTTTGCATTGGTGGCGACGCATCCTGCAGATTTGCGCCACAAAGTTGCATTTTACGCGAAAGCAATTTTCACTTGCTTTTCACCCAGCCGGATGATTACATCCAATGGTAGAGCGATCCACGAACAAAACAATCTGACACCTAAGCCGCGACAGAAAAGACATGTCGAGGGCGATGGCGGTATCGCGCTATGGAACCAATGGGCTGGAGGAAACCACGATGCGTAAAGTATTACTGCTGTGCCTGTTTTCCGCAATCGGCGGCGCGGCATTCGCTCAAGACTCATGGCAGAACGATGTAAGCTGGGCCATGCAGGACACCGGCCCTGCCTATTGCGATGGCGCCTATGCGCAACTCGGCGTGGATGCCTGTCTTGGCAAAGGGAACCGCGCCTGTGTCATGGAGCACGCCGTAAAGGCTGCGGAAGAAGGGAAGTGCCAGCGCGCCTTTCGTCTCACCTCCATGACGCAATGCCATAACGGTGCGGCTCAGGCGCGACTACTCGCCGCCGGCTTCAAAACGATCTGCGATTACATAAGAAACTAACGGGTACGGGCGGGCGTTGTCCGCCCAGCTAATTCGCGGCAACCACCCGGCATCACTTATAAAAAGAGGCCTGTTACCGGGCCTCTTTTCTTCCCGGGCAGAAGGCGAACGGTCGCGCCAATTCCGCAAGCGGTTCTCCCATCTTCCCAAAGCGGAGAAGATGACCGCCTGTTATTGTCCCTTGCGCAGCGAATCCATCAGCTCATTCCGCACGCGGTTGCCGGCGCGGATGCCGAGACGTTTCGCGGTGCCGCCGTTCAGTTCCAACACATAATCGATCGGGCCGCCCGAATCGATGATCGCCTCGGAAAGCGGTTCGGCATTCTGCCTGATGGTGCGGATTTTACCGTCCTTGCCGATGAAGAGCATGTCGAGCGGGATATAGGTGTTCTTCATCCACATATAGACCTGCCGCGTCTCGCCGAAGGCGAAGAGCATGCCGTGGTCATCGGCCATTTCGCGGCGGTTCATCAATCCCTGCTCGCGCTGGCGCGGTGTCACGGCGAGCTCCACCGTGAAGGTATGGCTCTTGCCGTCCTTCGTGACAATGGTCAGCGGCTGGCTGTCGAATTTTTCGCCGGCCGCAGCGTTGAACGACAGGCAAAGAAAAAGCGCCAGGACGGCGCTTGCCAGACGGGCGAAGCCGAAGGGGCGTGCGAAAGCCGCTGACATCAGTGCGCCCTGTTTCCGGCGACCGGCATGTCCGGGTGGATTTCCGCGGCCATCAGGCCCTTGTCGCCGTCGCCGAAACGCACCAGCACGACCTGGCCGGGGCGCAGCTCCGTAAGCCCGAAGCGACGCAGCGTCTCCATATGGATGAAGATATCTTCCGTGCCCTCGCCGCGCGTTAGGAAGCCGAACCCCTTGGTCCGGTTGAACCACTTGACGAGAACGCGCTCCAGCCCGCTCGACGGCGTAACCTGCACATGCGTCTTGACCGGCGGAAGCTGCGAGGGATGAACGGCCGTCGTCTGGTCCATGGAAAGGATGCGGAACGCCTGGTAGCCGCGGTCACGCTTCTGGATGAGGGCGACGACGCGCGTGCCTTCCAGAACCGTCTGGTAGCCGTCGCGGCGCAGGCACGTCACATGCAGGAGAACGTCCTGCATGCCGTTGTCCGGCACGATGAAGCCGAAGCCCTTGGCGACGTCGAACCACTTGATGACGCCGGTGATCTCAATCAGATCGACAGCGTCGTTGCCCTGGTCATCACGCATCGTGATTTCCTTTGAAGACACCCTGTCCACCATGACCTGCCAGCCCCTCGTTTACGCGTCACATGAGTTACGGTTAACTGATTCTTGATAATCAGAATAACATTGTCCCGATGCGAATGCGCAAGCCCCTTTGAAAGTTTTGCCAATCGCATTGGTAGGCCGCAAGGCTTGCCTGAAGCTGACAAAACCCTAACCTTCTGGGCGATTCCCTTTCAGAGGATTTTCCAATGCGTTATCTTCATACGATGGTCCGCGTCAAAGATGTCGACCAGTCCCTTCATTTCTACTGCACGCTTTTCGGCCTTCAGGAAGTCCGCCGCCACGAGAACGAGAACGGCCGTTTCACGCTGATCTTCCTCGCCGCGCCCGAGGACGTCGCGGCAGCGCGCGACAAGGCCGCCCCCTGCCTGGAACTCACCTATAACTGGGACAGCGAGGATTATACCGGCGGGCGCAATTTTGGCCACCTCGCCTATGAGGTCGACGATATATATGCGTTCTGCCGTAAGCTGATGGACGGCGGTGTCACGATCAATCGCCCGCCGCGCGACGGCCATATGGCCTTCGTGCGCTCGCCGGACGGCATTTCCATCGAGATCCTGCAGAAGGGCGAACGCCTTGCACCGGCCGAGCCGTGGGTCTCGATGGGCAATACGGGCGCCTGGTAAACGGCCGGGACGCAAGCTCCGGGTAAAGCTTGCATCCTATACCTTCCGTCACAAACCATTGTTTCGCCGTATTTGACCGGGAATTTCTTGCGATTCCGGTCGTTCGCCAGCGTGAGGGGGCGTTTGGCCGTTTTGGGCCGGATTGCTTCCCGTTCTGCGTTTCACGGCTTCAGCGCTTCGGCCTTTACACCCTTGGCCGAAACGGTAACATCGCGGCAACCGCAGCCTGGCCCGTCCGGCTTTCTCGATTGCGGTTGCGACTGTTTGAAGAAATGGCCCGACGGCGGCAAGACCGGGGGCACGAACGTCGAAAGCGGGGGAAAGCCTTTGCAGGACATGCAAGGAAAGCGGCCGGTCTTGAAAACGCTGCGGTATGGATTGCTGCTGGCCGTTTCGGTCGCCACACTCTCGGGCTGCGTTTCCGCAGTCTCCAGCGATATGCGCGCGGACATGACGCCCGCGCAGGAAGAAGAAACCGTGACCGAAGGCGGCGCGGCGGAGACCACGACGCCTGTCGTCGCCGGCGCATCGACGCAGGCTTCCGGCATCGCCGCAGATGCAACGGCCAATCAGCAGCAGGCGGGCGGCGAAGCCGCGCGCGACATGGCCGGTGCGATCATGCAGCCGGCGGCACTCAATGCCGGTCAGGCCAGTATCTATTCCAACGGCGGACAGGTCAGCCCGGCGGGTTCGGCCTATGCAGGCCAGACCGCCGGCACGAACGCCGCTGTAAACAGCCTCTATGCCGGCACCGCCCAGCAGGGCGCTGACCAGACCGGCCGCCTGCCCGTCGAGGACATGCCGCCGGTCGGCGCAACGGGCCAGCAGGTCGCGACCTTCGAGGACGGCCAGGCCGTCGTGTTGCCGGCGAATATTCCAATCCCCAAGACGGCCCGCACCGCGCTTGTGGAAGAGCCGGCGGCAGGCAACGCCGCCGACCGGGCGCTCGCCATGCCGGCGACGGCCGATGCGCTGCCGGACGGTTCCCTCTTCGCCGACAAGAGCGGACAGGCGGAACAGTTCGACGGTCAGCGATTCTCCGGAACGGCGCGCCGCACGCTCAACCGTAACAGCGCCGGCGCCATGCAGACGGCCTCACTCGGCACCCTGCCCGGCGTGAAAGGCGCCAACGCCCTTTTCTCCACCGACACCAACGATCACTCCGAAGCCGAAGAGGTCGAGGATGGTGCGCCGCAGTTCAAGGAAGTGGCCTCGCTCGCCGGCCTCGCGCGCCTAGCGCCGAACGGCCTTTGGCTGCAGACCGAGAAGGTGAAGACGGGCTGCTTCAAGCCGGAGCTGCTGCAGGTGCTGAAGACGATCGAGAAGCACTACGACAAGCCGATCATCGTCACCTCGGGCCTGCGCGACATCAAGGTGAACCGCGCCAAGCAATCGCTGCACACGCGCTGCGAGGCGGCCGATATCCAGATCGCGGGCGTCACCAAATGGGAGCTGGCGGAATATCTGCGCAGCATGCCCGGACGTGGCGGCGTCGGCACCTATTGCCATACCGAATCCGTGCATATCGACGTCGGCCCGGAGCGCGACTGGAACTGGCGCTGCCGCCGGCGCAAATGACGGTAGATGCCAAGCCATTGCGATCGATGGTTTTTTCGCCATCCAGAGCCGCCTTCGGGCGGCTTTCCATTTTTTTGCCGCAACGGCTTTTTCCCGCTTGCGCATTAAAAAGCGCCCTTCTATAAGACGCCCACCGCACGCGCCCTTCGTCTATCGGTTAGGACGCCAGATTTTCATTCTGGAAAGAGGGGTTCGACTCCCCTAGGGCGTGCCACGGTTCCCTCCCCTGAAACAAGTCGTTTTATCTGTCTGAACCATCCGTTCGCGCTGTTGAAAAAGTTGCGCGGAACATGATTTTCCGTCTTGCGCATCCGCCGCGTCCCGACTAGAAGACGCCCACCGCACGCGCCCTTCGTCTATCGGTTAGGACGCCAGATTTTCATTCTGGAAAGAGGGGTTCGACTCCCCTAGGGCGTGCCACCCTCTCCCTTCGCAAAGCCTTGAACCGTGCCTCCGCAACGCGCGCAGCCATATGCTTGCGCCAGCGAAAAAAACTGAAAATTCCTGCATTTAGGGACTTGCGCGAATCCGCGCTCCCGACTAGAAAACGCCCACCGCACGCGCCCTTCGTCTATCGGTTAGGACGCCAGATTTTCATTCTGGAAAGAGGGGTTCGACTCCCCTAGGGCGTGCCACCTTCTCTCCCCGAATTTCGACAGTCCAGCGCGTTTCAGAACGCTTTCGCCGCGTCGATGATGCGGAACTGGATACGCTGGTTTCCCTGCCAGCTATCGGCCGAGAGCGTGCCGGCCAGATGCACGGCCTGACCACGCTCCTTCATCAGGAAAAGCCCGAGATCGGCCTCCGCCGCGCGGAAGGCCATGGCATCGAGCCGGCCGCCATCCGGGCCTTCGAGGCCGACGCGCAAATGGTTCACGCCGACAGGCCGCACATCGCGAACGCGGTGTGCCGGCAGCGCGAAGATGGGCTGCGGATGGCCGGAGCCGTAGGGACCGGCCTGTTCGAGTTGATCGGCGAGCACCAGCGTCGCGCCCGAGGCGCTGAGCGCGCCGTCGATCTTCAGGGTTTCCGTCGCCACCAGATCCGGCACGGTGCGCTGCGCACGCTCCTCGAAGAAGCTGCGCAGGCGGCCGAGCTTTTCCCGCTCCACCGTCAGGCCCGCCGCCATGGCGTGGCCACCGCCCTTGACGAGGATGCCCTCCTCCACCGCCGCACGAACCATGCGCCCAAGGTCGAAGCCGCTGATCGAGCGGCCGGAACCTGTGCCCTTGCCGGAAGGGTCGAAAGCGATGGCGAAGGCCGGGCGGCGAAACCGGTCCTTCAGCCGCGAGGCGAGCAGCCCGACCACGCCCGGATGCCAGCCCTCGCGGGCCGTCAGGATCACCGAGGCGTTGTCGCCCGTTCCGTATTCGGCCTGCGCTTCGGCCTCGGCTTCCGCCAGCATGGCGGCCTCCATGGCCTGCCGCTCGCGGTTCAGCTCGTCGAGCTGTTTCGCTATGCGTTCGGCCTCGCCCGGTTCGTCAATGGTCAGCAGGCGGCTACCGAGCGCCGCGTCCCCGATGCGCCCGCCGGCATTGATGCGCGGGCCGACGAGGAAGCCGAGATGATAGGGCGTCACCGGCCCGCCGATACCCGCCTGCTTCAACAGCGCCGTCAGGCCCGCATTGCCGAGATGGCGCGCGGCGACGAGGCCCTTGACCACATAGGCGCGGTTCAGCCCTTTCAGCGGAACGACGTCGCAGACCGTGGATAGCGCCACAAGGTCGAGCATGGAGAGAAGGTCGAAGCTCGTAGCCCGTGCATCGCCGCGCTGGCGCAGAAGCCGCTGCAGCGCCACCAGCACGAGGAAGACGACACCGGCGGCGGACAGGTGCCCCTGTCCCGACAGGTCGTCCTCGCGGTTCGGATTGACCAGCGCCGCGGCCGGCGGCAGCTCCTCACCGACCTGATGGTGATCGATGACGATGACATCGATGCCCCGCTCCTTCGCAACGGCGAGCGATTCGTGGCTCGTGGAACCGCAATCGACCGTCACGATCAGTTGCGCACCCCGGTCGATGAGCTGGCCGATGGCGTTGGGGTTCGGGCCGTAGCCCTCGAAAATACGGTCGGGGATATAGATTTCCGCCGGCGCGCCGAAATGCGCCAGGAAACGATAGAGCAAGGCGGAGGACGACGCCCCGTCGACATCGTAGTCGCCGAAGATCGCCACCCGCTCGCGCCGCTCGATGGCGCGCGCCAGCCGCTCCGTCGCCGCCTCGCAATCCACCAGGCTGTAGGGTTCCGGCATCAGCCGGCGCAGCGTCG
>Ga0209793_1002081_pt1 | contig 10178 bp, 8 predicted proteins | sample EBPBio122009_DNA_FD_185863 | JGI IMG/M metagenome (GOLD analysis project Ga0209793, IMG submission 185863) | Wastewater treatment Type I Accumulibacter community from EBPR Bioreactor in Madison, WI, USA - Reactor 1_2/2/2009_ DNA (SPAdes) (version 2) | ecosystem: Engineered > Bioreactor > EBPR >... | reverse complement strand
CCCGGCCGCCGCGATCACGCGCTTGTCGAGCGCCTCGACCAGCGCGTCCTCGTCCACCGTGCTGCCGCGCCCGATATTGACGAAGACGCCGTTGGGTCCCAACGCCTCGAGCACCTGCCGGTCGACGATCTTGTCGGTCGACGCGCCGCCCGGCGCGACCGAAACGATGGTGTCGACGGCGCTCGCCATGCCGAGCAGCGTCGGGTGCCACTGATAGGAGACGTCCTCGACCCTGCGGCGATTGTGATAGCTGACCGGCACGCCGAACCCGACGAGACGCCGCGCGATCGCCTGGCCGATGCGGCCCATGCCCAAAATGCCGACGCTGCGACCGCGCAGGGTCAGCCGCGAAAACGGGTAGTTGCCCCTGTTCGCCCAACTGCCGTCGCGCAGCCAGGTTTCGGCGCGCGGAAACTCGCGCAGCGTGTTGAGCAGCAGCCCGATCGCCGTGTCGGCGACTTCTTCGGTCAGCACATCGGGCGTGTTGGTGACCATCACGCCGCGCTTTGCGGCGTGCCTGGCGTCGACGGCGTCGTAGCCGACGCCGAAATTGCCGATGATCTTCAGCTCGGGCAGCGCGTCGATCAGCGCCGCGTCGATGGTCGTCATCGCGGCGACGCCGCGGATCGTGCGCGCCATTTCCGGCGTCACCAGCTTTGCATCGCCGCGCTCGACCGGCACGATCGAAAAGGTCTCGGATATTCGTTTCACCGCATGCGGGTGAAGCTTGCCGGGCACCAGGATGGAAATATTGCTAAGCGATGACATGCCTTAGGCCTAGGGCGTGAGCTTGTTTTTGACAAGCTGCATCGCGAAAAACCTGCCCGGGAGACGCTCGCGGCGCGCTCCGCCGCAATTGCCCGGCAGGCGCTCAAACGGCGCGGCCGATACCCTGCGCGATCAGGCGATAGCCTTCGCGGTAGACGGCTTGCGGGCTCTCGGCGAAATCGCGCCACACCTTGGTCGCAGCGGCGAGGTCGCTGAGTGCGCGGCCGAAGGATTCGATGGTCAGCCAGCCGTCATAGCCGCCGGCGTTGATCGCCGCGAACGTCTCGTCCCATGGAATGTTGCCGCGGCCCGGAACCCCGCGGTCGTTTTCGGATATGTGAACATGGGCGATGTGGCCGCGATGGCGCGTGAAGGCGGCGATGGGGTCCGCCTCCTCGATATTGGCGTGGAAAGTGTCGTACATCGCCCGGATGTTGGGGTGATCGATCTCGTCCAGATGCGCGCAAAGCGCATCCATCGTGTTGACCAGGTAGCATTCGAACCGGTTGAGGGCCTCCAGGCCGATGGCGACGCCGCGCATGCCGGCGTGGTCGCCGATCGCCCGTTGAGATTCAACCGAGCGCGCCAGTTCCTGGCGCGTCGGCCCCTGGCCGGAAAAGTAGCCGAGCGTCGAGTGCAGCGGACCGCTGACGATGTCCGCGCCAAGCGCGGCCGTGCAGTCGACGACATGGCGCACATGCGCGACGCCGCGTCGCCGCACCTCCTTGTCTGGCGAGATCAGGTTCATGTCCGGATCGCCCATCGCCGCCACCGCCGTGCGTTCGAGACCGATCTTGTCGAGCATGTCTCCGAGCCGCCGGTAGTCGTCGACCTCGCCGGCGAAGATCGGGATCTCGACTCCGTCGAAGCCGGTCGCCTTGAGGTCGCGCAGGATGGGTTCGTGCTCCTGCGTGACCTGGGTGGTCCACAGGAACATGCACATGCCGATCTTCATCTGTTTCTCCCGGCGCGCCGGCGCAGCCTCCTTCAGAGGCTTGTCCAGGCCGCGTTCCTGTTTGACGATCTCACGCAAGCTTCGACAAAGGCGACGCCCTCGACGCCGTCATCGACAGTCGGGAACACGACGTCCCTGGGGATCTTGCCGCCCTTGACGCGCAGCGCGCGGATCGCCCGGGCGGCCTCGGCATAGATATTGGCGAAGCCCTCAAGATAGCCTTCGGGATGTCCGGGCGGCACCCGCGTCAACCGCGCCGCGACCGGCATGGAGCCCGCGCCGCCGCGCGTCAGCAGCTGCTTGGGCTGGCCGAACGGCGTGTACCAGAGGTAGTTCGGGTCTTCCTGTTTCCATTCGAGCCCGCCCCTGGTTCCGTAGACGCGCAGCTTCAACCCGTTTTCATTGCCCGGCGCCACCTGGCTCGCCCAGATCATTCCACGCGCCGGCGCGCTCGCGCCCCTGGCCTTGAAACGCAGCATCACATGGGCGTTGTCGTCGACCCGGCGGCCCTCGCCGAAGGCCGACAGGTCGGCCGCCAGTGCATCCAGTTCCAGGCCCGAGACGAAGCGGGCGAGGTTGTAGGCGTGGGTGCCGATGTCGCCGGTGGCGCCGCCGGCGCCGGAGCGTTCCGGATCGGTGCGCCATTCGGCCTGTTTGGAGCCGGACTTTTCGGCAAGTTCGGTCAGCCAGTCCTGCGGATATTCGGCCTGCACCATGCGGATGTCGCCAAGTTTGCCGCTGGCGACCATTTCGCGGGCCTGTCGGATCATCGGATAGGCGGTATAATTGTGGGTGAGCACAAACAGCCGGCCGCTTTCGCGCACCAGCGCCGCCAGCTTCTTGGCGTCGGCGAGATTCGACGTCAGCGGCTTGTCGCAGATGACATGGATGCCCGCTTCCAGAAATGCCCTGGCCGCCGGCCAGTGAACATTGTTCGGCGTCACGATCGACACGACTTCGATGCCGTCGGGCCGCTTCGCTTCCGCCTTCGCCATGTCGGCGAACGAGCCGTAATTGCGGTCGTCGGCGACGCCCAGTTCCTTGCCCGACGCCCTGGCGCGCGCCGGGTCGGAGGAAAACGCCCCCGCCACCAGGTCATAGTCGCCGTCGATGCGCGCCGCGATGCGATGAACGCCGCCGATGAATGCGCCCTGTCCGCCGCCCACCATGCCGTACCGGATCGGGCCTGAGCCTGCTTCGATTGCCTTGCCGCTGACCATGATCGCCGCCCTCAGATTCCCATCAGCTTGCGCAGCATCTTGCGGTCGGCGCCGCCGCCGGCAAAATCGTCAAACGCCTTTTCCGTGACCTTGATGATGTGGCTGGCGATGAACGGCGCGCCTTCCGCCGCGCCCTGCTCGGGATGCTTGAGGCAGCATTCCCATTCGAGCACCGCCCAGCTGTCGTAATTGTATTGCGTCAGCTTGGAGAAGATCCCCGAGAAATCGACCTGCCCGTCGCCCAGCGACCGGAACCGGCCGGCGCGGTCGAGCCAGCCCGCATAACCGGAATAGACGCCCTGGCGTCCGGTCGGATTGAACTCCGCGTCTTTCACATGAAACGCCTTGATACGCTCGTGATAGATGTCGATGAAGGCCAGGTAGTCGAGCTGCTGCAGCAGGAAATGCGACGGGTCGTAATTGATGTTGGCGCGCTTGTGGCCCTTCACCGCGTCGAGGAACATCTCGAACGTCGTGCCGTCGAACAGATCTTCGCCCGGGTGAATCTCGTAGCAGAGATCGACGCCCGCATCCTCATAGGCGTCGAGGATCGGCTTCCAGCGCTTGCCGAGTTCCTTGAAGGCTTCCTCGATCAGCCCCGGCGGCCGCTGCGGCCACGGATAGAGATACGGAAACGCCAGCGCGCCCGAAAACGAGACAGAGGCCTTCAAACCCATATTCTGCGACGCCTTGGCCGCAAAACGCATCTGCTCGACCGCCCAGGTCTGCCGCGCCTTGGGATTGTTGTGCACCGTTTCCGGCGCAAACCCGTCGAACTGGGCGCTGTAGGCCGGATGCACGGCCACCAGCTGGCCCTGCAGATGCGTCGACAATTCGGTGATCTCGACGCCCGCGTCGTCGCACACGCCCTTGATCTCGTCGCAATAGGTCTTGGATTGCGCCGCCATTTTCAGGTCGAATAGGCGGCCGTCCCAGGTCGGTATCTGGACGCCCTTGTAGCCGTGCCCCGCCGCCCATTTGGAGATCGACTTGAGTGAGTTGAACGGTTTGTCGTCACCGGCGAACTGCGCCAGAAAGATCGCAGGCCCCTTGATCTGGGTGGGCATGGTCCAGTCTCCTCCAACGTGCCTTTTTCAGTCCGGGCCAAGGCCGCGCGCCTGCCCCGCCATTGGCGCCGCACCCCTGGCGGCACCGCAACAGCCACGCTATTTTGGTAATACCAAATTTTTACCAAGTCAAGCAGACCGAAAGCCATCTCGATATGCCAACAGGCGTACGGTAATAAATTTTCATAATTAAAATCAATAGCTTATCATGACGTCGGCGCGATTGCAGGGCGAACCGATCGTGAAACTTGCGAATGTTCGCCGTTTGCGCTATTCAGGATTTGGTCTCACCAGATTGAGCGGCCGGCGAGACGAAGGACTATTGCAACCCGCTCACAACGATGTCCCGGAGGAGGCCGATCATGCATCTTTCAACCCACAACTGGATGCGTGCCGAGCCGCTGGACACGACGCTGCGGCGCATCAAGAAATTCGGCTACGAAAGCATCGAGATTTCCGGCGAGCCGGAGCAGTACAAGACCAAGGAGACGCGCGCCTTGCTCAAGGAGCACGGCATCCGCTGCTGGGGCGCCGTGACACTGATGCTGGGCGAGCGCAACCTCGCCGCCAAGGATCAGGGCCAGCGCGAACGCTCGGTCCAGTACGTCAAGGACGTGCTGACCATGGTGTCGGAGCTCGACGGCGAGATCATCACTCTGGTGCCGGCGACGGTCGGCAAGGTGGTGCCGGACGGAACCGAGGCCGAAGAGTGGAAATGGGTTGTCGATGCGACCCGCGAATGTTTCGCCCACGCCAAAAAGGTCGGCGTGCGGGTCGCCGTCGAACCGCTGAACCGGTTCGAGACCTATCTGTTCAACCGCGGCGAACAGGCGCTCGCGCTGGCCGACGCCGTCAGCCCCGACTGCGGCGTCTGCCTCGACGCCTATCACATCCACATGGAGGAATTCGACGTCGCCGAAGCCATCCGCAAGATCGGCAAGCGGCTGTTCGACTTCCACGTCGCCGACAACAACCGCTTCGCCGCCGGGCTTGGCACGATCGACTGGATGAAGCTGGTCGGTCTGCTCAGGGAGGTCGGCTATGACGGCGCGCTGACCAACGAGTTCGTCGCCCCGGTCGACCGCACCCCGGCCAACCGCTATCCGGACATGGTCGAGCGCAATCCGGTCGACATTTCCGCCGAACAGCTCAAGTTCATCCAGGACCACGGCTCGAGCGTGCTGACGGAGAAGTTCTACACCGACCAGATGCGCGTCACGGCGGAGACGCTCCTGCCGCTGATGGGCAAGAAGATGCCCGCCTGACCGGCCCTGTGCTGGGAGAGCCGGAGGTCGGCACAATGCGCATCGCAACAGTCCAGGCATGGTGGATACGGGTTCCCATCGAGGTGGGCCGGCAGCACACCAGCGACTTCGGCCAGTTGACGACGTTCGACGCCGCCATCTTGCGCATCGAAACCGACGACGGCGTCGTCGGCTGGGGCGAAGGCAAGAATGCGGCCGGCAGCGCCGGCAACTACGGCGCGCTGGTGTCGCTGATCAACAATGAGGTCGGCCCGCGCATCATCGGCCGCGACGCGCGCGACATCGCCGGCGTCTGGGAGTTCCTCTACAACGGCGTGCGCGCCGGCAAGGCCGCGCGCGGCGGCCACGCCATGCCGGAACTGGCGCGCCGCGGGCTGACGCTCGCCGCCATCAGCGCCGTCGACATCGCGCTCTGGGACATTCTCGGCAAGTCGCTCGGCGTACCGGTCTGGCAACTTCTGGGCGGCCGCAAGGCGGAACGCCTGCCGGCCTACGCCTCCGGCGGCTGGGCCGGGGCGGACAAGATCGGCGAGCAGCTCGGCTCCTACATCGACAAGGGCGGCTTTCGCACGGTCAAGATGCGCGTCGGCGCGATGGACGGCGCGCCGCACCGCTCGGCCGGGCGCGTCAGGGCCGCGCGCAAGGCGCTTGGTCCCGACGTCGAGATCGCCGTCGACGCCCACGGCACCTATACCGTCGCCGATGCCAAGCGGTTCATCAAGCTGGTCGAGGACTGCGACCTGGCCTGGTTCGAGGAACCGGTCTCCGGCGACGACAAGGCCGGCATGGCCGAGGTGCGCGCCGCCGGCTGCGTTCCGATTTCGGCGGGCGAAAGCGAGACCACCCGCTTCGACTTCCGCGACCTTGCGGTGCTGCGCGCCGTCGACATCTTTCAGCCCGACCCGGCCTATTGCGGCGGCATCACCGAGGCGTTCCGCATCGCCGCGCTGGCCAGCGCCTTCAATCTGCGCTTTGCGCCGCATCTTTGGGCAGGCGCCCCATGCTTCTTTTCAGGCCTGCACCTCAACGCCGCGGCGCCCGCGAGCTTCATCATCGAATATTCGCTTGGCGCCAACCCGATGATCCACGACCTCGTTGAGGAAACCGTGGAAGCAGTCGAAGGTACGATTGCTATCCCTGACAGGCCCGGACTAGGTTTCACCATCAATGAGTCCTTCCTGAAGGCGCACATCCACGACGGATAGTTTTATGCAAGAGAAAAGCCTTCTCGCCGATCTGGCAGCCTATCTGTTTGCAAACTCCGACCAGGAGAGCGGGCGCACGCCGTCGGAACGGGAGCTTGCGGACCATTTTGTCGTCAGCCGCGGCCAGATTCGCGAGGCGCTGGCCATCCTCGAGGCGATGCGCATCGTTGAGCGCCGCGCCAAGTCCGGCATCTACCTGACCACCCGGAACGCCAGCGTCGAGGCGCTGGCGCTGTTCGCCAAGGCGGGCGTGCCGCTCGACCCGATCCAGATCTACGAGACGGTCGAACTGCGCAAGATCCACGAAATCAGGGCGGCCGAGCTCGCATGTTCGCGCGCCACCGACGAGAATTTCGACAGGCTGGCCCAGATATTGCGCGAATCCGAAATCGCGCTTGAAAAAGGCGAGCCGCTCGCCCGCCTCGACCGCGATTTTCACCTCGAGATCGTGCGCGCCACCCAAAACTCCGTGTTTCACAAGATCTGCAGCGTCTACTACGTGCTGGGCGAACAGCGGCTGCCGATCTACTTCTCCGATCCCGAACGCGGCCGTCGCTCGCACAACGAACATGTACAGATCTTTGAGGCGTTGAAGCGGCGCGACGGCAATCTGGCGCAGGCGCTGATGAGTTCGCACCTGCAAGGCGCAGAGAGCTACTGGAAGGGCCTCATCGGCGGCGTCACCGGAGAAGGCTCGCGGCCGCCGGAAGCCGCCTGATGCCGCTCGTCTTTTCCAGCATGGCGCTGCATCCGCGCGCCCTGGAACTGCTTGGCGGCAACGCCGATCTGCTGGTCGCATCGGCGCTCGACGCCGAGACCCAGTTGCGAGAGGCCGCCGGCGCCGACGTCGTCATCGTCCGCGCGCCGCTGCCAGCGGCGCTGTTCGCGAGGGCGCCGCGGCTGCGCTGCGCGATCCGGCACGGCGCCGGCATCGACATGATCCCCTATGACGAGGCGACGCGCGCCGGCGTGCTGATCGCCAACGTGCCCGGCGTCAACGCCTCGACCGTGGCGGAATATGTCTTCATGACGTCGCTGGCGCTGCTGCGGCAGTTGCGGCGCATCGACCGTGACCTGCGGGGCCGGGGCTGGGCCGCGGGCCGGGCCCATGCCGACACAAACTCCGATCTTGGCGGCAGGACGATCGGCCTTGTCGGCTACGGCAATGTCGGCGGCGAGATCGCCCGCATCGCCCGGCACGGTTTCGCCATGAACGTGCTGGCCTACAACCGCTCGCCCCGACAGGCCGAAGGCGTCCGCTTCGCCGCGCTGGACGAAGTCGTGGCGGCGTCGGACATTCTTGTGCTGTGCTGTCCGCTGACCGACGAGACCCGCGGCCTGATCGACGCGCGCCGCATCGGCCTGATGAAGCCGGGCGCGCTGCTGATCAATGTGTCGCGCGGCCCGGTGATCGACGATCGGGGCCTGATCGACGCGCTAGGCGACGGGCGCATCGGCGGCGCGGCGCTCGACGTCTTCAGCCAGCAGCCCCTGCCGGCCGATCACCCCTATTTCGGCTTCGACAATGTCATCCTGACGCCGCACCTGGCCGGCATCACTGATGAATCGATGATGCGCATGGGCGTTGGCGCGGTCGAACAGACCTTGCAGGTGCTGCGCGGCGACCTGCCGGCAAATCTGCGCAACCTGGAAGCGCTCGACGCCTATCGAAAGCGTTTTCCGGCCTGAACCCGAAGCTGATCTATGCGTGCCTGAGGCTGACGCCGCTCTTGCGGTCGAACATCGCCACCTTGTCGGCGTTCCAGGCGAACCGCACGTCTTCGTCGATCTTCAGTTGGGTGCGCGCGGGCACCGTCGCCCGCAATGTCGTATCGCCGACCTTGAGCGTCACGATCTTCTCGACGCCGTGATCCTCGACGTCGTGCACGCGCGCCGTCACCGGGCCGTCTGGCTCCAGCGACAGATCTTCGGGACGAATACCGAAAATCAGCGGCCGCCCGTCGGTTCCCGTCCCGGCCGCCACCGGCCCGGCATAAGGCAATTCGAATTGCTTCGCCGTCATGATCGCGCGCCCTTTGGACAGCTGGCCATGGATCAGGTTCATCGGCGGCGATCCGACAAAACTGGCGACAAATGTGTCGCGCGGATTGTCATAAATCTCCTTCGGCTTGCCGACCTGGATCAGCCGTCCCTGATTGAGCACGCCGACCATGTCGCCCATCGACATCGCCTCGATCTGGTCGTGGGTCACGAACAGGAACGTCGCGCCGAGACGGCGCTGCAGATCCTTCAGTTCGGTGCGCAGCGACTCGCGCAGCTTGGCGTCGAGCGCCGACAGCGGCTCGTCCATCAGGAAGACGCGCGGCTTGCGCACGATGGCGCGGCCGATGGAGACGCGCTGCATCTCGCCGCCCGACAGGCGGTCGGTCTTGCGGTCGAGCAGGTGCTCGATGCGCAGGGTCTTGGCCGCGCGCGCGACGCGATCCTTGATCTCCTCTTCGGCAACCCGGCGCAGCTTCGACTTGAGCGGAAATTCGAGGTTTTCGCGCACCGTGTAGCGCGGATAGAGCGAATATTGCTGCAGCACCAGCGCGACGTCGCGTTCGGCCGCGCTCCAGTCGGCGACGTCGACGCCGTCGATGAAGACCTGCCCCGAGGTCGGCTTCTCCAGCCCCGCGATCAGGCGCAGCGTCGTCGTCTTGCCCGCGCCGGTCTCGCCCAGTAGCACAAAGAACTGGCCGTCCTCGATCGTCAGGTCGAGGTTGTTCAGCGCCGTATGGCCGCCAAAAACCTTGGTGACGTTTTTCAGTTCGATATGCGCCATCAGAGCCTCACGCCCAGGCTGCGGCCACTGGCCTTGTCGAAGAAATGCGCCTGCGACGGGTCGATGCGCGCCCACACGCGATCGCCCGCCTTGCCGACGAAACCAGAACTGGTGCGCGCCCGCAGCATCTGCTCGCCGACGCTTAGGTCGACAATGTCATAGGAGCCCAGCGGTTCGATCATCTGCGCCTCGGTGGCGACAAAGCCTTCCGTCTTGTCATGGGCCAGCAGCACGCCTTCTGGTCGAATGCCGAGCGATATTGTCTGCCCCTTGGCGCCGGCGGCGTCGAGCTGGCCGATCAGCTTTTTCGGAAAATCGAACGTCTGGGCGCCGAGCGCCACCGCTGCGCCGTCGCCGCGAGCCGAGACATCTGCGCTTGCGATGTTCATCACCGGACTGCCGACAAATTGCGCGACGAACAGATTGGCGGGATGGACATAGACATCGGTCGGCGAACCGACCTGCTGCAGCTTGCCTTCATGCATGATCACGATGCGGTCGGCGAGGCTCATCGCCTCGACCTGGTCATGCGTCACATAGATCGTGGTCGACCCTTGCTTGATGTGCAGGCGCTTGATTTCGGCGCGCATTTCCTCGCGCAGCTTGGCGTCAAGCGCGCCGATCGGCTCGTCCATCAGCATCGCCTTGGGCTTGCGCACCAGCGCCCGCCCGATCGCCACGCGCTGCATGTCGCCGCCCGACAGCGACGATGGCCGCATGTTGAGCAGTCCGGAGATGCGCAGGATGCCGGCGATCTCCTGCACCCTGCTGTCGACGTCAGTCCGGTTCATGCCGGTCGCGCGGAGCGGAAAGGCGATGTTCTCGAAAACCGTCATGTGCGGATAGAGCGAGAAGGACTGGAACACCATCGCGATGTCGCGGTCGGAGCATTTGAGATCCTGGACCGGCGCTC
>Ga0209793_1002080_pt1 | contig 10182 bp, 9 predicted proteins | sample EBPBio122009_DNA_FD_185863 | JGI IMG/M metagenome (GOLD analysis project Ga0209793, IMG submission 185863) | Wastewater treatment Type I Accumulibacter community from EBPR Bioreactor in Madison, WI, USA - Reactor 1_2/2/2009_ DNA (SPAdes) (version 2) | ecosystem: Engineered > Bioreactor > EBPR >... | reverse complement strand
ACGGCAGTCACCGTCACGGTCGTGGGACTCGCGTTCCTCGACCCGCTCCTGCGTCTGGTCGGTGCGACCGACGAGACGCTGCCGTACGCCCGGCCGTACGCGATGGTGATCATCGGCGGGGCGATCTTCTCCACCGGGTTCTCCGCTCTGGTCCGAGCCGAGGGACGATTGCTGTTCTCGACCATGCTGTGGGTGGTGCCGGTGCTCGTCCAGATCATCCTCGACCCGCTGCTGATCTTCGGACTCGACCTGGGCGTCGTCGGGGCGGGCCTGGGGACGGTCGGCGGCCAAGCCGTCTCGGCGTCGATGGCTTTGTGGTTCTTCTTCGTCCAGCGGCGTCGCCCCTATCGGATTCGGCTCAAGGAATTGGTCCCTCACGGACCCACGGTGCGCTCGGTCCTCTCCGTGGGAGCGCCGTCGTTCCTCGCCGGATTCGGAGCCACCCTCCTCGTCGTGCTGGTCAATACGACCCTGGCCGTCGCGGGCGCCGCCGTGATCGCGGCGTACGCCGTGTGCGCCCGCGTCCAGACGTTCGTATCGATGCCGCAGATCGGCATCACCCAAGGAGCCCAGCCGATCATCAGCTTCAACGCGGGCCGGCAGCATCCCGAGCGGGTTCACCGCACCCGCACGCTCGCGTTGCGTGCCACCGCCGTCTATGGCGCGGTGGGGGCCGGCGTCATCGCGCTGGCCGCGCGGCCGATCGTCGGACTGTTCCTCACGGACCCGGAAACCGTCGAGGTCGCCATCACCGGGTTGCGGATCATCGCCGTGGGATTTGTCTTCGCGGGCGTTCCGCCGCTGGTCTCCGCGTACTTCCAAGCCCTGGGCCGGCCTGCGCCGTCGTACCTGATCTCGGTCGGCACACTGCTGCTTCTCAAGGTGCCGCTGGTGCTGCTGCTCGGCCAAGTCGACCCGCTGGGGATCTGGATCGCTCTCCCCGCGGGCGAGGTGCTGGCGGCGGTGGCTGCGGTCATCGTGCTGCGTAGCCGCGCGTCGGCCCTGGTTCAGGGCCGGGCATGACCGCCGAGGACCGCTGGTCCGCCACGCCGCCGTCGCGGAACTATCCGAAGGGGGAACGGCGTCGTACCGAGATCGTTCGGGCAGCGTTCAGCGCGTTCTCGGCCGATGGATATCGGGGGGCCAGCATGGTGCAGATCGCCGCCGCGTGCGGGGTGTCCCGCGCCGGGTTGCTGCACCACTTCCCGTCGAAGGAGTTGCTGCTGGCCGCGGTGCTGACCGAACGCGATCGCATCAATGGCGAGCTGTTCTTCGCCGGGATGGCCGCTCCCGGTGCCGACGGCCTCGACTACTTCCGCCGCCTGCTGCGCGTCATCGAACACAACGCGAGCCAGCGCGAGATCGTACGCCTGTTCGCGACGCTCTCCACGGAGGCGGCAGATCCTGCCCACCCCGCCCACGCGTACTTCGCGAACCGCTACCGGTGGCTGCGTGCCGACATCGCCGACGCCTTGGCCAACCTCGCCGGCCGTGGACTGCTACGAGACCAGATCGACATCGTCGGTGCCGCCACCGATCTCGTCGCGCTCATCGACGGGCTGCAGATCCAGTGGTTGCTCGACGCCGAGAGCGTCGATATCCCGACCCGCGTACGGACTCGCCTCGAGGAACTGCTCACCTCGACGCTCGGCGACTGAGCGCACCCCGCTGACGCCATCGACTGGTGCGCTGTGGTTGCTTCGCGGCAATCGAAGCCACCACGACGCACCAGTGAGTGCGCGCTCACTCCGGCATCAGCGACCGTTGCATTCAACCCGACATCGGCTGAAGAGTGAACACGTCGGATGTGGTCCGCTAGCAAGGGTCACGCCCATAGGCCCCAATAGCCGAGCCCCCCAGTAAAACGCGATCAGGTCCGGGGCCAACTGGGCGGTGGAGCGGCATAGGTTCTCAGTCGTGGCCTGCCAGGTTGAGGGTGACTAGGGTCGCGTCATCGTGCACTTTCATGGCGTTGTCCCGCAGCTTCTGCCGTTGACCGCGTTCTGCCGCCCGAACTTCATCTAGCAGAGCAGCGCCGTCGCCGGAGGCTGCTCGGCTCACGAACTCCTGCATGGTGTGAGCCTGGAGTGACTGAAACCCTCGGGTGGCGCCGTCGGTCGCGATCACGATGCCGAGAACGTCGGACAGCGGGTAGGCACCGCTCAGTGCATGGTCAGCGGCGATCGGATCGGTCTGGCAACACCAGTACCCGTCGTCAACGTTTCGGCGACGCTGAAGAATCTCGGCGCGTGCCTGCTGGATCTCAGATGCGGAACGTCTCGTCGCTCCGTCTGGGCCCACCTGCTTGGCCAGGAGTGTCGAGAGTCGATCATCGGTGATCTCTACCGCCTCCTCCCTTGAGGGCGACGAGCACAGAGGCGTCGCACAAGACGAGGTACTCGATCAGCGGGGGTTGCAGCCGCCATGCAGCGACGGTTGCACTCGGTGACCCGTCGGCCAGATTGCAGCTGCCGTGGAGCTCCGACACTTCGGTGATGGATCGGCTCAGTGCCTGGCGCATGGTGAGCCCGACATCGAGCAGAGCCGTGCCGAACCTTCGTGCCAACTCCTTGCTGTACCAAGAGACCGAGTGGTGGCAGCCGGCCCTCATGCTCTGCGGCAGACCTGCGCCGTCGACCACGACTGACGCCCCGAGTGAGGCGAACACTGCATCTTCGTTCGGCCACTCGGTTAACGCCGGCACTGACCAGCGATGAAGCTTGTCCACCCGCCGATCCTGACAGACCGGCGCGGTGCGGTGATGCGATCAGGGTTCAGCCGGGGACGGTTGGGCTGGTGAGAGGTGGGACGGGGTTGGAGTCGCTGCCCTCGGTGACCAGCAGAACGACCGTGGCGTCGGGGCCGAGGCGTAGAAGGTTCCGTCGCAGGCTGCTGCCGGGGCCAGTGAGCACGGCCCGGGCGGCCGCGAGCGGGGCAGCGCCGCAGGGGCCGGCCCGGACACCGAGGGCGGCCAGGTCGTGGGCGGCTTTGGTGTCGTCGATTTCGGAGACGGTGGCCGCGGCGTCGAGTCCGTTGACGATGAAGGGCCAGGCGGTGCTGGACGGAGTGCCGCAGTTGAGACCGGCCATAGCCGTCGGTGAGGTGTCGACGGTGACGGGACGCCGGGCGATGACGCTCGCGGCGATGCAGGCGTCGGCCGTCGGCTCGACGGACACGACCGCCGTGTCGGCCTCGTCGCTGCCCGAGTACGCGGCGCTGCGGTAGTGCGCGAGGGCAGCTTGAAGCAGTGAGCCGACCCCGGCCGGGACGAGGACCAGGTCCGGGTGGGCCAGCTGCGCGGCGTTCAGCTGATGATCGATCTCGGTGAACAAGGTGTCGTAGCCGTCGACGATCCAGCCCGGGATCTCCTCGTACCCGGGCCAGGCGGTGTCTTGGACCAGCACATGCCCGGGCGCCTTTGCGGCCGCGGTGGCGGCGACGACGGCGTCGTCGTAGCTGGCATCGACAACCGTGACTGTGGCGCCTTCGTCGACGATCGCTTGGATGGCGGCCGGATGGACACCCTTGGGGATGAGGATGGCGGCGCGGTGTCCGAGCAGCCGAGCAAACCGGGCGACGGCGCGGCCGTGGTTGCCGTCGGTCGCCGTGACGATGGTCAGGACGTCGCCGACCGGAGCGTTCCGCAGCACCCGGTGCACCGCCCAGGAAGCGCCGAGACCCTTGAATGCGGGCAGCCCGAGCCGCGCCGACTCGTCCTTCGCGAAGACCCGGCCGACACCGAGCTCGGTCGCCAGCGTCGGCAGGTCGACCAGCGGAGTCGGCGCGTACCCCGGCAGCGTCCGATGGAAGTCTGCGACCGCAGCCGACGGCGGGTCGCATCGCCAGCCCAGGTCCCGCTGATTGACCGCCCAAGCCGGTACGTCAGCGGTGGGGTTGAGGGCTTCGGGGTCAGGGGCGTACGTCATGGATGGCCTCGTATTCATGGGGTGGTTCTTGTGGGGGAGGGGACCGTGGTGGGCGAGGCGAGCAGGGAGCGGACGAGTTCGACGTAGAAGGCGACTCCGGTGGCCGCAATGTCATCGTTGAAGTCATAGCTGCTGCTGTGCAGCGGGGTGCCGCCGGAATCGGGGTGGATGCCGTTGCCGATGAACGTGAAGCACGCCGGGACCTCGCGGGCGAAGACCGCGAAGTCCTCGCTGGCCAGCACCGGGTCGCAGGTGCCGTTGACCCGGTCGGGTCCGACGGTCGCGGTGGCGGCGGCGATCGCGGCGGCGGTGCAGGCCGGGTCGTTGACGGTCGGGATGAACTCGTGCCGATAGGCAAGGGTGCAGGTCGCGCCGTGGGCGGCGCTGATGCCGTCGCAGAGCTGCCGCATCCGGTCCTCGATGAGCTGCTGGATGGCGGGATCGAAGCTGCGCGTATCGCCACGGATGATCACTTGGTTGGGGATGGCGTTGCGAACACCGTCGGTGAGGAACTCGGTGCAGGACACGACGGCCGCGCCGGCCGGGTCGACATTCCGCGCGACGATGGTCTGCAGAGCCAGCACGATCTCGGCACCGACGACGATCGGGTCGATCACCATCTGGGGGCGGGCCGCGTGTCCGCCGCGGCCGGTGATGACGATCTCGAAGGTGTCCTCGCTGGCCATGATCGGGCCGGGGCGGGTGTGCAGATTGCCGGCCGGAATGCCAGGCATGTTGTGCAACCCGTACAGGGCCTCGACCGGGAACCGCTTCAGGACCTGGTCGTCGATCATCGCCCGTGCCCCTCTGCCGTGTTCTTCGGCGGGTTGGAAGAAGAAGCGGACCGTGCCCTCGAAGCCGCCAGTCGACGCCAACACCGTCGCGGCACCCAGCAGCATCGCCATGTGCCCGTCGTGGCCGCAGGCGTGCATGGCACCGTTGGCGGAGGCGTAGGCCAATCCGGTCCGCTCCACCAACGCCAACCCGTCCATGTCGGCCCGCAGACCGACGACCCGGGGTACGGCGTTGTCCGCGGCATCGCGTCGGCGGGCTTCCCGGGTCAGGGAAGCCACGACACCGGTGCCACCGATCCCGGTCTCGGGGCGAAGCCCGAGACCGGCCAGCACGTCGGCGACGTAGCGGCTGGTCTCCACCTCACCGAACCCGGTCTCGGGATGCTGATGGAGATGACGCCGCCACTCGCGAAGACGGCTCTCAAGATCGTCGACCACACCGAAAGTCTCGGGACGGCGCACGATTCATGCAACCGGTTCGGTTTGGAGATGTGGGCTCCAGGCTGCGTTCGGCAACGCGGTCGGTCTCTCGGCGGCCGTCGTCAACCGCTGGCGGGCACCGTTTTCCGACCTGGGGTGGAGAAGGACAACCCTCACGCCCGTCGACTGGGGCTGGAAGGGCGGCCTGACGGCTCATGGTCTCAACCGTCAGATCTGGCTGGGATCGCCCTCGTCAGGAGTCGTACCAGCACCGCACGCAGCTCGGCGTCGGGGAGATCGGATAGCGCTCGAAGGGCGGGGGCGAGATCGCGCATCTGGTGCCAGCCGGCGATCTCGTCGGGACTCGGGGTCGGTCCGAACAGCAGGTTGATGCCGCGAGCGCCGAGGTCATCCAACGTACGGGTGATGCTGATCTGGCGGCGAAGAGCCGGGTCGCCCAGGTTGAGGTGGCCGACCGTTCGCCACGCGGTCACGACCTGGTCGACATAGCCCTCGCAGAGCAGTCGCCTCCGTGCGTTCGGGTCGGTCTCGGCTTCGACCTTGTCGAACAGGGCGGTGAGGGCTTCGGCGAATGGGTGGAGCAGAGCCTCGAGGATCGCTTCCTTGGTGCGGAAGTAGTAGTAGACGTTCGCCTTGGTCACGCCCATCCGATCGGCGATCTGCTGCAGTGACGTGGCGTCGTAGCCCTGTTCGGAAAACAGGGTGCGGGCGGTGTGCAACACCGCTTCGGAGGTACGGCGGGCCTGCTCGGCGCGGGTGCTCACACGCTCATGCTACATTTCATTAGCCAAATGGCTAACGAAAGGCGGACATGAACAACAATCAGCGCCGGGTCCTGGTGACCGGCGGCACCGGATTCGTCGGCGGGTGGACCATCGCCGAGTTGCTGCGACGGGGAGAGGCGGTGCGCACGACCGTTCGGGACGTGAGCAGAGCCGCAGACATCCGGAGCCGGCTCGCGACTGCCGGGCTGTCCGCCACGCTGGACCGATTGGAGGTGGTCGCTGCGGACCTGTCGAGCGACGACGGCTGGGCCGGCGCGGTCGCCGGCTGTTCAGTGGTGCACCGCGTGGCGACACCGTTCCTCAACACGACCGATGAGGACGCCGTCATCCGACCGGCTGTCGACGGCGTGCTCCGGGTGCTTCGAGCGGCTCGTGACGCCGGAGTGGAACGGGTGATCTACACATCGTCGTGCGGGGCGGTGTACTACGGCCACCCACCCCGCGACACCCCGTTCACCGAGAACGACTGGACCGTCATCGACGGCGGACCGATGAGCGCCTACGTCAAGTCGAAAGCCTTGGCAGAACGGGCGGCATGGGACTTCATGACGTCCGAGGGCGGCGACCTGACACTCACCACAATCTGTCCCAGCGGGATCTTCGGCCCCGCTCTGGCCGGGCGAGCCGCGTCCTCACTGGCGCTGATCGACCGCCTCCTCAAGGGAGCCCCGCCATTGGTGCCGGATCTGCGGCTGGTGATCGTTGACGTGCGCGACGTCGTTGACCTCCACCTGAGGGCGATGGACTCCTCGGTAGCCGCCGGACAGCGCTACATCGCGAGCGCGAGCGGCGCGATCTCCATGATCGAGGTGGCGAAAGAGTTGCGGCGGGCGCTCGGCCCGGATGCCGCCAAGGTGCCGCGGTTGCCGGCGCCTGAGTGGCTGGTACGCCTTGCTGGACACTTCAACGCCGAACTGCGCGACCTCGTCCCGTTGCTTGGCCAACAGCGCACCGCTTCGGCCGACAAAGCCCACCGCGAGCTCGGCTGGAACTCACGACCTTGGCAGGAAACCGTAGTCGCGTCGGTGCGCAGCCTGCTGACATCGTCGGTCAGATAGTCGCGGGGCGTGTCGAGGGTGAGAACGACGACTGGCCCACGTGAGAGCCGTCGCAGCTCCCGCAGTCTGCTCATAGCCGCCGCCTTCCGGCAGTGATACTGACCCCCATGGAATCGCTCGATCTCGGTCCGCAGCCTCGGGCCGGCGGCACGCTGCGGGTACGTGTCGTTGCGGTGGCCGCGGCTGCGGCCGTGATCATCGCGGGCCTGTCGATCTATCACACCAGGCACGACGAGCCGGGCAGCAGTCCCGCGCCGTCGCCCGCTCCAACCAATCGGCCTCTGTCGACGCGCAGCGCAACTCCGACGCCCACGCCATCATCATCTTCGAGTCAGCAGTGGCGAATCCGAGGGTTCCTCGACGACACCGACCTGGACCTGTTCGCGCGATCGGACACCCGGCTGTACCGCATCCAGACGGCCAAGCAGTTGGTCACGGCCATCGACACCCCGGCCCTGCTGTCCGGCGGGGCAATGATCCTCATCGTCGATCGCGGCCAAGTCATCGTCCGGGACTGGGGCAGCCCCGCCGACGGCTTCCGCGTGTACGACGGCAAGCGGCCGGAAGCCCTGCCCGAAGGACTGGCAACGCCGGAGAGCATCGTGCCCGGCCCTCCCGGGCGGTTATGGGTCACCACCTATCGCGGCGAGGATCCGACCACCCGGCTGACCGACCTGGAGGGCCGACCAGTCGATGCCGATCCAGGCCCGTCGTCCTACCCGGCGGATGCCTTCCAGACCGACGGTCGCGGCGGGCTGATCTTGTCCAATGCCGGCGGCTACTACGCGATGACGCCAGAGGGTCCGCGGCGGCTCACTCGCGGACAAGTGGTGGCTGTGGGTTCGTCGGCGATACTCATCGCCGACTGCGACGACACTTTGCACTGCAGTCGCTACCTCCTCGACCGCGATACCGGCGTACGGCGGCGGATCGGGCCGGCTCCGGTCAATGACAACGAGGGTGGTGTCGTGTCCCGCGACGGCCGCTATGCAGCACTGCGGAGATGGACGCGGTCCGGATCCTCCGAGCTGCGGATCCTGGACCTCCGGACCGGCGACGTCCTTGCGCGCATCGCGGATTCGCAAGGGTTCGGCGACTCGACCTCCCTGCTCTGGCTCCCCGGTGAGCGGCTCATTGGCATCCTTGATGGACGTCTGTTCCTCTACGACCCTTCCGACGGCAAGATCACGAAGCCCGATCTGCATCTCGACGATCTCCAGCAGTTGGGCCTTCGCGCGCCGAAGTGACTATGCACCACCATCCTCCCGACATCGTTCATCGGCATCGTCATCGAGAGGTGCGCTGCGGTTGCTTCACTCCACTTGAAGCCACCCTGGCGCACCAGTGAGTGCACTCACTTTCTGCATCGAACAGGGAATGCGACGGCTTCGTCATCAAGCTCAGGCTCCGGCCTGGAGTCGCAGGCCGGCCAGGGTGAGATCGAGTGCGGCGCGGAACTGGTCGGCGTCGTCGTGGCCGTCGAACTCGTCGATGATCTCGTGTACGAACGGGAAGGCCTCGGGATCGAGCTCTCGCCAGGTCTGGGCCCATCGGTGGAGGTACTCCTCGCGATCCACCGCGCCATCTCGTACCTCCGGTCGCGGGCGTGGAAATCCCAGTGGTGAAGCCGATCAGGTATCCGCTATTTGTGTACTGACTGCCCAGTTAACTGTGTAGTGACTGCCGAAATCGCGCATACTGAGTCAATGGCCAGCACACTTCCCCGTCTCATCGAGCCGCTGCTCGACCGTCTGTTGCAAGAGATTCCCGCAGTGATGCTGACTGGCCCGCGTGCGGTCGGCAAGACAACCTTGGCCAGTGTCCGTGCCGCAAGCACGGCCCGGCTCGACACTCAGGCAGACGCGGCGGCTGCCAGTCTCGACCCCGACGCGTTTCTCAAGCGACTGACCGAGCCGATCCTCATCGACGAGTGGCAGAACGTGCCGTCCATCCTCCCTGCCGTGAAACGCGCCGTGGACGACGATCCCCGTGGAGGTCGTTTCATCCTCACCGGAAGCGTCGACGCCGAGACCGACCCGGGCCGTTGGGCGGGCACTGGACGCATTCTGGATGTCGCGCTGTGGGGCATGTCGGTTGCGGAGCGAGAAGGCCGTGGCGATACGTCTACCTTTCTCGATCGGCTACTCGACGGTGCCACCAGCGCGGACGACTACGAAGGTTCGACCCTTGCCGTGCGTGAGTACGTCGAGATCGCGATGCAGAGCGGCTTCCCGACGGCAGCCTTGCGGTTGTCGGGTCTGGCGCGCCAGGCGTGGCTGTCGTCGTACATCGATCAGCTCGTTGTTCGCGATGTCGCTGAACTGGGGCCGCGCAACCCGGCGTTGCTGCGCCGGTATGTGGAGGCGCTCGCGCTCAACTCAGCCGGTGTTGTGACGCTCGAGACTTTGCTCTCGGCAGCCGGGATCAACCGGCGCACAGCAGCCGCGTACGACGGAGACCTACAGCGGGTGTACCTGCTTGATCTCGTCGAGCCATGGTTCACCCATCGACTGAGCCGACTCGTCAAGCTGCCGAAGAGGTATCTGACCGATGCTGCGCTCCTTCCTGCCGCGCTGGGGCTCGGAGTCGACGAGGTGGTCGGAGACCCGGACCTGGTCGGCAGGGTGCTAGACACTTTTGTGTGTGCGCAGTTGCGCGCCCAGTTGGGAACCCGCGTGCCGACCCCCCGTTTGCATCATCTGCGGGATCAAGACGGCAGCCACGAGGTCGACATCATCCTCGAACATGCCGGCCGGCTGTACGGCTTCGAAATCAAAAGCACCGCGGCGCCATCTGCCAGAGATGCTCGACACCTGCGCTGGCTCGCTGATCGGGTGGGCGACACGTTTCGCCTCGGTGTCGTGTTCTCCTCGAACCCGCATCCGATCGACCTTGGCGACCGAGTCATCGGACTGCCGATCAGCGCGCTCTGGGGGTGATCGCAGCATCACGCACCTCGCGATGACTTCGTCAGAAGCTCAGGCTCCGGCCTGCAGCCGCAGGCCTGCCAGGGTGAGATCGAGGGCGGCGCGGAACTGGTCGGCGTCGTCGTGGCCGTCGAACTCGTCGATGATCTCGTGGACGAACGGGAAGGCCTCGGGATCGAGCTCTCGCCAGGTCTGGGCCCACCGGTGGAGGTACTCGTCGCGATCCACCGTGCCGGCCCGCACCTCCGGCG
>Ga0209793_1002075_pt1 | contig 10211 bp, 7 predicted proteins | sample EBPBio122009_DNA_FD_185863 | JGI IMG/M metagenome (GOLD analysis project Ga0209793, IMG submission 185863) | Wastewater treatment Type I Accumulibacter community from EBPR Bioreactor in Madison, WI, USA - Reactor 1_2/2/2009_ DNA (SPAdes) (version 2) | ecosystem: Engineered > Bioreactor > EBPR >... | reverse complement strand
CATCATCACGATCACGCCGAGCGCCCCGGCGCCGGAATACCAGGTGTAGATCTGCAGCACCGGATCAAGTTGCCCCACCGCCGACACGACCACGATGGCCGAGGTCACCGCGCTCACGCACAGCGACGCCCGGGAGGGGGCCCGGTGCCGTGGATGCACCTCGGCCAGGCTCGCGGGCAGCACCGAGCGCTGGCCGAGGGTGAACAGATAGCGGGTGACGATGTTGTGGAAGGCGAGCATGCAGGCGAACATGCTGGTCACCACGAGGACCTGCACGATGTCGGCCATGATCGGCGCGACGACCTCGCCGGCCAGTTTGATCACCACCTGATCGGGACTGTCGGTCGCGGCGGCGACCGCCTGGTGCGAGCCCAACCCATCGATGATCAACCAGGATGAGAAGAAGTACAGGGTGCCGATCGAAAGCACCGCGATATAGGTGGCCCGCGGCACGGTGCGGTCTGGATCGCGGGCCTCGTTGCGGAACACCGCCGTGGCCTCGAAGCCGAAGAACCCGAGGAAGGCGAACAGCAGGCCCAACCCGGGCGCGCCCGAGAGTGCCTCTGCCGGGCTGAACGCGGCGGTGGTCAGTTCACGGCCGGAGAAGATGACGCCCAGGTCGATGGCCACCACGGTGAGCACCTCGAGCACCAACGCAACACCCAGCACCTTGGCGGACAGGTCGATGTCGCGATAGCCCAGCAGGCCGACGATCACCAGCATGACGGCCGAGATCAGCCACCACGGCAGACTGGCGCCGGTCCAGAGCTCGATCAGGTTGCCGGTCTGTACCCCGAGATAGCAGGTCATCGAGACGGTGAGCAGCACGTACGAGAGCAGCGCGATCGACGCGGCACCCAGGCCGGGCCGGCGACCGAGACCGCGATCGATGTAGGCGTAGAACGCGCCGGCATCGGGGACGTGCGGGGTCATCCAGGCGTACCCGACCGAGAACAGCAGCAGGATCACGGTAGCGACCAGGATCATCAGGGGCGCCCCGACCGACTCGGAGACGGTGATGATGATCGGGAAGTTGGCCGCCACGACCGTGACCGGCGCGGCCGCGGCGACCACCATGAAGACGATGCCGATCACTCCGAGACCGCGATGCAGATCCGCGTCCGGCGCTGCGGTGGTGGTCGCGCGGGAGTCGTTGGTCACTGGGTGCCTTTCGTCGAGACGTCGGTGGGCGCCGGCCGCGGCCGTCAGTTGACGCGGATGGCGACCGCGGTGCCGTGGGCGGGCAGGTCCTCGGCGTTGGCGAGGTTCACCACGTGCGCCGCGACCTCGGTGAGCGCCGCCTCGTCGTACTCGATCAGGTGGACTCCGCGGAGGAACGTCTGGACTGACAGGCCGCTGGAGTGGGTGGCCGCGCCGCCGGTCGGCAGCACGTGGTTGGATCCGGCGCAGTAGTCGCCGAGCGAGACCGGGGCGAAGTCCCCGACGAAGATCGCCCCGGCGCTGGTGACCCGGCGGGCCACGGCAGCGGCGTCCCGGGTGTGGATCTCCAGGTGCTCGGCGGCGTACGCGTCGACCACCCGCAGTCCGGTGTCCAGATCGTCGACGATCAGGATCGCCGACTGCTGTCCGCCGAGTGCCTCGGTGATCCGCTCGGTGTGCTTGGCCGCGGCGACCTGGGTCTCCAGCGCCACGGAGACGGCCGCTGCCAGTTCGGGACTGGTGGTGACCAGCACGGAGGCGGCGATGACGTCATGCTCGGCCTGGCTGATCAGGTCGGCGGCCACCCACTCGGCGTTGGCGCTGTCATCGGCGAGGATCGCGATCTCGGTGGGCCCGGCCTCGGAGTCGATGCCGATGACCCCGCGCAGGGCGCGCTTGGCTGCGGCGACCCAGATGTTGCCAGGGCCGGTGACCATGGCGACCGGGCGGCAGATCCAGTCTCGGTCGGCGTTGCGGACTCCGTACGCGAATGCCGCCACCGCCTGGGCGCCGCCCATCGCGTACACCTCGTCGACGCCCAGCAGCTCGGCGGCGGCCAGGATGGTCGGGTGCGGCCAGCCGTCGTTGTCGGCCTGGGGTGGGGAGGCGATGGCGAGCGAACCGACACCGGCCTCTTGGGCGGCGACCACGTTCATCACGACCGAGCTCGGGTAGACGGCGCGACCGCCCGGCACATACAGCCCGACCCGCTCGACGGGCAGCCAGCGCTCGGTCACCCGGGCACCGTTGCCGAGCACCGTGGTGTGCTCCTCGCGACGCTGATCGGCGTGCACCAACCGGGCGCGTCGGATGGACTCGGCCAAAGCGGCGCGGACCTCGGGATCCAGGCTGGACAGCGCCTCGTTCAAGACGTCGGCCGGCACCCGTAGCGCCGGCGGCCGGATCCCGTCGAACGCCTCCGCGTACTCATTCAGCGCCTCGACGCCACGAGTGCGGACGGCCTCGATGATCGGCTGCACCTTGGTCAGGGCGGCGTCGACGTTCAGTCCGGCGCGAGGGACGACGTCCTCGAGCTCGAAACTGGTGCCGCGCAGATCGCGAACGGTGATCATCGTGCTCCCTTTCGGTGGGGTTCGGGACTCGCCTGGCTCTGCGGCAGCCGTGGCGTCCCTGGTCACGTCGGCGATCTGGCTCCGAGATCTGACTTTGACCAAATGTTCAATTTGAACAAGTGTCAAAGTCGCGGGCGGGATTGTCAAGACCCGATGGCATGATGATCGGGTGGGACGCGACGGAGCACAGACCAGTCGCCGCGTCTTGGATGCCGTCGGGCGGATCGTCGCTGCGCGTGGCCTGGAGGGCATCCGGATCCGCGAGATCGCGGCCGAGGCTGAGCTGTCACCGGGTTCGGTGCTCTACCACTTTCCCGATCACAGCCAGCTGCTCTATGCCGTGCACGTCGACACGGTGCGCCGCTATGTCGAGGGCCGGGCTGCTGCGGCGGCGGTCACCGATGCCGATGCCGATGCTGACGCCGCCCAACGGCTGATCGCGGTGATGCGGGCCGGCGTGCCGCCGTGGGCCAATGAGCACGTGATCCGGCTGCTCTACGGGCTGCACGATCTGGCCCGGCGGAGCCAGGAGCACGCCGATCTGCTCACCGAGCTGTGGCGGGACGAGCAGGCGTTGTACGTGGAGATCATCCGGGCTGGGATGGCGGACGGGATCTTCGCGGTGGACGGGACGCCGGAGGAGGTGGCCGCCGGTCTGCTGGCGCTGGAGGACGGGCTGGTGCTGCACCGGATCAGCAACAACTCCGAGATCTCCAGCGACCGGGCGGTCGCCGTCTTCGCCGGCATTGCCGCCGAACAGCTGGGCTGTCCGCGCCTCGCCGGGTACGCCGCCGGCTCGACAGCCTGACGGGTCAGTTCGAGGCGCGAGCTGGCGGGCGAGCTGGATGGTCGTGCTCGCTGGGACCCTCCAACCCGGCTATTTCGTCGTCGTGACGAGAGGAAAGGCGCCCCTCGTCACTCCTCCTCAGCACGCCGGCGGGCGGTCCCGGACGCTCGCACTCGTATTGGATGGTCGTGCTCGCTGGGACCGCCCTCCGACCCGGCTACTTCGTCGTCGTGACGAGAGGAAAGGCGCCTCTCGTCACTCCTCCTCAGCACGCCGGCGGGCGGTCCCGGACGCTCGCACTCCGAGATTGGCTGTAGACACGGCGAGCACGGAGAGGGCGATCAGCGCCAGGGTCGGTGCGAGCACCGCCCAAGGGGCGCGTTCCACGTACGGCATTCCCTCGCCCAGGATGAGTCCCCACTCTGGCTGGGGTGGCTGCGGACCCAGGCCGAGGAACCCCAGCCCGGCGATGGCCAGCGCGATCCCGGGCAGCCGGAGCATCGCGTGCCGGGTCACCGGACCGAGCACGGCCGGCAGCACGTAGGACAGCAGCACGCTGGCGGCGCCGACCCCCAGCACCGGAGCGATGCGTACGTGCGGTTGGCCTCGGGTCTCTTCGGCCAGCGCGGCGGTGTGCGCGGCCAACGGAGCCCAGCAGGTGAGGGCCACCGCGATCGCGGCACCGACCAGGCTGCCGCCGGCGACCGCCGCAACAAGCAGCCCCGCGATCACCGGTGGCATCGCGTTGGTCACCTCGATCGGGCCCGCGCCGATCCGCGGCACCAGCCCGACCACCAGACCGATCAGCAGGCAGACGAAGACCACCACCAGAGCAGCGGTCACCGTGGTCACCACCCCGTGCGACACCCGTGCCAACAGATCCCGGCCGGAGGCATCGGCACCCAGCGGAGCGGCGGCGCTGGGCGGGGCAAGCCGGGGGAGCGTCGAGGCGTAGGGGTCTCGACTGATGCCGGCGATCACCAAGCCGATCAGCAACGCGGTCATGACGCCCGGCACGATCCAGGCCGTCCGACCCGAGGCAGTCCGCGGCGCCGAGGCCGGCAGTTGACCGGCCGCAAGCGCCGGGCCGAGCAGCCATCGGCGGGCGAGTGCACCCGCACCGCCCAGCAGCAAGGCGATGACCATCAGCAGCAGGATGCCGACCTGCAGAGTCGGCAGATCCTGGGCCACGGCCGCGCCGAGTGTGGCCCGGCCCAGTCCGGGGATCGCGAAGACCCGCTCGACCGCCACCGCGCCGCCCAACAACCCAACCAGGGTGAGGGCCAGCTGGCTGGTGATCGAGGGCACCGTCCGGCGGACCGCAGCGAGCACGATCGCGGCGGAGGAGTACCCGGCCACCTGCCAGGTGACCACCCACGGCTCGGCGAAGGTGGTCGCCAGTCCATCGGCGAGCAGTCTGCCCATCAGCCCACCGGCCGGTAGTCCCATCGCGAGGGCGGGCAGGATGGCGTACTGCAGGCCCTCCCAGCCGTACGGCGGCAGCCAGCCGAGACCAACCGCGACCACGACCAACAGCGCCGTGGCGAGCAGGAACTCCGGCAGCGCTGTCAACGCCACCGCGCCCATGCCCGAGGTCCGGGCATCCTTGCCTGCCAGGCCGCGCCGGATGGTCGGGATGCACATCAGCCCGGCGACCACGAGGGCGACCAGGGCGGCGAACACCATCAGCGTGAGCGATACCCCCAGCGCGGTGAGCATGCCGGGCAATACCGGCCGACCCGAGACCCAAGACAGACCGGCGTCGCCCCGCAGCAGCCCGGCCAGCCAGCGACCGAACATGGTGACCGGTCCGGCATCCAGCCCGAGCTGGGTGCGGATCGCCTCGAGAGCTTCCGGGGTGGCCTCCTGCTCGGCCGAACGGGCCCGCAGGATGGTCCGGGCCGGATCGGCGCCGGACAGCCACGGCAATGCGCCGATCAGCACGATCACCGCGGCCGTGGTGAGGACGCGGGAGCCGGCCGTGATCAGCCCGGGCCACCGCTGCAACGTCGCGATCACCGACGGTCCCTGCTCAGCGGTTGACGGCCGTGCCGGGCAGCACCAGCTGCCGCTCACGAGGATCGCGCGCCGCATCGGACAGACCCGACGCCTCGCCCTGGATCACCCGCTCGTGCAGCATCGGTACGGCGGCATGCGTGTCGAGCACGGCCCGTTCGGCGGCCATGATCGCGGTCCGTCGCTCGGGTCCGGGAGCGGTCTCGGAGGCCTGCTGGATCGCGGCATCCACGCCCTTGTCGCAGAGCTGGGAGATGTTGAACGATCCGTCGCAGGCGAAATCGCTGTACAGGTACGCGACCGGGTCACCCGAATCGAGGACGGTCGCCCGGGACAGGATGAAGGCGTCGAACTTCCCGGCCAGCGCGTCGGACTCGATCTGGGCGTACTCGCGTACGTCCTGCTTGACCTTGAAGCCGGCGGCCTCCAACTGCTGCTGCAACTGCACTGCCACCTCCGGCAGCTCGGGCCGATCCGTGAAGGTGCCGATGGTGATCGATGCGCCGTCCGCGTTGCCCGGCGACGGGGCAGTGGTGGGCTGGCGGAGGTCGGCCGCCCAGGGCAGCGCCGGTCCGAGCAGGCCCTGAGCAATATCGGCCCGACCCTCATAGACGGTGTCGACGATGGTCTTCCGATTGATCGCGGCCGCGGCAATCTCCCGGTTCTTCGCGTCGGCGAACGGTCCCTTCTCGGTGTTCAGATAGAGGGTGTTGGTCCGTGGCATCGGCACCTCGTGTACCAGCGCCTGGTCCAGCAGCGGAGCCTGGGCGACCGGAATGGCCTCGACCAGATCGGCCGTACCGGTGCGCAGGGCAGCCGCCCGAGCCGCGCCATCGGGCACGAAGTCCGCGTCGATGCCCGGAGCCGCCGCCTTGGTGCCCCAGTAGCCGTCGTACCGGTCCAGGTGCGCACTGCTGGTGCCGTTCACCGAGGTGAGGAGGAACGGGCCGGTGCCGGCACCGATCGGGTCGACCACACCGTTCTTCCCGTACGCCTTCGCCGCCAGGATCGACAACTGCGGGCTGGACAGGCGCTGCGGCAGCAGCGGATCGATGTCGGAGGTCGTGATCTTGACCGTGTCGTCGCCGACCGCCGTGATCTTCAGCTCGGTGCCGTCCAGGATGCGCGGCTTCGGGCTGGCCTTGGTGGCCGCGGTGAGGCTGGCGACGACCCGCTCGGCGGTCAGCGGCGTGCCGTCGTGGAAGGTCACGCCGGAGCGGATGATGAACTCCCAGGTATGCGGGTCGGTCTGCTTCCACTCGGTGGCCAGGGCGGGTTGGGCATCGCCGTTGGGATCCAGCACGATCAGGGTCTCGGCGGTCTGCCAGCGCGACAGCTTGAAGGCGTCGTCGCTCAGTGGCGTGAGGCCGGAGCGGGGCGGTTGCAGCATTGCCAGCCGGATCCGCTGGGAACCCTCGCCGGAGCCGGAGCTGTCGGACTGGGCCGGAGTGAAGCACCCGGTGAGGGCCAGGGCCGCCGTGGTGCAGACCGCAGCCAGTGCGGCGCGACGAAAGTGAGGTACTCGTTGCCGGAGTGACAGCGCAGACGGGGATGGGGCAGACGGGGATGGGGCAGACGGGGTGGGGGTAGTCACAGATCTTCCTTCGTTCTTTGTCATGGTTTGGCTTTGAGGGTGGGATCTCGCAGGTTGGGCCAGGCCTGGTCAGGTTTGATCAGGCAGGGACGGGGAGCCGCGGCACGGCGGCCAGCAGCCGACGGGTGGCCGGGTGCTCCGGTTGGCTGAAGAGCTGGGTTGTGGGTCCGGCTTCGGCGATCCGGCCCTGATCGAGGACGATCACCCGCTGACACAGGTGCACGACCGCGGCCAGGTCATGCGAGACCAGCAGCAGCGCCGTGCCCTGTTCGGCGTGCAGCCGGGCCAGCACCTCGAGGATCTGGCGACGCAACGGCAGATCGAGACCGCTGACCGGCTCGTCGGCGATCAGCAGGCGCGGCCGGGTGACGATCGCTCTGGCAATGGCCACCCGCTGGGCCTGGCCGCCGGAGATCTCGCCGGGGCGCCGGGCGGCCAGCGCAGGATCCAGCCCGACCTGTTCGAGGGCGTCGGCGACCAGCTCGGCGTGATTGCCGTCGACCCCGAGCCGGCGCAGTGGCTCGGCGACCAGGTGGCGTACCGGTCGGCGTGGATCCAGCGAGGAAGCGGGATCCTGCGGCACGTACTGGACGAGTTGGCGGAACCACCGCAGTTGCCGTACCGAACCTGGCAGCACCGGTCGGCCCTGGCAGCTGACCGACCCCTCGTCGACGGGGTCGAGCGCCAGCAGACAGCGGGCGACCGTCGTCTTGCCGGCGCCACTGCTGCCGACCAGCGCAATCGTCGCACCTGCGTCGATGGGCATGGAGATGTCGTGCAGCACGGTACGCCAGCGCTCGCCGCCGCGGCGGAACAACGAACCGGGGATGCGATAGCGTCGGCTGATCTGGTCGAGCTGGGCGAACACCGAGCTTTGGGACTCCGTGGTTGTCATCGTGCCCACGCAGCCCGATCGGCTCGGAGGGTCTGATCGGTTGGCAGAGGCTGACTGGACGGCTGGGTCTGATCGGACGGCAGGGTCTGATCGGACGGCAGGGTCTGATCGGACGGCAGGGTCTGGGCGTATGCGGCGGCGGACAGTTCCTGGGTGTACGGATGCTTGGCCTGCCACAGCAACTCCGGCAACGGGCCCTCCTCGACGACCTGACCACTTGCCAGGACGACCGCCCGCTCGCACAGGCTGGTGGCAACCGCCAGATCGTGGGTGATGAACACCAGTGCGGTGCCCGCCCCGACCTGTTGGCGGAGCACCTCGAGCACGGTGGCCTGGGCGACCACATCGAGGGCGGTTGTCGGCTCGTCGGCGACCAACACGCCGGGCCGGGAGGCCAGGGCGAGGGCGATGCAGACACGCTGTCGCTGGCCGCCGGACAACTGGCTCGGCACCCGGGACGCCATACCCGGCGTATCGAGGCCCACCGAGGCGAGCAGATCGTCGACTCCGCTGCGCACCGTCGCTGCCGGCACGCCGTGGCGGCGCAGCGTGGTGCCGATCTGCGAACCGATGGTGATCAGCGGGTGCAAGGCGGAGGCGGAGTCCTGGAACACCATCGCCACCCGGGCGTTGGCGGGACGCCGCGACGGCGGCCGTCCGGCCACATCGCATCCATCGACGAGGACCTGGCCGGACAGCGTCATCCCCGGCAGTGACTGACCGACGACGGCGCGAGCGGTCAGGCTCTTCCCCGACCCTGAGGCCCCCAGCAGGCATAGCCGTTCACCGGGTTCGACCGAGAAGTCGACGCCGTCGACCAAGGTGCGGCCGTGGACCCGCATCGTCAAGTTGCGCACGACCAATCCGCTCAACTGACGCCCCCTTCTGTTGTGGGTGGAACTCGTGACTGCAGATCTCGTTCCCAGGAACGGAAGTCCGGCATGGAAACGGGAGTCATTGTCAACAGATAGTGGCCGAGCATAGAGCAGGTGAGTCGATCTCGTCACGCCAGTCCACGAGTGCCGGTGGGTTTGACAATCATTGTCATTCAGTTACGGTGTGGCAAGCCCAGTCCTGCGAATCACACTCATTGGAGACCGTAAGGAGATGCCCGTGTCGCCACGTCCGGTGCTGAGCAGTGGTGCGTCGAAGGTCGACGAGTACGCGGCCACGGCCGGCGCGTACGACCTCTTTGCGGCTCCCTATCGGTCGGTGCAGTTGGCTGCGCTTGACGAACTGATGCCGAGGCTGCGGCCGGAGGTGGGGCCGATCCTCGACATCGGGGCGGGATCTGGTGTGAACGCCGCTGTCATGCTCGATCGCCTCTCCGACGCGCGGGTAGTCGCCCTGGAACCGAGCCGGGCGATGCGCTCGCTGATCCTGTCGCGGATTGCTGCGCACTCGGAGTGGTATCGACGGGTCACAGTCCGACCGGAGGACTTCTTCTCCGCGTCACTGCCCGAACGTATCGGCGGCGCGATCCTGCTTGGTGTCATCGGGCATTTCGATCCCGGCGAGCGGGCCGCTGTGCTGGCCGAGCTCGCCGCTCGGCTGCCCGAGGGCGGTGCGGCGCTGCTCGATCTGCAGCAGCCCGAACGGCCGCGCCGGGTGGAGCCGTACGAGTTCACGGCCGCGACGATCGGTGAGTTGAGCTACCGCGGGATCGCCGAGGCGTGGCCGGTCGACACTGAGCTGATGCAGTGGCGGATGAGCTACCTCTGCCTGGAGGGCGAGCGGGTGCTGACCGAGGACACGGCAGAGTACGAGTATCGGCATCCGGCTCCCGCCGTGGTCGCCGTCGAGGCTGAAGCGGTCGGTCTGAGCCTGGTGCCGCTGGCGGACGGAGTGCACTGGCTCGTAGAACGGGCGTAACGAGGAACGTTTGGCGCCGCGGGGCCAACAACGACCGTAGGTCCCGCGGGTGGTGCGGACGTTTGGCGCCGCGGGGCCATAGACGTGCGCTGGCGTGCGTATCCGGGGTGCGTTTCGCGCCGCCGGGCCAGGGATGACTGCGGGCTAGGCGGAATGCCCGTACGTCTTGCGCCGCGGGGCCAACAACGACCGTAGGTCCCGCGGGTGGTGCGGACGTCTGGCGCCGCGGGGCCACAGACGCGCGCCGGCGCGCGTACCCGGGGTGCGTTTCGCGCCGCCGGGCCACAGGTGGTCGCGGGCTAGGCGGAATGCTCGTACGTCTTGTGCCGCGGGGCCAAGGACGACCGTAGGTCCTGCGGGTGCCCGTGCGTCTTGCGCCGCGGGGCCATAGACGTGCGCTGGCGTGCGTACCCGGGGTGCGTTTCGCGCCGCCGGGCCAAGGATGACCGCGGGCTAGGCGGAATGCCCGTACGTCTTGTGCCGCGGGGCCAACAACGACCGTAGGTCCCGCGGGTGGTGCGGACGTCTGGCGCC
>Ga0209793_1002074_pt1 | contig 10214 bp, 12 predicted proteins | sample EBPBio122009_DNA_FD_185863 | JGI IMG/M metagenome (GOLD analysis project Ga0209793, IMG submission 185863) | Wastewater treatment Type I Accumulibacter community from EBPR Bioreactor in Madison, WI, USA - Reactor 1_2/2/2009_ DNA (SPAdes) (version 2) | ecosystem: Engineered > Bioreactor > EBPR >... | reverse complement strand
GGTAGTTGTCGCGGTTGCGGAAGCCGCGGGCGATGCGGCGGTGGAGTTCGATGAGGCCGTTGACGGCTTCTGTGCCGCCGTTGTTCGCGCCGTCGGTGTCGAGGTAGCCGAGGAACTCGCGACGCCACGTGGTCAGGGTCTTGCCGAGGCGGTTGACCTCGGGGATCGGGCAGGTCACGAAGGAGGTCAGGACCTTCTCGGCGACGGCTCGTCCGGCGGCGTGGCTGGCTTGGTGGTAGGCGTCGCGGACTTGTTGAGCGCACCGCCAAGCGACTTCGACCTCGACGTGTCGTTCGTCGGCGGCCCACGCCGCTTCGAGGCGTGATCGTTGTCGGTCAGTCAGGTTCTCCCGCCCCGAGCGGAGCACGTTCCGGATCCGATAGAGCGGATCATCGCGCCGTCCGCGGTGGCCGTGGATCTCTTGCTGGACCCGACGCCGGACGTCGTCGACGACTTGGGTGGCGAGGTGAGGTCGGCCCGGGGCGCGGTGACAGTGTTGCCGTCTGTTCCGTTTCCCCGGGCCGCCTCCCGAACCGGGCGTGCGGCTTGCACCGCACCCGGCTCTCCACGAGCCCGTGCCGAGGTCGAACCGTTAGGCGATGTGGGCGAGGGCGGCCCAGCGGGAGGGGATGACGCCGCGGTATCGGTAGCGGGTGACCGTCACCGATGCCGGGTCAAACAATGCCGTCTCCCCGTCGCGGGGCCACCAGCCGGTGGGCCCGTATCGTCGCCGGAGGGCCTTCCACCCCGTCTTGCGATGTTTGTTCCGCAGCCATCGGATGACCCGGTTCCACGTGTAGTGGCGCAGGTGTCCGAAAGTGGCCTTGGCCACCGCGTGACGGAAGTTGGTTCTGACAGCCTGAGTTGGCCCCACCGTGACGGCTTGGGGTGGCCCCACCTGGTCGGCGTGTCGGGTGGTGCGACGGTCTGATCTGGCCCCACCCCACGCCAGCGTGGTCGTCATGGCGAGACACGTGCAGGTGGTGGTGTCCGGGACGGGGTCTCGGGTGGAGTTGTTCGCGGCGATCCGCAGGGATGCCCGGGTCGAGGACTTGTCGATCCGGGAACTCGCGCGTCGTCATGGGGTGCACCGGCGGACGGTCCGGCAAGCGCTGGCGTCGGCGGACCCACCCCGACGGAAGACGCCGCAGCGAGTGGCGCCGAAGCTCGGCCCGTACGTCGAGGCGATCGACGCGATGCTCGTTGCCGACTTGGACGCGCCGCGGAAGCAGCGCCACACGGCCCGCCGAGTCCACGCCCGCCTTCTCGACGAACACGAGGCTGTGGTGTCGTATTCGACGGTGCGGGACTACGTGCATCGACGCCGGCCGGAGATCGCGGTCGAGCACGGCAAAGTCGCGGCGGTCGCGATGATCCCGCAAGACCACGCCCCAGGGGTGGAAGCGGAGGTCGACTTCGGCGAGGTCTGGGTGGTCCTGGATGGGGTGAAGACCAAGTGTCACCTGTTCGTGTACCGCCTCTCGCACTCCGGTGCCGCGGTCCACCGGGTCTATCCGACGTGCGGGCAGGAAGCCTTCCTGGAGGGCCACATCGACGCGTTCGAGACCTTCGGTGGGATCCCGACCGGGCACATCCGCTACGACAATCTCACCTCCGCGGTCTCCCAGGTGCTCTTCGGCTCGGGACGGCGCCGGACGGAGAACCCTCGCTGGGTGTTGTTCCGCTCCCACTACGGGTTCGACCCGTTCTACTGCCAGGTCGGGATCGAGGGCGCTCACGAGAAGGGCGGCGTCGAGGGCGAGGTCGGCCGGTTCCGCCGCACCTGGCTCACCCCCATGCCCGAGGTCAAGAACCTCGATGAGCTGAACGAGAAGATCGTCGGCTGGGAGGCGCGCGACCTCCACCGCCGCATCGAGGGCCGCCTGCACACCGTCGGGCACGACCTCGCGGTCGAGCAGCCGTTCCTGAACTCGCTGCCGGCGGACAGGTTTGATCCGGGGCTGGTCCTGAATCCGCGGGTGGACCGCTCCAGCTTGGTGACGGTACGGATGGTGAAGTACTCCGTCCCGGCCCGCCTCATCGGCCGACGCGTCCGCGTCTCCTTGCAAGCCTCCAGGGTGAAGGTGTTCGACGGCGGTCGCCTGGTCGCCGACCATCCTCGGCGGATCGCCCGCACCGGCTCGGTCGTTGACCTGGACCACTACTTGGAGGTCCTGGCGTTCAAGCCCGGAGCGCTGCCCGGGTCGACCGCGTTGGCCCAAGCCCGTGCGGCTGGCGTGTTCACCACTGCGCACGAGGACTTCTGGATCGCCTCTCGCCGGGTCAACGGCGACGCCGGCGGCACCCGCCAACTCATCGACGTCCTCCTGCTGCACCGGTCACACCGCGCTGCCGACGTGATCGCCGGGATCCGCGCCGCCCTGTCTGTCGGGGCGGTCACCGCTGAGGTCGTGGCGGTCGAGACCCGCCGCCACGCCGCGACGGTCGCGGGTGGGGCCAACAATGGCCGTCACCTCGTTGCTCACGGCGTCGACGGCGAGCAGCAGGCCGGACGGCCCGAGCGGGTGGTGTCGCTGACCATGCGACGCCTTCTGGACCCGACGGCCGTCATCGCCGGCCTGCCACCGGACACCCGCCCGCTGCCCGACCTCGCGATATATGACCGGCAACTCCTCAGCCAAGCCACCGGCACCGACCACCCCACCGCCGCCGATCCCGGAGGACCCTCATGACCCCGACCTCCACCACGACCTCCACCACGACGACGTTGCGCCGCCGGCGCGGACTGACTGAGGAAGCAGCCGCGGCTGCGGTCGACACCGCCTGCCGCCGGCTGCGGCTGCCCACGATCCGGGCCGTGGTCGAGGAAGCCGTCGCGGCCGCGACCAAAGACCAGCTCACCTACACCGGGTTCCTCGCCGAGCTACTCCTGGCCGAGGTCGACGACCGCGACCGCCGCTCCACCGTCCGCCGGGTCAAGGCTGCCGGCTTCCCGCGGGAGAAGTACCTCGAGGACTTCGACCACGACGCCAACCCGAACATCAACCCCGCCCTGCTCAACACTCTCGCCGCCGGGGACTGGATCCGCCGCGGCGAACCCCTGTGCCTGATCGGGGACTCCGGCACCGGCAAGAGCCACCTGCTCATCGCGCTCGGGACCGCAGCGGCGATGAAGGGCTACCGAGTCAAGTACACCCTCGCCACGAGGCTGGTCAACGAGCTCGTCGAAGCCGCCGACGACAAGAACCTCACCAAGACGATCAACCGGTACGGCCGGGTCGACCTGCTCATCATCGACGAACTCGGCTACATGAGCCTGGACACCCGCGGCGCCGAACTCCTCTTCCAAGTCCTCACCGAACGCGAAGAGAAGAACTCCATCGCGATCGCCTCCAACGAATCCTTCGCCGGCTGGACCAAAACCTTCACCGACCCCCGCCTGTGCGCCGCCATCGTCGACCGTCTCACCTACGGTGGCACCATCATCGAAACCGGAACCACCAGCTACCGACTCAGTCACTCCCGCCGAGTCGTCTGAGGCGGATCCGCAAGACCCATTGCATGTGCTACGCGAAAGCGGCCAGCTCATCGTTCCGGCTGCGAGGATGCTCCCCGTGCATGAGTCTCTCACTATCACACCTCGCAGGGGGGGTGCTGGATCCATCAGGAAGATTGGAAACTCGATGACCCCACGACTTCGCGCTGTACTCGCGGCCACCATCTCAGCCATCTCGTTCGCCGCCATAGCGCCAGCAGCATCGGCGTCCTCCCAGCCGGACCCGACTCAGATCGCCGCTGTGCTCCCCGCCGAGCAATCGGCAGCCTTCAAACAGCTCGCCCCATCGCAGCAGGAACTCACCGCACAAATCTTGGCTGACCCAGATTTCGCCGTGCCCGGTCGGGAGCAAGCCCTCACTGCGAAGTACCGGCAGGTCGCCGTCACGAAGACCGCCAGCGACAGCACCAACCGGTCGCTGGCGGCCTCGGGAAGTCGGAGTTCGTGGGTATCTCAGAACTGGACGATCCTCGAGATCACGTACGCCAAGGTGACCACCACGGTCGGCTACTTCTACAACGGCAGCTCAGCGACCGCCATTGACTACTGCGTGGGGAATGCCGTCAATTATGTTCCCCTGCGCACCATCAACTACTACCCAACGACCTCCGTCAACTCCGATGGAACCGTAACCTGCCGAACCAACTGGACTCTCGATCGGCCACTGCAATCTACGGCCTACGGGGTTCAAGGGCTAAGGGTCAACGGCAACGGCACCATCGTGCGCACCTGGTACCTGTGAGGTGAGTTGACGTGATGGCGCTCAACGCCCCGGAGTCCGGCCTGCTCGTGATCTGGTTCGCAGGCGTTCTGGCAGTCTTGATGTCCGGCGCCACCCGAGGATTCACCCCTCGAACGTGGCTCACACTTGCGACTGCTGTCGTACTTCCCCTCCTCGGTTCAGCACTCGGCGTTACGTACGCCTGGATGCGGCGTAAGCCGAGAACCAAGGACGCGCCGGCCTAGCCGATCCCAGAGAGCAGTGGGGCTCCCAAGTCATGGACTTGGGAGCCCCACTGCTTCCCCCGCCGCAACACCTCTCCTCGGGATGGGATGGAGAGCCAATCCGAATACGTCCAGCAGGCGACCCAACTGGGGCCCAATCAAACCGCCCGAGAGGGGCCAATTGAGCTTGACAGGGCCACAGCTGGCCACTTCTGCGCGACCATGTGTTCGGCGGCAGCGCGCACATGGCTCAGGATGCTGGACGGGTGCAGGCTGTCGTGGCCGGGCTCGATCCGCAGCGAGCCGGTGAGCTCGGTGGTCAGAACGTCTCCGAGCTGACTACGAGTGGCCTTCACGGTGTGCAGCCCCGACTTCGCGAGATTTCGCGCACGGACTTCGCCGACCTTGTCGATATAGCGTTCCTGACCCAATCGCCGGACCGTCTGGTAGGCAAGGGCGTCGGCGAAGTTGCGCGCGGTGAAGTCATTCACTGAGGCCGGCGTGAGTTCCATGACCGGCAGATAGGCAGACCTCACCACGACCTCGGCGCGATCCTCCCCGTTGCCCTTGCCCGAACGCGAGGCGACCTGTGCGTCAACGAGGGCGCCCACGAGGGCAGCCTCCAGCGCGTCCCAATTGGCCCTGCGGTGCAGAACGGAGCGCTTGAAGACGACCTCCAGCTTCTTGCAGGCGACAGCGCCCGTGGCGTAGTCCGGCACCGTGAAGGCAGCCTGCCGCACGTACGCGACCGGCTCGACGCTCTCGCCCTCGTGCGGTATCGCGTCCACGACGATGGCGGGAACACCCAGGACCTGACCCGCGACCTCGGCGATCGCTGCCGCCATGGTGGGCTCGAAAGGGCCAGTGCTCTCGATGCGGGTGATCTCCGACCGGTAGTAGTCGGCGACAGCCTTCGCAAACTCCGCCTCGTGGGCGGCAGTTGCCAGATCGGATGCCGTGACGGTCAGGTCTCCCCGGCGAAGGCGACCGAGTAGGTGGGAGTGGGTCGAATTGTCGAGCGACTTGTTGTGCCAGCGTGCTTGCTCGCGACGGGCAGTGGCGAGTTCCTCGCGAACCTCGGCATAGATGTCGCCGCCGGCCGGGTCCGTCTGCTTGATCCTGCCGCCGCTGTCGTTGTCGTCGGCGGGGTCAACCTCGCGGATGCGGGTCTTGGTGCTTGGTGCCATGAGTGGCTCTCCTTGATGTGATGGGTTGTGCCAGGTGCAAAATGCTGAATGCATCCAGGGCGCGAAGAAAGCCGCCTACGGGCTCGTTAGACGGCAATATGGTCCCGACGTACACCTGAACCGTGAAGGTGGCTCAGAATGGCTGCTAGGGGCCGAATATGGATCGCTGGCGGTCCCACTCAATCAGTGCCGACTTGGAATATGCGATACGGCCAGATTTACGCCGATATCGAGGACCTGTGCCTTGGCTTCGCAAATTGGCAAGTGTGCGCACTGAAAGATTCAGGAAGCCTGCCGCAGCAGCCGGGGAAAGCCATTCGCCGATGTCGTCCATGCTCCTCCTCTCGAACAACTAGGAATGCGGTTGTGAACTTCACGAAACCTACCTAAGACTTCACGTCCGGAGGGTCGAAAAAGGGCGGCCCGACCGAGGTCGAGCCGAAAGAACGAATTGCAGAAGGTCCAATGCAACCCTGACGGAGCGCAGGGGGCGGATTGGCTTCAACGCCAGGGTTGCATTGGATTGTCGCAGGGAGTTTAAGCGTTCGCCCAGGAGTTGGTTAGCCGCCCACGCCCCCGCGACCTCGACCGCAGGTGAAGGAGTGGCACCATGCGGGAGTTCGTAGAATGACGATCTCCATTTCGTCTTCTACTTATATAGGTTGGGTTGAGTGCCATGTGGGTTGCGTCGGGGTCGCGGAAATCTCACAATGCGAGCCGCAGAAACCACTCTCCGCGCTTACCTCACAGGGTGCCGACGAAATCCATCGAAGGTAATTCACCCGGAGCGCACCTAACGATCCCGAGTTCGGCGACAAGCGCCTCCTCGGCATCCATGACCCGCTCCATCGCCGGATCATCGACCACCGCAACTCCAATGCCTGCGATCAGGCTAATGGCCTCATGGCCATCAGCGAGGCGACCTACGAGGATGGCGTCACCAAAGTCGTCGGCGGAGATCGACCACCCAGGCAGACGTGCCATAAGCGCGAGCATGTCGCTCAGGTGAGCCGAGTTGGGCCCAAAGGGGTCCGCCACGTCAGCAACGACGCTCGGGCGCACCAGGAGGCCGATGCCGACGATTGGGTCGATGTGGGCCTCGTGGAAGGCGGACGTCAGGGTGACGCTCACTTCTGGTCCCTCTCGCTCTGGTTGGGGTCGGTGCCATCGTCCACGGCGCCGTCCATGAAGGTGAGAATCACGTCCGTAGACCTATGACCGTGGCGTCCCTTACCTCGACGCCGGATCTCAACGGAACGCAGGACCCGTTGCAGGTTGGTGCGGACCTCGGCTTCATCGCTACTCATCAGCTTTTCGTAGACGGCCTCCACGTCCACAACCTCGGCAGACTCGATCGCAGCGCGTTGGAGTTGATCCTCGATCTCCGACCGCCGCCTCCTCGCGGCCTCGGTCTGTGCCACGACAGTCGACAACTCCAAGACCCCCGCCGCCAGCGCCGTGCCGGCAGCCTTGAGGTTGTCGTCCATCGCCTGCAACTCGCGATTGAGCGCCTTGGCGTCCACGACTTCCTGCCGCTCCCCCGTCCAATCGGCAGCGTCCACCGTCGACAACTTGCCGATGGCCTTCCGCAGGACATAGCCCTCTAGCCACTCCGCATCTGCGGACGAGCAGCCCGCTACCTTCACACCCGCCTCGGTGTGGTGGTCCGGACAGACGTAGGTGCGCACTCGCTCGGTGAGGTTCCTACCGTCGTCGCCCTTGGTGATCTTCCCGTCGACCCTGATGTTCCTCGAGCGGGCAGATCCCTTGATGCGGTTCCCGCACTCGTGGCATGTCGCCCAGGACGAGAGCAGGTACTTCCTCGGGCCGTCTCCACCCGGCTTTCGGGCCGGGTTCGTGAGGATCGACTTCACGCGGGTGAACACGTCGAAAGGCACCAGAGACGGCCATGCATCGCGCATCACGACCTCACCATTGCGCGTGCGGACTCCGATGTTCCGCTCCGCCAGAAGGAGGGCCTTCACGGTGGTGGTGTTCCACGGCTTCCCCGTGCCTCCGCGAATGCCACGTTCATTGAGACTCGTGGCGATCCGATTCAGGGCAACTCCATTGAGGGCGTCGGCGTACATCTGGCGGACGATCTCCGCCTCGCTCTCGCGGACCTCAACGGTCCATTGGTCCTTGGCAACCTCAACCGGCAACTCGAACCCCATCGGGCGATGCGCCCACCACGGCCTTCCCTTGCTGGCCATGTAGCGGAAGGCGGTCTGTTGCCGCTCCGTGCGCAACTCACCCTCGAAGGTTGCGACAGTCACGAGCAGACGTGCATTCACGCGACCCGATGCCGTGGCAAGGTCCATCGGTCCGGCCTTCACCGAGTGGACCGGGACGCCCAACTCGATCAGACGCTCAAGGTCGGTGCCCTTGCGCACTAGCCGGTCCACCGACCACATGACGATCAGCTCAGGATCCGACTCGATCAACCTCTCGAAGCCGGGGCGCTTCTTCGCCTTGACCGCAGATGCCTTGTTGTCTCGGATGACCTCGCGGACCGTCCAGCCCTCGCGCTCGCACAGGTCCAGGCACTCGCGCTCCTGCCGCTCGATTCCCTCATCCTTGTGAGTGCTCATGCGGACGTAGACGGTCGCCTCGGTGGGCTTCTTCTTGCGAGCCACGCCGGCCGCGTCCTCCCTGTGATCCAATCCGTGAACGGCCATGCTCTCATCCCTTCCGAGCGACTGTGGCGACCCACCCGCAGGCGCAGTAGTGCCATGACCCACCCGGGTATTGCCAGACCGGGCCGACGTTGTGCCCCTCGGTCTGCATGTGATCCGTCCAGGCTTGCGCTGCCAACTCCTCGGCAGCGGTTCTTTCGGCGATGGCGTCGGACGTGATCCGCGTGCCGTGGGTCTTGCCGTGGGCGGGTAGGTCGTCGATGACGACCCGCCATGCCTGTTGCGTGCTCATGGCATTGGCTGCTTCCGCAGTGCCTCGGCAACTCGTTGGAGGCGGACCCTCTCTGCTAGATAGTGCTGCCGTTGCGCGTCCGCATAGGCGTCGGTGATCTCGTTGCCCTCGCAGAGCATCCACTCCTCGTGCACCCGCTGCCGCAGTTGGTTCACGGTGGCGACGAGATCCGGGATGGAGAGGGCTAGGTACTCCTCGGGCAGGGTCTCGCGGTTGGTGCTCATGCCGCCACGTCCTCGGTGCCAACGACCACGAGGGCATCCCACAGGCGCTCACCGATGAGGGTGAGGGCGAACCGACCGCGTGAATCCATATCCGCATCGGGGCGGACGTACTCACTCACGTCCTCGCTCCACGCACCGAGGTCGGCGAAGGTGGTCCAGAGGTCCGCGTCATAGACCGGGATGGCGCTCTCGACGTTCTCCCACTTGGCGTCACCGCTCATGCGTTCCACGTCCTCGGGGCAGTCTGCTCCGCAGCATCCGAGCCATTCGATGAAGGTCTCCCGTACGAGGTCAAGGAACTTGAGACCGTCCGCCGCCGCGCGCACATCCGCCATCCGCCCGAGAGCGTGGACGCCTAGAGCCTCGACCGTGGCGATGGCGTGGTCGGCGCTCCATCCGTCCTCGTCGTCCTCGTCGTCCTCATCGGTGGGTGGGTAGGTGGCGCAGTATGAACGCGCGTCATACAGCGGGGTGCACGGTCCCGCGTGCTCGCATGCGGTCTCCGTGACCTCGTCGTCCTTGTCGGTGGTCTCGTCGCGCGAGAGGATGGCCCACGTTCCACCCTTGTTGATCTCCGCGAGAGCGTCTGACTCGCTCAAGCCTTTGGCGTTCATCGTCTGGTTCAGGAACGTGATGCCCTCGCGCATGAAGTCCTTTGCCATGCCCTCCATGGACCCGAACAACTTCACACCGATGGACGCCATGTGGTGGTTGGGGTCCAGTGCGACGGTCCACCCATCGGCGCTGTAGACGAACATGCTGGGCGTGGAGTCGGTGCCGTGCTCGGTGCTCTCGTGGTCCTCCACGACCGACTGTGCAGCATGCTCCGCCATGTACCCACGTCCGACCCATCCGCAAGTGCACGCGGTCCGCCACGGGTAGGGCTCCGAACCGTCATAGGTGACGAATCCGACGTGCTCGCCATCCGTGGGCTCGGGGTCGTCGTCGGTGGGTTCGGGGTCGTCGTCCTCGTCGTCCTCGTCGGGTCCGCCGATGATCTCGCTGCACTGGTGGCAGTAGAGGTACCCAAAGGTCTCGTGCTCGCTGAACGGCATGACGTAGGCGTAAGCATCGGTGTCGTTGTCCGGTTCGATGTCCGGAAGAGCGAACCGCTCCAACGTCTGGTTGGCGCAATAGGCGGAGCAGTGCGGGTAGGCGTGCAGTGTCTCGGTGGTCGTGGCAAGAACAACGTCATACGAGTAGGTGTGGTGCGCGTCCATGTCGGTGCCTCTCAGGTGGTCGGTCCGCCCCGTGGCGGTCCGTCTGAGAACTACCTAACTAAACCTTCATCTGGTTCCTCTTCGGCGGATTGTGGCTCGCCCTGGGCTACGCCCTCGCCGGTGTCATCTTCTGCATTCTCATCGTCACGATCCCGCTCGGGGTCGCGTCCTTCCGGATGGCGTCCTACACCCT
>Ga0209793_1002072_pt1 | contig 10225 bp, 10 predicted proteins | sample EBPBio122009_DNA_FD_185863 | JGI IMG/M metagenome (GOLD analysis project Ga0209793, IMG submission 185863) | Wastewater treatment Type I Accumulibacter community from EBPR Bioreactor in Madison, WI, USA - Reactor 1_2/2/2009_ DNA (SPAdes) (version 2) | ecosystem: Engineered > Bioreactor > EBPR >... | reverse complement strand
CCGCCGACCATGCCGAAAATGAGCATCAGCGGCAGGACGAGTGGCGAATGCCATTCGTGGAAGACCACCGGCACGATGGCGCCGGCAATCGCGCCCGCGATAAACTGCCCTTCCGCGCCGATGTTCTAGTTGTTCGAGCGGTAGCAGACGGACAGGCCGACGCCGATCAGGATCAGCGGCGCGGCCTTGATGGCGATCTCGTGCAGCGACCAGACGTCGAGCAGCGGCTCGATGAAGAAGCTGTAGAGTGCCGACGCCGGGCTTTTGCCGAGCAGCGCGAACATGATGCCGCCTGCGATCACCGTCAGCCCCAGCGCGAGGAACGGCGAGAGGACGGAGTAGAGCCGGGACGGATTGGGGCGTTTTTCGAGTTCAATGCGCATGGGCCGCCTCCTCGCCTTCCGTCTTGCCGTGCATGCCGCCCATCAGGAGACCGATCTTTTCGCGTGTCAGTTCATGGGCCGGATAGGCGTCCGACAGCCTTCCTTCGCTGATGACGGCGATTTCCGTCGCCACCTCGAAGATCTCGTCGAGGTCCTGGCTGATCACCAGCACGGCGGACCCCGCCTTGGCGAGGTCCACCAGCGCCTGACGGATACGGCTCGCCGCGCCCGCATCGACGCCCCAGGTCGGCTGGTTGACGATCAGCACGGCCGGCTGGCGGTCCAGTTCGCGACCCACGATATATTTCTGCAGGTTACCGCCCGAAAGCGAGCCGGCCGCCGGGTCCTCCCCGCTTTTGCGCACGTCCATCGTTTCGGAGATGCGGCGCGAGGCGAGGCGCACGACGGCGTGGCGGATGACGCCGAGGATGCCACCGGCAAGGAATGTCTTGCGGTCGGACTGGCTGCGCGCCAGCACGAGATTGTCGGAAAGCGGCAGGCCCGGAACGGCCGCATGGCCATGGCGCTCCTCCGGCACGAAACCCGCACCCATCAGGCGGCGGGCGGTGATGCCGAGATTGCCGGCGGCTTTTTCACGGATGAAGACGGCCGATGCGTCCGCGACGGGAAATTCGCCGGAAAGCGCATCGAAAAGCTCGCCCTGCCCGTTGCCGGCAACGCCGGCAATCGCAAGGACCTCGCCGCCGCGAACCTTCAGACCGACATCCTTCAACGCGACGGCGAACGGCGTGCGTGCCGGCACGCTCAGATGCCGCGCCTCCAAGAGGACATTGCCCTTGGCGTTCGTGCCGGCCGCGCTGACCGAGGCGACGTCGCTGCCGACCATCATGCGGGCGAGCGAAGCCGGCGTCTCCTTGCGCGGATCGCACGCGCCCGTGACCTTGCCGTGGCGCAGCACCGTGGCGCGGTCGCAGATGCGCTGCACCTCTTCCAGCCGGTGGCTGATATAGAGCACCGAACGGCCCTCGGCCTTGAGCTTGTCGAGCGTCTCGAACAGCCGGTCCGCCTCCTGCGGCGTCAGCACGGAGGTCGGCTCGTCGAGGATGATGAGTTCCGGGTTCTGCAGCAGCGCGCGTACGATTTCGATGCGCTGGCGTTCGCCCACCGAAAGATCGGCGACATGCGCGTTCGGATCGAGCGGCAGGCCGTAGAGATGCGAGAGGCGGGCGGCCTCCTCGGCGACTTTCGACAGGGAGATTCCGGGGCTCAGCGAGAGCGCGATGTTCTCGGCGACCGTCAGTGCCTCGAAAAGCGAGAAGTGCTGGAAGACCATGCCGATGCCGAGACGCCGCGCCGCGCCGGGGCTTGGGATGCGAACGGACTCGCCCTTCCACAGAATCTCGCCGCTCGTCGGCGCGAGCACGCCGAAAAGCATCTTCACGAGGGTGGATTTGCCAGCCCCGTTCTCGCCCAGAAGGGCATGAATTTCACCGGGCTGTATGGCAAGGTCGATGCCGTTACAGGCGGCAAACGAACCAAATAGCTTTGTCAGGCTGCGAACAGCCAATAACGGACTGCCCATGCCCTCGGATGCTCCAACGGCTGACACTCTGCCCCCTCTTCCCCTGCGATCCCATTCCCCAGCGCCCGTTCGGGTCCTTGTCAGGGGATGAGCAATGTCGTTCCGCTCGTTTTTCTTGTTTCCAGATCCGTGTGCGCCCGCCCAGCTTCGGCCAACGGATAAGTCTGATTAATATTGATACGCACTTTGTTGCCTTGCACAACATCAAAGAGCGAGTTTGCACATGCATCGAGTTCCGCGCGCGTCGCAATATAGGCGAAGAGCGTCGGGCGCGTGGCGAAGAGCGAACCCTTCTGTGCGAGCAACCCCATGTTGAAGGCATCGACAGGCCCCGAGGAATTGCCGAAGCTGACGAAGAGGCCACGCGGCTTCAGGCAGTCCAGCGACCTGGGGAACGTATCCTTGCCGACGGAATCGTAGACGACGTCGACGCCCGCGCCGTTCGTCAGTTCACGCACCCGCGCGGCGAAATCTTCCTTGCCGTAATCGATGACATGATCGTAGCCGTGGGCCAGCGCGAGATCGATCTTCGCCTGCGAACCGGCCGTACCGATCACCGTCGCGCCGAGCGCCTTCGCCCATTGGCCGGCGATCAGGCCGACGCCGCCGGCGGCAGCGTGGAACAGGATCACGCTGCCCGGCTTCACCTGATAGGTCTGCAGCAGCAGGTATTGCGCCGTCATGCCCTTCAGCATCATGGCCGCCGCCGTCTCCAGCGAAATGCCGTCCGGCACCTTCACGAGATGCTTCGTCGCGACGTTGCGTTCGGCCGCATAGGCGCCGTCCGCGGACGCATAGGCGACCCGGTCGCCAATCGCAAAATCCGTGACACCTTCGCCGAGCGCCGTAACCGTGCCGGCGCCTTCCTTGCCCGGAACGAAGGGCAGATCGGTCTTGTAGAGGCCCGTGCGGAAATAGACGTCGATGAAGTTGAGGCCGACCGCCGCCTGCCTGATCTGCACTTCGCCCGGTCCCGGCGCGCCGAGCGGCACGTCCTCGAGCTTCAGAACCTCCGGCCCGCCGAGATTGCGGATGACGATCGCCTTGGTCATGTCATGCTCCCGATTGTTCTAGCGCCGACCGAGGGCGGGAAAGGCCTGCAGCACCGCGCCGATGACATAGAGATAGACCCCCGTCGCGACGACGCCCCAGACGACCCAGGCGGGCGTATCGAAGTGAAGCAGAAGCGCATAGCCGCTGAGGCCGGCCCAGAGGAAGAAGACGGCGAGGTTCACCGACCGCAGGCGCTCGACGCGCACAGGATGCAGGAAATTGATCGGCATGAAGGTGAGGAAGACGGAGACGAAAACGATGATCGATGCCGTCAGCTCGCTCGCCTTGATCACGAAGAGCGTGAACACCACCATGTTCCAGACGACCGGGAAGCCGGAGAAGAAATATTCGTCCGTCTTCATGCCCATGTCGGCATAATAGATGGCGCTGGACACCACGATGGCGCCTGCGGCGACAAAGGACCAAGGCTCGCCGATCATGCCGCCCTGGTAGAGCGCGAAGGCCGGCAGGAGCACGTAGGTCACGTAGTCGATGACATTGTCCAGCGTGTCGCCGGACCAGTTGGGCAGCACTTCCTTGACGCGCACCTTGCGGGCGATCGGCCCGTCGATGCCGTCGACGAGCAGCGCGAGGCCGAGCCACCAGAACATGTCGACGAAACGATGTTCCGCCGCGGCCACGACGCCGAGAAAGGCGAGGAACGAGCCGGACGCCGTCAGGATATGAACGGAAAAGGCGCGAATCTCCGCGTAGGGCACGCGCTTGTAATTGAAAAACTTCATTGCCGTTCGCTGTCCATCCCTTGGGGCTTTTGCCCGGCCGCGCGCCGCCGAACCTGCCCTCTTGTGCGGTTACTGCCGGTAATATGCATTGATTGTCCGACGCCGCCAGAGAAAATCGCCTGTCCGCCCGGCGGTTCTTCCGGCTGCGCGGATTCATCCCATGGAAATTGCCCCTTTGCGGGCCTAGTCTTGGCGCAGTACAAGCACCGCAAATCTGTGGGTAACGCTTTCCGCCTCGGAGGCTGGTCATGAGACAATTCGATATCGCCGTCGTCGGCGCCGGCCTTGCCGGCAATCTCGCGGCCCTCGCGCTTGCCGATTCGGGACGCAGCGTCGCCCTTGTCGCCCCGCCCGCCCGCGCCGCCGATGGCCGCACGACGGCGCTCATGGACCAGTCCATCGCCTTCCTCGGCACGCTCGACCTGTGGGACGAGACCGCCCCCCATGCCGCCGCGCTCGAGACCATGCAGATCCTTGACGGCACTGCGCGGCTGCTGCGTGCGCCGCCGGTCGCCTTCCGTTCCAGCGAAGTCGGGCTTGCCGCCTTCGGCTACAACATTCCGAACGCACCGTTCCTCGATGTGCTGGATGCGCGCATCGCCGCGACGAACGCCATCGTTCGCGTCGAAAGCGGCGTGACGGCCGCCAACACCTTCGAGACCGGCGTGGAGCTGGTGCTCGACAACGGCGAGCGCGTCATGGCCTCCCTCGTGATCGGCGCCGACGGCCGCAAGTCGAAGATCCGCGAGAGCGCCGCCATCGGCGTCAAGGCATGGTCCTATCCGCAGGCCGCGCTGGTGCTCAATTTCTCGCACGAACGGCCGCACGGCAACGTATCCACGGAGTTCCACACGGAAAGCGGCCCCTTCACGCAGGTGCCCCTGCCCGGCCGGCGCTCCAGCCTCGTCTGGGTGTTGCCGCCGCAGGAAGCGGCACGGCTGCGCGCGTTGCCGCTACCGGACCTCAGCCGGGCCGTTGAGGAGCGCATGCAGTCCATGCTTGGCAAGGTTTCCGTCGAAGGCGGCGTGCAGAGCTTCCCGCTTTCCGGCATGACGGCGGAGCGATTCGGCAAGGGGCGCATCGCGCTCGTCGGCGAGGCCGCGCATGCCTTTCCGCCGATCGGGGCGCAGGGCCTCAACCTCAGCCTGCGCGATATCATGGCATTGCGCGAGCTTATCGCCGATCGTGAGCCGGCGAACGATATCGACATCAGCGAGCGCTTCGACCGCAAGCGGCAGGCCGATATCCGCTCGCGCACCCTCAGCGTCGATCTGCTGAACCGTTCGCTGCTTTCGGATTTCCTGCCCGTGCAATTCCTGCGATCCGCCGGACTGCACCTCTTGTCCGCCCTCGGGCCGCTGCGCGGCATCGTCATGCGCGAAGGTATCGAGCCGCTCGGCTCGCTGAAGGCCCTGCGCAGCGGTCTACGGGAACGGATCACCCGGCAGCAGGCCTGACTTGATGAGGTAGAGCAGGATCGTCACCGTCGCGACGGATAGCACGGTCGTGATGAGGATGGTCGCGGAGGCCCGCTCCTGCCATACGCCGTATTGCTGGCCGATGACGAAGACATTCGTGGCCGTCGGCAGGGCCGCGAGCAGCACGGCCGTGAATACCCAGACCGGATCGAAATTGCCGGCAAGTCCCAGCACGAGATACATCGTCACCGGCAGCAGCAGCAGCTTCGCCGGCACGATATAGCCGATCTCCACCGGCACCCGCTTCAGCGGCCGCAGTGCGAGCGTCACACCCATGGCGAAGAGCGCGCAGGGCGCGGCGGCCTGCGCGAGATAATCGATCAGCCGCTGTAACGGCGCCGGCGGCTCGAAGCCGGCGAAGGCCGCGGCAAAGCCCGCCGCCGTCGCGATGATGAAGGGATGCGTGACGATCTTGTGCAGCACGCCGCCGGCAATCCTGAGCGGGGGCTGCTTCTCGCCGCCCGCAAGCGCCATCAGCGCCGGCGCGACCGTGAAATGCAGCATGTTCTCGAAGCAGAAGACCAGTGCGACCGGCACCGCCGCCGGCTCGCCGAAGGCCAGCAGCGCAAGCCCCGGCCCCATATAGCCGATATTGCCGTAGGCGGCAGCAAGCCCCTGGATCGTCGCCTCGCCGACCGTGGCGCGGCGCAGCCAGAGGCCTGTGGCGAAGATCAGTCCGAAGATCAGGTAGGTGGCGCTGATATTGGCGAGGATGAAATCGACGCGCGTCAGTTGCTCGACCGGCGTCTTGGCCACCAGCTTGAAGAAGAGCGCCGGCAGCGCGATGTAGATGATGAAGGTGTTGAGCCAGCCGAGCGCCTCGACCGGCTGCTTCGTGATCCGCGCGACCACGTAACCGAGCAGGATCATGCCGAAGAACGGCAGCACGAGTCCGATAATGTCCGCCATGGGCCGAGGCCTGCTCCCGCTCGCTGAGGCTGATACCTCCGACTAGCCGATTTGCGAGAGGATGGGAAACGTTTGCTGGAACCAGATGGCGACGGCGCTGATATATCCGAAGATGAAAGCAAGGCCGGTGAGGATCAAAAGCACGCCCATCACCTTCTCAACCGTGCCGAGATGGCGACGGAAGCGCACGAGGAAGCGCATGAAAGCCCCCGAAAAGCCCGCCGCGATCCAGAACGGCACGGCCAGACCCAGCGAGTAGACGGCGAGCAGGATCGCCCCGTCGCCCACGGTCTCGCGTGCTGCCGCGACGCCGAGGATCGCGCCGAGCACCGGCCCGATGCAGGGCGTCCAGCCGAAGGCGAAGGCAAGGCCCATCAGATAGGCGCCGGACGCCGTCGCCGGCTTGCCGCCGCCCTGGAAGCGCGCCTCCCGGGCAAAGAGCCCGATGCGCAGCACGCCGAGGAAATGCAGGCCCATCAGGATGATGATGACGCCGCCGATCTGCGCCAGGACATCGAGATGCCGGCGCAGCACCATGCCGATCGTCGAGGCCCCCGCGCCGAGCGCGATGAAGACTGTGGCGAATCCCAGCGTGAAGAAGAACGCCGCAAGAAGCACCGCGCCGCGCGTATCGCGCCGCACGGCCACCGCCTCGTTCCCACGGAACTGATCCACCGAAATGCCCGCCATATAGCACAGATAAGGCGGCACGAGCGGCAGCACGCAGGGCGAAAGGAACGACAGCGCCCCGGCAAGAAGCGCGCTCAAAAGGGAAATATCGGCAATCGACAAGGGACCACTCCGAAAGGACCGGAGGAATGCGGCCAGGGCTGTCCGACAACCCGCCCACGCCTCCGTTTGCGCTCTCAGATAGCCGCCGCGAACCTCTCCTGCCAATCACCTTTTGGAGAACGCGGCGAAATGCAGCAAAAGCTGTTTTCCGCCCCATTTTCTGGGTTGACCCGGCAAATCGTCCTGCCTATGTTCCGCGCACTTCCGCGGGGCGCCCTTCGCACCGCCTGGGAGCGCGTAGCTCAGCCGGTAGAGCAACTGACTTTTAATCAGTAGGTCCAGGGTTCGAATCCCTGCGCGCTCACCACAAAATCAAGCACTTAGCCTTCAAAAATCCCGAAAATACGCTAAAATAGCCCTCACACATGTCTCGCACAGTTTTGGGGGTAAAAATGGCATCCCATACCGTCCTCGGTGACAAGGTCCGAATCTATCAGCGTGCCAACAGTAAGCTGTGGCAGGCGTCCACTTATCTGGACGGCAAGGAGTGGCGCGTCAGCACCAAAACCGACAGCCTGTCGTTGGCCAAGGACTTTGCCGAGGACTGGTATTTGGAACTGCGCGGCAAAAGCCGCGCGGGCCTGTTGAAACAGGAACGCACCTTTGCAGACGCCGCCAAGCAGTTTGTGGTGGAGTATGTGGCGCTCACCAACGGCGAGCGCAACCCGCGCTATGTGAAGGACCACGAGGCACGGCTGGATAACCACCTGCTGCCGTACTTCGGCAAGACGGGCCTGAGCAGCCTCACGGCAGGCATGGTGCAGCAATACCGCGTCATGCGCTCACAGCCGCATCCAGAGACCGGTAAGGTGCCGACGCGCAGCACCCTCCACCATGAGACCGTCACGCTGCGACAGGTCATGAAAACCGCCCTGCGGCACGGCTGGATAAGCCACCTGCCGGACTTCTCCGCGCCGTACAAAGCCTCCGGCAAAATCAGCCACCGCGCATGGTTCTCGCCCGAGGAATACAAGAAGCTCTATACCTACACCCGCGAGCGCGCCAAATCCGCCAAGGGGCTGAACTGGCAGTATCCCGCCGAGCAGTTGCACGACTTCATCCTGTTCATGGCCAACACCGGCCTGCGGCCCGATGAGGCCAACCGGCTGGAATATCGCGATGTGACCATAGAGAAGGACGAGGACGGCGACCGCATTCTGCTGATCGAAGTGCGCGGCAAGCGCGGCGTCGGCTACTGTAAGAGCACGGAGGGCGCAGTGCATCCCTTTGAGCGGCTGGTGAAGCGTAACAAACCCAAGCCCACCGATCTTGTGTTCCCGCAGGACCACAAGAAGCAGTTCAACCGCGCGCTGACCGACTGCGACCTCAAGGCCGACCGTGAGGGCAACAAGCGCTCTGCCTACAGCCTCCGCCACACCTATATCTGCCTGCGGCTGCTGGAAGGCGCGGACATCTACCAGATTGCCAAAAACTGCCGCACCAGTGTGGAGATGATCGAGAAGCACTATGCCGTGCACCTCAAAAACACGCTGGACGCCAAGGCCATTAACGTGAAGCGGCGCAAGGTAGCGCTGGCCCCGGCCGAGTAACCGGCTGGATTGCAATCCCCTTGAACGGGCAATGCGGGCGTGTATCAATGCGTACAGCGCACCTACGCATCGCCCAACGCGTACACATTGGCTTTGGGCGACGCGTTGCACGGTTTCCTGACCAGCCGCACGGCGTCTGGAGAAAACCGGCAGGTGCGCCGGGGGCAAGCCCCCCGGACCCCCGTCCGTGCCGTGGAGAGGTTCGTGGCCATCTACCACCTGAACGTCAAGAACATCAGCCGAGGGGATGGGCGGTCCATCGTGACGGCGGCGGCGTATCGGGCGGGCGCGGTTCTGCCGAACGAGGCCGAGGAGCGCCTGTCCGACTTCGGCGGGCGGCGGGATGTGGTGACGAGCGGGATTTGTCTGCCTCCCGGTGCGCCGGAGTGGATGGCCGACCGCACCCAGCTATGGAATGCCGTAGAGGTGGCCGAGAAGCGTAAGGACGCGCGTTTAGCCAAAGAGGTGGAATTCGCCCTGCCGCGCGAATTGCCGCGCGCTGCGTGGCTGCCTGTGGCACAGGCCATGGCCGATGCGTATGCGTTGCAGGGCTTTGTGGCTGACTTCGCCATTCATGACGACGGCACCCAGCATAATCCCCATGTGCATATCCTGCTGACCACGCGTGTGGTGACGGCCGAGGGCTTCGGCCCGAAAATCCGCAGCGCGGACGGGCGGCAGTTTGTGACCGAGGCCCGCGCCCTATGGGAGCGCGTGGCTAATGACGCCTTGCGCGCGGCGGGCGTGGCCGTGGCCATCGACAGCCGCAGCTATGCCAAGCGCAAACTGGACAGGGAACCGGGCCAGCATCGCGGGCCGGACCCAGACGCACGGCGGGCGCGCAGGGAGCGCCAGCGCGAGAGGGAGCAGACCATGCAGCGCGACCATGACGATGATTATTATCCCGTGCCGGACCCGGATGGCTCGCCCATCCCCCCGAGTGACTTACATGCCGCCAAACGGCGCATGCTGGACGAAGTCCATCGGGAGGAACCTCCCGTTCTTCAAGAGCCGAACGGCGATCTATCAACCGCCCGAACGGCGGTAGACAGGCAGAATTCTCGCGAAATGACCGACGACGAGGCGAACGCCTACCGGCTCGCTCCCGAGAACATGCTGGACTGGATGGGCGACCAGACCACACCGGAGGACGTTCAGACGCTGGACCGCTGGGAAAACCACCTTGATTGGCTCGATAGGAGCGAGCGGCAGCGCTCCGCACCTTCCGAGGACGGGCCATGGCAGGAGCCGGACCATGAGCGGCGGTAAAGCTAGTGATAGCCCTTGGTGCTGGTGGGACGGTTTCGCATGGCGTCATCAATGAGTATCCCGTCAACGCGGGCATTGCGCTTGGCACTTTCACAGGCATTCGCGGCACGGAAGGCTCGGCGGGCGGCGTCTTCCCGTCTGTCCCACCAGCCCGTCGCCGCCAGAAAGCCGCGCCGCAGAGGATTGCGCGGCGAACGGGCCATGGCAAAGTCCTCAATCCAACCCAACGGGCGGCCGAATAGCCAGCAAAACCCATCGAGCACCTTATCAATCACATATGCAGTATTGGGAATAAAAGCCTAGCTGGCAAGGGGACATGATGAGCATCGAGGATGAAGAACGCCGTCGCCATGAGGAGGATTTAGTCTCTGCACGCATGCGCGAGGAGAGAAGCCGTGCCGCACGCGACAACGCCTTGGAGCGGGGTTACATGCGGCCCGACCTTGCGGGTCCGAGCATAGACAGGTTCTACAAGAACCACGGAATTGATGCGCTAAGGGATAGG
>Ga0209793_1002067_pt1 | contig 10267 bp, 10 predicted proteins | sample EBPBio122009_DNA_FD_185863 | JGI IMG/M metagenome (GOLD analysis project Ga0209793, IMG submission 185863) | Wastewater treatment Type I Accumulibacter community from EBPR Bioreactor in Madison, WI, USA - Reactor 1_2/2/2009_ DNA (SPAdes) (version 2) | ecosystem: Engineered > Bioreactor > EBPR >... | reverse complement strand
GACGCGTCATGACATACTATCCTTGGCTGAAGTGAGCAGGAGCCGACACGCTCGCGTCCGCTGGACGAGAAGCTTGATCCCGCGGGCCACGATCGGAGTGCGGCGACACCTTTCGCGGACCGGACAGGCTCCGAGGATCAAACCGCCTTGGTTGCCCGCGAGATCGTTCGCTGCGCGATAGTGCCCGCGGCATCGGTCAACGAGGTCGGGTAGTCGCCCGTGAAGCAATGATCGGCGAATTGCGGGCACATGCCGTCGCGCCGCTCGTGGCCCATGGCGCGGTACAGCCCGCCGACCGAGAGAAAGGCCAAGGAATCCGCGCCGACGAAACGGCGCATCTCTTCCAGGGAATGCGTCGCGGCGAGGAGCTTCTCGCGATCGGGCGTGTCGATGCCGTAGTAGTCGGGGTGGTTTATCGGTGGCGCGGAGATGCGGAAATGCACCTCCTTGGCGCCGGCCTCGCGCATCATCTTCACGATCTTCAACGAGGTCGTGCCGCGAACGATCGAATCGTCGACCAGCACGATGCTCTTGCCCTCGACCACCGAGCGGTTGGCCGAATGCTTCAGCTTGACGCCGAGTTCGCGGACCTTCTGCGTCGGCTCGATGAAGGTACGGCCGACATAGTGGTTGCGGATGATGCCGAGCTCGAAGGGGATGCCGCTCGCCTGCGCGAAGCCGATCGCGGCAGGCACGCCGGAGTCCGGCACCGGCACGATCACGTCGGCGTTCGCCGGGGCTTCGAGCGCGAGCTGCGCGCCCATCGCCTTGCGCCGTTCATAGATGCTGCGACCCTTCACGATCGAATCGGGACGGGCGAAGTAGATGTACTCGAAGATGCAAGGCCGCTCCGGCGTCGGCGGGAAGGGCTTGTGGCTTTCGACGCCGGCCTCGGAGATCACGACGACCTCGCCGTTCTCGACCTCTCGGACGAATTTCGCGCCGATGATGTCGAGCGCGCAGGTTTCCGAGGTCAGGATCGGGCAGCCGTCCAGCTCGCCCAGGACCAGCGGACGGATGCCGAGCGGATCGCGCGCTCCGATCAGCTTCTTGTTCGTGAGGCCGACAAACGCGTAGGCACCCTCGATCTGGTAGATGGCCTCGATGAAGCGCTCGATGAAGCGCGGCTTGCGCGAGCGGGCGACGAGGTGCAGCAGGACCTCGGTGTCGGAGGTCGACTGATAGATCGCGCCGTCCCGGACGAGATCGCGCCTGAGCGTCAACCCGTTCGTCAGGTTCCCGTTATGCGCCACGGCGAAGCCGCCGCCATGCAGCTCCACGAAGAGCGGCTGGACGTTGCGGAGGATGGCCTCGCCCGTGGTCGAATACCTCACATGCCCGATGGCCTGTGTGCCCTTGAGCTTATCCATGACCGTGGCCTCGGAGAAGGCGTCACCGACGAGGCCGAGCCGGCGTTCGGAGTGGAAGCGCGCGCCGTCGAAGGTGACGATGCCCGCCGCCTCCTGGCCGCGATGCTGGAGCGCATGCAGGCCGAGCGCCGTCAGCGCCGCGGCATCGGCATGGCCGAAGATGCCGAACACGCCGCATTCCTCCCGCAGCCGGTCGGCATAGGGATCGAAAGCGGCTTCGCTCTCTCCGCTCGAGTACATTCTCAAACTCCATGAGCGACGACCGGCACGTGCCGCGCGCAAGAATGGGGACGTTTTAGCCGAGCCTTGGCCGCCCTGCGGCCCGCGATTGGGGACGCGAACCGCAGGGTCGCTCTGTCGGATCTGGAAGCGGCCCCGTCGACGGGCCATGTCGTTACGACGTGGAGGGAGCCGCACCCAGCACCGACGCGAGGAGGGGATCCAGCCCACGCGCGGCGTCGAGTTCGTAGAGGTCCGAGGCGCCGCCGACGTGCTTTCCCTCGATGAAAATCTGCGGGACGGTCTTTCGGCCGCCTGAACGCTCGATCATCTCGCCCTTCAGTTGAGGGAACTTATCGAGATCGTACTCGGTCCAATCCTTCACGCCCTTCGCTCGCAGGAGCGCCTTCGCGCGCTTGCAGGCGCCGCAGTGGGCCTTGGTGTAGATGACGATCTTCTCGGTCACGGTGGTTCGCATCCCTTCGCAGTCGGACGAGCGCGCCATGCATTCGTTGCTGCGTTCCGGAAGCGAAGATACTGGATCGGGCGGGGGCTTCTCCAATTCCCTCAGGGAATGATTTCCATCGACGCCGCCACAAAACATGCCGGCCTGCGGCTGAGCGACTCTACCGGTATGCAGGGGATCCGCAACTATCGGAGCTGTTCGCCGACCCGCCGAGCACTACGACGGAAGCTTGTGGCTGCGTCGGCAAGCCGGCCCCCTCGAATGCGAAGTCGGCCCGTCCCGACCGGCACGGAATCGAGGCTGGAGGGCGGAGTGGTACCCGGGGTCGATCCTCATATCACCGAGCCGGAATGTGATGGCGTCTTAGCCGCGCAACGGTCGCGGGTATCCGCGTGTAGATGGCAGCGGCGAGATCGGCATCGTAGTCGCCGAGATGGACGTTCAAACCATCGAGAATTTCCTCGCAGGCCTGTACTATTTGGGCACGGTTTCTAATCGGGTTGCAGTGGAACAACTCGTTGCGCGCGTCCTTGATCAACCTCATCGTGTTGTTGAAACGGTTCAGATCGAGCTTGAAGCCCAGATCCCCGTCGCTGCAAAACATTCCGCGCGTCAGCCTCCATTCCGCTCCCGTTATGTTCCACAGTTCGCCGAGGCTGAGACAATAGAAGAACTCGTCCGTCTTATCAGGGCCTTCCACGCTTCGGACGTGATTGGGATTGGCCATGGTTTCGAACACGCGAAAGACCGATTTCAAGAAATTCTGGCTTACTGGCGTCCCCTGGATGCGAGTGAAGGCCGAGGGTTGCGTCCCGGCCCGGACCGCGTCCCGGATCACGATCCACCAGTTGATTCTCCCAAACACGCCTTCAAGGTGATCGGCCAGTGCGGAACGCATCCCGTTCTCAACTCCGAACACGAAGGGGTATACCGAGGAAAACTCCTTGATCTTGCGCGTGTAAATCTGATGGAGCAGTTTCCTCTGCTCTTGTGCCGGCGTGCCCTGTAGCTTCCTCGCGCCCATCCCTTCCCGGATGGCATCCCGCAGCAACGTTGGGTTCAAGGTCCGCATATCTGCGTGGAACCTGTCGACCTCCGCTTGGCTTGGGAGGAAGGTCAGATACTCGCCTAGGAGCTCTCCAGTTGGCACGTGGCGCTTGGAAATCGTCATTGGTCCCTTGTATCCGATCTCTACGCGTCATATAACTAGCGCACTCGCTTGGTGGCGACGCAGCGGCGGCGCGAGCCTGTGGGGCTAGCCACAGCACCTTGAGAGTCTAAACAGGTTATATGAAAAAGGCGCGGCCCCATCGGCGGCGCCTTTTTCAATTGGGCACGTGTTCTCCTTGTCGAGGAAGAAATTCCAGGCGCGGCCCGCGGTAATTCGGACCGGAATCGTAACTTCGAGACGTTCGATTGGAGACCCGCGGCGTGGCGCTCGGACTGCGCAAACGAAGAAGCCCACGGGCTGACATCGAGGTCGCTCCGCGAAATGGCCGCAAGTTGCCATCAACCGATCTTTCTCCGAGGCCGTCTGAATAGGCGGTCCTTGCCTGCAGCGATGCATTTCAGTTTCGCCGGCGGAGCAGGAGCGACTGCCCGAACATTGCGCTCAGGCCGCCGGCCTCCTCGCTAGTCCACCAACCACCGATTTCAGCCGGCCGCTTGATTCCTATGCGTCGCGCATATATTACTTACATATGAATCCTGCAGTTGCCAGAAGTCATTTTGGTGCGCTGGCGTTGGCAGTCGCCGACGAGATCGCCAATGCTTCCGCAACGCATTCGCAAAGCGGACCGGCGGCGGCCGCCACGGTATTTCTCTTCCTGGATCCGGGACTTTCCATCGGCGTGTTGGCCGAGCGGATCAAGCTATCCCACGCCGGCACCGTGCGCCTGATCGACAGGCTCGAACTTGAGGGGCTGGTTGAGCGTCGCAGAAACGACAGCGATCGACGTGCTCGCTTCATCCACCTGACGGCTTCGGGAGAAGAGCTGATGAGCGCCATCATGACGGCTAGGGACGACGCTATTTCTGGCTATCTCTCAGCCCTCTCGCCAGACCAGCTGTCGACCCTTGGGGCCCTATCGCAACACCTGCTCCAAATGAACGACCGCGATCGTCATGGCGCCGTTGGCCTAGCCAGTATCGGCAAGATCCCGTTTCCCTTCCTTGCGAAATGAGCGCGTCGGTGGAGCCTGGCGCACGCTCCCTAGATTAGAAAATCAACCATGGGTGGGATATCGGGCACAGCGCGGGCGCTTGTGGCCTGCGGGCTCGCCTAAAGCTTCGGCTAGTCGGTCATACGTCGGCGCACCAGAGGACTGCCTATGGCGTCACAATGGACGCCAATGGCCGGCGTTTCAGACGTCTGCTTCTTGGGAGATGGAAACTTGTCCGCAGCACGCGATCGCTCGTATCAAGGGCACGTCGAAATGCTGCAACGCATAGGTCGGAACCGCACCGAAATGAAACATGCTCCGCTGTATATCGACTTCTTGAACGCGCTTGATGTCCAGGCGTTGGGCTTGACCGATGCCGAAATCATTGCCGCCGTCGAGGCAGGTCTTACCGCCCAAGGGCAAAAAGCGACCGAGATCGAGCCGCGCGTCCATCTCATGCCGAAGGCCGGAGCCAACGGACATTTCAATGTCCTGCGCGGCGCCTTTCGCGCGCCGCTCAACAGAGCCGGCGTCAAGGTGATCGGCGACTTCGTCGACAACTATAAAGTCGGCCTGCCCTCCGAAATGGGCCTGCTCCTGCTGATGGACCCGCTGACCGGCGTGCCGACCGCCATCGTCGATGGCAGCCACCTCACCGATATGCGCACCGGCGCCATCACCGCGATCGGCGCCAAATACCTCGCCCGCAAAGGCTCGAAGGTGCTGGGCCATATCGGCGCGCGCGGCACCGCCTACTGGAATGTCCGCCTGCTCGATTCCCTGTTCGATTTCGACGAGATCCGCGTCCATTCGCGCCGGCCCGAAAGCCGCAACGCCTTCGGGGCGAAACTCTCGGCCGATCTCGGCAAACGTGTCGTCGTCACGCAGGACTGGCAGAGTTGCATCGAGGGCGCCGACATCGTCGTAGAGGCCTCGCGGTTGAACGAACCGGCGCCGATGCTGAAGACAGACTGGATCAAGCCGGGCGCCTTCGTCGTGCCCTATGGCACGATGAGCGCGGTCGAATTGTCCCTGACCGACATCATGAGCAAGCTCGTGGTCGACGATTGGGGCCAGTGCAAGGGCGGCCCCTTCGGTTCGCTGCGCGCCCATGTCGAGGCCGGCAAGCTCTCCGAGAAGACGCTGCACGCCGAGATGGGCGAGATCGTCGCGGGGCTGAAACCCGGCCGGGAGCGCGAGGACGAGACCATCCTGTTCTGGCATCGCGGCCTCTCGCTCTCGGACATCGCGCTCGGCCACTTCATGCTGGAGAAGGCGAAGACCATGGGGCTCGGCCAGCGGCTGCGCTACGCGTGAGGCTCGTTGCCAACGCGCGGATGTATGCCGTCGATGCGGCGACGCGTGCGGCCTGGTCGGCGCTGTTTGCGCGCATCGCGGCGCTGAGCGGCGTCGCGCTTGACATCATCGCCCATGCCGCGCCGGCGCCTCTCGAGGAACTCTGGCGGCGCGACGATCTGGGGCTTGCCTTCATCTGCGGCTATCCCTTCGCGAGCGGCGGCTTCGGGGTCAGGCCGGTCGCGGCTCCCGTCCCCGCCTCGGGCCTTGGACGACCGCTTTATGCAACGCATCTGGTGGTCCGGGCCGATAGCGATATCGCGACCCTGCGGGACAGCTTCGGCCGCCGGATTGGCTGGACGGTCGCGCATTCGCAATCGGGCTTCAACGCGGTCAGGACGCATCTGCTCGCGGCCTGGCGGGAGCGGGGACCGCTCTATGAGTGGAGTGTCGGCCCGCTTGTGACGCCGCGCCGGGTCATCGACGCGCTGCTCGCCGACGAGATCGACATCGGCCCGCTCGATTCCTATTTTTATGACCTGTTGCTCATCGCAGAGCCGGAGACGGCCGCGCGCCTGCGCATCGTCGAGACGACCGCGCCCCGTCCGATGCCGCTGCTGGTGGCGTCGCAAGCGGTCGATGAGGGGATTTTGCGAGCCCTGCGGCAAGCGCTGCTCACGGCCAGCGGCGACTCCGAAGCGCGCGCCGTGATAGGCCGCTTGGGATTGGCGGGCTTCGACACGCTCGATCCGGACGCCTATCGCGTGCTGCTCCTCGAGGCCGAAGCCGCAGACGCCGAGGGCTACACGCAGCCCGGCTGACGGTCAGGGTATCCCTCCCGCACTCCGCGCGCGGATCGCCGCCAGCGTGATCTGCCCCAGCGCGGTTCCATCCTCAGCCAGGATCGTCGCAGCGTCCTGTCCCGCGGCGAGCAGCGCCGACAGCACCTCCCTCACCGAAAGCGAGCCCGACAGCATCAGGTCGCCGGCCGCGCCGCCGGGTTCGACCGCGTCGGCTGCCCGCACCAGCGAAAGCCTCCGCAGAGCCCGGTCGGCACCGACGAAATCCGCGACGAAATCGTCGACAGGCGCCGCGAGCAGCCGATCGGGCGTATCGTATTGCACGAGCTTGCCGTCCTTCATGATCGCGACGACGTCGCCCATGCGGATGGCTTCGTCGATGTCGTGCGTCACCAGGATCACGGTCTTCTTCAGCCGCTTCAGTATGGCGAGGAATTCCTCCTGCAGCCGCCCGCGCACGATCGGATCGACCGCCCCGAAAGGCTCGTCCATCAGCATCACCGGCGGATCGGCGGCGAGCGCACGCGCCACGCCGACGCGCTGGCGCTGCCCGCCGGAGAGGTGGCGCGGATAGCGCGAGAGATACTGCGCCGGGTCGAGGCCGACGAGGTCCAACATCTCCTCGCTGCGCGCCTTGATCTTCGCCTGCTCCCAGCCGAGCAGCTTTGGCACGGTCGCGACGTTCTGCGCGATCGTCATATGCGGAAACAGGCCGATCTGCTGGATGACATAGCCGATATGGCGCCTGAGCTCGACCGGGTCGGCCTTGGTCACGTCGCGGTCGCCGACGATGATGCGACCCGATGTCGGCTCGATCAGCCGGTTGACCATCCGCATCGTCGTCGTCTTGCCGCAGCCCGAGGGGCCGATCAGCACGCAGACCTGGCCCTTCTCGATGGTGAGATCGAGCGCGTCCACGGCGGGCCTGGTCACGCCGGGAAACAGCTTGGTGACCTTCTCCAGCCGGATCGTCATGATGCTCCCATCCGTAGCTGGCGTGTCATCAGCCGCTCTATTCCGGCAAAGGCGATCTCGACCGCGAGCGCCAGCAGCGCGACGGCGACCGCGCCCGCGATCAACTGCGGGAAGTTGAAATTCGCCATGCCGGCCGTGATCAGTTCGCCAAGCCCGCCGCCGCCGATGAAGGCCGCCAGCGTCGCCGCCGAGACGATCTGCACGGCAGCGGTCCGGATGCCGGCGAAGATCACCGGCAGCGCCAGCGGGATCTCGATGCGCGTCATCACCTGCGCGTCCGAAAAACCCTGTCCGCGCGCCGCCTCGACGATGTCGGCATCGACCTCGGTCAGGCCGGTATAGGTGTTCAGCAGCAGGGCCGGCAGGCCGTAGAGCGTCAACGCCACGACCGACGGCAGGAAGCCGGTGCCCAGCAGCGGCAGCATGATGACGAGCAGAGCCAGCGAGGGCACGGTGCGCAGGATGTTGACGATGGCGATGGCAATATTGGCGAAGCCGCGATGGCGCGTCAGCAGCAGGCCTAGCGGCAGGGCGATCAGCAGCACGGCGGCGAGCGCGACACCCGTCAGCCAGAGATGGTTCTGCAGCGCCACGATGAAGATCGAGGGGTTGGCGGAAATCCATTGCGCCATCAGGCATGCTCCGCCTGGTTGGCGCGCAGGCGCAGTTCGACCCGGCGTAGGCTCTCGTCGCAGAGAATCGCCAGGGCCGAGGTGACGACCGCGCCGGCGACGACCTTTTCGCCGAAATCCTGGGTGATGCCCTGGAAGATGATGTCGCCGAGCCCGCCGGCATTGATGAAGGCGGCGACAGTGGCGACCGACACCTGCGTGACGACGGTGATGCGGATGCCGGCGATGATGACCGGCAGGGCCAGTGGCAACTCGATGGCGAAGAGCCTGCGCCATTTGCCGTAGCCCATGCCGTCGGCGGCATCGAGGATGTCGGGCGAGATCTCCTGCAGACCGGTTGCGACATTGCGGATGATGATCAGCAGCGCGTAGGCGACGAGCGCGACGATCGCCGGCCAGAAGCCGAGGCCGAGATAGGGGATCAGCAGCGCGAAGATCGCCAGGGCCGGAATCGTGTAGAGCGCGCCCGATACCAGCAGCACGACGAGCGCGAAACCCGGCCGGCGCGCCGAGAGCACGCCGAGCGGCAGGCCGATGGCGAGCGCAATCGCAAGCCCGACGCCGACGAGCTGGATATGCTCCCAGAGCGCGACCAGCAGCCGGTCGTAATTCTCGATCGTCCAGCTCATGGCTCGATCCCGGCCGGCAGGGCGGTATCTGCCAGCATGAGATCGCCGGCCTCGATCGCGACGGCCAGCGCCTCGTATTCGCGCCCCATCGGCCGGTCGTCGTCGAGGCGGGCGACATGGCTGCGCACAAAGGCATGGGCGGCAGCGGTGCCGCGCCCGAGCGTGATCGCGCCGCGCAGATCGACGGCTTCGGCCGCCACGACCAGCTCGATCGCGGCCAGCCGTGTAAGGCGTTTCGCGATCGCGTGAGTCTTCTCGACGATGGCCGGCGTCATCGGCGCATAGTCCTCGACGCCATCGGCCACGGGCAGCGTCATGGCGCCCAGTGGCAGGGCGAGATGGCGGATCTCGGCCTCGAGCGCGGCAACCGTCTTCTGCGAGGTCGCGAAGCCCGAATGCGAGCCGCCATGACGCGTGAGGAAGCGCGGCAGATCGCTCATCGCCGGCGACATCAGCTTGACGATGCGCGCAGCCGAAGTCGCAGCAAGGTGAGACAAGGCGAGCCCGGCCGCCTCGAAGCTCAGCGCCAATTCGGTCGTGTCGAAATTCACGCTGGAGAGCATGAGATCGCGATCGACCAGCACGGCCGGGCTGTCGGGCGCGCCTGCAAGTTCCGCTTCGGTCACCTGTTTCGCGGTGGCAACCGCGCGGAAGGCGTGCCCCGTGACGGGCGCCAGGCAGCGGAAAGACAGAGGGTCCTGCACGCGCCGCGCCGCGCCCGGTTTGAACAGGTCGCTGCCCTGTAGGATGCCGCGCAGCAAGCCGGTTCCAGCTATGTGACCAGGCAGCATCCGCATGTCACTCAGGTGCTGGTCGAGCGGCGAGAGGTTGGCGCGATATGCCTCTAGTGAGAGTGCTCCAGCGAGGGTGCCGGCATGAAGCGCCTTGTCGATAGCATAGACGGCCAGTGCCGCGAGGCCGAAGCTTTGCGCGTTTGCGTTGAGCAACGCCAGGCCATCCTTGGGACCGAGCTCAGGCAACGCGATACCGGCTGCCGCCATTGCCTCGCCGCCTGGCATCAGCCTACCGCCGAACTCGGCCTCTCCGTCGCCAATCAGTGGCAGGAGCGCCTGCGCGGACGGACTAAGGTCGGCCTCGCCCAGAGAGCCTATCGAGCTGACGACTGGGTGAACGCGGGCGTTGAGCATGGCCGCGATCGTCGGCGCCAGCCCCGGCGAAAGTCCGGATACGCCGTGGCAAATGGCTACGAGGCGCGCAAACAGCAGCGCGCGTACCTCTTCCGTCGTCAGGGTGGCCCCAACACCAACGGCGCGCGCGCGGATGGCACGAGCCTGAAAAGCTGGAATTGCGTCGCTAGAAAGCCGCGTATCCACCGCAGCGCCGAGGCCTGTCGTCAGGCCGTAAATGGTTTCGCCGCGTTCCAGCGCACGCAGGACGACCGCGCGCGCGTCCTGCAAACGTCGAGCGACGCAGTCATGCAGAAACACGGGCGCAAAATGGCGCGCGACCGTGACGACCGCCTCGATCTTGATCGCATCCTCCCCAAGAATGACCGGATTCGGCGTGTCGCCACCTGCGCCGTCTGGCGAGGCCTGCGCGCTCAGTTCACTAACCCCTTGGCTTTCAGGAAGGTGGCGGCGACCGTACGCGGCTCCTTCTTGTCGACCTCGACCTGCCGGTTGAGCTCCTGCATCGTCGGATTGTCGAGTGCGGCGCCGACCTTATCGAGGACGGCCACGATCTTCTCGTTGGCGGCG
>Ga0209793_1002065_pt1 | contig 10283 bp, 9 predicted proteins | sample EBPBio122009_DNA_FD_185863 | JGI IMG/M metagenome (GOLD analysis project Ga0209793, IMG submission 185863) | Wastewater treatment Type I Accumulibacter community from EBPR Bioreactor in Madison, WI, USA - Reactor 1_2/2/2009_ DNA (SPAdes) (version 2) | ecosystem: Engineered > Bioreactor > EBPR >... | reverse complement strand
TCGGCGGCGCGCTGCAGCGCGCCCAGCGCCGCGCGCGCCATCGACCCGCCGACCGAGATGCGGCGAACGCCGGCGGCCGATAGCTGGTCGACCGACCAGGTCGGTCCGCTCAGCCCCATGACGACATTGACCGGCTTGTCGACCGAGCGGCAGACCTGGGCAATCGCATCGAGGTCCGGCAGTCCCGGCGCGTAGAGCACGTCGGCGCCGGCGGCCGAAAACGCCTGCAGCCGGGCGATCGTGTCGGCGAGGTCCGGTCTGCCCCACAAAAAATTCTCCGCCCGGGCGGTGAGCATGAACGGCTGGCCGCGCAGGGCGTCGGCCGCGGCGCGCACGCGCGCGACCGCCAGGTCGAACGGATAGATCGGGTCGCCGGGATCGCCGGTGGCGTCCTCGATCGAGCCGCCGACGAGGCCCGCCCGGCAGGCCTCGACCACCGTCGCGGCGCAATCGGCTGGATCGGGGCCGAAACCGTCCTCGAGATCGGCGGAAACCGGGAGGTCCGTCGCCTCGACGATGGATCGTGCATTGGCGATGATTTCGGCCCGGCCGAGCGCGGCGAAGGAATCGCGGCGGCCGACGGAAAACGCATAGCCGGCGCTGGTCGTCGCCAGCGCGGCGAACCCGGCCGCGGCGAGGATTTTTGCCGAGCCGGCGTCCCATGGATTGGGCATGACGAAGGCGCGGTCCTGGCGATGCAGGGCGCGAAACCGGTCGAATTTTTGCTGTTGGAAGGGCATGAGCGGTCCCCGGTTGCGTTGTCCAGCGCGCTGGCTTGCGCGAACAAACTAGGCCGGATCGACCGATGTGTGAACGCCGGGCCGCAACGACCCTGCCGGCGTGGTGTCAGGACGTTTTTTCGAGCGCGACGGCGGCGAAGCTAGCGGCCGTTGCTCGATGCGCCGATCTGATACCAGATATAGCCGTCGACCTTGACGTCCCAGTTGCCGGCCTTGAAATGCAAGCGGTCCTGGCGCGCCTCGTCCTCGCTGCGCTCGTCGGGCTCGGGCGCGGGTTTGACGATGCTGTAGTCGGCCTCGACGCCAGGCAGGCCGGCCGCCTGCGGCTTCTTCTCCTCGGCGGCGAACGCGGCCGGGACATTAGCGAGCATGGAAAGCGCCGACAACAGGGCGAGGACTGGTTTTGCGGCGCGCGGCATCGGGGCAATCCGGTTGGGCGGCCGGCGACCCGACCGCTGCCGATATCTATTCCGTCCTCGCCGTCGTGCCAAGCTGGCGTCGTTCACAACTGGTTGCGCGCCGCGCCATCGTTGAAGCGCCACCGCGCGGGCGCTTGCATTCCGGCGCGGGAACCACTAGAACAAAAAAGGAACATCAAGCTTGTGGATAGCGGCGATGTTTATCGGACGTTGTGCGGCCTTGGCCGCAATCGGTGCTAGAGAAGGGCCTGGCCGGGCGACCGGGCGCGGCCGGCTGATGACGATTTGGTTTCGGACAAGCGTGGAGACGAGCGATGGCGGGTAGCGTCAACAAGGTCATTTTGGTGGGCAATCTGGGCGCGGATCCGGAGATCCGCCGGCTGAATTCCGGCGATCCGGTCGTCAATCTCAGGATCGCCACCTCGGAAAGCTGGCGCGACAAGAACACCGGCGACCGCAAGGAAAAGACCGAATGGCACAATGTCGTGATTTTTAACGACAGCCTCGCCAAGGTCGCCGAGCAATATCTGAAGAAGGGAATGAAGGTCTATATCGAGGGCCAGCTGCAGACCCGCAAATGGCAGGACCAGTCCGGCCAGGACAAATACACCACCGAGGTGGTGCTGCAAAAATTCCGCGGCGAACTGCAGATGCTGGATTCGCGCAATGCGGGCGAGGGCGGCGGCCAGGTGTCGTATGACCGCGGCGGCGATCGCGGCGGACGGTCCGGCGGCTCCGATTTCGGCCAGTCTGGTCCCGGCGGCGACTATTCGCGTGGCGGCGGCAGCGGCGGCGGTTCGCGCGGCGGCGGCAACCGCGACATGGACGACGACATTCCGTTCTGAGCGGGCGGCTGATCGGTGGCGGCGCACAGCGCCAATTGCCGCGACACGCTGATCCTGGTGTCGCCGGACACGCGCGCCTTGGCCGGCCGGCCGCCTGTGAGGCCTGCGACGGTGGCGGCGATGCAGTTCGCGATGATCGCCGGCGCGCCTTACGCTTTTACCAGCGACGACGTGATCTTTTCGGTTCACGCAGACCGCGCGGGCAGGCCTGCCTTGGAGCGCCGCGCATCCAATTGGACGCGCAAAGGACACTCGAACACCGCGCAAAGGACGCTCGAACACTTTGAATCTGCTGCATCGTGCTTTCGAAAATCGAATCCGATTTTCGGGCCGATGCAGTAGAGCCTCGCCGCTGGCGCGGACCCTATGGCTGGGGCGTGCACAGCGACAGCGCCGGCCGCGTGGCGCTGCTGGCGATGGACAGCGGGCCATATGCGGCGCTGGCGGCTGATCCGCGCGTCGCCAAGGTGGCCGGGATGCGCAGCGCGCGCTGAGCGCGGCGCTGCCGCGTCGTGCAGTTGCCGATGACCGGCGCCGGTCCGGAAACGTTTTTGCGATGTTGCGCGGCGAAGTCGCGATCAGTGGCGGATGGCGCAGCCGCCACAACCGCGACAGGGGCGACGATATTCCGGTCAGGCGCGACGTCGCATCAGGCCGCCATCAGCGCCCTGACGCCGTCGGCGACAAACTGCACGGCCAGCGCCGCCAGGATGACGCCGAGCAGGCGGGTGAGGATCGAGCGGCCGGTCTGGCCGAGCAGGCGGTCGAGCGGTTCGGCCAGCAGGAACACCAGCCAGGCGCTGAACACCGCCAGCAGCAGGATGACCAGCAGCGCGAGCTGGCCGAGCAGGGTCGGGAACGAGCCCGACAGCAGCACCGTCGCTGAAATCGCGCCGGGGCCGGCGATCAGCGGGATGGCCAGCGGAAAGGCGGCGATGTTGTGGATGTGGTCGCGGGTGATTGCGACGTCGGCGGTCTTTTCCTTGCGGTCGTTGCGCTTCTCGAACACCATCTCGAAGGCGATGAAGAACAGCAGCAGGCCGCCGGCGACGCGGAACGCCGGCAAGGTGATGCCGAGCACCGTCAGGATGCCGGCGCCGGCGACGGCGAACAGCGCCAGGATCGCATAGGCGATGATCGAGGCGCGAATGCCGACATGCCGCCGCTGCTCGCGGCTCATGCCGCGCGTCAGCGCCAGAAACAGCGGCGCCAGCCCCGGCGGGTCGATGGTGACCAGCAGGGTGATGAAGGCGTTGAGCAGGCTGTCGAAACTTGGCATGCGACCTCCCGGAAACGGCAGACTACTGCATCGGGCCGAAAACCGGAATCGATTTTCGGAAGCGCGATGCAGCACATTCATAGTGTTAAAGCGTCCTTTGCGCGTCCGATTGAACGCGCGGCGCTCTACAGCGGCGGAGGCCTGCCGCCCGCGCCGTCAGGCGAAACGGACGGCGTCGGTGTTGGCGCCGCACAGCAGCACGGCGACGCGTTCGCCGGCCAGCGGACGGTAGACGCCAGACAGCAGAGCCGCAAAGGCGGCCGCGCCGCCAGGCTCGGCGACAATGCGCATCCGGTCCCACAGCGCCTGCTGGGCCGCGCGGATGGCGTCGTCCTCGACCAGGACCGAGGCCGCGACATGTCTTTGGGCTATCGGCAGCATCAGCGCGCCGATCTGGCGTGGCGCCAGCGAGTCGGCGGCAATGCCGCCGGCTGGGGCGTCGACCGGGCGGCCCGCCGCCAGCGCCATGTTGAGCGTCGGTGCGGCCGCCGGCTCCACCGCCACGATTCTGACGCGGCCGCCATACCAGGCGGCAATGCCGCCGATCAGCCCGCCGCCGCCGACGGCGACCAGCAGCGTGTCGATGTCGGGTCGCTGCTGTTCCAGCTCCAGGCCGACGCCGCCCTGGCCGATCAGCGTCTCCGGCATGTCATAGGCGTGCACCGAAAGCGCGCCGGACTGCGCGACAAAGTCGTTGCAGGCCGCCAGCGCATCGGCGTAGCGGTCGCCGCCGACGACCAGCCGCGCGCCATAGCCGGCGATCTTGTCGCGCTTGGCTTGCGGGGCGATGTCGGGAATGAAGATGGCGGCGGGAACGCCGAGCTTCTGCGCGGCGTAGGCGACAGCCGCGCCGTGATTGCCGCCGGATGCGGCGGCGACGCCGGCCGGACCGGTCAGGCGGGTCAGCAGGTTGGCGAAGGCGCCGCGCGCCTTGAACGAGCCGGAATGCTGCAGGAATTCCAGTTTTAGCGCTGTCGGGTGGGCCGGCAGGCCGAAATCGGCCAGGTCGATGTCGATGACCGGGGTGCGCCTGACATGCGGCCGGATCAGCTCAAAGGTTTGCGCGATGGTTTCGCGCGTCACGGGTGGATGGCCGTTCATGATGTCCATCCCGATCCGGAGCGGCGGCGCACCGCCTCAAGCGCCAGCGGCGAGCGCGGATAGAGCAGAAGCGCCAGTTTCGCCACGGCCGCGACCAGGCCGACAAACGCCACGACAAGCGAACTGCCGGCCGACCAGGACGGGTCGGAGACGCTGCGGGTGGTGACCAGGGCCAGATTGCCGAGCCGGTCGTCGGAGGAGACCAGCAGCAGGGCGGCGATGTTGTTGCCCCAGTGCAGGCCGAACGCCGCGCCCAGATTGCCGGTGACATAGACCAGCAGGGCCGCGGTCGCGGCGATGGTGGCGATGGTGAACAGGGCGGCGGCGTTCATCGCGCCGGTGGCGCCGCCATACCAGTGCATCAGCACGAAGGATAGGATCGGCAGGCCGGCCCAGACGATGGGTGATCGGAAGCGGTGGGCCAGCGCCTGGGCCAGATAGCCGCGGAAAAACAGCTCCTCGCCGGAAGTCTGGAAAAACAGCAGCAGCGCCATCGGCGCCAGCCACAGCAACCACTGGCCGAGTTGGACGCTGGCGATGGCGGGCAGGCCGCCGGTCAGCAGCGCTGGCGCGATCGAGACGCCGGCGACCAGCAGCGCCGCGGCGCAGCCGCGCCAAAGGTCCGGCCGGTCGATCCTCAGGGTCGATCCCAGCACCGAGACGAAGGCGCGGCGATGGACGAGGCGCAGGCTGAGCCACACCGCCGGCCAGAACGAGGCGACGGAGCCGAGCAGGACGATGGCGCCGAGCCGCCCCCTGGTCGCGGCTGCGGTCGCTTCGCCCAGCGACAGCGTCGGATCGAGGTAGCGCGCGACGACGCCGCCAAGCAGCAGCGACAGCAAGGTCGCAACGATCCAGACCGCCAGCACGACAAGCGTGCCGATGACGATCGACGGCACGCCGTTGCGTCCCTGATCGGCGAGGCGGACATAGTCTTCGAAATGCCGGTTGTGGATCATTTTCCCCCGCTGCGCGCAATCTGTGCAACCGCTTCGTTCGCGCCGAAATTGCCCGGATTTGCGCCCGATTGCCAAGGGCGCGGGGCGCAGTTATTCCGCGGCAATTCGTCTGGCGGTCTAACTTGCTGAAAAGACGTTTGTTTTCTGCCGTGGACAGGCGCCGATGAAGTTGGAGAATTGGCTTCGCATCCTATATAAGCAAGGACATACTTTCCCGAATCGAGTGAGCTGATTTGAGCGACGTGACGAGACCGCCGGAAGACGGCCCGGACGGCATCGAGCCGATTAACATCATTGACGAGATGCAGCGTTCCTATCTCGATTACGCGATGAGCGTGATCGTGGCGCGGGCCCTGCCGGACGTGCGCGACGGCCTGAAGCCGGTGCACCGGCGCATCGTCTATGCGTCGCAGGAGAGCGGCTATCACTGGAACCGCAAGCATGTGAAATCGGCGCGTCCGGTGTCGGATGTGATGGGTAAATATCATCCGCACGGCGACGCCTCGATCTACGACGCGTTGGTGCGCATGGCCCAGGACTGGTCGATGCGCGTGCCGCTGATCGACGGGCAGGGCAATTTCGGTTCGATCGACGGCGATCCGCCGGCGGCGATGCGCTACACCGAGGCGCGCCTGACCAAGGTGGCGCACGAGCTGATCGAGGACATCGACAAGGACACCGTCGACTTCCAGGAAAACTACGACGGCACCGACAGCGAACCGAAAGTGCTGCCGGCGCGGTTTCCCAACCTTTTGGTCAACGGGTCGGGCGGCATCGCCGTCGGCATGGCGACCAACATCCCGCCGCACAATCTGGCCGAAGTGTGCAATGGCGCGATCGCGCTGATGGACAATCCGGCGATGGAGCTGCCGGACCTGATGGAGATCATCCCGGGGCCGGACTTCCCAACCGGCGGCCTGATCATGGGCCGTTCGGGCATCTATTCGGCCTATTCGACCGGGCGCGGCTCGATCCTGATGCGCGGCAAGGTCGACATCGAGCAGATCAGGGGCGACCGCGAGGCGATCATCGTCACCGAAGTGCCGTTCCAGGTGAACAAGGCGTCGATGATCGAAAAGATGGCCGAACTGGTGCGCGAGAAACGCATCGAGGGCATTTCCGACATCCGCGACGAGAGCGACCGGCAGGGCTATCGCGTCGTCATCGAGCTGAAGCGCGATGCGGTCGCCGACGTGGTGCTGAACCAGCTCTACCGCTTCACCCAGTTGCAGACCTCGTTCGGCGCAAACATGGTGGCGCTGAACGGCGGCAAGCCGGAACTGATGACGCTGATCGACATGCTGAAGGCGTTCAACCAGTTCCGCGAGGAGGTGATCAGCCGCCGCACCAAATATCTGCTGCGCAAGGCGCGCGACCGTGCCCATGTGCTGGTGGGCCTGGCGATCGCCGTCGCCAATATCGACGAGGTGATCCGGCTGATCCGCGGCGCCAAGGACCCGGGCGACGCGCGCGAAAAACTGATGACGCGCAACTGGCCGGCGCGCGACGTCGAATCGCTGATCCTGCTGATCGACGATCCGCGCCACCGCATCAACGAGGACGGCACCTACAATCTGTCGGAAGAGCAGGCGCGCGCCATCCTGGCGCTGCAGCTGTCGCGCCTGACGGCGCTCGGACGCGACGAGATCGCCGACGAGCTGAACGAGATCGGCGCGGAAATCACCGAATTCCTCGAGATTCTCGGATCGAGGGCGCGCATCCAGCAGATCGTCAAGGACGAACTGATCGCGGTGCGCGACGAGTTCGGCACGCCGCGGCGCACGGAAATTTCCGACGCCGGCTCCGACATGGAGGACGAGGACCTCATCGCCCGCGAGGACATGGTCGTGACGGTGACGCATGAGGGCTACATCAAGCGGGTGCCGCTGTCGATCTACCGGGCGCAGGCGCGCGGCGGCAAGGGCCGCTCCGGCATGTCGACCAAGGACACGGATTTCGTCACCCGGCTGTTCGTCGCCAATACCCACACGCCGATCCTGTTCTTCTCCTCGCGCGGCATCGTCTACAAGGAGAAGGTGTGGCGGCTGCCGATCGGAACGCCGCAGTCGAAGGGCAAGTTCCTGCGCAACATGCTGCCACTGGAGGATGGTGATCGTATCACCGCGATCCTGCCGCTCCCCGACGAGAGCGAATGGGACAAGCTCGACGTGATGTTCTCGACGACGCGCGGCACGGTGCGGCGCAACAAGCTGTCCGATTTCGCCGACGTCAAGCGCAACGGCAAGATCGCGATGAAGTTCGACGAGGAGGGCGACCAGATCCTGGCGGTCGAGACCTGCACCGAGAACGACGACGTGCTGCTGACCGCCAGCAGCGGTCAGTGCATCCGCTTCGCGGTCAGCGACGTGCGCGTCTTTGCCGGGCGCTCGTCGCAGGGCGTACGCGGCATCATGATGGGCGACGCCGACCGGGCGATCTCGATGACCATCCTCGAACATGTCGACGCGTCGCCGGCGGAACGCTCAGCCTATCTGCGGCGCGCCGTCAACGAGCGCAGGCTGGAGGGCAGCGACGAGGACGACGTGGCGCTGACCAATGAAGAGGTGACGGACGACGCCGAACTGTCGGACGAGCGTTACATCCAGCTGAAGCAGCACGAACAGTTCGTGCTCACCGTGACCGAATTCGGCTACGGCAAGCGGTCGTCGTCCTACGATTTCAGACTGACCAATCGCGGCGGCAAGGGCATCCGGGCGACGGACGTGTCGAAAGTGACCGAGATCGGCCAGTTGATCGCGGCGTTCCCGGTCGACTCCGATGACCAGATCATGCTGGTGTCGGACGGCGGACAGGTGATCCGGGTGCCGGTCGGCGGCATCCGCATCGCCAGCCGCGCCACCAAGGGCGTGACGATCTTCAATACGGCAGAAGGCGAAAAAGTCGTGTCGGTGGAGCGGATTTCAGAGCCGGACGGCGACGAAGACGAGGCCGGCGACGGAGCCGGCGGCGGAGCGGCGCCCGCCCAGGGCGACTGAGTTCCGGATAGAAAAACGCCGAAGCCTGAGGGAACACAGGCTTCGGCGCTGGAGATCAGAAGGTCGAGATCAGTAGTTCAGGCCATCGCGACGCGCGTTCCTGATCCTCTCCTGCTGATGGTTGCGGCGGCTTTCCTCGTGCATGCCGAAAACCGTGGCGATCAACATGGCGATGGTCATCGCGGCTGCAAGCATCAGAACAATCATCAGGTGATCTCCTTCGGCTGACGTAACGGACGGGTTCGCAAAAGGTTGCATTGATTTCGTGCCTAATTGTCGCAAACCGGGGTGAAGGCAGCCTGAGCGGCCCGTTCATCTGGCGTTCATGTTCGCCAGCCGCTCTAAATGCTGGAAAAGCGCGGCCGCCGCCGCTACAAGCCAGAATACGTCACGCGCTCGCAGGATCGGGAGGCCGCGCCTAAGCCATGTCAACCACCGTCGCCATCTATGCTGGTTCGTTCGATCCCCTGACCAACGGACACATGGACGTGATCAAGGGAGCGTTGACGGTGTCAGACCATATCTATGTGGCGATCGGCATCCAGGCGTCGAAAGCGCCGCTGTTCACGCTGGACGAGCGACGCCAGCTGATCGAGAAGGCGACGCGCGACGAACTTGGTCCCGACGCCTCAAAAATCGACGTGGTGTCGTTCGAAGGGCTGCTGATCGATGCGGCGCGCAAGAACGGGGCGCATATCATGATCCGCGGCCTGCGCGACGGCACCGACCTCGACTATGAAATGCAGATGGCGGGAATGAACGAATCGATGGCGCCTGAACTGCAGACCGTGTTTATTCCGGCCAGCCCGTCGGTCAGAACCATTACCGCCACATTGGTGCGCCAGATCGCGTCGATGGGTGGCGATATTCGTCAATTCGTGCCCAAGGCGGTCGCCAAGGCGCTCGCCAAGAAATTTCCGCACTGACGCATCCGGAGTTCCTCACATATGCGAATCAAAATTGCTACGGCGCTTGTGGCCGCCGGTCTGATGGCGTTTTCGGCGCTGTCGATGCCGGCGCAGGCCGCCGAACCCGAAAACACCATGATCATCACCCTCAAGGACGGCGACGTGACGGTGGCGCTGCGGCCCGACCTGGCGCCGAAACATGTGGCGCGGATCAAGGAACTGGCGCGCGAAGGCGCCTATGACAATGTCGCGTTCCACCGGGTGATAGAAGGCTTCATGGCGCAGACCGGCGACGTGCAGTTCGGCGACATGAAGGACGGATTCAACGCTGACCGCGCCGGCACCGGCGGCTCCGACAAGCCCGACCTGCCGGCGGAATTCTCCGCTGTGCCGTTCACCCGCGGCGTGCTCGGCATGGCCCGCTCGCAGGATCCGAATTCTGCCAATTCGCAGTTCTTCATCATGTTCACTGAATACCCGTCGCTGAACGGGCAGTACACGGTCGTCGGCGAGGTCGAGAAGGGCATGGATCTGGTCGACAAGATCAAGCGCGGCGCCGGCGGCAATGGTGAGGTGAGCGATCCCGACCGGATGATCAAGGTCCGCATCGCCGCCGACAAATAAGAGTTCAACGAGAAAGAAGGGACCCGAAATGGTCGAGATCAAGGACAAGGAAAACACCATCATCATGGACACGACCAAGGGCAAGGTCGTGATCCAACTGCTGCCGGACGTGGCCCCGCATCACGTGGCGCGGATCAAGGAACTGGCGCGCGAGGGTTTTTATGACGGCGTGGTGTTCCACCGCGTCATCGAGGGCTTTATGGCGCAGGGCGGCGATCCGACCGGCACCGGAATGGGCGGTTCGAAGAAGCCGAACCTGCCGGCCGAATTCTCCAACGTTCCGCATGTGCGCGGCACCGCCTCGATGGCACGGTCGCAGAACCCGAACTCGGCCAATTCGCAGTTCTTCATCTGCTTCGACGACGCGCCGTTCCTCAACCGACAGTATACGGTGTGGGGCCAGGTGATCGAC
>Ga0209793_1002064_pt1 | contig 10290 bp, 9 predicted proteins | sample EBPBio122009_DNA_FD_185863 | JGI IMG/M metagenome (GOLD analysis project Ga0209793, IMG submission 185863) | Wastewater treatment Type I Accumulibacter community from EBPR Bioreactor in Madison, WI, USA - Reactor 1_2/2/2009_ DNA (SPAdes) (version 2) | ecosystem: Engineered > Bioreactor > EBPR >... | reverse complement strand
ACGTGACCAAGCGGCTCAAGGGCGAGAACTACGTGCTGTGGGGCGGCCGCGAGGGTTATGAGACGCTGCTCAACACCGACCTGAAACGCGAGCGCGAGCAGGCCGGCCGGTTCCTGTCGATGGTCGTCGACTACAAGCACCACATCGGCTTCAAGGGCGCGATCCTGATCGAGCCGAAGCCGCAGGAGCCGACCAAGCACCAGTACGATTACGACGTGGCGACCGTCTACGGATTCCTCAAGGATTTCGGCCTCGAAAAAGAGGTGAAGGTCAATATCGAGCAGGGCCACGCGATCCTGGCCGGCCATTCCTTCGAACATGAACTGGCGATGGCCAACGCGCTCGGCATTTTCGGTTCGATCGACATGAACCGCAACGACTACCAGTCGGGCTGGGACACCGACCAGTTCCCCAACAATGTGCCTGAAATGGCGCTGGCCTATTACGAGGTGCTGCGCGGCGGCGGCTTCAAGAGCGGCGGCACCAATTTCGACGCCAAGCTGCGGCGGCAGTCGCTCGACCCGCAGGACCTGCTGGTCGCCCATGTCGGCGGTATGGATTGCTGCGCGCGCGGGCTGAAGGCTGCGGCGCGGATGATCGAGGACAAGGCGCTGTCGGGGCCGCTGGAGGAACGCTATGCCGGGTGGAAGAGCGCCGAGGCCAAGGCGATGCTGGCGGGCAAGCGCACATTGGAAGAGGTTTCCGAGCGGGTGATCCGGAAAAAGATCGAACCGCAGCCGAAGTCGGGCCGTCAGGAATGGCTGGAGAATGTCGTCAACCGGTATGTGTGAAACGGTCCAGCGATCTGCCGGTTGCGCCTTGACCGGCTGACCTGAACTACCATACAAGTTTGCCGCAGCGGAGGATCGCATGCGGCAGACGTGGCGTTGGTTTGGGCCGAAGGACATTGTGACGGTCGAGGATGCGCGCCAGGCAGGCGTCGAGGGCATCGTCACCGCGCTGCACCACATCCCGACCGGCGACATCTGGACGCCCGAGGAAATCGAAAAGCGGCAGCGCGAGGTCGCCTTCCTGGCCGACGGGTCGATCAGCGGCCTGAAATGGGAGGTGGTCGAGAGCCTGCCGGTGTCCGAGGCGATCAAGACCCAGAGCAGCGACTGGAAGCTGCATGTCCAGCACTACAAGCGCGGCCTGAAAAACCTCGCCGACGCCGGCATCGAGGTCGTTTGCTACAATTTCATGCCGGTGCTGGACTGGACCCGAACCGACCTGGCCTGGCGGGTGCGCCATGGCGGCCGGGCGATGCGGTTCGACCTGGCCGACTTCGCCGCTTTCGACATCCATCTTCTCAAACGCAAGGGCGCGGCGGAGAGTTTTTCGGCCGAAATCGTCGGCGAGGCGGCAAAACGCTTCGCGACGATGAGCGAGGGACGCAAGACGCGACTGGCGTCGAACGTCACCGCGGGCCTGCCGGGCGCGGTCGAAAGCTGGTCGCTGCCGGACCTGTCGGCGCATCTTGCGACCTATGACGATATTTCGCCCGAGGTGCTGCGGGCGCACCTGATCGATTTCCTCGCCGAGGTCGCGCCGGTCGCCCAGGAGCTTGGGCTGAGGTTGTGCTGTCACCCCGACGATCCGCCATTTCCGCTGCTCGGGCTGCCGCGCGTCATGTCGACGCTCGCCGATTATCGCACCGTGCTGGACGCGGTCGACACGCCGGCCAGCGGCGTCACCTTCTGCACCGGTTCGCTCGGCGCGCGACCGGACAATGACTGCGTGGCGATGGCGCGCAACCTCGCCGACCGCATCCACTTCGCGCATCTGCGCAATGTGCGCCGCGACACGGACACCACGCCGTGCTCGTTTTTCGAGGACGAGCATCTCGGCGGCCAGACCGACATGGTCGCGGTGGTCGCCGAACTGCTGGCGGAAGAGAAACGCCGCCGCGCCGCCGGCCGCAGGGACGCCGAGATCCCGATGCGGCCCGACCACGGGCAGGACATTCTCGACGATCTGAAACGCGGCGCGCAGCCGGGCTATCCGGCGATCGGCCGGCTGAAGGGCCTGGCGGAACTGCGCGGCGTGATGGCGGCGCTGCGGCATCCGGCGGCGGGTGTGTGATTTTGCTGGTGTTGTTTTCAATCTCAGCCGACCCCCCTCTGGCCGGCAGGCCAGAGGGGGGGCGGCTGAGGCAAGCTCTCGGATCTCGCCAATGACCCGCCTGTCGTCTTCCTCCCGCCTGCCTGCCTCGATCGCCCGCCCGGCCTATGATCGCGACAGGCCGGGGTCCGGCATCGTGCATCTGGGCGCGGGCGCGTTCCACAAGGCGCATCAGGCGGTTGCGACCGACGATGCGCTGGCGGCGTCGGGCGGCGACTGGATGATCACCGGCGTGTCGCTGCGGTCGGGCGATGTCGCCGCGCAGATGAACCCGCAGGACGGGCTCTACACGCTGCTGGTGCGCGGGGCCGATGGCGTTGCGCCGCGTGTCATCGGCTCGATCCGCAAGGTGCTGGTGGCGCCACGCGAACCCGATGCGGTGATGGCGGCGCTGACGGCGCCGGAGACCAGGATCGTCAGCCTGACGATCACCGAAAAGGGCTATGGGGTCGATCCGAAAACCGGCGGCCTCGATCCGGCGCATGGTTCGATCGCGCCCGACCTCGCCAGTCCCTGCGCGCCGAGCGGCGCGGTCGGCTACATCGTCGAGGCGCTGCGTCTGCGCCGCGACAGGGGGCTGGCGCCGTTCACGGTCCTGAGCTGCGACAACCTTCCGGACAATGGCCGGGTGCTGCAGCGTCTGGTCACCGGGTTCGCCGGCAGGCTCGACCCGGCGCTTGCCGCCTTTATCAGCGATCAGGTTGCGTTCCCCTCGACCATGGTCGATCGGATCACGCCGGCGTCGACGCCCGAAACCTATGCGGAAGCGGCGCGGCTGACAGGCTATGAAGATCTGGCGGCGGTCGAAACCGAGCCGTTCACGCAATGGGTGGTCGAGGACCGTTTCGTCGCCGGGCGGCCGGACTGGGAGGCGGGCGGCGTCATCTTCGCCGCCGATGTCGCGCCCTACGAGAAGATGAAGCTCAGAATGCTCAACGGCGCGCATTCGATGCTCGCCTATGCGGGCTTCATCGCCGGGCACAAATATGTGCGCGAGGCGATGGACGATCAGGCGCTGGCCATTCTCGTGACGCGCCAAATGCGCTCGGCCGCCGCCACGCTTGGGCCTGTGCCGGGCGTCGACCTCGGTCGATACGCCGCCGATCTCGTGGTGCGGTTCGCCAATCCGGCGATCGCGCACCAGACCTACCAGATCGCCATGGACGGTACGCAAAAACTGCCGCAGCGTTTGATCGAACCGGCAATCGCGACGTTGCGAAACGGCGGATCGCCGGACGCCTATGGTTTCGCGGTCGCGGCATGGATGCGGTACTGCCTGGGCATGGATGATGCCGGCCGGACCTTTGCGCTGCGCGATCCGCGCGAGGCCGAAATCGCCGCGCTGCTCGACGGGGCAGGGCGCGACGCCGGCGCGATCGTCGACCGGCTGCTGGCGCTGCCGGGCCTGTTTCCCGAGGACCTGTCGGGGGCGCCGGCATGGCGCAAGGCGGTGAAAGCCGGGCTGGAAACGATGCTCGCCGACGGCATGCGCGCCGCGATCGATCGCGAGGCTGGCCGGGCCGGCTGACTATTGCACGACAAAATAGTTCTCGATGTCGGTGGCGGCGGCGCGCAGCAAGGGCAGCATGTCGCGGGTCATCGCGTCAGCGGAATGGCGGCTTGCCTGCGTCGAGACATTGATCGCGGCGACGGTGTCGCCCAGGCGGTTGCGGACCGGCACTGCGATCGAACGCAGGCCAAGCTCCAGTTCCTCGTCGACCAGCGAATAGCCGTCGCGCCGGGCCTGGCGGATGGCGGCGGCGACCGCGGCCGGCGAGGCGATCGATCTTGGCGTCAGCGCGGTCGGGGCCGATTTTTCGGCAAAATCGTCGATCGCCCTGTCGTCCAGGCCCGCGGCGAGAACACGGCCCATCGAGGTGCACCAGGCGGGCAGGCGGGTCCCGACATGCAGCGCCACCGAGAGAATGCGGGTGGAGCCGACGCGGGCGACATAGACGACGTCAAGGCCCGACAGCACAGCGGCGGAACAGGATTCGTTGAGCGTTGCCGAGACCCGGCGCATGTGCGGCTCGGCGAAGGTCCACAGCGAGGTTTCGCCGACCCATTGGCGCGCCAGCGTCAGCAGCTTCGGCGACAGGCGGAAGTTCCTGCCGTCCTGATCGGCAAAACCGGCGGCGACAAGCGTCAGCAGCAGGCGCCTTGCGCCGGCTCGTGTCAGGCAGGCTGCGTCGGCCATCTCGGTCAGCGTCATGCCGGCGGGATGGGCGGCCAGGATTTCCAGCGCACCCAGCCCCTTGTGCAGCGACCCGACGAGATCGCCCTGCCGCTGCGTTGACTCGCCCGCGTTCATCATCTATTGCGTATCGCATATAAAACATATGTTCGCAATACGAACTTTTGTCAGTCGGGGAGTTCCGATGAACAAGATCGTCAAGAGTCTCGAGGAGGCGGTGTCCGTCGTTGGCGACGGCATGGCGGTGATGATCGGCGGATTTGGCGGCGCGGGTGCGCCGATCGAACTGATCCACGCGCTGGTCGACCGCTACAGGAAGACTGGCAGCCCGGGAAACCTCACCGTCATCAACAACAATGCCGGCAATGGCGATGTCGGCATCGCCGCGATGATCAATGCCGGCATGGTGACCAAGATGGTCTGCTCGTTTCCGCGCTCGTCGGACCCGAAAGCGTTCACCGACAAATATCTCGCCGGCGAGATCGCGCTTGAACTCGTGCCGCAGGGCACGCTGGCCGAACGCATCCGCGCCGGCGGCGCGGGTATTCCCGCCTTCTACACGCCGACCAGCTACGGCACGGTGGTTGCGGACGGAAAGCCGGTGGAGGAATTCGAAGGCCGCCACTATGTGCGCGAGCGCTGGCTCAAGGCCGACGTGGCGCTGATCAAGGCGGAACTGGCCGACCGGATGGGCAATCTCACCTATCGCAAGGCGGCGCGCAATTTCTCGCCGCTGATGGCGATGGCGGCGCAAACGACCGTGGTGCAGGCGAGCCGGGTCGTCGAGCCGGGCGGCATCGACCCGGAGCACGTGGCCACGCCGGGCATCTTCGTCAATGCGATCGTCGAAGTGGCCGATCCGAAGCAGGAAGAGGCGCTGCTGCGCGAGAGGGCCGTACAATGACCACAGGACTCAGCAACGCCCAGATCGCCTGGCGCGCGGCGCAGGACCTGCCAGACGGCGCCTACGTCAATCTCGGCATCGGCTTTCCAGAGATGATCGCCAAGTTCAAGCCGCGGGGCCGCGAGGTGATCTACCACACCGAGAACGGCATTCTCGGTTTTGGCGAAGCGCCGCCCAAAGGCGCGGAGGACTGGGACCTGATCAATGCCGGCAAGAAGGCGGTGACGCTCAATCCCGGCGCGTCGTTCTTCCACCATGCCGACAGTTTCGCCATGGTGCGCGGCGGCCATCTCGACATCGCGGTGCTCGGCGCCTACGAGGTCGCCGAGACCGGCGACATCGCCAACTGGAGCACCGGGCCGGGTTCGGTGCCGGCGGTCGGCGGCGCGATGGACCTGGTGCATGGGGCAAAACAGATCTGGGTGGTCACCGATCACGTCACCAAGACCGGCCGGCCGAAACTGCTGAAGCAGTGTCGTTTGCCATTGACCGGCGTCGGCTGCGTGACCACCGTGTTCACCAGCCTGGCGGTGATCGACATCAAGGGCGGCCGGTTCGTGCTGCGCGAAAAACTGCCGCGCATGAGTTTGACCGAATTGCAGGCGTTGACCGAGGCCGAACTGGTCGTCAATGGCGACGTCAAGGATCTGATCGTTCCGGAGCTGTGACATGACCGACGCCTTCATCTGCGACTACATCCGCACCCCGATCGGCCGTTTCGGCGGCTCGCTGTCGTCGGTGCGCACCGACGATCTCGGCGCTGCGCCGTTGCGCGCCCTTGTCGGGCGCAACTCCGGCGTCGACTGGGAAGCGGTTGAAGAGGTGATCTATGGCTGCGCCAACCAGGCGGGCGAGGACAACCGCAACGTCGCCCGCATGGCCGCGTTGCTGGCGGGCCTGCCGGTCGCGGTCGCCGGCTCGACCGTCAACCGGCTTTGCGGCTCCGGCATGGACGCGATCGGCATCGCGGCGCGCGCGATCAAGGCGGGCGAGGCTGAACTGATGATCGCCGGCGGCGTCGAAAGCATGAGCCGCGCGCCCTTCGTCATGCCCAAGGCCGGCGAAGCTTTTTCGCGCAATGCCGAGATCTACGACACCACGATCGGCTGGCGTTTCGTCAATCCGGTGATGAAGAAGCAATACGGCGTCGATTCGATGCCCGAGACCGGCGAGAACGTCGCGGAGGAATTCGGCGTGACGCGCGCAGACCAGGACGCGTTCGCGGTGCGCAGCCAGGACAAGGCGGTGGCGGCGCAAGCCAATGGCCGTCTCGCCAGGGAGATCGTCCCGATGACGATCCCGCAGCGCAAGGGCGATCCGGTCGTCGTGTCGAAGGACGAGCATCCGCGCGCCGGCACGACGGTCGAATCGCTGGCGCGGCTGCCGACGCCGTTCCGGAAAGAGGGCGGCACGGTTACGGCCGGCAATGCATCCGGCGTCAATGACGGCGCAGCCGCGCTGATCGTGGCGTCGGCGGCCGCGGCGCGCAAGCACGGCCTGACCCCGATCGCGCGCGTGCTGGGTGTCGCGACCGCCGGCGTTGCGCCGCGCATCATGGGCATCGGCCCGGCGCCGGCGACGCAGAAACTGTGCGCAAGGCTTGGCGTCAAGGTTTCCGATTTCGACGTGATCGAACTCAACGAGGCGTTCGCCTCGCAAGGCATCGCGGTGCTGCGCCAGCTGGGAATTGCCGAGGACGCGGCCCATGTGAACCCCAATGGCGGCGCGATCGCGCTCGGCCACCCGCTCGGCATGTCGGGCGCGCGCATCGCCGGAACCGCGGCGCTGGAACTGAAGGAGCGCGGCGGAAAGCTGGCGCTGGCGACGATGTGCATCGGGGTCGGCCAGGGCATCGCGATTGCGCTGGAACGGGTCTAACCATCAGGCGGTTTAGCCCCGACGCATCCGCCCCGGCGGGACGCCGAAGGCCGACACGAAGGCGCGGCTGAAGGTCGAGGCCGAGGAGAAGCCGGTGCGCGCAGCGATCGCCGCCATCGGTTCGGCAGTGTCGAGCACCAGTCGGCGCGCCGCGTTCAGCCGTAGCCGCAGCGAATAGGCCCCCGGGGTTTCGCCGAGTGCGCGCGCAAACAGCTGCTCCAGCGCCCGCGCCGACAGCCCGACCCGGAGCGCGATCGCCGACATGGTCAGCGGCCGGTCGAGATGGGCCTCCATCAGCCGGATCGCCTGCGCCAGCCGCGGGTCCTGCCGGTCGACCCGGCCAAGCGAGACAAGCGGCTGCGGGTCGGCCGCGACGCGCGCCTGTTCGTAGATGAAGACGCTGGCGACATCGAGCGCGACCGCCGCGCCGAGCCGCGCGCGCACCAGATGCAGCATCAGGTCGAATGTCGGCGACGCGCCGCCGCTGGTCATCACCGGCCCGTCGATGACGTAACGGTCGGCGCGCACCTCGGCCTGCGGAAAACTGGCGGAAAAGTCCTCGAGATCCTCCCAATGCGTCGTCGCCGCCCGTCCGTCGAGCAGGCCGGCGCGGCCAAGCAGCCAGCCACCGGCCTCGACGCCGCCGACCGCACGCGCCGACATCGCCGCCTTGCGGAACCGCGCCGCCAGTTGCGGGACGGCCTCGTAGCGGGTGCCGAAGCCGCCGATCGCCAGCAAAACGTCGGCTCGGGCACCGGGTTCGAAGCGGCCGGCGACCGCGACGGGCAACCCCGAGGTGGTGATCGCCGGCCGCCCGTCGGGCGAGACCAGCGTCCAGTCGAATATCGTCCTGCCGGCGATCCGGTTTGCGGCCCGCAACGGATCGATGGTCGAGGCGACGCACATGATCGAGCAGCCGGAAAACACCAGCACGGCGACGCGCAGCGGCTCCGCGCTCGGAGCAAAGATCGTCGCTGTTTCGCCTTTTGCCATTTGCGCTTCGTAAAATGCAAAGCATCGGCGCGCAAGAGCGAGGATGCTTGGGTCAGCAAAGCCGGAGGAAAACATGCCGCTCGAAATGAACCGCGAGGTCTTCATCACCTGTGCCGTGACAGGTTCGGGCGGCACGCAGGACCGGTCGCCGCACGTGCCGCGTTCTCCCAAGCAGATCGCCGACGCGGCGATCGACGCGGCGAAGGCGGGTGCGGCGGTGGTGCACTGCCATGTGCGCGACCCCGAGACCGGCGCGCCGCGCCGCGATGTTCATCTCTACAGGGAAGTGACCGAGCGCATCCGCGACGCCAGGGTCGACGTGGTGCTGAACCTGACCGCGGGCATGGGCGGCGACATGGTGTTCGGCGACGTGGAAAACCCGCTGCCGCTGAAGGCAAAAGGAACCGATATGGGCGGCGCGACCGATCGCGTCGAGCATGTGCGTCAGTGCCTGCCGGAAATCTGCACGCTCGACTGCGGCACGATGAATTTCGCCGAAGCCGACTATGTGATGACCAACACGCCCGGCATGCTGCGCGCCATGGGATCGATGATGACCAAAATGGGCGTCAAGCCGGAGATCGAGGCGTTCGACACCGGCCATCTGTGGTTCGCCAAACAGCTGGTCGAGGAAGGCGTGCTGGCGCCCAAGGCGCTGGTGCAATTGTGCATGGGGGTGCCGTGGGGCGCGCCCGACGACCTCAACACATTCATGGCGATGGTCAACAATGTGCCGAAGGAATGGACGTTCTCGGCGTTTTCGATCGGCCGCAGCCAGATGGCCTATGTCGCCGCGTCGGTGCTGGCCGGCGGCAATGTGCGCGTCGGGCTGGAGGACAATCTGTGGCTCGACAAGGGCGTGCTGGCGACCAATGCGCAGCTGGTCGAGCGCGCCGTGACGGTGATCGAAAATCTCGGCGCACGGGTGATCGGCCCCGACGAGGTGCGCAAGAAACTCGGCCTGACCAAGCGCGCGCCGCTTGCGGCATAAGTTGACGGCAGACGAATACGCCATTCAGGGAGAGACACTGCAATGACGATCAGGAAGGCAGCATGCATCGGCGGCGGGGTGATCGGCGGCGGCTGGATCGCCCGCCTTGCGCTCAACGGCGTCGACGTCGATGTGTTCGACCCGCATCCGGAGGCCAAACGCAAGGTTGACGAGGTGATGGCCAATGCGCGCCGCGCCTATAAGCGGATGGCGACCAAAGGCCTGCCGAAGGAAGGCAAGGTGACCTATGCCGCGTCGATCGCCGATGCGGTGAAGGACGCCGAGCTGATCCAGGAAAGCGTGCCGGAAAGGCTCGACCTGAAGCTGAAGACGCTGGCCGAGATCGAGGCGGCCGCGCCCGCCGACGCGCTGGTCGGGTCGTCGACGTCGGGATTCAAGGCGACCGACATGGCCAAGGGCATGACGCACCCGGAGCGTTTTTTCGTCGCGCACCCGTTCAACCCGGTCTACCTGCTGCCGATCAACGAGATCGTGCCCGGCGAAAAGACGTCCAGACAGACGGTCGAGCGGGCGAAAGTCGCCTACACGTCGATCGGGATGAAATGCGTCGTCATCAACAAGGAGATCGACGCCTTCGTCGGCAACCGGCTGCTGGAAGCGGCGTGGCGCGAGGCGCTGTGGCTGGTGAAGGACGGCATCTGCACGGTCGAGGAACTCGACGACATCATGCGCTACGGCTTTGGCCTGCGCTGGGCGCAGATGGGCATGTTCCAGACCTACCGGATCGCCGGCGGCGAGGCGGGCATGCGCCATTTCATGGCCCAGTTCGGGCCGGCGCTGGCCTGGCCTTGGACCAAGCTGATGGATGTGCCGGAGTTCAACGAGGAGCTGGTGGACCTGATCGCGACGCAGTCGGACGAGCAGTCCGGGCAATGGTCGATCCGCGAGCTGGAGCGCATCCGCGACGACAATCTGGTCGGCATCATGGAGGCGCTGGCCAGGGCCGAGAAGGGCAAGGGCTGGGGCGCGGGCGAACTGCACAATTCCTACGTGAAGCAGCTCGGCGCCGCGTCGAAGGCGAAGATGTCGAAGGCTGCCGAGAAGGCGAAGGCGACGAAGCCGCGCAAAGTTGGGGCGCTGAAGAAGTGATGGCGCCCTTGAATACCCTCAACCCTGATCCCTCCCCACAAGGGGAAGGGGGGCGTCGACGTCTCGCTATTCCCCTCCCCCTTGTCGGGAGGGGGCAGC
>Ga0209793_1002062_pt1 | contig 10309 bp, 11 predicted proteins | sample EBPBio122009_DNA_FD_185863 | JGI IMG/M metagenome (GOLD analysis project Ga0209793, IMG submission 185863) | Wastewater treatment Type I Accumulibacter community from EBPR Bioreactor in Madison, WI, USA - Reactor 1_2/2/2009_ DNA (SPAdes) (version 2) | ecosystem: Engineered > Bioreactor > EBPR >... | reverse complement strand
CGCCCGAGCGCGCCAGGGCGGTCGCCACATGCAGCGCCTCGCCGGCCGATGAGCAGCCCAGCCCCATGTCGAACGCCGCGCCGTTTATCCCCAGCGCGTTCTGGATCTCGATCGCGATCGCCGGATAGGGCCGCTGCTGGTGCGAGGCCGAGCAGATTACCATGTCGACCGACGACGCCTCGACGCCGGCATGCGCCAGCGCCCGCGTCGCCGCCGCGATGCCGAACTCCGCCATCACCGACAGTTCGTCGTCGGCGCGCTGCGCGATCACCGGCGCCATCCGGTCGACGTCCAGAATGCCCTCACGCGTCAGCACATGCCGGTTCTTCACCCCAGACGCGTAGACGATGAACTCGCTGTCGGATTTCGGCAGCGCCACTTCGCCGCGCGCCGCGCGCGCCACGTTCTCATGGTCGATCCACTGGTTGAACGAGGCGACAAGTTCGTCATTAGTGATCGTCGCTTCGGGTATCTCGACGCCGATCCCGCTGATGATGATGCGTTTCATGCGTATGCGTTCCAGCCCCGGCTGCCGACGGACAATATCGCGGCGGTGTATGTCAGTTTATTGGGCGTGCAAAGCCGCAAGGCGCGAAAAGTGGCGGCGCGCCGATCACTTGGTCTTTCGCCTCTTAACGTTGCCGTGTGTCGAAAGAACGCCGCTACCTGAGCGCGACGATGAACAGGCGCGGAAAACGCAGCAGCGACTTGCCGTCGACCCGCGCCGGATAGGCCGTCGCGATCCGCTCGAGATAGGCGGCGAGAAACCGGCTTTTCTCGTCCGCCGACAGCGGGTCGAGAAACGGCTTCAACCCGGTCGATTTCAGCCATTCGACGATCGCGTCCGGCCCGTCGAGCGGATGGTTATAGAAAGTATGCCAGATGTCGATCCGGCTCGATGCCGGCCTGAGCAGGTCGTAATAATCGCCGACCGGCGGCAGCGGGTCGCGCGCCGCGTCCGCTATTTTTTCCGAAAACGGCATGGCCAGCGCCGCCTCGCGCATCAGCTGGTGCGACGGCTCGGCCAGATTGTCGGGCATCTGCACCGCCAGCGCGCCGCCTGGCGCAAGAAAACCGATCAGCCGTCTCAGCAGGCGCGGATGCTGCGGCAGCCACTGGAACACGGCGTTGGCGAAGATGACGTCGACCGGTTCGACCGGCTCCCAGTTCGCCGCGTCGGCAAGCGAAAACGCCACGCGCGGCAGCCGCTTCCTCGCCTTGTCGATCATGTCGGGCGAGGTGTCGAAGCCGGAAACCTCCGCATCCGGCCAGCGCTCGACCAGAAGCTCGGTCGAATTGCCCGGCCCGCAACCGATGTCGACCACCCGCTTCGGGCTCTCCACCGGCACGCGCGCCAGGAGGTCGCGCGCCGGCCGCGTCCGCTCGTCCTCGAACTTGAGATATTGCGCCGCCGACCAGTCGGATTTTTGCGGGTTGCTCATCCCCCGCCTATACGCCGGCCACACCCGTTTGCCTATCGGCTTCAGGCGGCTTCGCCTGGCTCGGCGGCCGGCCGAAGCGGCGGGCGAAGGCGCGCGAAAACGCTTCGGCGCTGCCAAAGCCGGCCTTGCGCGCCACCGCCTTGATCGCATCGCCGCGCACAAGTTCGCGCCGAGCCAGCGTCAGCCGCCATTGCGCCAGATAGGCCGCCGGCGTCACGCCCACCGCTCGCGGAAACGCCTTCATGAACTGGCTGCGCGACTGGCCGGCCAGAAGCGCCAGATCCTCGACCCGCCACGCCCTGCCCGGTTCGTCATGCATCGCCGCCAGCGCCCGGCGCAGCGCCGGATGCGACAGGCCGGCCAGCAGGCCGGGCGTCGAGGCGCCGCGGTCCACCGCCCGCCTCAGCAGCATCAGCACCGCCACCTGCGACAGCCGGTCGATGCCGACCTGGCGGCCGCAGCGCCGCTGCCGCATTTCCTCCACCAGCGCGCCAGCCACGCCCGCGAGCGCCGGCTCGTCGCCAAGGTCGGCGGCGATCTCGCCAGGCAGCGCCGCCATCAGCGGATTGTCCATGCCGCCAAAGCAGATGCCGACGCCGACCGCTTCCGGGCTTCGCTCCCGCGCGACGCCATGGGGATAAAGCGCGATCCGTCGCGGCCCGTCCGGGTCTGTTTCGATCGCCAGCCACGCCGTATCCGGCGCCGCCGCATCCTCCAGAACCGACACGTCGAAGGCGCGAAAGAACACCGCCAGCCTGTCGACTTTTTCAGACTGCGGACTTTCGATCATGGATTCCGGACCACTCATGATCGAAATTCTGGCATTTGCCGTCCGATCCCGTCAACAGCCCACTTGAAAGGACTTTTCATGCTGATCCCCCGGCAGCCCGCCCCCGCCTTGCGCCTCGCAACGCTCGACCACGGAGCCTTCGACCTCGCCGCCGAGTCCGCCGGCCGCTTCATCCTCATCGCCTTTTATCGCGGTCTGCATTGCCCGATCTGCGCCGGCTATCTCAAGGAACTGGAGCGACAGGTTCCAGCTTTCGCCGAACGCGGCGTTTCCGTCATCGCCGTCAGTTCCGACGGCGAACAGCGCGCCCGCGCCATGGCCGACAAGATCGGCGCCTCGGCGCTGCGCATCGGCCATGGCCTCGATCTCGCCAAGGCGCGCGAATGGGGTCTCTACATCTCCGCCTCGCGCGGCGTCACCTCGATCGGCATCGAGGAGCCGGCGCTGTTCTCCGAGCCCGGCGTGTTCCTGCTGCGCCCCGACCGCACCGTCTACTGGCTGTCGGTCCAGTCGATGCCGTTCGTGCGGCCCAATTTCGGCGAGATCGTCAAGGCGCTCGATTTCGTCATCAAGAACGACTATCCGGCGCGCGGCGAACAGGCCTGACCGGCCGCCGACCCGGCCTCACAAACCTGCGGCGATCGCCTGGAACGCGGCGATCGTCTCGCTCTCCATCTTTTCCCAGCTGTTGTTGTAGTCGGCATAGGCGCTGGTCTTGGCGATCACCACCCGTCGCTCGGGATTGACGTAGATGAACTGCCCGTAAATGCCGATGCCGGTGAAGTCACCGCCCTGCCGTTCGGCCGGGATCCACCACTGATAGCCGTAGCCGAGCGCCTTGCCGCCATGGCCGTCGTCGCGGCCGGGCATCAGATGCGGCGCGTCCGGCGTCACCGAGGCGCGCACCCACTCCGCCGGCACGATCTGTTCGCCGGCGAAATTCTTGCCCTCGTTCAGATAAAGCAGCCCGAAGCGGGCATAGTCGCGCAGCACCGCGTTCAGCCCGCCGGCCGCCACCGCCTCGCCCTTTTTGTCGACCAGCCAGTAAGCGTCGGCCTGGGTTCCGAGCTTTGACCACAGCCGCTCGGAAAAATACTGCGCCAGCGGCTTCTTCGTCGCCCCTTCCAGCACCATGCCGAGCACCTGGGTGTCAGCCGAGACGTAGCGGTTGATCGTGCCCGGCGGGTCCTGGTTCTTCAGATTGGCGGTAAAATCGTTCACCGACCCGGTCAGGATCTGGATAATGTAGCGCACGATGTCCGACGACAGGTCGCCATAATCCTCGTTGAAGCCGATGCCCGACGACATCTGCAGCACGTCCTTGACCTTCACCCCCTTGTAGCCGCCCTGCGCCAGCAGCGGCGCATAGGTATCGACCGGCTGGTCGAGCTTGACCAGCCCGTCGGCGACCGCATTGCCGATCATGAACGACACCGTCGATTTCGACAGGCTCATGGCGATCGACTGGGTGTCGGCGGTGTTGCCGCGCAGATATTCCTCATGCACGACCGTCCCGTCCTTGATGACGATCAGCCCCGTCGTCTGGGTCTCGGCGATCCAGTCGGCGATTGTCTTGGTTTCGCCCTTGTAGACGAAATTTTGCGGCAGTGGCCGCTCGGCCCTGGGCAGGTCGCTCGCCGCCGGGCTTTTGTCGACCCTGGTCGAGGCATAGATCTTGTAGAGCGAGCGGAAATTTCCGTCGATCACGTCCGGCTCGAACAGACCGGCATATTCGAACGCCGCGCGATATTCCGAAATCTGCTTGCGGAACGCAAATGCGCCGATGGCGCCGACGACGACAAGCGCGATGACGATGCGAAAAACCCAACGCCAGACCGTGCGCATGAAAAAATCCCCTCCCTCAATCCGGTGACACATATTGCAGGAAGCGCGCGGGCGAGGAAGTGACGTGAAGCCGCAATTGCCTGAAAATGCCGGAGCGAAAATCCAGCACGAACAGGGCCCTTGGGCCAAGTGGATGGCGATGCCAGGCACGCGCCTGCTTCAGCAAAGCTAAGGCGGGATTTCTGGACTGGCGGCAGGCGAATGGCAAAGCGCGCGGACGACCGCGGGACCGTTTGCCGCGCATCCGGCAGCCGAGGGCGACCGGGACGCCGATAGCAATACATCCTCGCGCGACCTGTCGCGGAATGCGCGCGGAAACATCGACAAGATCAGCGCCAGCGACACTGCGATCTGCCGGTAGGAAGCGGCCATTCGGGCGAGTTCCGCGCTGCGGTCGATGGTCTTGTCGTCCGAAGCGAACGCGTCGAGGCCGGGGACCAGCCCGCGCGTGTCGACATTGCCGAGAATGCCGCCAAGCACGACGAGCATGGCGTATTCGGAACGGCGAAGCGACGAGACAAGCCGGTCGTCCGCGGGACAGCCGCGCGCGACGATGCCGATGACGAGATTGGCCAGCGACGCCAGCTGCGCGATGAAGAGCAGCATATCGTCCCGGCTGATCTGATAGTCGTCCTGCCTCTGCATGTCCATGTCCCGATGGTCGAACGGGAAGTATGGGGGCGGCTGGGAGGGAGGGGGACAAGAAAAATCTAGCCTGGGAAGCGGCGCCGAGACGTGATGAAGGCCAGGCGCGTGGCCGAGGAACCAAGATGGGACCGAAGCCGGCCGCATCTGGCGCTGCGGACTTTCTGGACACCCTGAAGCGATTGCGGCCTCGCCGTTTTATTCACCGTCAACACGACCATGTTGACGCAAGGTATCTATTCAGAACGTTAGATCTCGCCTACGGCTAAGCGTCCGATGCGATCGGTGGCGACACGCAGGTAGGCTGCGGGACTTACCATGCTTGAACAATACGCGCCCTATGCGCAGGGTCTCTTGCGCTTTGTCGTTGGCCTATTCTTCCGGTGCCACGGAACCTCAAATATCCTGAATTTACCGGCGCGCTCTGAACCGTTGAAACCCTAGGCGATCGAGTGGTATTCGGGCCTGATCGAGTTGATCTGCGGATTTTTGCTGACCGTCGGCCTGTTCATCCGGCCCGCCGCTTTCATCGCATCGGGCGAAATGGCGTTTGCCTATTTCATGGTCCACGCCAAGAAGATCTTCTACCCTCCGCTCAATGGCGGAGACGCCGCCATCCAGTTCTGTTTCGTCTGCCTGTTCCGGTTTTTTGCGGGTCCGGATGTATTCAGCCTCGATGCCTGGCTTGGGCGTTAGGTCCGCTCACCGAAAAGCCTTGGGCGGGATTTTTCCGTTCTGAACACACGAAAGAACGCCGCGTTGCGATAGGTCTGCGAGGTCGAGGGCCCTCTTGCATACCCCACCGTGGCGCAAGCTTGTGAAGTTATGCAGGGAAAATTGCCGCTGCCAATGGGACTCGGCAAACAGAATCGGTCACACTTGACATTTACCGTTTGTTGCTATTTTGTTCTCATTTAAGCGGGAGCTTGTCCAAATGAACGCCGAACCTTTGGATCCAGCTATCGACCTGGTGAGAAAACTTCAGGGCAAGCGTTTTCAAACGATCCTTGCCGATCCGCCATGGCGGTTCATCAATCGCACGGGCAAGGTCGCGCCCGAGCATCGTCGCCTGTCTCGCTACGGCACGATGACCACTGACGAAATCTGTGCCCTGCCGGTCGAAGACCACCTCAAGAGCACGGCCCACCTATATTTGTGGGTTCCCAACGCCCTGTTGCCTGACGGGTTGAAAGTGCTTGATGCCTGGGGTTTCCAATACAAATCGAATATCGTCTGGCACAAGGTCCGCAAGGATGGCGGCTCCGATGGCCGTGGCGTCGGCTTCTATTTCCGCAATGTCACCGAGTTGCTGTTGTTCGGCGTTCGCGGCAAGAATGCGCGCACCGAAGCGCCCGGCCGCAGTCAGATCAACTATCTGGCCACCCGCAAGCGCGAACATTCCCGTAAGCCGGACGAACAATACAAGCTGATCGAGGATTGTTCCAAAGGCCCTTATCTGGAATTGTTTGCCCGAGGCACACGTCCCGGCTGGACCTATTGGGGCAATCAGGCGGACGAAAGCTACAAACCGACTTGGGCGACCTATGCCTACAATTCAGGCGTCGAGGCTGCGGAGTGAGCGACCTAGACAAGGTCGACCTGCTGAGAGGGTGGGATTGCTACGGATGGCGAAATGCAATCGCCATTCTTGAACGCGTCCATCCCAAAGAATGGACTGACACACTTGAGATTCTTGGCTCATTCAAGTTGCTGCACAGTGACCTTATCGCAAAAGGAAAAGGTAACAAATCCGCTATTGCGGCCGCGATCGATTCAAAATTCTACGACCGAGGCTGGAAAGAGCACAAATTCGAAACTTCGATTGTCGTCGATGGCGTTGCCTCCGAAAGCCCGACGCATGCTGTGGATTGTTTTCGAGACAAAGTCGCACTTGAACTCGAATGGAACAACAAAGATCCATTTTTCGACCGCGACCTGAACAATTTTCGACTTTTGTTCGATCTGCGGATTGCAGATGCAGGTATCGTTGTGACTCGATCTACTCAACTTCAATCCTGGCTGAAGCAAAATCACAAGTTGTTTGGCAAGCAACCAGAAACATATGGCGTCTCGACCACCCACATGGAGAAGCTTCGCCCCAAGATTGTCGGCGGCGGCGCAGGCGGGTGCCCCGTCGCCGTATTTTCCATGACGCCAGAACTCTATGTGGACGATCGGGGAAAGAGCGGCACGTAGCGGCCGGTCGTGGGGTCGTAGTGGCGATGCCAATTGTAGTGAAGCCCGGTTTCCATCTGGAACCACTGGCCGGGGAAGCGCCGGTCGAGGCTTGCCGGACCGGTGATCGAATGGACCTCGCCGAACGGCTGATAGCGCGCCTGCCACACGATCGCCCTGGCGCTGTCGGTCATCATCACCGGCCGTTCGAGATGATCGGTGTGAACGGAATGGACATCGGGCGACACGCCGCCGGAATCGGCGGAATACCGCCAGCCAGAAAATTGAAAGCCGCCGCGCGAGTTCTGCTTTCCAGCGCCCCTGGACATGGGGGGATTGCCGCATCGCCAAACGCTGACCTGCCAGCCCTGCCGGGTCAGCCTCTTGTGCTCGCGCCACGTCGGCCCGCAAGCGCAGAAGGCGGGCTCTTGCTGCCCGCCCTCGCCCGAATGCGCGGTATCAGCGCGTCAGCCGCTTGTGCGTCATACGATGCGGGGCGGAGGCTTCCGGGCCCAGCCGGCGCAGCTTGTCCTTTTCGTATTCCTCGAAATTGCCCTCGAACCATTCGACATGCGCGTCGCCCTCGAAGGCCAGCATGTGGGTGGCCATGCGGTCGAGGAACATGCGATCGTGCGAGATGATCACGGCGCAGCCGGCATAGGCTTCCAGCGCGTCTTCCAGCGCGCCCAGCGTTTCGGTGTCGAGGTCGTTGGTCGGTTCGTCGAGCAGCAGCACATTGCCGCCGCGCTTCAGCATCTTGGCCAGGTGGACGCGGTTGCGCTGGCCGCCGGACAAATTGCCGACCTTCTGCTGCTGGTCCTGGCCGCGGAAATTGAACGACGAGCAATAGGCGCGGCTGTTGACCTCGTGCTTGCCGAGCTTGATCACCTCGGCCCCGCCGGAAATCTCTTCCCAGACGTTCTTGTTGGGGTCGAGCGCGTCGCGGCTCTGGTCGACATAGCCGAGTTTGACGGTCTCGCCAATGCGGATCGAGCCGGCGTCGGGCTTTTCCAGCCCGGTGATCATCCTGAACAGCGTCGTCTTGCCGGCGCCGTTGGGGCCGATGACGCCGACAATGCCGCCCGGCGGCAGCTTGAACGACAGGTCCTCGATCAGGATCTCGTCGGTATAGCCCTTCTTCAGCCCCTCGACCTCGATCACCACATTGCCGAGGCGCTCGCCGGCCGGAATGACGATCTGGGTGTCGGTCGGTTTCCTGTTGTGCGCCTGCTCCACCAGGTCCTCATAGGCCTTGATGCGCGCCTTCGACTTGGTCTGGCGGGCCTTTGGCGACGACGCGATCCACTCGCGCTCGCGCCAGATCGCCTTCTGGCGGGCGTCGTCCTCGCGGCCTTCCTGCACCAGCCGCTTGGCCTTGGCGTCGAGATATTTGGTATAATTGCCCTCGTAGGGAATGCCGCGGCCGCGGTCGAGTTCAAGGATCCAGCCGGTGACGTTGTCGAGGAAGTAGCGGTCGTGGGTGATGATCAGCACCGAGCCCGGATAGTCGCGCAGGTGCTTTTCCAGCCATTGCGTCGTCTCGGCGTCGAGATGGTTGGTCGGCTCGTCGAGCAGCAGCAGATCGGGCTGTTCCAGCAGCAGCCGGCACAGCGCCACGCGGCGGCGCTCTCCGCCCGACAGATTGTTGACGTCGGCGTCGGCGGGCGGGCACTGCAGCGCGTCCATCGCCATCTCAACCTGCTGTTCGAGGTCCCACAGGTTGAGGCGGTCCATCTCGTCCTGCAGCTTGGCGCCCTCGTCCGCCGTCTCGTCGGAGTAGTTCATCATCAGCTCGTTGTAGCGCTCGATGATCGCCGTCTTCCTGGCGACGCCGTCCATGACGTTTTCGAACACGGTCTTGGCCGGGTCGAGCTGCGGCTCCTGCGCCAGATAGCCGACGGTCGCGCCCTCGGCCAGCCAGGCCTCGCCCTGGAACTCCTTGTCCAGCCCCGCCATGATCCGCAGGATCGTCGACTTGCCCGAGCCGTTGGGGCCAAGGATGCCGATCTTGGCGTCGGGGTAGAAGGAGAGGTGAACATTGTCGAGCACCTTCTTGGCGCCATAGGCCTTGGAGAGACCCGACATGTGATAGATGAACTGGCGTGCCACGCGCGCGTATCCCGTCGAACTGGATTGGAGATTGCGCGCTATGTAGGCGAAAGGCCGGCGAAGGGCAATGCGCGAAGACGCCGCTTCACCGGACCGGCGCCGGCCGGGTCGCCCGTTCAGCCGCCGACCGCCGCCGGGTCCATCCAGAACACTTCCCAGATATGGCCGTCGGGGTCCTCGAACGAGCGGCCATACATGAAGCCGTGGTCCTGGACCGGGTTCGGGTCGGGTTTGCCCAGCTTCGACGCCGCAGCCACCCTTGCGTCGACGTCGGCCCGGCTCTGCTCCGACAAAGCGAGCATCACCTGGGCGGTGGCGTGGGCGTCGGGGATTGCCTTGCCGGTGAATTCCTTCCAGCGGCGATGCGTCAATAACATCACCACGATCGTCTCCGAAATCACCATCGAAGATGTGTCATCGTCGGAGAATTGGGCGTTCTTGGTCGCGCCGATCGCCTCGTAGAACGCCGTCGACCTGGCGAGGTCGGCGACCGGCAGGTTGACGAATATCATCTTTTGCATGGCCATCTCCTCGGCAATCCGGCCGCCCGCTGTCTAACGTCCCGGCCGGCGATGGGTTCCGCTCAGGCCTGCCCGCCCTGCCCGCGATGCGCCCAGCCGGTCATCCGCGTCTCCAGCCACGCCATCGCCGCGTACATGACGATGCCTTCCAGCGCGAGCATGATCAGCCCCGCCCACACCAGCGGCACGTTGAACTGCGACTGCGCCGCCGACATCATCTGGCCAAGGCCGTTGTTGGAAGCCACTGTCTCCGACACGACCGATCCGACGAACGCCAATGTGATCGCCACCTTCAGCGAGCCGAAGAAATAGGGCATCGAGCGCGGGATGCCGACTTTCAGCATGATGTCCATCTTTTTTGCGCCCAGCGCCCGCAGCACGTCCTCGGTCTCCGGCTCGATCGTCGCCAGCCCGGTCGCGACATTGACCACGATCGGGAAGAACGAGATCAGGAAGGCGGTCAGCACCGCGGGGATCGTGCCGATGCCGAACCAGATCACCAGGATCGGCACCACCGCGACCTTGGGGATCGCGTTGAAGCCGATCATCAGCGGATAGAGCCCGGCATAGATCGACTTCGACCAGCCGACCAGGAGCCCGAGCGCCATGCCGCCGACGATCGCCAGCGCGAAGCCGACCAGAGTCGTGTAGAGCGTCTGCAGCGAGTTCTTCCAGATCGCCGGCCAGAACTCTACGATCGACTGAAAGATCGCCGACGGCGCCGGCAGCACATATTGGGCGATGCCGAAGGCCCGCACCACCACCTCCCACACGACGAACAG
>Ga0209793_1002059_pt1 | contig 10323 bp, 8 predicted proteins | sample EBPBio122009_DNA_FD_185863 | JGI IMG/M metagenome (GOLD analysis project Ga0209793, IMG submission 185863) | Wastewater treatment Type I Accumulibacter community from EBPR Bioreactor in Madison, WI, USA - Reactor 1_2/2/2009_ DNA (SPAdes) (version 2) | ecosystem: Engineered > Bioreactor > EBPR >... | reverse complement strand
CGCTTCTGCGGGCCTATTCCATCGCCTCGCCCAGTTGGGACGACGAGCTGGAATTCTATTCCATCAAGGTGCCGGACGGGCCGCTCACCTCGCGGCTCCAGCATATCGAGCCGGGCGACCAGATCATCCTGCGCCCCAAGCCGGTGGGCACGCTGGTGCATGACGCGTTGCTGCCCGGCAAGCGGGTGTGGTTCCTGGCGACGGGGACGGGGATTGCGCCCTTCGCCTCGTTGATGCGCGACCCCGAGACCTATGAGAAATACGAGCAGGTGGTGATGATGCACACCTGCCGCACGGTGGACGAGCTGGCCTATGGCCGGGAACTGATCGAGAGCCTGCGCGAGGACCCGCTGATCGGCGAGATGGTCGAGGGCAAGCTGCTCTACTACCCGACCACCACGCGTGAGGATTTCCACCATCAGGGCCGGATCACCGACAACCTGACCTCGGGCAAGGTCTTCGCCGATCTGGGCATCGCGCCGATGGACCCGCAGCATGACCGGGCCATGGTCTGCGGCTCGCTCGCCTTCAACCATGACGTCAAGGCGGTGCTGGAGGGTTTCGGCCTCAGCGAGGGCGCGAACAGCGAGCCCCGGGAATATGTGGTGGAAAAGGCCTTCGTCGGCGAGGGGATCTGAGCGGAGTCGGCGACATCGGCAAGGAAAAACGGGCGGCGAGGGATCTCGCCGCCCGTTTGCTGTGGGTCTGTCGCCTCAGAGGCCGAGAAGACCGCGCACCTGGTCCAGCGCCGCGGGCAGCAGGGCGGGATTGTCGCGCGCGCCTTGCAGGGCGGTGCGGGCGGTGGCCTTGCGCAGGGCGCTCATGTCCGAAGCCTCGATCGCGGCGAGCGCCCGGTCATAGTCGAAACCCTCGGCGGTGAAGAGGGCCGAGAGGTCGGTCGCGGCCTCGGCGGCCGGGGCCTCGGCCGTCGTCGTCTCGGTCGTCGCAGCCTCGGTCGCCGGAGCGTCGGTCGATGTGGCCTCGGCAGCCGGAGCCTCGGTCGTGGCCGCCTCGGTCGCCGGGGCGTCCGCGGTCGCTTCCGTGCTGGCGGCGGGGGCTGCGGTCTCGGTCGCCGGGGCCTCGGTCACCGGCGCGGCCTCGGTCGCAGCGGCGGCCTCTTCGGTTGCGGCTTCGGTCGCGGTCACCGCTTCGGGGGCGGTTTCGGGCGTCACGGCTTCGGTGGCGACGCTTTCGGCCGCCTCGGTCGCCTGTTCCGCGGCATCGCTGGCCATGGTCGAGGCCGCCTCACCCGCGTTCTGCGTCGCTTCGACCGCCTGGTCGACCAGCGCGCCAGCCCCCTCGGCGGCTTCGCTGGCGGCTTCGGTCACGGCATCGACCGCTTCCTGCGCGGCCTCGGTCGCGGTCGCGGCGGCATCCTCGACCGCTTCCTGCACAGCCTCGGCCGCGTTTTCCAGGGGGGCGGGCGTCTCGGCCGCTTCGGGCGCGGGCGCAACCGGAGCAACCTCGGGAATGGCCGGGGCGGGGGCCGGGGTCGGCGCGGGTTGCGGCATCGGCCGCTCGCGCGAAACCCAGATGCCCAGACCGGCCGCAAGAACGATGGCGGCGACGATCAGGATCTTTTTCATGTCATGTCCTCAAAAGCGCATACCCCCGAGGTGTCGCATCGCCGGGCGGCAAAGGCAATGGCCCGGGTCGCCGCAGCGCATCAAACTGCGGCGAAGTCGGCCGTCTTCGGCCCCGAACCTGCACGGCTTGGCCACCGCGCCCCTTGCAACCGGGGGGCTGCGGGTCTATTTTTCCGGCGCTTGATGACCACAGAAGGAATCCCACCATAGCTCGCAGACCTCACAACGCTCCGCCCAGCCGCGACACCGGACCTCGTGTCAATGACCGGATCCGCGCGCCGGAAATCCGCCTGATCGGGGCGGAAGGCGAAAACATCGGCGTCGTCCCGCCTGCCCGGGCGATGGCTCTGGCCGAAGAGGCCGGACTCGACCTGGTCGAGATCTCGCCAAACGCGGTCCCGCCGGTCTGCAAGATCATGGATTTCGGCAAGTTCAAATACGAACAGCAAAAGCGCGAGGCCGAGGCGCGCAAGAAACAGAAGATCATCGAGATCAAGGAAATCAAGTTCCGTCCGGGCACCGACACGCATGATTACGACGTTAAGATGCGCGCGGTGCACAAGTTCCTGGAGGAGGGCGACAAGGTGAAGGTCACCCTGCGCTTCAAGGGCCGCGAGATGGCGCACCAGGAACTGGGGATGGAACTGCTGAACCGCGTGGCCTCGGACGTGACCGAGATCGGCAAGATCGAGAACATGCCGAAGCTCGAAGGCCGCCAGATGGTGATGATGATCGCCCCGCGCTGAGGCGCCCGCGATCCTGATCCGATCAGACCGCCGCCCCCCGGGGCGGCGGTTCGCGTTTCGGCCTCAGCCGCCGTCGCTGACCCCGGGCAGGGCGGGGCGATAGCGCTGGGCCTCGGCCCTCAGCGCCTCGCCCAGACAGGCGACCTCGGCCGAGACCCGGTCCAGCATGGCCCGGCGCGCCCGCATGGAACTGGCCAGCAGGATGCGGCGCATGGTGCTGGCCCGGCCCCGCGGGCTGTTGAGAAATTCCTCCTGCGCGATCAGCGATTCGGCCGGGCTGCCCAGGGTCAGCAGCGCGTCGTGGCTGCCCAGCGCGCCATAGGCCGCCCCCAGGCAGGAGGCCATCTGATCCTCGTCGCAGAGCGCGCGGCACAGGCTCAGCAAGGGTTCGGCCGCAGTGCTGGCCATCAGCCAGCGCTCCAGCGCCGGGGCGTCCATCACCTCGCCCATCATCTGCCATTGCGCGCTGCCCACCGGCACCAGATCGGCGATCGCCGCCCGGTGCGGGGCATCGGCGACGCGCCACAGCAGATAAAGCAGATCCCCGTCCACCGCCGCGGGATCGACCGCATTCAGTTCCGGATGCTCGCGTGCCGCCAGCGTGACCAGCGCCTCGCGCGCGGCGCGGGGTTCGTCCAGCGCTTCGAGCCGCGTGATCAGGTCGGGGCCGCCCCCCGGCGTGCGCAACGCGATCCAGGCCGCGACCAGCGGATGCGCGGCCTCCTCGTTCAGCCAGCTGCGGCCCGACATGCCGCCCGGCGCGCGCAGCAGGGCGATGCGCTGGGTGCGGGGCAGATGGGCCAGATAGGGGCCCTGCAGGGCAGGCATCTTGTCGATCTGTCCCAGAAGCACCCGCGCCGCCGCATTGCCCTCGGCCGCGAGGGCGGCAAGGGCGGGCAGGGCCGCAGCCTCGTCATCCGCGAGCCAGGCGTCGCGGGCAGCCATGAAGGCCGGAGCCTCGGCGCCCGGCACCGGCGTGGTCGCGACACCCGGCGCGCCCGACAGGGACAGCGCCAGCGCCGCCCCGGCCAGAAGGCGGGCGAGGGCAGGGGGCGGGCGAAGGACGGCGCAGATGCGGATCAAGGTCAGGCCATGACAGGGGCGCCGGCCGAGGGCCGGACGACAGCAGACAAACATCAGGTTACGGGAACCACCAACACTGGGTCCCCGCGCCGACGAAACGCCCAGGACGGGGCTGGCGCCACTGTGCGAAGAGGAAGCGCGTTGCGCAACAGCTTTGTGCAGCTTTTCCCGCCCAACAGGGCAGGGACGACCCGCGCCCCCACCGATTGCCGTCAGGTCAAGGCGCGCGCCCGATCAGCCCCGCAGCCGCGCGACGACCGCCTGCATCTGTTCGAGCGGCATGTAGCCGCGCAGCAATTCGCCGTCGTCGCCCTCGCCCATGACGAAGGTCGGCGTGCCCGAGATCTGCAAGCGCTGCGCCAGCTCATGGTTGGCGCGCAGCACGGCGGTGACCGCATCGCCGCTCATCTCGGCCATCACCCGCTCGGCGTCGAGGCCCAGATCGCCGGCGATGCCGCGCAGATCCTCGGGGGTGATGTCGCCCTCCCAGGCCATCAGCGCGTCATGCACGCGGCCATAGGGTTCGTCGCCCCCCACCTGCTGCACGGCGATGGCGAAGCGGCTCATCACTTCGGATTGCGGGCCGAGGATCGGAAATTCCTTCACCACCAGCCGGATATTGCCGTCGGTGCCGATCAGATCCATCACCGCGGGCTGCGCCCGGCGGCAATAGCCGCAGCGGTAATCCATGAACTCGACCAGGGTGATGTCGCCCTCGGGATTGCCCGCAACCCAGGAATGGCCGTCGCGGAAAATGTCCTCGGCATTGATCTGCACCAGCGCCAGATCCATGTCGGCCTGCGCCGCCTGCTGCTGGCGCTCGTATTCGGCGACGGCCTCGAAGATCACCTCGGGATGCTCCATCAGATAGGCGCGCACCTCGCTGCGGAAGGCCTCGCGCTCGGCCTCGCCCATGGTCGAGGCGGTCGCGGGCGCCGAGCTCTGGGCCAGAACAGACCCGGCAAGGGCCACCCCGCCCAAGGCGGTTGCGGCGATCAGGGCGGCACGAAGGGACTGGCGGACCATGGGGTGAGGGCTCCTCGGGGTTTCAACGCCGGCAGATTGCGCGGCAGGCGGGGGCAATTCAACCCCGGATGCCGATCCCGCGCGACACCCTGACCCAAACGTGATGCCCCGTGCCCGAGGGGCAGGACGGGGCGGGGATTCCCCCGCGCCCGCTTTCGCGCTAGGAAGCGGCGAGACACCGGCAATGGGCAGGAGGGCAGGGCATGCAGCGACACGCACGAGGGCTGGAGGGCGCGCTCGCCGTCCTTCTCGCGCTGCTGTGCTTCCTTGCCGCGTCCCCGCTCGCCGCGCAGGAGCTGGGCGCCGCCGCCCGGCTCGGCGGCCCGCTGACGCTCGAGGCCGGCTGGCGCAACCTGACCGTCAGCGTGCCCCTGTCGCAACCGGTGCCCTGGCGCACGCGGCTGCTGAGCGACCCGCCGCGCGCCGTGGTCGATTTCCGCACGCTGGACTGGGCCGGGCTCGACCCCGCCGAGGTGCCGCTGGCGGGCGGGGCCACGGCGATCCGCACCGGCGACGCGGGCGGCGGCTGGAGCCGGCTGGTCATCGAACTCGACCGGCCGATGGGCTTTGCCGAGGCGGGGATGGCCACCGATCCCGAAAGCGGCGCGGCGCGGCTCACGCTGTCGCTGACGCCCATGTCGGGCACCTCGTTCGCCGCCCAGGCCTCGGCGCTGGCGGCAACGGATGGCGCGCCCTCGCCCGATGTGCTGCGCGCCGCCGCCGACCGCCCGCCACTGGGCCAGCGGCCGACGATCGTCGTGCTGGACCCGGGCCATGGCGGCATCGACCCCGGCGCGATCCATGATGGGGTGACCGAGGCCGAGATCACCCTCACCTTCGCCCGCGAACTGGCCGAAAGCCTGCGCCGGACCGGCCGCTACGCGGTTGTGCTGACCCGCGACAACGACAGTTTCCTGTCGCTCGAGGGGCGGATCACCGTGGCCCATGGCGCGCAGGCGGATCTGTTCCTGTCGATCCATGCCGATGCGCTGGAAGACGGGCAGGCGGCGGGCGCCACGCTCTACACGCTGGCCGAAGGCGCGACGGATGCGGCCGCTGCGGCGCTGGCCGAGCGGCACGACCGGGACGACATGCTGGGCGGCGGCGTCGACCTCACGGGGACCGACGATACGGTGGCCGGGGTGCTGATGGCGCTGGCCCGGGCCGAGACGCAGCCCGCCACCGACCGGCTGGCCCGCGCCCTGATCGCCGCGATCCGCGAGGCCGAGATCCACATGCACCGACACCCCTGGCAACAGGCCGCCTTCTCGGTGCTGAAATCGCCCTCGGTGCCCTCGGCGCTGCTGGAGATCGGGTTTCTGTCGTCCGAAGCCGACCGGGCGCGGCTGCGCGACCGCCGCTGGCGCACGCGGATGGAACAGGCGCTGGTCGCGGGCTTCGACGCCTGGGTCGAGGGCGAGGTCGCGCAACAGGCGCTTCGGCGCCGGTAGGGAGGGGTTTCGCCCTCGTTGCCCGCGCCTTCGGCACGAGCGCCTCGGACGACCAGCGGCGCGGCGTGCCGCCGCGCCGAAGAAGGGGGGCCTTCTGCCCCCCTCTTGGCCCGAGGGCCAATTCACCCCCCGAGGATATTTGAAGCGCAAAGAAGGCGGCTTAACGCCCCTTTAACCTTCATCTTTGTTCTCCAAATATCCTCGGGGGCTTCCAAAGGGGGCCCGAGGGTCCCCTTTGGCGGGGGGTGAGCGGCGTCTCGGAAACGCGCCAGTGGCGCGTTTCAGCCGCGAACGCCGCGCCCGTGGCGCGGCCGGGAGTCGAGGGGGCTGGCCCCCCGCATCACCCGGCCTGCTGGGGGGCTTGCCCCCCCACTCGCGGACCCATCAAACCTGCGCGATTTCCTGCCCCCGCCGTGCCGGGGCGCAGAGCCACCTTTTGACCCGCGCCCCGCTTGCGTATACTGGAGGGCGAGACCCCCCTGGAGATCCGCGTGACCCGAGCCATTCTTTCGTTCTTCGGCGGCCTGTTCAGCTTCCTCATGCTGGGCACGTTCTTCGGCGCCCTGACCGTGGGGGGCGTGATCTGGGTCTATACCCATGACCTGCCCTCGACCGAACAGCTGGCCAATTACGCCCCGCCGATGATCAGCCGCGTCTATTCGGGCGAGGGCGAGATGATGGACGAATTCGCCCGCGAGCGGCGGCTCTTCACCCCCATCGAGGATATTCCGCCCCTGGTCCGCGCCGCCTTCATCTCGGCCGAGGACCGCTATTTCTATCAGCATCAGGGGTTCAACCCGCTGGCGATCCTCTCGGCGGCCCGCGATGCGGTTGTGTCACGCGGGCGGAACACGCGCGGCGCCTCGACCATCACCCAGCAGGTGATGAAGAACTTCCTTCTGTCGTCGGACCGGACGGTCGAGCGCAAGATCCGCGAGATTATCCTGGCCTTCCGCGTCGAGCAGACGCTCAGCAAGGACGAGATCCTGGAGCTCTATCTCAACGAGATTTTCCTGGGGCAGAACTCCTTTGGCGTGACGGCCGCCGCACAGACCTATTTCAACAAGACGCTGGAAGAGCTGACGCTCGAGGAGATGGCCTTCCTCGCCGCGCTGCCGCAGGCGCCGTCGGAATACCATCCGGTCCGGGCGCGGGAGCGGGTCACCGAACGGCGCAACTGGATCCTCGGGCAGATGGCCGAGAACGGCTACATCACCCCGGACGAGGCCGAGGCCGCCCGGGCAGAACCGCTGCTGACCGTGCAGGGGGGCGATATTCCGGCCTTCCGCCAGTCGCTGCCCGAGCGCGATTATTTCACCGACGAGATCCGCCGCCAGCTGTCGACGACCTTTGGTGAGGAGGAGTTCTTCACCGGTGGGTTGACCATCCGCGCGACCGTCGATCCCGCCATGCAGGTGGTCGCCGCCCATGCGCTGCAGCGCGCGCTGGAGGAATACGACCGCTCGCAGGGGGAATGGCGCGGCACCGGCGTCACCCTCACGGACGAGGATCTGGCCGATGAGGAAAGCTGGCGCGCGGCCCTGGCGCGGACCAGCCTCGCGCGGGACATCACGCTGGGCAATCCCTGGCATCCGGCGGTGGTGCTTGAGGTCTCGGCCGACCGGGCCCGGGTGGGGATTGAAGGCGAGGCCGAGATCGGCCAGATCGACCGGCCGGACATCAACTGGCTCAGGGGGTCGCTGGCTGACAATCTCGCGGTGGGCGATGTGGTCTATGTCCGCGCCGTCACCGCGGATTCGGACGGCAGTTTCCAGCGCTGGTCGCTGCGGCAGGTGCCCGAGGTCGAGGGCGCCTTCATGGCGATGGACGTCAATACCGGCCGGGTCATCGCCATGCAGGGGGGCTTCAGCTATCAGGCCTCGTCCTTCAACCGGGCGACGCAGGCGATGCGGCAACCGGGCTCCAGCTTCAAACCCTTCGTTTATGCCGCGGCGCTGGATTCGGGCTTCACCCCGGCCACGATCATCATCGACGCGCCGATCGAGATCGACACGGGCGAGGGGATCTGGCGGCCGAACAATTCGAACCACGATTTCCTGGGCCCGGCGCCGATGCGGCTGGGGATCGAGCAATCGCGCAACCTGATGACCGTGCGGCTGGCGCAGGAGGTCGGCATGGATGTCGTCGCGGGCTATGCCGAGCGCTTCGGGGTCTATGACCGCCTGCAACCCTTCCTGGCCAATTCGCTGGGCGCGCAGGAAACGACGCTGTTCCGGGTCGTCGCCGCCTATGCCATGTTCGCCAATGGTGGCGAGCGGGTGGAGCCGACGCTGGTCGACCGGGTGCAGGACCGCTGGGGCCGCACCGTCTATCGCCATGACAACCGCCAGTGCATCGAATGCACCGAGCCCGATCTGCCGGCGGGGCAGGCGCCCTGGATCGCCTCGCGCAGGCAGCGGGTCATGGATCCGATCACCGCCTATCAGCTGACCTCGATGATGCAGGGTGTGGTGCAGCGCGGCACGGCCTCGGGCGCGATCCGGCTGCCGGTGCCGGTGGCGGGCAAGACCGGCACCACCAATGACGCGCGGGACGTGTGGTTCGTGGGCTATACCTCGACCATGGTGGCGGGCTGCTACATCGGTTTCGACCGGCCGCGCTCGCTGGGGCGGCGGGCCTCGGGCGGCGGGCTCTGCGCGCCGGTGTTCCAGGAATTCATGAGCGAGGCGATCCAGCATTACGGTGGGGGCCGTTTCGCGGTGCCGCCGGGCGGGCATTTCATCACCATCGACCGTCAGACCGGCGAGCGGGTGCCGGAAGGGTCGGGCGGCGATGTGGTGGCGGAATATTTCCGCGACGGCGAAGAACCGGTCTTCGGCATTGACGCGCTGATCGACGGCGGCTTCGCCATGGGGATGACGCTGCCAGTCTTCGCCCCCGATCCCAGCAGCGTGACGCTGAGCGAGGATGGGACCGATCCGGGCACCGGCGAGACGCTGCAGGTGCCGGGGCAGGCGAATTTCGGCACCTTGTCGGCGGGTGGTCTCTACTGAGACCGTCCCTTCGGCGGGAGGCACGCTCCCGCCCGCCCACCCCGCGTGCCTCCCGCCGAAGGGACGGGGTGCGGTGGAAGTGTTTAACAAGGGCGTATTTGGGGCAAAGTGAAAGGGCGGGTCAGCGTGCCGGGGGCAGGCCCTCGAACGCGGGCAGGCCCGGGGGCACGTGGTGCCAGGGGGCTTTCTCGGCCGTGAAGATGGCAAAGCCCGGACCAGGCCAGTCCTGCGCCTGGTCCAGCGTGCCGATCTTGACGATGCGTTTCGACTGGCCCGGGCGCAGGGTCGTGACCTGAGTGCCGCACTCGGGGCAGAAGTCGCGGGTGACGGCGGTGGGCAGGTCGGGCCGGGTGAAGCGCGCGGGCGTGCCCTTTGTCCAGCTGAAACTCTCGGCCGCGACCAGGGCGAAAGCATTGGGGCCGCCGCCCGAGGCATGCTGGCAGGCCCGGCAATAGCAAAGCCCGCCCTTGGGCATCGCCCCCTCGATCCGGTAGCGCAAGGCCCCGCAGTAACAGCCGCCCTCGATTGCCATGACTTCTCGCTCCCTGTCTGGTACTGATTCTCGAACTCAGACTAGGCGAGGCTGGATCCGAATGTCAAACTCAGATTCTCTGCGCCGGGCACCGGTCCCGGTTGAGCGGTGCGGCGCCGCCCGGGCGCTCGACGTGATCGGCGACCGCTGGACGCTCTTGATCCTGCGCGAGGCCTTCTATGGCGTGACGCGCTTCGACGACATGCGCGCCGATATGGGGATCCCGCGCTCGGTCCTGACCCAGCGTCTGGCCCGGATGGTCGAGGAGGGGCTGCTGACCCGGGTGCCCTATCGCGAGGAAGGCGCGCGCGAGCGCCTCGGCTATGCGCTGACCGCGAAGGGACGGGGGCTCGCGGGCGTGATCCTGGCGCTGATGCGCTGGGGCGACGCGCATCTGGCGCCCGACGGGCCGGCGCTGGCGGTGACCGACCGGGCTGGGCGGCCTCTGAAGATGGCGCTGGTCGATGCCGAGGTGCCGGAGGTGCCCCTGCGCGAGGTGGTGCTGACGCCGCTGGTGTGAACGTGGCGTCCCGCTTGCGCCCCGGGCGCGGGCGGGCTTCACTGGCGGGCAGGAGGAGCCCTGATGATCACCCTGCACCATGTGCCGCAGACGCGCAGTTTCCGCATCCTGTGGTTCCTGCACGAGGCGGGCCTGCCGCATCGCGTCAGCTATCATTCCTTTGCCGGGAAGGCCTTGCGCGCCCCTGCCTTTCTGGCGCTCTCGCCCGCGGGGCGGGTTCCGGCACTCGAACTCGACGGGCAGGTCCTGTTTGAATCGGGCGCCATCCTGGAGGTTCTGGCCGAGGAACACGCCCCCGCTTTGGGCCGCGCCCCCGGTCATCCCGAACGCGGCCGCTATCTGGAATGGCTGCATTACGGCGAGAC
>Ga0209793_1002056_pt1 | contig 10334 bp, 9 predicted proteins | sample EBPBio122009_DNA_FD_185863 | JGI IMG/M metagenome (GOLD analysis project Ga0209793, IMG submission 185863) | Wastewater treatment Type I Accumulibacter community from EBPR Bioreactor in Madison, WI, USA - Reactor 1_2/2/2009_ DNA (SPAdes) (version 2) | ecosystem: Engineered > Bioreactor > EBPR >... | reverse complement strand
CCGGCAAGGTCGAGGTCGCGTGACTCCTCCAAGATCGCCCGTCCGGTGGCAGCCTTGCTCGGACTGGCCGCGACGAGCATCGCGTGACGGGCAGTCCTTTCGTCCCACTCAGGCGGCACCACCAGCAGCAGGAGAACGCGACTCACTCGGGGTGACGTGCTTCTCAGCATGACCAGGTGAGTGTCGTCCTTCGGGAACGAGCCGAGGCTGACGAAGACCCGGTCGGCCTGAATCCGACGACGAACGTTCCGGTCCCAGTCCGGGGTGGAGTAGATGACACGGCAGATGCGTCCGAACGCCGACGGGAAGTGGTTCACGAGATCGAGGACCTCGGGCACCAGGTCGCGGCTGTAGGGCCACCACGCCCCGTCCACCGCACCGGACCCCGTCGATGGCTTGAGCCGGAGCCGGAGCGGGCGCTCCCCCGGCAACGCCGTGGTGGTCGGGGGCGCGGCGACAGTCCGTCTTGATGGCGTCGAGTGGGCGCGGTGCACGAGACTGGGCATGACGTCCTCAGTTCCACCTGGTCCTCGGATGGGTCCGGCGGAAGCACTGGGATCAAGTGGCTCAAGTCTACTCGCCGAGTGGAAACGGACCCTCTGGTCAGTGGCTCCACGCCGGGTAGGGTGAGGATCCAACCCGCGGTTCACTCGCGGTTCAATGGAGTGGTGAACAGCACTGTGGAGGCAAGGCCCGCGGCGGCACGGATGCGCTGTGCGTGACTCGAGCGGGCGTCTCTTCGACCGAGTCGTCCTGATCTACAACCCGACCAATCCGCTGGGGCCCCGGACCCTGGCCACGACCGTCTGCCAGGATCTTCACGGTCGGCTGCCGGCACTTCCAGTAGCCATGCAGCCGACCAGGTATGCCGCGCATGCTCGTGAGTTGGCGGCGGCCGAGGCGGAAACCGGACGGCCGCTGATCGTCGCAGTCAGCGGCGACGGCATCTACAACGAGGTCGTCAACGGGATCATGGACGTGGCGAGCAACTCGGCCGTCGCGGCCGTCGCAGCCGGGGGCAACGCCAACGACCACCGCCGCAGCACCCGGCGAATGTCCCTGGTCGACGCGATCGTCCGCGGCCGAGAACGACGCCTCGACCTGCTGCAGCTGACGGTGCAGACCGGTGAATCCAGGTGGAGCCGATACGCGCACTCTTACATCGGCTTCGGGCTGACACCCCTGATGGCGATCGGCTTGAAACGGGACAAGAAGGGCACCGTCAAGGAGCTGATATCGGTCATGCGCACCTTCACCGAGTTGGAGCCGGTGGAGATCATCCGCGCAGACCGCCATGAGCGCTACGACAGCCTCGTCTTCGCCAACGTCGCCAAGATGGCCAAGTACGGACTGATCAGCACCGGACGACCCGACGACGGACAGTTCGAGGTGGTGGCCTGTCCGCACGGCGCCCGGTGGCGGATCGCCACGATGGCATTGCGTGCGGCGACGGTGGGACTGGGCCGCCAGCCGAGGGCTAGCCGGAGCGCCTTTCGAACCACCAGCGCGAACCCGGTGCAGGTCGACGGTGAGGTCATGCCGGTAGCGGCCGGCTCCGAGATCGTCATCGACTGCCTGCCCGGCGCCCTGGTCACCATCGGCTGAGCTCGCGATCGAGTCTGCCCTGCCTCCGTTCGCCGTCCGAACGGCCTGACCGCAGTCAGATAGCGCGGCGCTCGGCGACCATCGGGCAGAGAAACGGGTCCTTGCCCTTCAGGCCCACGGTGTTCAGGTAGCGGATCACCGTACGGTAGGCGGTCCAGAGGCTGGCCTGCGTGTACGGGACGCCCTCGGCCGCGCAGTGCGCCACGACCAGGTGCTGCGCTTTGCGCAGCTGGGGCCGGGCCATCGATGGAAACAGATGGTGCTCGATTTGAAGATTCAGACCACCCATGAAGACCGACACCCACCAGCCTCCGGTGATATTGCGACTCATCAACACCTGGCGGCGCAGGAAGTCGAGCTTCAGCCTCGGCGAGACCAGCGGCATACCGATGTGATTCGGGGCGAACGAGGAGCCCATGTAGAGACCGAACAGGGCCAGCTCGATCGCCAGTACGGCAACGGCCTTTCCTGGTGGCAAGAACCAGAAGACGAGGCCGACCATGCCCCCGAGCCGGACGAGGAGGAAGCCGCTCTCGACCCATCGGCGCTCGACCTTGCCACGGCCGAGAATGCGGCGGATGCCATCCCAGTGCAGGGAGAGGCCCTCGAGCAGCAGCAGGGGAAAGAAGTACCAGCCCTGGTGGGCCACCAGCCAACGCATCGGACGACTCTTGTGCCGGGTGGCCATCGCCGGCGTCATGGCCACGGCGGTGAGCGCGATGTCGGGGTCGTAGCCCTCCTCGTTCGGGCGAGCATGGTGCCGGGTGTGCTTGCTCCGCCACCAGCCGTAGCTGATCCCCACCAGCAGGTTCGCGATGATCAGGCTGATCCAGTCGTTCCACTTGCCTGACCTGAAGATCTGGCGGTGGGCGGCGTCGTGGCCGAGGAACGCTATCTGCGTCATGATCACGGCCAAGCCGGCGGCGGACGCGAGCTGCCACCAGCTGTCACCGATCCAGAGGAACGTGGCCACCCAGCCGGCGACCACGGCGACGGCACCGATGATCTTGGCCCAGTAGTAGCCGTATCGGCGGCGCATGAGCCCCAGGTCCTGGACTTGACGGGCCAGGACCGTGAACGAACTGACGGGGGTACGCGAGGGAGCAGCGGTCGAGGTCGGCGAAGGCCTGACGGAAGTGGCGGTCATGGCGAGCCCTATCGAGGGGTCGTACCAAGAAGTGCCTAGGCGCGATGGCGAGTGCGTAAGAGAGGCGGCATCCTGCTGCGGCTTCTCCGGCCCTGGGCTGACTGCATGTGCAGTGCCTTAAGCCTACCCGCTTCGTCCTCGTACTCGATGCTCCGTCAAGCGCCTTGTCGCCGAGCACCCCCCGTCACTGCCGGGGTGTGCCCAGCGTCAGTCAGTTGTGACGTTCGTACGACAAGCGGCGCCGGAGCTGGCTGATCCGGATGGTCCCGATGGTGAGGGCGAGGATGCCGACACCGACACCGGCGATGAGAAGAGCGATAGCCAGGGGAACGGTTCCTTGCATGGCCAGGAAGGTCACCTGCACCCGCTGGGTGTTCTGCAGCATGAAGACGACCAAGGCGACCAGGACGACGGCGGCGACGCAGATACCCACCCAGATGGCACCGGCACGAGACCCCGGGGTCTTCTTGGTCGGCGGAGCCGATGGGGTCGGCAGACCCACCCCGGCAGGAGCGGTTTCGTTGGGCTGGGCAGCTGGTCGGGTGGCCATGGCGGCCTCCTCAAAGATCCCGTGGTCGCGCGCCCCAGATGAGGCACGTTCGTCCCGGATAGACCCCACTGTACGCCTGCCCGAAAGGAACGATCAGCCGCGACCCAGGAGCTCGGCAGCGAAGACATGGAGCTCCAAACCTGCCGCCAACGCCCGCCGACGGAGGGTGCGATGGGCGCTGTCGGGCAGGTGGCCTTGGCCGATCAGGACGCCGATGGCCCGATTGATCGTGGACAGCTCCTCCATGCCGACGAGACCGGGCGTCAGGGAGTCGGTGGGCAGGTCATCATCGAGTCGGATCGCACGCTCGCCATCCTGCCTGGTTCTCGGCCCGTCGGCGGCCGGCGAGCGACCCATGATCATCGGCACACTCAACGCGTGGCTCAGGTCGGCGGCAAGATCGACCAGCGCTCCTGGAGCCCCGGCGAAGAACACGATCCGACTTCCGTCCGGCAACGCGGGCGTCATCACGTCGAGGGGCAGCCGCAACGATGACGCCGGTGCCTCCGAACCGGGGACGGAGTCAGTCAGGCTCACGGACTGGCCGTTGCTCATGACCACCAGCTGCAGACCACAGTAGGAGGAGACCGTGGCTTGCAGCGAGGCCACCAGCGAGGACAACGCTTCTTCAAGAAGGTCGTCGCCGTCGATGCTGGCGGTGAGCGCTCGCAGCTGTGAAAGGAGCGCCGGACCCACAGACATGAGCCTCTCCGAGGAAGCGGATCCGCTTCCGCCGATGGTCACGCGAGGGTTTGAGGGGAGCAAGCCGCTGTCTCAAGGATGGCGACCGCCACGGATGAAGATGTCAGGCCGCGTCACTTCTCACTGTACGCGCCTGGGCCGGACCACCAGCCCGACGACCGGTCAGCCGTGGGGATGCTGTCTGGCGCGCGCCCGTCTGACCGCCTCGTCGACCACGCTACGAGCCACCTCAGTCAGCTTTCGGTGCTCGTGCTGGCTCAACGTTCGCAGCCGCTCCAGGACATCGCGTTCGCTGTCGCCGCTCCGACTCATCATGATCCCGACAGCACGGTCGATCACACCGCGGGAATCGAGTGCGACCTGTAGTCGTTCCGCCAGCCGCCGAGTCTGCGCGAGCACCTGGGCGTTCTGCACGGCGATCGCCGCCGGGAGGGCGAAGAACTCCCCCAGCTCAGCGGCTCGATCGTCGAAGGCGTGCTTGTCGTGGGCATACACGTTCATGGCACCGACCACGCCGTCCGGCGTGATGAGCGGCAACGAGACCACGCTGTGCACACCGAGCCGAGCGACTCGGCCACCGAAGTTCGGCCACCTCGGGTCACTGCCCAGCGACCCAGACTGCACCGTCACCGCCTCTGCCGCGGCGCTGACACAAGGCCCCTGGCCTAGTCCGTACTGGATGTCGTCGATCTCGCTCACGAACGGGGCCGTGGCCACGATCGTGTTCGACCGGTCATTCTCCAACAGCGTGAGCCCGGCCCCATCGGCGCCTGGTATGGCTTGCACCGCATAGGTCGCGACCCGCGTCAACAGATCCTCCAGGCCCAGCTGGCCCGATCCCAACCGCGCCAACCGAGCCAGACTGTCCTGCAGGTCGTTGTCCTCGGCTGCCCGCCGCCCATCGACACTCTTGTCCGGTCCGTCACCCTCGTCCGCACTCATGACGCAGTCCCCATCCAATCACCGCTCTGCCGCCCGCTGCGGATCTCCCCAGCGTAGATCCACCCCATCCAACGACCGGCGAACCCTTGACAACGATTGTCTCAAGACCATCAGCGTCGCCCGGCGGCTCGGCATCGTCCGCCCACGAGGCCTGTCCGTCGCGCCTAGACCTGCCCGCGACCCTGAGCGACCCGGCGAACTGGACGAGCTCGGATCGAGCCGACAAGATCGCCTGTGCGGATGACCTCGTCGGCAACGGCACGGAGCTTGACGTTCGTGTTCTGCGACCTGCGGTTCAACGCATCGAACGCCTCGACGGCAGACAACTGGTGGCGAGCCATCAAGATGCCCTGGGCCTGCCCAATGCGATTGCGGGCAGCAACCGCCCGTTGCAGATGTGTCCGGGTGTGCAGCCTGCGAACGGCTCCCGCGGCGAATCGGGTGTACAGACCTGCGAGCTCCGCTGAGCGGACGAAGGCATTCTCCTCAGCCGAGGTCCAGACCAATCGGGTGGGTGCCGGCAGCACCGTGCACTCCATGATCGTCACGAGAACCGATCGGGTGCCGACGAGATCGAGTTCGATCGGTAGCTCCGTTGACTGGCCGATCGGGTAGTCACGACCAGAACGGCGCGGGTCAGTCATAGGAGCAGTTGTCCCCCTCCCGAGGCCCCCGCTGTCGGCCAGAAGCACCCAGTGCTGACCGGTCCACTCCATCGTTCTCGCGCCCGTGCCCAACGTCCGTGCCGCCTCGATCGCGACCACTTTCCACAGCTCGGCCAGATCTGAGGCGTCGTCCATGAGCTCGCCGGCGCGTACCAGTCCGGCGAGCAGCCCAAGCTCTCCGCCCGGACTCAAGCCGTCTGCGGCACACTGTGCCGAGCCGACTCGTTGGGTTGGTTCGATGTCGCCGAGCGGAACTGGCGACAACGTCAGGGGGACAGCCGCTGATCGTGAGACTCCGTGTGACCGTGATGAGAGCATCTCGCCTGCCGGGTTATCGGTGAACAAGCACCCCGCGATGTCGGACGACCCCCTGAACGGTGGACACGGCTCAGGGGTCCAGGTCGGCTGGTCTCAGCGCCTTCCACTACACCAGGTCCTCGAGCCATGGTCAAGATCCAGGGGGTGTGCCTGTGACTCGGCCCGAAGGGAAAGAGCAGAACAACGGACTGCAACCCGGTCGGTCGCTCGACCGAGCGATCTCCATCCTGGAGGTGGTCGCGCGGCGCGGTCGAACGACCTTCTATGGGCGGTCAGCGAACACCTTCCTCGGCGTACGGCTGGTCGTCGAGGATGCGCTGATAGCCCATCCGGGACAGGTCGAGGGTCTGGTAGGAGCCTTGGGTGATGAGTTCGGCGAGCCCGCGCCCGATCGCGAGGGCGTGCATGAAGCCGTGGCCGGAGAAGCCGCACGCCACGTAGAAGTTGTCCAGCTGACCGGGCCAGTTGCCGAGGATCATGTTGCCGTCGAACCGGTTCTGGTCGTACAACCCGGTCCACGACTCGCGCAGCGTGAGCCGGCCCAGCCCGGCGAACCGCTCCGCCATCGCGGGTACGACACGATCGGTGTAGTCGCTGGCGTCGATGGTGAAGTCCTCGCCACCGGGGTGGTCGAAGTCGACCTTGCCGACCGAGACACCGTCCCGATAGGCATGCACCGCCAAGCCGTCGACATCCTTGACGAACGGCAGGTGGTTGGCGTCGTGCTCTGTCTCGATGTAGTGCTCGTGCCGACGCATCGGTTCCACCGGGATCGACATGCCCAGCTGCCCGGCCAGCTCGGGCGCGTGTACGCCAGCAGCGTTGACCACTGCCTCGGCGGTGATCGTGCCACCACTCACCAGTCGGACCGCGCGTACGACCGCGCCGGTCTGATCGAACCCGACGACGCGGTCGGTGAGGAATTCGACCCCCGCCGCCTCGGCTTTGGCCTTGAGCACGGAGAAGAAGACCTTTGGGTTGAGCCAGCCGTCCCGGGGCGACAAGACGCCGGCTGCCAGGTCGGTGCTGACCAGCCCGGGATAGCGGGCGATGAGCTCGGCCTGCTCCAGCCACTCAGCCTGGACTCCGCAGGCCAGGTGGGTCTCGTAGTTGCCGGCCAGGGTCTCCAGGTCGGCTGGTCCGACGATGAACAGATAGCCGTTGGGCCGCCAGCTCAGCTCCGGCGGCGGGGTGCCGTCGATGGTCCCCCAGGCCTGCCAGTCCTCGATCACATCAAGGGTGTACTGCGACATGAGGATGTTCTCGGGTCGGGTGAACAGCTGGCGTACGCCACCGGTGCCCTTGCCGGTGGCCGCCTTGGCGTAGCTGTAGTCGGGCTCGACGATGATCACGTCGAGACTGGGCTCGGCGGTCTTCAGGTGCAGCGCGGCGGCGCAGCCGACCGCTCCGGCGCCGATGACAACGACCGTGGTCATGTTCAATATCCTTTGCTAGTAACGAAAATGGTGGAGGATCGCGGCACTCGTGGACCTCTGTGCAGTCAGCTGCGACGGGTCCGGTAGAAGCTGGCAGCGGATGGCGGGAGTGGCGTACGGCCGCGTACGTGGTCGGCGATCTTCTCCGCCATCATCATCACCGGCGCGTTGATATTGCCGGTGATCACCTTCGGCATGATCGACGCATCGGCAACCCGGATACAGCCGACCGCTCGCAGCCTGCCGTGCTCATCGACCACAGAGCCCACATCAGAACCCATCCGGCAGGTGCCCGACGCGTGGTACGACGTGCCGACCGCGCGGCGTACGAACGCCTCCAGGTCGGCGTCGCTGGAGCAGTCCGGCCCGGGCGTGAGCTGGACCGGGTGGTACTTCTGCCACGCCGGCTGTTGGACGAGCTCGCGGGCAAGCTTGACCCCGTCAACCAGGTCACGCAGATCCTGGTGTTCCTGCAGGTGGTTGAACACCACCGACGGCTGGTCGGCCGGGTTGGCCGAACGCAGCGTGACGGCACCGCGGCTCAAGGGTCGGGCCAGGTCCATCCAGAACTGGAACCCGGGCACCGGCACCAGCTTGCCGCGCCGCAACTGCCGGGTCAGTGGCAGGAACTCGTACTGCATGTTCGGATGAGTCACGTCGTCGCGGGTGCGGAGGAAGGCACCGGTCTCGAAGAAGTTGGTGGTGGCCAGACCCTGCTTCTTGATCAGGTACTCCAGACCCATCCGCGGTCGCTTCAGCAGCCCGATCTGGCTGGTCAGCGAGTCCTCGTACGCGGAGCCGAACTGGATGTCCACCCCGGGATGGTTCTGCAGATTCGCGCCCACGCCGTCGACGGCGGCCACCACCGTGATGCCGTGCCGCCGCAGCTCGTCGGCCGGCCCGATCCCGGACAGCATCAGCAGCTTCGGTGTCTGCATCGCGCCGGCGCACATGACCACCTCGCGGTCGCACCGGATGGTACGCGTCTTGCCCTTCTCGACCAGGGTGACTCCCCCGGCGCGACCGTCCCGGACGATGATCGAGGTGACCAACCGACGGGTCAGCACGGTGAGGTTCGCGCGCTTCGCCGCGGGCCGCAGGTAGGCCTTCGACGAGCTCCAACGCACGCCCTGATCGATGAACGACTGAGCAATGTGCAGACCTTCTTGCCGATAGGCATTGTGGTCGGCGGCGACGTGGAAGCCGGCCTGTTCACCGGCCCGCAGGAAAGCGTCGTAGAACTGATGCGCGGCTCTCGCGCGAGTCACGTGCACCGGGCCCTCGCTGCCCCGCCACTCGTTCCCACCCTCGGCAAAGGTCTCCATCGTGCGGAAGTACGGCAGGACGTGCGCGTAGTCCCAGTCGATGAGGCCGTCTTCGGCCCATTGCTCGAAGTCCATCGGGTTGCCGCGGTTGAAGATCATCGCGTTGATCGACGACGAGCCACCGATCACCCGACCGGCCTTCTCATCGATCGTCTTGTCGCCGGCGTGCGGCTCCGGACCGGACTGGATCCCCCAGCCGATCCGCTTGTTCTGGTAGACGAACGGCAGCCCGCCCGGCATCGTGATCATCGGATTCCGGTCCTGCCCGCCGGCCTCGACCAGCAGCACCCGGACCGAGGGATCCTCGCTCAGCCGGGACGCCATGACGCAGCCCGCCGTACCCGCGCCAACCACGATGTAGTCGTACGAGTCTGTCATCAACATCTCCTCATGGTTGCTCACGCCGAGCCCGTCCCGAGTGCACTGGCGAGCTGCGTACTCACGGTACGAGGACACGTGGCGTCACGGCTGCTACGTCAAGGGGAAGCTCGCGACCAGATTTCGACTCTGGTCGAAGCCCTCATCCAGGCGGGTCAAGTACGGGCTCACGCATCCCGAAGCGTCTGTCGCCGTTCCCACGCCACCACGCCTCAGCTTGTGCGGGCGCGTGCCGTCGACCAGGTCTATTGGTCGCCAACCATGCAAGAGGATTGCATGATTCACTGCAAATTCGTGCGATTGTGTTTCGTGCTTGCAGCCTCAAGAATCGTGGACAGCACACTACGGCCGACCGCACAGCCGCTCAGCAAAAGCGACCGGTCGCACCTAAACCCCATCCGCCCTAACCGCACACAACGACTGGGAGAGTTCACGTGAGCAGCAGCACCCCCGACATCCGTCTCGCCAGCAAGCAGACAGCATTCAGCGAAATCCCGATTGTTGACGTCTCGACTCTGGTCGACGGTAGCGACCCCGAAGGCGTCGCCAAGAAAGTCGGTGAAATCTGCGAGCAGGTTGGCTTCTTCTATGTCAAGAACCATGGTGTCGCCGAGGACCTGATCAAGCGCATGTACACGATCTCCGAACGCTTCTTCGACCTGCCGTTCGCAGCCAAGGATCGGCTGAGTGTCGCAAATTCGGGTCCAACACTGCGAGGCTACATTCCGACATACGGCGAAAACGTTGACCCTGAACACACGCGCGACTTCAAGGAGTGCTTCGACTTCGGCGCGGACGAGGAGGCCGTCTCCCCGTTCTTCGGTCCGAACCAGATGCCGGCGGAGCTGCCCGAGTTCGAGGCTATCTGCGCCGCCTACCACAGCGCGATGATGACGCTGGCGCGCAAGTTGATCAGTGCTATTGCGCTCAGCCTGGATCTACCGGCTGACTACTTCGAGAAGATGCAGCGCAAGCCGATCACCATTCAGCGTCTCTTGCACTACCCGCCGCAACAGGGCGAAGTCACCCAGGAGGAGATCGGTATCGGCGCACATACTGACTATGGATTCCTGACGATTCTCTCCCAAGACAGCGTCGGCGGCCTGCAGGTACGCAACCGCGATGGCGATTGGGTCAGCGCCCCTCCTGTCGACGGCACGTTCATCATCAACATCGGCGATCTTGTCCAGACCCTGACCAACGATCGCTACAGCTCAACCGTGCATCGAGTCGTCAACACCACCGGCCGCGAACGGTATTCGATCC
>Ga0209793_1002050_pt1 | contig 10359 bp, 9 predicted proteins | sample EBPBio122009_DNA_FD_185863 | JGI IMG/M metagenome (GOLD analysis project Ga0209793, IMG submission 185863) | Wastewater treatment Type I Accumulibacter community from EBPR Bioreactor in Madison, WI, USA - Reactor 1_2/2/2009_ DNA (SPAdes) (version 2) | ecosystem: Engineered > Bioreactor > EBPR >... | reverse complement strand
CGAACGCTGGTGGCGGGCGGTGAAGGGCTCTCCGCTGGTGAGATCCGCCGAGTCGCACTGGCCCGGGCGCTGCTCCGCATCGACTGCGGCGGTGGTCAGCTGCTCATCCTCGACGAGCCGACCGCCGGTCTCGACGCCGCGACCGAGCTGACCGTGATCGCCGAACTGCGGCGGCTGGGAATCGGTACTCTGCTGGTGAGCCATCGGCCCGCCGTGCTGGCCGCGGCCGATCGCATCGTCGAGCTGGCCCCTGCCCAGCTGAGCCACTCGGCCGGCCAACTATGAACGAGCCCCACTGCCGCACTCCGGGGACCGCGCTGGTCGTCTCGCGGCCCCGGCAGCTGATGCGCGCCGTCTTGCTTGGCGCACTGGCCAGCGGAGCCGGTATCGCTTTGTTGGGCACCGCCGCCTGGTTGTTGTCCCGCGCCGCCGAGCGGCCGCCCATCCTCTATCTGATGGTGGCCATCGTGGCTGTCCGAGCGTTCGGCATCGGCAAGGGCGTCCTCCGATACACCGAACGGCTCGACAGCCATGATCTTTCGTTGCGGCTGCAGACGGTGCTGCGGCTCGACACTTGGCGTGCGCTGACCCAGTCGACCTGGGTAGGCCGCCGCGGCGGTGATCTGCTGTCCCGATTGGTCAACGACGTCGAGGCGATCCAGGACCTGGTGGTTCGGGTGATCGTTCCAGTGGCCTCCGCCGGTCTCGTCGCGGTAGCCACCACGACCGTGATCACCCTGCTCTCTCCCGGTGCCGGCCTCCTCCTTGCGGTGTCCGTCGCACTAGCCGGCGTCGTGATGCCCTGGCTGGCCGCACGTCTGGCAGCCCGCAGCATCGCCTCGCTGGCGCCCTTGCGCGGCGAGCTGGCCACGGTCGCTGCCGAGGCCAGCGACGCGGCTCCCGACCTGGTCGCGTACGGTGCCACAGACGCCGTCGTCGCTCGGCTCGCCGCTGTCGATACCCGGCTCCGGCGCGCCGAGCAGCGCGCCGCCTGGGCGAGCGGACTGGCCGGATTCGGGCAGACGCTCGCCGCGGGCGTCGCGGTGCTCGGTGGTCTGCTAGTCGGTGCCGTCCAGGTGTTCGCCGGTGTGCTGAGTCCGGTGAACCTGGCCGTCGTGGTGCTCACTCCCCTCGCTCTGCACGAGGTGCTCGCCACGCTGCCTGCCGCGGCGCTGGCCTGGCACCGGTCACATTCGGCGCTCGGTCGGGTGGGCGAGGTGCTGACCGCTCCCACTGTCGGTAGTCCCGACAATCTGAGCGTGGTCGCCACCGATACCTCCGAGGTGCCGCCGAGCATCGAGATCGCCGACTTGTCGGCGGGCTGGCCGGGCTCAGCACCTGCGGTGGTCGGACTCGACCTCACCGTTCAGGCGGGTGAGAAAGCGGCATTGGTCGGCCCCAGTGGAACCGGGAAGACGACCGTTGCCGCGACGCTGCTCGGACTGCTGCCACCAGTTGCCGGCACCGCCCAGGCACGCGGTCGGCTCGGCTATCTGGCGCAGGACGCGTACCTGTTCGACACCACGGTCGCCGAGAACGTCCGGATCGGCCGACGCGACGCCGGCGATACCGACATCGCCAAGGCCTTGGCCCGAGCTCGAGTGAGCATGCCACTCGATCGTCTGGTCGGCATCCACGGCACACAGGTCTCCGGCGGCGAGGCCCGCCGGATCGCTCTCGCCCGGCTGCTGCTCGGCAACGCCGATGTCCTGATCCTGGATGAGCCGACCGAGCACCTGGACGCGCCCACCGCCGCCGCGTTGGTCGACGATCTATGGGCCACCACCACCGATTCGGGGGCCGCCGTGCTGGTGATCACGCATGACCCGACGCTCGCCGCTCGCTGCGACCGCGTGGTCAGCCTTCCGAACCCGCCGGTGTCAGGGACAAATGCGGGTCTCAATCAGCTGCCGGCCCACGACACGCCGCCGCTGGCCGGTTGAGCCACCGGCTTGTCATCGTCCCGGGCAACAGGACCGCTGAGGCTGACAGCCGCCAGTGCCTCCGGCGATCCGAGGGCGAGGCGCGCAGGTCTGCGAGACTCTGTTCATGTCCGAGGACGAGCCAGCCGAAGGACGCGGCGGTCGGCGGCCGGAAGGCGAGAACCGTCTCCCGCCGGCCCTGGCGGTCCTGGTAGCCGCGCTCATCTATGCGCTCCTGCCCGAGTCGCTGCTCTTCACGCCGCGTTTCGTCATTCCGGCACTCGAGATCGTGCTGCTCATCGCGCTGCTGATCACCAATCCGCGGCGGATGGTCCGGGAGACCCGAGTCTCCCGGATCGCTTCCATTGCCCTCGACGCCGTGGTCATCGCGGCCAACCTGGTCGCTCTCGGACTGCTCGTCACGGTGCTGGACTCCGAGCAGACCTCCGGAAAGGGTCTGCTGATCGCGGCCATCCAGGTCTGGGTCACCAACGTGATCGGCTTCGCGTTGCTCTACTGGGAGATCGACCGGGGTGGCCCCGTCGCTCGCCGCACTCGTCCGCGGTCGAAGCTGCGGGCGGCCGATTGGCGGTTCTCCCAGGACGAGAATGCCGACACGATCACCGAGGTCGCCGTGACCTCCAGCAAGCACGACGACTGGCGGCCGACCTTCGTCGACTATCTCTATCTGTCGCTGACCAACTCCAGCGCCTTCAGTCCCACCGACACCATGCCGCTCTCGCCCCGGGCCAAGCTCTTGATGGGGCTGCAGGCCAGCGTGGCGCTGTTCACCTCGCTCGTCATCGTCGCGCGGGCCATCGGCGCCCTCGGCGGCTGACCATCATCGGCCACCGAGCCCACGGAATCTGCCGGCCGTCTGGGTGGTTGGGATGGCGTGAGCACTGCCCTTGACCAGACCTTGCCCCTCGCTGTCCTCGACTTCGTCGGCATCGAGTATGGCGAGTCCGCCACTGACTCCATCACCGGCGCGGTGGGTCTCGCCCGCGCCGTCGAAGCCGCTGGGTATCGACGCTATTGGGTGTCCGAACACCACAACATGAGTTCCCTGGCCTGCAGTGCACCGGAGATCCTGATCGCTCATTTGCTGACGCTCACCGAGTCGATCCGGGTCGGCGCGGCCGGGATCATGCTGCCGAACCACACCGCGTTCAAGGTCGCCGAGACCTTCCGTACGCTGCTGGCGATCGCACCGGGCCGGGTCGATCTCGGGCTCGGTCGGGCTCCGGGCACCGATCCGCTGACCGCCCATGTGCTGCGGCGTGGCACGACCACCGATCCCGGCGCGGACTTTCCCAAGCAGGTCGCCGAACTCCTCGCCTTCCTCGGCGATGGCTTCCCGGACAGCCATCCCTACCAACGGCTGGTGGCCGCCCCGGTCGTTGCGGAGCGACCCGACCTGTTCCTGCTCGGCTCCAGCAACTACGGACCGCAGTTCGCGGCGATCAACGGCATGCGAGCAGTCTTCGCGCACCACATGAGCCCGGAGATTGCCATCGAGGTGCTGCGTGACTATCGGGAGCAGTTCCGTCCCGGCGTCGAGGACGAGCCGTGGTCGGCGATCTCGGTGCTCGCGTTCGCCAGCGACAACTCGGACGAGGTCACTCGGTTCGAGGCGGGCTGGGCCTTGACGATGCTGAATCTGCGCCGCGGGATCCGTACGCCGCTGCGACCCGAAGAGGTGGACGCCTTCGCCACCTCGCCCGAGTTTCGGAACTCGCCGCGCGATCTGGATCGGATGGCGATCGGGCCGGCCGAACAGGTTGTCGCCCGGCTTCGAGAGCTGCAGCGAGCCAGCGAAGCCGACGAGGTCGTGATTGTCACGCCAGGTCTGGACCGCGCGGCTCGGATCGCCAGCTTCGAAGCGATCGCCGCCGCCTGGCCTCGCTAGTCGGCACCAGTGGGGTGTCACTAAGGTGACGTCGTGGACTGTGACGACTATCAGCGCGCCGCGTTGCGTACGGCCCGCGACCCGGACGCGCCCGACGAGTTCATGCATCTGGTGCTAGGCCTGGTCGGTGAGGCCGGCGAGATCGCCGAGAAGGTCAAGAAGCTGGTTCGGGACAAGAACAGCGACCTCGCTCAGCTCGATCGTGACGACATGGCGGCCGAGCTCGGCGACGTCCTCTGGTACACCGCGGTGCTGGCGAGCTTCCTCGGTCTCTCCCTCGACGATGTTGCCCAGCGAAACGTCGACAAGCTCGCCGACCGCCAACGTCGCGCGGTCATCGGCGGTTCCGGCGACCGTCGCTGAGCCTACGAATCGGCCTGTTGAGGGGCTGTTGGCTTCACCGACAAGGAGCAGTTACATCTCAATCCTCAACTTTGGGATGTAACTGCTCCTTGTCGATGGAGGTTGCTCCTTTAGGTGCCAGAGCCCAGGGCACTGACCGAGGAGGACGCATCAGTGCAGGGTGATCCAGATGGTCTTGACCTCGGTGTACTGCTCGAGCGCCTCGAGACCGTTGTCCCGACCGCCGAAGCCGGACATCTTGTAGCCACCGAACGGGGTGCCGATGTCGCCCTCGCTGTAGCCGTTGACCGCGACGGTGCCGGCCCGCACCGAACGGGCGGTACGCAGCGCCACATCGATGTCCTTGGACCACACGGTGGCTGCCAGACCGTACGGGGTGTCGTTGGCCAGGGCCAGCGCCTCGTCGACATCATCGAAGCTGAGCACCGACACGACCGGGCCGAAGATCTCCTCCCGAGCCACGCTCATCTGCGGGGTGACCTCATCGATCACCGTCGCGCCGGCGAAATAGCCACCGGTCTCGGCCAGCACCCGCTCACCACCGGTCACGATCCGAGCGCCGTCCGCCTTGGCCTGCTCGATATAGCCCAGCACCCGCTCCAACGCCGACGGCTCGATCAGCGCGCCGATCACCGTGGACTCGTCCGTCGGGTCGCCAACCGTTCGCTTGTCGGCCTCAACAGCCAAGGCTGCGACGAAGTCGTCCTTGATCGAGCTATGCACCAGGATCCGGGACCCGGCCGAGCAGTTCTGGCCGGCGTTGAAGAACGCGGCCTCGGCCAGATCGGCGGCCACCTCCTCCAGCTTGTCGCTACAGTCGGCCATCACGATCTGCGGGCTCTTACCGCCGCACTCCAGCACGATGCCCTTGAGGTTCGAGTCCGCGGAATAGCGCAGGAACGCCCGACCCACCTCCGTCGAACCGGTGAAGCTCACCATGTCGACGTCCATGTGCAGTCCCAGCGCCTTGCCGGCGATGTGCCCCAGACCTGGCACCACATTGAACACACCGGCCGGAATCCCGGCCTCGGTGGCCAGCTCAGCGAGCCGCAGCGTGGTCAGGCTGGCCAACTCCGGTGGCTTGATCACCACCGAGTTGCCCGTCGCGAGCGCCGGCGCCAGCTTCCACGCCAGCATGGCCATCGGGAAGTTCCACGGCAGGACTCCGCCGACCACGCCGACCGGCTCCCGGACGATCAGACCGACATGATCGCTGCCGGTCGGAGAGGTCTTGCCGAACACTTTGTCGGCCGCCTCCGCGTACCAACGGATGGTGTTGATGATGTCGGGGAGATCGAAGCCACGGCAGTCGACGATGGGCTTGCCGGCGTCGATCGCCTCGGTGATGATCAGTTCCTCGGCATGCTGCTCGATCAAGTCAGCGAACTTGAACAGCACGGCCTTGCGGTCGCCCGGGGCGATCCGGCTCCACTCGCCCTTGTTGAAGGCGGCCCGCGCAGCCGCCACCGCGCGATCGACATCCGCCTCCGAGCAGGCGGCGACCTTGGCGATCACCTCGCCCGTCGCCGGGGCGAAGCTGTCGAAGGTGGCGCCGTCGAGGGCATCGACGAACTCGCCGTCGATGTACGCCTGGGTCCGGATAGCGTCAGGAAGCGTCGCTGTCATGGCAGCCTTTCGATAATCTGTGGGTTCTGAATTTCAGATACCTAGAGTTTAACCAAGGACGCCGATTCTACGGTCCCAGCCCGCTCCGGTGCTAGGGTCCCGCCGATACGATCCCACCTCACTGCGGCAGCGGAGCCTCCTGATTGGTCATCCGATCCTGCTCGTCGGGATAGCGAGCACCGACGATGGTCAGGCTGTCGGCCGCCGCCCTGATCTCGGCCAGCTGGGCATCATTCAGCTCGACCTCGGCGGCGCCTGTGTTCTCCACCAATCGCTCGATCCGTTTGGTGCCGGGGATCGGCACGATCCACGGCTGCTGGTTGAGCAGCCAGACCAGCGCCAGTTGGGCGGGTGTGGCGCCCACCTCACCAGCAACTCGCGTCAAGACCTCGACCAGCGCAAGGTTCGACGCGAGCGCCTCGCCCTGAAACCGCGGCGTCCGACCACGGAAGTCACTGGGATCGAAGGTGGTGCTCGTGCTGATCGTGCCGGTCAGGAATCCCTTGCCGAGTGGGCTGTACGGCACCAGAGCGATCCCCAGTTCATCGAGCACCGGAATGACGTCCTGCTCCCGATCCCGCCACCACATCGAATACTCGCTCTGCACCGCGGAGACCGGCTGGACCGCATGCGCTCGGCGGATCGTGCCGGCAGCCGCCTCGGACATGCCGAAGTTCAGCACCTTGCCCGCCTCGATGAGCTCGGCGACGGTCCCGGCGACATCCTCGATCGGGACTGTGGTGTCCACGCGGTGCTGGTAGTAGAGATCGATCCGATCCGTACGCAACCGGCGGAGCGAGTTGTCGACCGCCCGCCGAATGCTGTCGGGCCGGCTGCAGAGCCCGCCGCCCTCGATCCCGTTCTCGGCGAAGGCGAAGCCGAACTTGGTGGCGATCTTCACCTGATCGCGCACCGGCTCCAACGCCTCGCCGACCACCTCTTCGTTGGCGAACGGGCCATACACCTCGGCGGTGTCGAAGAAGGTCACGCCGAGGTCGACGGCCCGCCTGATCAGGGCGATCGCGTCCTCGCGAGGCACCGCCGAGGTGCTGCCGTACGCGCCGGTGAGGCTCATACAGCCCAGGCCGATCTCCGAGACGGCCAGGCCGTTGCTGCCAAGGGTGCGCTGTTTCATCTGCGTCCTTCCATGCTCTTCAGAAATACTCGTTCCGGGAACTCGCCATCAGGAGAGTCAAGCTGGTGTGGACGACGCTACGTCCGGCGCCTCCGCCGTGGGAGGCCCCCTCAGTACCTGGCTCGCGAGACCCGGCGAGAAGCAGGTCGTGCCCCGATCACTCCCGACCCCCCAACCATGTCTCGGGAGTGCACGACCTACTTCTCGAGCATTGTCACCGCTTCGAGCGGGTGCTCAGACCGTCAGCCCCAGCGGCGAGGACCGCCGCCGAACCGCTCATCGGTGCCGGTCTTGCCTTGGACGCCCGAGGTGTTCGCCGTGAACGTCTTGGCACCACGTGGATTGGGTCCGTCTGCGCTGATCGGCAGCTGGGTGATGGCCCCTGCCGATCGGATCGACCCGATATCCTCGCGCGGCACTCCGATCACCAAGGTGGCCTGCGTACGACTCTGCAGATGGGGCGCGGTCACAACCTCACCGAAGGCGTCCTCGCTCTCCGGAGTGCCGGGGATGCCCCGGGTGGCCTGGGTGAATCGCGTACCACCGATGCCCTCGGTGGTGAGTCCGTCCGGCCCGCCGAGCAGCACGGTGACCGACCCGCCATCGGTGTCACCCGGAGCACCGATCACCAAGTCCGCCGTGGGTCCCTCGTCCAGCGGCGCCATCGCCAGCGCCTCGCTGAAGACGTTTCCAAGTCGCGCGGTGCCCGCCACGCCGGCACTGTCCTGCGTCCACAGCTGACTGTTCGACGTCGTCAGACCGTCCTTCGAGCCGGCCAGCAGCACCACGGATCCCATTGCATAGTCGACATCCGGTTCGTCGTGACAGCCGAAAGCAGGGTCCCCAACCGCCAGATCGTCTCGGCCATCGCCATGAACATCGCCGCTGGCCAGCACGAAACCGAAGGCACAGAATCGATCAGCCTCGCCCGGCATCCCGGCTGAATGAGGACTGATCGGCTCACTGCCGGTGAAGCCGTCCGGCGTGCGTTCGGCGGTCTGGACCGTGCCACCGGACAATCCGTTGGTCGACCCGATCGCCAGCTCCGCGGACCCGTCACCGTCGAAGTCCCCGGTCGCCACCGCGGCGCCGAAGCCGACGTACTTCCCGCTCTCCCCCGGGATGCCCGGCGTATCGCGGGTCAGCATCGCCGACCTCGTCAACTGCAACCCCGAGAGCCCGCCGTAGACCACAGCGACGCCACCGGCCGCATCCTTCCCATCGACGCGGAGTCCGGAGATGCCGGCCACCAGGTCATCGATGCCGTCACCATCCAGATCGCCGGCAGCGAGTTCGTCACCCAGTTCCTGATCTCGTGCGCTGCCAGGTGAGCCGGGGATCTGCGAGAGAGTGAAGCTCTGCGTGCCACTGGTCTTCAGACCGGTGGGCGAACCGAAGAAGACCTGCACCCAGCCGGTGCCGTCGTTCTCCCCTGGGCTGCCGACCGCGAGGTCGGCGCAGCCATCACCGTTGACGTCGGCAAGCAGTGTCGAAGTGCCGAAGGCATCGCCGGTCTCGGCCTTCCCGGGCACCCCACGGGTGTCCTGAGTGAGGTAGTGGTCATTCCGAGCGCTGCCGGTGGCGTTGGTGACCAAACCGCTCCGCTGTCCGTAGAAGACATGGACAGAGCCACGACCCTTGGCATTGCCCGGCTCGCCGACCGCGATCTCGGCGAAGCCGTCGCCGTTCACGTCACCCGGCACTCCCGAACTGCATCGGGCCACCGGACGCGGATCCGCTTGGTGGTCGGTCGCTGTGGCCGGAGCCAGACCGATGGCGGTGATCATTCCCGCCAAGGCGATCAGGCTGACCGCCGTCCGGCGCGTCGTCATCTGTCGTTGGTGCATCGTGCTCCTTCCCGAGCCTCAATGTCTGTTCTGGACACGACAGCTGTCGAGACGAATACGCGACGCTAGGTCAGAAGGTTGCACACCTGGGAAGAATTGCGTCAGTTTTCGACCTGGGCTCAGCGACTCGCTCCATCCGAGGGAATCGGCAGTGCCGTATAGCTCGGACTTTCCTCACTGGGTTCCGAGGTGGGCGACGGCTCTGGCGTCAGGGTCGGAGTCGACGTCGGGGTGTCGGTCGGTTCTGGAGTGGGAGTCGACGTGGGCGTCGGCGACACCGATCCCGGATCCGGGGTGCTTGGCTTTGTTGTCGCGTACGGCAGCGGCACCGACCGCGACCGCTCTCGGGGAGCTGAGGTGGTGGGCAGCAGACTGGCCCGACCGCTCGGCTCCATCGTGCTTTCGACGTCCTGCACACTCGGACTCCGGGTGGGCAGGCCGGCCGGGACCGGAGTTTGGCGCTGGACGGTCAAGGCGTACACGCCCGCCCCACCCGAGATCATCATGATCGCGGCGGTGACGACCGTCACCGTCCATCGCCAATGCCGTCGGCGCGCACCACGCTGTCGCACGACGGCCGGATCCAAGGGGTCATGGACGGACGAGGAGGCGCTTTCTCCCAGGTCCTTGAGCCGTTCCTCCAGCCGATCCCACTCAGCCATCGGCTCTCTCCTGATCAACGGAGCCCTCATCGGAGACGGCGAGCAGACCCGCCAACGCCGCCCGCCCCCGAGAGAGCCGAGCTTTCACCGTGCCGACCGGCGCTCCGGTCTCGACCGCGATGTCTCGAATGGACACATCGCACAGATGGAACAGCACGATCGCCCGACGCTGATCCGCGGGCAACTGATCCAGTGCGCGCATCAACTCCACCCGCGATGCGTCAGGCTCCGGCACCGGTCGGGGCAGCTGGGAGCGATCCGGTGCGCGTAGCGCCCGCTGGGCGCGACGCCACCGACTGATGGCGAGCCGGTACGCGACCGTGCGGACCCAGGCTTCCGGGCACTGCTCTCTGTCCAGCACGCGGCGCCGATCCCAGGCCCGGACGAACGCCTCCTGTACGCAGTCCTGCGCCTCGGCGAAGTTGCCGCACATCGCGTAGATCTGCGCAACCAGCCGCCTGAACGACCTCGCGTAGAGCGCATCAAACTCATCGGCATCCATCTCTCGCACCCGCGCGTCGCCAGCGGCCACCGACACCCGACCCGGGACGGCCATCGGTCTAGACATGACAACTCGAGGGCCCGACGCGCATGACCCGCCCCCTTTCTGGATCCGACTAAGCCCTCATACGCCCCAGGTCAGCAACAGGTTGCATACCCCGACGAAGATCTTTCACACAGTGATCCTTTTTCCACACCGGGTGCCGGCGGGTGGCCCGTCGGAGCCTGGTCAGGCAGCGGCCGGGTCTGGCTGATGCAAGCCGAACACGTTGCCCTCGGTGTCGAGGTAGTAGCCCTGCCAAGCCATCCCCGGCAGCGGGCTCTTGGGATGAGCCACCTGGCCACCGGCCTCGAGGATCGCCGTATGCAGGCTGTCGTAATCCTCGCAGCCCAA
>Ga0209793_1002047_pt1 | contig 10387 bp, 9 predicted proteins | sample EBPBio122009_DNA_FD_185863 | JGI IMG/M metagenome (GOLD analysis project Ga0209793, IMG submission 185863) | Wastewater treatment Type I Accumulibacter community from EBPR Bioreactor in Madison, WI, USA - Reactor 1_2/2/2009_ DNA (SPAdes) (version 2) | ecosystem: Engineered > Bioreactor > EBPR >... | reverse complement strand
CTGCGCATCCGCCGAGATATAAGACGCCCCCGCAGCCTCCAACGCCCCCTTGATCGCTGCCTCGTCCGTCTTCCAACGCTCCTCACGAAAGTTCGACCACGAAACACAAACCTTCAAATCCTGGGCCGAAATCGTCGACGCCAGACCCGCAACCGCGACGGATGCGAGCAGAATGGACTTCCTCATTTCTCTTCCTCCCTTGGACTCTCCGGCATTCGCTGCCGGTCTGGCGATCATCGCCCGCAGCGATCTGGCGCGTTTCCACATTATTTGTCAATTATTATTCTTTGCAATATAAATTGCAAATCGCCGCCTCAGCTCGCCGCATCGAGCAGGTTTGCCACATATTCCAGGCTGGCCCGCAGATGGGTTGCAAGTTCGGGGTCGCGCTGGACCTCGGGGCTGAACGGTTCCATCGAGACGAAGCCCTGGTAGCCCGCCGCCTTGAGCGCCCGTAGTTGCGCGATATTGCCGACCCTGTCGCCGACGAAGATCAGGCCGCGGTCGGGTTCGGTCAACTCGCCCGGCGCCAGGTCGGTGCGCGCGATCCCCGACATATGCGCCAGCCCGATCCGCTCGGGGAAAAGCTGCGTGTCGCCGCAGCGGAAGAACTGGAACGTGTCATAGCACAGCTGATAGGCGTCCCAGCCGTCGATCTCCGTCACCGCCGCCACTGCGCTGTCCTGTCGCGTCATGGTCGAGCCCTTCATCCCCAGCGGCTCGACATAGCCGGTGACGCCATGCGCCTTCAGGATCGGGCGCAACCGCGCCAGTCCCTCGCGCAGCTTGTGCTCGGCCTCCGCCTCGCTCCAGCCATGGCCCTCGTTGTGCACCGGGCACAGCACCAGCCCCGGCGCCCCCAGCGCGGCGGCATAGGCGACCAGCGCCTCGGCCTCGCTTGCGCGGTCGGGGGTCCAGTCGTTGAACCTTTGCAGCGCGTTGACCGAGGCGAGCTTCAGCCCCGCATCGTCCAGCCGCGCCTTGACCTCGGCCGCCGGGGTCCCGTCCTGGAACTCGCGCCCTTCGATGTCGTTGCGGATTTCCACCGCCTGCACGCCCACGCGGCTGGCGAGTGCGATGAATTCCGCAAGCGTCAGCTGCGGCGCGCAGGTGCGGTTCAGGGCAAGGCGGATCGTCATGAGGTTTCCATTGATAACACGTCAGGAGTAGAGTCCGGGCCGGACCCCGAGGAGGAGGCGGGCGCTGTCGCCAGTCTGCAATGCGGTCACGACCTGCTCTGCAATGCCCGTTGCGACATAGCCGTCCCAGGCCGAAGCGCCCACCGGCTGGCCGGTGCGGATCGACCGGACCCAGGCAGTCATCTGGATGCGATAGGCATCGCGGAAGCGGGGAACCCAGTTCTCGGCCCAGCTGTGTCCGTGGCGAAGGGAGTGGTTGGTCACCGTCGCAGTCGGCGCGGCCATCTCGATCGTGCCGTCCCGCCCGACCAGTTGAGCGTGCACATGGTAGCCGTAGCGGGCGTTCATATAGACTTCGGTGGACACGATCTGCCCCCGGTCTGTTTCCATGGTGATGACCAGGGGGTCGCCTCCCGGTCCTTGCAGCACGCGCGCCGAAACCGGTTCGCTATCCAGAAGCCACCGGCTGATGTCGATCTCGTGCACGAAGGAGTTGGTCACCGCCATTGCGCCGGTGAACCACTCCGGGGCCGCCGCATTGCGATGGGTGTTGTGCAAAAGGACCGCCTCGCCGATCTCGCCCGCGATCCGGGAACGGCGCATCTCGACATAAGCCGGATCGAAGCGCCGCATGTAGCCGACCTGCACCAGGCGGCGGCCCGCCTCCACTTCGGCAGAGACGACCTGCAAGGCTTCCTCTGCTGTCGGGGCGAGCGGCTTTTCGCAAAGGACCGGCTTTCCGGCGGCGATGCAAGCCAGCGCCAGCCTTGCATGGGTGGCGTCGGGCGTGGCGATGACGACTGCCTCGACCTCCGGGTCCGCGATCAGCGCCAATGGGTCGGTAAAGCCGGCGGCCGCCCCTGCGACCGACTGCGCCCGCGCCGCGTCGGCATCGCAGACCGCAGCGACAGTGGCCCCCGCCGTCTCCTCGCGCAGGAGGCGGACATGCTCCGCCCCCATCACGCCCGTGCCGATGACGCCGACCTTCAGAGTCATTTCACAGCCAGCCAGCGCCCCTCGCGCGAGGAGGTCTGGATCGTCTCCACCAGTGTCTGGATGCGCAGCCCCTTGCGGAAGTTGAAGGGCTCCGCCCCCTTGCCCGCGATGGCGTTCACATATCCCGCCACCTCGATCGCCTTCAGGTCGTTGAACCCGATCTGATGCCCCGCCGCCACGCAGAAAAGCCCATAGGGCGCATGATCCGGCCCCGCCTCGATCCGGCGGAAGCCCTGCCGTCCCTTGCGATCATCGGTCGAGAAATAGTGGAGCACGTTGAAATGCTCCTGGCTGAAGGCCAGCGCGCCCTTGGTGCCATAGACCTCGAAATCGTGCTGCATCTTGCGGCCGGTCGCGATCCAGTTGCCCTCGATGCTGCCCGTCGCCCCGCTTGCGAAGCGCAGGAAGGCGCGGCCCACGTCGTCGACCTGAACCTCGCGCGAGCCACCCTTGCCGTCCGGACGGCTGCCGATCATCGTCACGCAATCGCCCATCACCCGGGCGATCGGCCCGCACAGGAACTCTGCCGTCGCCAGCGCGTGCGATCCGATGTCGGCCAGAGCCCCGCCCCCCGCCGGGTCGTGGCGGAAGGTGAAGGGGCCTTGGGCGTCGGCCATGTAGTCCTCGGCGTGCAGGCCCCGGTAGCCCCGGATTTCGCCCAGCTCTCCTGCCTCGATCATTTCCCGCGCGGTGGCCAGCATCGGGTTGCACAGGTAGTTGAACCCGACCTGCGTCTTCACCCCCCTGGCCTCGGCGGCAAGCGTCATCTCAAGCGCATCCGCGGCCAGCGGGGCGAGCGGCTTCTCGCAATAGACGTGCTTGCCCGCCGCGATGGCCGCCAGCGACATTTCCTTGTGCAGCGCGTTGGGGGCGGTGATCGAGACCAGGTCGATCTCCGGGTCGGCCATGATCGTCCGCCAGTCGGATGTCGCCTTGGCAAAGCCCAGCGTCTGCCGGGCGCGTTCGGCGGCTTCGGGGGTGATGTCGGCGACCGTGTGCAGCTCCAGATCATAGGGCAGCTCGAACACGCGGGGGGCCGAGGTGAAGCCGAAGACATGGGCCTTGCCCATGAAGCCGGTGCCGATCAGGCCGATGCGGAGTTTCGGTTTGGTCATTTTGCAGGTTCCTTGACGCCGCCCAAAGCGGCCCGGTTGACGACGAGTGCGGGGTCCAGTGCCCCGGCGAAAAAGTCCAGAACGTTCTGCACCGAGGCCAGCGCCATCCGTTCGGCGCATTCCACCGTGAGCGCGGCATTGTGCGGGGTCAGGACCGCCTGGGGCAGGCCGAAGAGCGGGTGATCGGCGATGGGGGGCTCTGCGGCGAAGACCTCGATCCCCGCTCCCCCCAACCGGCCCGCCCGCAGGGCATGGGCTAGCGCCGCCTCGTCGACCAGCCCGCCCCGCGCGGTGTTCACCAACACGGCGGTGGGTTTCATCAGCGCCAGTTCCGCCGCGCCCAGAACGGCCCGGTCGGCGCGGGGCAGGTGGAGGGAGACGGCATCCGCCCCGGCCAGCGCCTGCGCCAGATCGGGTTCGCGGATCGCGCCCTCGGGCCAGCGCTCGGCGGGAAGGAAGGGGTCATGGGCATGGACCTCCATCCCGAAGGCCCGCGCCAGCCCGGCCAGCTTCTGCCCGATCCGCCCGAAGCCCAGGATAAGCAGCCGCTTGCCCGCCACCTCCTGCGTCTGCAAGCCGTTCCGCCAGCCCCAGTCGCCGCTCCGCACCGCCCGGTCGGCGGCGATCAGCCGGTGGGTCGCGGCCAGGATCAGCATCATCGCATGCTCCGCCACGCCCGAGGAGTTCACATCGCCCACGATGCAGAGCGGAATGTCACGCGCGTCCAGCGCCGCCACGTCCACCGCGTCATAGCCAACCCCGTGGCGCGAGACGATCTTCAGGGCGGGGGCCTTCGCGATGGAGGCGGCGCCAAGGGGCTGGGTGCGGATCACCAGCGCGTCGGCCTTTGGCAGGAAGTTCTGGTAGGAAGGCTCGGAAATCTCCTCGACATAGTCGAAGGTCACGCCCTGCGCCTGCCGCAGCAGGTCCAGCCCCGAAGGGTGCAGCTTTCCGGCGACCAGCAGGTGCGGCATCAGTAGCCCCCCTTCTCGGTCTTCGCCGCGACCCCGTCGGTCAGCTTGCGGAAGCCCGCCACCGCAGCCCCCGCCGCCGCCGCAAGGAAGCGCGAGTCGCCCCCGACCGTGGTCATGTCGAAGCCCCAGCCGATGGCGCGGGCGGCATAATCCGGCGTCCCGCAATGCAGCGCGGCGCGCAGGCCGTTCTTCTTGCAGGCCGCCACGATGGTTTGCAGAGCGGCGATCATCTCCGGCTCTTCCCGGTCGAAGCCGGGGGGCAGGCGGCCCTGATGCAGCGACAGCGTCAGGTCCGCCGGGCCGACATAGATCCCGTCCAGCCCCGGCGTCGCAGCGATGGCGTCAAGGTTCGCCACCCCGTCCGCCGTCTCGATCATCGCGAAGGCCAGGATGTTGTCGTTCGCCTCGCCCGCATAATTCGCGCCTGCCGCGAAGGACACCCGCGTCGGCCCGAAGCTGCGCTGCCCCAGCGGCGGATAGCGCAGGTAGCTGACGAAACGCGTGGCATCCTCGGCGGTGTTCACCATCGGGCAGATGATCCCATAGGCCCCGGCGTCCAGCGCCTTCATGATGATCCCCGGCTCCAGCCAGGGAACCCGCGCCATCAGCGTGGCACCGGAGGCCCGCATTGCCTGGAACATTGGCAGCAGGGCGCTGTAGTCCAGCGCGCCATGCTGCATGTCGACGGTCACGCTGTCGAAGCCCTGCGCTGCCATGATCTCGGCGGTGAAAGGGTTGCCGATGGAGCACCAGCCGTTGATGGTGGGCCTGCCCTCGGCCCAAAGCTGTTTGAGGCGGTTCGGGATCATGCCCACACCATCTGGCTGGATTTGACATCAAGATAGTCGCGGATGCCTTCGGTCCCGCCCTCGCGGCCCATGCCGGAATGGTTGGTGCCGCCGAAGGGTGCCTCGCTGGCCGCCATCGCGAAGGAGTTGATGCCGACCATTCCCGCCTTCAGCGCCGCCACCGTGCGCCGGGCGCGGGCGGGATCGCGGGTGAAGGCATAGGCGGAGAGGCCCATGTCCGACGCATTGGCACGGGCCAGTACCTCGTCCTCGGCGGAAAACCGGCTGATCGCGGCGATGGGGCCGAAGTTCTCTTCCGCCATCACCGCCATCTCGTCGGTGCAGCCGGTCAACACAGTCGGCTCAAAGAAATGCCCGGCGTTGAAGCCTTGCGCGCGCTTGCCCCCGCTGGCGATCTTCGCGCCCGCCGTGACCGCTCCGGCGACGATCTTCTCCATCTCGGCCAGACGGCCCGCATTGATCAGCGGTCCCATGCCCACCGCAGGGTCCAGCCCGTCGCCCAGCTTGATCGCCTCTGCCCGCTTCACGAAGCCATCGACGAAGGCGTCGTGCAGGCTGTCGTGCACATAGAACCGGTCGCCCGTCACGCAGACCTGCCCGGCATTGGCGAACTTGGTCGGCACCGCAACGGACAGCGCGGCCTCAAGATCGGCGTCGTCATAGACGATCACCGGCGCATTGCCGCCCAGCTCCATGGAAACCTTTTTCAGCGTGGCCGCCGCATCGCGGATCATCTGCTGGCCGACGCGCGTGGACCCCGTCAGCGAGACCTTCCGCACCGCCTTCGCCGCCATCAGCGGGCCATAGGTGGCCGCCGTCGGCCCGACAACCAGGTTGACCGCGCCGGGGGGCAGGGCGCCCGCCCGGCAGCAGTCAACCATCACCATCGCCACCCCGGGCGTCTGCGACGAGGGGCGGACGATGATGGCGCAGCCTGCGGCAAGGGCGGGAGCGACCTTGCGCGCAATCAGGGCTGCGGGAAAATTCCAGGCGGTGAAAGCCGCGACGATCCCCACCGGCTCGTGGTGGATCTCGAACCGCCCGCCGGGAACGCGGGATTCGACGATCCGGCCATAAATGCGGCGGGCTTCCTCGGCATACCAGCGGAACTGGTCGATGCTGAGACCCCATTCCCGCCCCGCCTGCGCGATGGGCTTGCCGGTTTCCAGCGAGATCATCCGTGCCGCCTCATCCGTGCGGCGCAGCATCTCGTCGGCGATCCGGTGCAGCGCGTCGGCGCGGTCGAAGGCAGGGGTCTTCGCCCAGGCCTTGAACCCTGCTTCCGCCGCAGCCAGCGCCGCCGCGGTATCTGCCTCGGCGGCAACCGGGCAATCGCCCAGCGACTGCTCCGTTACCGGGCTGAAGACCGCCGAGGTCGCGCCCGAGAGGCTTGCCTGCCATTGCCCGCCGATGAACAGTCCGAAGCGGGAATACATCACGCAAACCCCCTTGCGTCGGCTTCACACGGCGCGCAAATGCGCCGCGATCCTGGCGCAGCGATGCGGATCATTCTCACCCTCCCGATTCAGCTATGCAATACTCATTGCCATTAACGCCTATTGTCAACCTATAATGCATATGGCTATGTTACGCCCGAAACGCGAGGGAGGAGATGCCGATGGAACGCCAAGTGATTCGCCTGACCGTATCGCAGGCGCTGGTACGCTGGCTCTGTGCGCAGATGACTGAGATCGAGGGCCAACGCGTGCCCCTGTTCGCGGGTGTGTTCGGCATCTTCGGCCATGGCAACGTCACCTGCCTGTCCGAGGCGCTGGAGGCGGTGCAGGACCGGCTTCCCACCTGGCGCGGCCAGAACGAACAGTCGATGGCGCTGGCGGCGATCGGCTTTGCCAAGGCCAAGCGGCGGCGGCAGATCATGGTCGCCACCTCCTCCATCGGGCCCGGCGCGCTGAACATGGTGACGGCAGCGGGCACGGCCCACGCGAACCGCCTGCCGGTGCTGCTGATCGCCGGGGACACCTTCACCAACCGCCTGCCCGACCCGGTGCTGCAACAGGTGGAGCATTACGGCAATCCGACCGTGACGGTGAACGACGCCTTCAAGGCGGTGACGCGCTACTGGGACCGGATCACCCATCCCGCGCAGATCATCCAATCCCTGCCGCAGGCGGCGGGGGCGATGCTGGACCCCGCCGATTGCGGCCCGGCCTTCATCGCCCTGCCGCAGGACACGCAGGAGCTGGCCTTCGACTACCCGGTTGAGTTCTTCGAAGAGCGGGTCTGGACCATCCCCCGCCCCCGCCCCGACCGCAAGGCCGTGGTGGATGCCGCCGCGCTGCTCAAGACCGCGAAGAAACCGCTGATCATCGCGGGCGGCGGCGTGCGCTATTCGGGGGCCGAGGAGGCGGTGGCCAAGTTCGCCGCAGAACGCGGCATCCCCGTGGTGGAGACCATCGCCGGCAAGGGCGGCCTCACCCACTACCATCCGGTGCATTGCGGGCCCATCGGCATCATCGGCTCGACCAGCGCGAATGCCCTGGCCGAGGAAGCCGACGTGATCCTCGCCATCGGCACGCGGCTGCAGGATTTTACCACCGGCTCGTGGACGGCCTTCTCCCGCGACGCCCGCTTCATCAGCCTGAACGCCGCCCGCTTTGACGCGCTGAAGCACCGGGCGCTGGCGGTGGTCGGCGATGCGCTGGAAGGCGTCACGGAACTGGACGCGGCCCTTGGCACCTGGAAAGCCCCCGCCGGGCATCTGCCCCATGCGCAGGCGCTGTTCAAGGAATGGGATGCGCTGCTGGACGATCACCAGACCCCGACCAACGCCCCGGTCCCGACCTATGCCCAGGTGGTCAACGTCGTGAACAGGGCGGCGGGCGAGAACGACACGCTGATCTCTGCCGCGGGCGGCCTGCCGGGCGAGGTGGCGAAGGGCTGGCGGGTCAAGACGCCGAACAGCTTCGATCTGGAGTTCGGCTTCTCCTGCATGGGCTACGAGATCGCCGCCGGCTGGGGCTGCGCCATGGCGCAGGACGGCCCCGGCGCGCTGGGGGGCACGCCCATCGTGATGGTCGGCGACGGCACCTACATGATGATGAACTCGGACATCTATTCGACGGTGCTTTCGGGCCACAAGATGATCGTCGTGGTCTGCGACAACGGCGGTTATGCAGTCATCAGCCGCCTCCAGCAGTTCAAGGGCGTGCCGGGCTTCAACAACCTGTTGAAGGACTGCCGGATCACCGACAAGGCCAACCCCCTGCATGTCGACTTCGCCAAACACGCCGAAAGCATGGGCGCCGCTGCCCGCCGCTGCGAAAGCCTTGCCGACCTGGAGGCCGCTTTGGACTGGGCCAAGGGCAATGACCGTACCACCGTGATCAGCATCGTGACCGACGCCTATGCCTGGGTGCCGGGCGATGCCGACTGGGACGTGGGCGTGCCGGAGGTTTCGGACCGCGACACGGTCAACAAGGCCCGCGAAAGCCAGGTCGAAATTCGGGCCAAGCAGCGCGTCGGCGTCTAGATCATCCCCGGAAAAGGAACTGTGATGAAAGCCAAACTCGGCATTGCCCCGATTGCCTGGTGGAACGACGACCTGGCGGAACTGTCCGACGACGTGAGCCTGGAGGAATGCCTGCGCCAGGCCTCGGTCGCGGGCTTCACCGGCATGGAGACCGGACGCCGCTTCCCGATGGACATGGCCGAGCTTGGCCCGATCCTGGCGAAATACGGCATCTCGGTCTGCGGCGGCTGGTTCTCGGGCCTGCTCCTCGACGGCGACATCGAGGTGGAGAAGGAGCGGATCGCTGCCCAGCACGCCTTCTTCAAGGCCGCCCACGCCCCCTGCATCGTCTACGGCGAGACGGCGCGCAGCATCCAGGGTGTGAAATCCGCGCCGCTCGCGACCAAGCCGAAGCTGACCGAGGCTGAGATCGCTGCCTATGGCCGCAAGATCAGCGACTTTGCCGACTGGTGCGCGGCGAACGGAATGCCGATCAGCTATCATCACCACATGGCCGCGGCCATCGAGACCGAGGCCGAGCTTGACCTTCTGATGAAGCATTCCACCGTGCCGCTGCTGTTCGACGCGGGCCACATGGCCTTTGCGGGCGGCGACAACCTGCGGGTCATCGAGAACCACCACGGCCGCATCACTCATGTCCACACCAAGGACGTGCGGATGGGGGTGATCGACGCGCTGGACCGTTCACGCGAAAGCTTCCTCGACGCCGTGGTCAAGGGCGCCTTCACCGTGCCGGGTGACGGCTCGCTGGACTTTGAAGCCATCGTCAAGGCGCTGGCGTCGAAGGGCTACGAGGGCTGGTTCGTGGTCGAGGCGGAACAGGACCCCAAGGTCTCGCCTCCGCTGGAAATGGCGAAGAAGGGCCACAAGGAATTGCTGCGCGTGATGGCGGCTGCGGGATACGAGGTGGTGCAATGAATCGCATGGACGGCAAGGTCTGCGTCGTCACCGGTGCGACGCAGGGCCTTGGCGCGGCCATCGCCCGCAGGCTGGCGGCGGCGGGGGCGAAGGGCATCGTCATCACCGGCCGCAACGCCGCACGCGGCGCGCAGGTGGCCGGTGAGATTGCCGCGGCACATGGGTCTCAGGCGCATTTCCTGCAAGCCGACTTCTCGAAGGTCGAAGATTGCCGCAGGGTCATCGCCGAGACCGACCGCTTGTTCGGCCGTCTCGACGTTCTGGTGAATGCCGGTGCCTCGACCGCGCGCGGTACGATCCTCGACACCACGCCCGAGACCTTCGACGATTTGTTCGCCACCAACGTGCGCGGACCCTATTTCCTGATGCAGGAGGCGATCCGCCTGATGATCGCCAAGGGCATCGAGGGCGCGATCTGCAACATCGGCTCGATTTCGGCGCTGGCGGGGCAGCCCTTCATCAACGCCTATTGCGCCTCCAAGGGCGCGTTGACCACGCTGACCGCGAACACCGCGTTTTCGGTGATGGCGAACCGCATCCGGGTGAACCAGCTGAATGTGGGCTGGATGGCCTCGGACCACGAACGCGAGATCCAGGCCGAAGGCGGCGATCCGGACTGGGAGGCGAAGGCCGCTGCTGCGCTGCCCTTCGGGCGGCTGGTCGACCCGGCCGAGGCCGCACGCGCGGTGAACTTCCTCGTCTCCGACGATGCCGGGCTGATGACGGGCTCAATCGTCAACTTCGACCAGTCGGTCTGGGGTGCGGTGGCAGGCGGAATGCCGGTGCCGGACGGGCCGATGCGGCTGGCGTAACGCGTCACGAGGCAATAGTCAGGATCCCGTCACCACCGGGATCCGCGGCTCGCCGCCGTCCTTCTGCAAACGCGCGGCCAGAGCCACGCACAAGGCTTGCGCCAGGCACATCGGTGCGGCCAGGCTGCGCGAGA
>Ga0209793_1002045_pt1 | contig 10397 bp, 9 predicted proteins | sample EBPBio122009_DNA_FD_185863 | JGI IMG/M metagenome (GOLD analysis project Ga0209793, IMG submission 185863) | Wastewater treatment Type I Accumulibacter community from EBPR Bioreactor in Madison, WI, USA - Reactor 1_2/2/2009_ DNA (SPAdes) (version 2) | ecosystem: Engineered > Bioreactor > EBPR >... | reverse complement strand
TGCCGTGCTGGCGGCCGCCTACCGCGCGAACGCGCTGTTTGACGCCCACCGCGACGACCCCGAGTTCGGGCACCGGCTGCTGGCCGACGAGGCCCGTGAGGCCGGGGAGGGCATGTGCGAGCGTACCGCGTGGCGGATCTGCTCGGACAACGGCTGGTGGAGTGTGTTCGGTAAGAAGCGCGGCAAGAACGGCAAGCCCGGTCCGCCGGCGCATGAGGACCTCGTCGAGCGGGACTTCACCGCGGCCGGCCCGAACCAGCTGTGGCTGACCGACATCACCGAGCACCTCACCGGTGAGGGCAAGCTCTACATGTGCGCGGTCAAGGACGTCTGGTCGGGCCGCATCGTCGGGTACTCCATCGATGCCCGGATGAAGTCACGCCTGGCGGTGCAGGCCCTGGACAACGCCGTGGCGACCCGCGCCGCGCACGGCATGGACGTCGCCGGCTGCATCGTCCACTCCGACAGGGGCAGCCAGGGCGAATTCAACCGGTCGTCGCAACACCTTGATCGAGAGGTGAAGCGATGGGAACAACCCCACGGCAGAAGCGGGTCCGTGCGTATCGAGGACAGATCCCGTCACCGGGACGGCCCTCGGTCGCGTGGCGGCAGGACCGAGTCACGTTCTGGGCGGCTATCGCTCGCGGCGTGAAGACCGACGTCGCGGCCGAGGAGGCCGGCGTGTCCGAACCGGTCGGATACCGCTGGTTTCGCCACTCTGGCGGCGTGAACCCATGCCTGCCCGCCAATGTGTCGGGTCGCTACCTGTCCTTCGCTGAGCGCGAGGACATCGCGATCTGGCACGCCCAGAACATCAGCGCCCGCGAGATCGCTCGAAGGCTCGGACGTAATCCGTCGACGATCTCGCGCGAGCTGCGGCGGGGCGCATCGAGTCGGTCAGCGCAGGCCGAGTACCGCGCGACGGTTGCGCAGTGGCACGCCGAGCGACGAGCACGGCGACCGAAGGTCGCCAAGATGGTGATCAACGAGCGGCTGCGTGATTACGTCCAGGACCGGCTGGCCGGGGTCGTCCACACGCCCGACGGCGAGGTAGTGGGGCCGGACGGGCCGGAGTGGAAGGGCCGTAACAAGCCCCATCGCAAGGATCGTCGTTGGACGCAGGCGTGGAGCCCGGAGCAGATCGCGCGTCGGTTGCCGATCGACTTCCCGGATGATGAATCCATGCGCATCAGCCACGAGGCGATCTACCAAGCGCTCTACGTCGAGGGCCGCGGTGCGCTGAAGCGGGAGCTCGTCAGTTGCCTGCGCAGTGGACGTGCGCTGCGCGTTCCTCGAGCCCGAAACCGTCAGAAGGCTTGGGGGCACGTGACCGAGGAAGTGCTGATCAGCCAGCGCCCCGCAGAAGCGGAGGACCGCGCGGTTCCAGGCCACTGGGAGGGCGACTTGATCATCGGCCTGGAGCGTTCAGCGATCGGCACGCTGGTCGACCGGACCACGCGCTTCACGATGCTCGTCCACCTGCCGCGGGAGGAGGGGTACCGCCACAAGCAGACCGTGAAGAACGGGCCGGCGTTGGCCGGCTACGGCGCGATCACGATGAAGAACGCACTCGCCGCGACCATGACGACGTTGCCTGAGCAGATGCGGCGATCACTGACCTGGGACCGCGGCAAGGAACTGTCGGCGCACGCCGCATTCAAGGTCGAGACAGGCATCCCGGTGTTCTTCGCTGACCCGCACAGCCCGTGGCAGCGCGGAACCAACGAGAACACCAACGGGCTCCTTCGCCAGTACTTCCCGAAGGGCACCGACCTGTCGCGGTGGAGCAATGACGAGATTCAGGCCGTCGCCATGGCGCTCAACGGACGACCCCGCAAGAGCCTTGGCTGGAAGACTCCCGCCGAGGCCTTCGAGGAGCATCTACAGTCGATGCAAACAGCCGGTGGTGCGACGATCGATTGAATCTGGTCAGTTCCGGTCGCGGAAGTACCTGGCCGCGCTGCGCCGCCACCACCTGGTCGGATCCATGGGCCAGGTCGGCACGAGCGCCGACAACGCCGCGATGGAGATGCTCCTATCAGTGTCAAGCGGTCATCGGAGCGGCCTCAAGGAGACGGAAGAGGTGTCGGGCGTAGTAACGCTTGAGGCACCGCATGGCCTCTCTCTTGGTCTTGCCTTCGGTGATCCGGCGGGCAATGTACTCCTTGGTCGGCTGGTGGTGCTTCGCCCGCGCGAGGATCACCGTGTGCAGTGCCCGGTTCAGCTGGCGATCGCCGCCGCGTGAGAGCCGGTGGCGGGTCTGGGTTTGTCCCGAGGTCGCTTCCAGTGGCGCGACGCCACCGAGCCTGGCGAAAGCGGCTTCGTCACGGCAGCGGCCTGGGTGGGACCACGACACCAGGATCTGGGCGGCCATCAGCACGCCAATGCCGGGTTCGTCGAGCAGCGCCGGCGCCATCGCGCGCACCAGTGGGATCATCGCCAACTCGAGTTCACGGCACTCATCGGTGAGGTGCCGGACGCGGTTCGCGGTGCTGCGCAATGACAGTTTGGTCGCTGCGTGCTCGGGATCGATGGCGGTGTCTGGACGCAGACGCTGGCAACGGCCGACCAAGTCCATCAGTGGGCGGCCACGCAACTCCTCGCGCAGGTCGATGGGCGCGGTGACGACGAGTGCCTTGAGGACGTTGATCGCAGCGACCCGCGCGAGTTTCGCGCTGTCCCGGGCGGTGATGAGCGTCCGCAGGCCTTCACGGGCACCGCGCGAGCGAGGCGTCGCCCAGGTCTTGCGGCCCAAGATCTCGCGTGCGGCGCGGACGGCGTCCAGGGAGTCGGACTTCGCCCCATCCTTCGATGGTCGCGTGGCGGGGTGATCGAATTCGATGACGAACTCGCCCCTGGTGGCAAGCGCCGACGCCAAGCCAGCGCCGTAGCTGCCGGTGGACTCAATCGACCAGGCCCGCCGTCCATCGGTGGTGTGATCCTTCGCCCACCGCATCGCTTGGCCGTAGCCGCGGGCGGTAGTGGCGAACGACTTCGAGGCGATCTCGCCCTGGGTTCTTGCACAGACGACTGCGGCCGTGATGCGGTCCCTGTCGGGGTCGACGCCTATGACGTGGTCGACGAGCTCTGCGAGTGACATGCCTTTGCTCCTTCTGATCCAGCGGACGGACTTCCGCCGAGGAGGTGAGGCAGGACTGTGATGGGTCACCCGAAGGGACAAGCTCCTAATCAAGCCATCGAGGTCGGCGGTGCGGCTGGCGGACATATCTCTCAATGAGGACACCGGCAGGGTCGGTCATTCTGTGGGTCACACCAGCCAGCACCACCTTGCCGCGCAGCATGCTGGGAGTCTCACAGTCGTTCTTCGCTCTCCTGCAGAAGAACGTCCTGGACCGCCGCCGTTGGGCCACCCGCCAGGACCTACGCATCAGCATCGTCACCTGGCTCGAGCGCACCTACCACCGCCGCCGGCGCCAGGACCGACTCGGTCGGTTGACGCCCATCGAGTACGAGGCCACCATAGCCACAGCCGCCACTCAGGCGGCCTGACCCAACCTGTCACCTACCCGTGCAGCAGTCCCATCCACGAGATCAATCGGCTGGATTCTCATCGTGCAATCGTACCAACGAGCATCCTTGGCTCCAGCAAGGAAAAGCCGTCGCACCAGCAGTTCCGCTGCAGGGGCCGGCTTCTGCGGCACTCAATAACGGCTAAGCGCCAGAGCTTTGGCAGTGTTACTCTTTGGGCATGGTGGTACGCCGTTTGGAAAGCCTTGGTCTGATTATCGGACCCTTGCTGTTCGCCCTGTCACCGCTCTTCTGGATCGACGGACACTATGGAGTGACCGGCGGGCTTCTCATTGCCATAGCCGCCGTGCCCTGGGTGTACGGACTCATTGGGGAATACAACGCCCTCCGCCCCCGGTTTCCCCTTCTGTCGGGGCTATGGATGCTTCTGGTGCTGATCGGCATGTTCGGCACCGTCGCGTTCGGGCTGCAAGGCGTGTTTGAGAGTGTGTTCGGTATCGCCGAGTTTCGCTCGCTAGCTACTTTCGACATCTACCCACTCCCGGTGGCTATTGTGCTGATTCTGGCCGGACCGCTCTTTCCGGTCGCGCTTTTGTCCTTGGGCGCAATGCATTGGTGGACCGGGCTCACGCCCCGCTGGAGCGCTGTGTTGTTGGTATTTGCGGCGGCTGCGTTCCCGGTTGCGCGGATATCTCGATCTGTCCCAGTTGCGTTCATCGCTGACCTCGTCATGCTCGCAGCCTTCTGTGTGGTCGCCTGGTTTGCCTGGCATCGAAGGGACGAGGAATCCATATAACTTGCGGCTTGCGCTCAATGATGCAGAACTCTGACCCTGATTTCCAGAACATCGCAAGAAAGGTGCGCTCCCATGACCACCCACTTCTATACTGCTTCAAGCCTCGACGGGTTCATCGCCACCCCCGAGCATTCCCTTGAGTGGCTGTTCAAGCAGGACTTCGATTTCGAAGGCCCCATGGCATACCCAGAGTTCGTGAAAGGAATTGGCGCTCTCTTCATGGGTGCTTCCACGTATGATTGGCTACTGAGCAACCAAGATGAGTGGGGCTACGAGCAGCCGGTCTGGGTATTCACTCATCGCGACCTGCCCGTTCCAGAAGGCGCAGATATCCGCTTTGTTCAGGGTTCAGTGACGCAGGCTCACGCAGAGGCCGTCCTAGCTGCGCAGGGAAAAGATATTTGGGTGGTGGGCGGTGGCGACCTTGCTGGCCAGTTCGCAGATGCTGAGCTACTCGAAGTAGTGCCCCGTATAGTGGTGTAGCCGCGCTGGTGGCCGACCCGTCATTGACGTGGACGCGGTCACCGTGTGGTCCTTCGAGTCAACCTTCCACAGAATCCTCGAAAGGACATCACTACGATGACCGCTCCACATATTGTCGACCCTCAGACCGTACTTACGGAAGCCCTCGGCGACGCGTCGCCAGATCTGATGCGAGATCTCTTGCAAACCATGATCAACGCGCTCCTGTCCGCCGACGCAGACGCCGTCGTCGGTGCCGAATGGGGCAAACCCAGCCCCGACCGTGTCACGCAGCGCAACGGCTACCGGCACCGCGACCTCGACACCCGCGTCGGCACCATCGATGTTGCGATCCCGAAGCTCCGCCAGGGCACCTATTTCCCAGAGTGGCTCATGGAACGACGCAAGCGCGCCGAGTCCGCGCTGATCACCGTTGTGGCCGACTGCTACCTCGCCGGAGTGAGCACCCGCCGGATGGACAAACTCGTCAAGACCCTCGGCATTCACTCGTTGTCGAAGTCGCAAGTCTCTCGCATGGCCGCCGAGCTCGACGAGCACGTCGAACAGTTCCGTCACCGGCCACTTGGCGACGCGGGTCCGTTCACGTTCGTCGCCGCTGACGCGCTGACGATGAAGGTCCGCGAGGGCGGCCGGGTGATCAATGCCGTCGTCCTGGTCGCCACTGGCGTCAACGCTGACGGGCGGCGGGAGGTCCTCGGGTTGCGGGTCGCGACCAGTGAGACCGGAGCGGCCTGGAACAGTTTCTTCGCTGATCTCGTCGCCCGCGGGCTGACTGGCGTTCGCCTCGTCACCAGTGACGCGCACCAAGGGCTCGTGGAAGCGATCGCCGCGAACCTGCCCGGCGCGTCTTGGCAGCGTTGCCGCACGCACTACGCCGCGAACCTCATGTCGGTGACGCCGAAGAGCATGTGGCCGGCAGTGAAGGCGATGCTCCATTCGGTCTACGACCAGCCCGACGCCGCGGCCGTGAACGCGCAGTTCGACCGTCTCCTGGACTATGTCAACGGAAAGCTCCCCGACGCGTATGAGCACCTCGACGCCGCCAGAGCCGACATCCTCGCCTTCACCCAGTTCCCCGAGGTGCTTTGGCAACAGATCTGGTCAAACAACCCCAACGAACGGTTGAACCGCGAGATCCGCCGGCGCACCGACAGCGTCGGCATCTTCCTGTGTGTTCCTCTTGGCGCTGGCGGCTCGATGAGAGGCGCTGCGAGGCTCGTCGAGGTGCCGAGGATGACCCGGAATCTTTCTGTCGACCCACACGAGGGCCTGACCCGGTTAGGGCCAGTCTCCTCGGCACCTCGCGGGTGGCTGCGTGACCTGATAGCGGCGTGAACAACCGGACGACAGGAGTGTCCAAAGCCACCCGGTCTCGACCCTACGACCGGAAGGCACACCATGACACCCCTCGTGATCGGTATCGACCCGCATAGTCGAATCCATGTCGCCGCAGCCGTCGACGAGCACGGCCGCCTCGTGGACACTTGCGAGGTCGGCGCCTCGCCCACCCAGCTGGGACAACTCCTGACATGGATCCAGGCCCTGGCCGTGACCAAGGTGGCGGTGGAAGGCAGCAAAGGTTACGGACTGCCCCTGGCTCGACTCCTCGTGGCCGCGGGGCACACCGTCGTCGACGTCTCCTCCAACTTGACCGCTGATGAACGTAAGCGTTCCCGACGGCGCGGCAAAGACGACGAAGGCGACGCGGTCGCCATCGCACGGATCGCCCTACGGGAGTCGGACCTGCCGATCATGGACCCGGCGCACCTCGACGCCGACCTCAAACTGCTGGTGGACGCGCGGGATCAACTCGTCCAGGAGGAGGCACGCGTCCGCAACCGTCTCCACGCCTTGCTGCTGAACATGGCCCCCGGGTATCACGACACCACAGGGCCGTTGAACTCCCGGCCGGCGTTCGCTCGGGCTCGGAGCTTGGCCCTACGCGCCCGCAAGAGCGACCCCATACGGGCCAAGCTCGCCCTTGCCGCGATCCGCCGCTTGAACGCCCTGCGCGACGAACAAGCCGACCTCGAGAAAGACATCCACGGCGAGTTGGAACAACGGTCCACCACACACCTGCAATCCATTCCGGGAGTGGGACCGCTGGTCGCTGCGAAGATCCTCGGCGAGGTCAGGGACGTGCGCCACTATCCCAGCGCGGCAGCGTTCGCCGCTCATGCAGGCGTCGCCCCGGTGCCGGCCTCCAGCGGCAACACCCAACGGCATCGCCTGGCCCGAGGAGGCAACCGCCAACTCAACCGGGCCCTGTTCACCATCGCAATGGTCCAAGCCCGCTGGCACCCACCAGCGCGCGAGTACCTTGCCCGCAAACGAGCCGAGGGCAAGACCCCCGCCGAAGCCCGCCGGTGCCTGAAGAGGCACCTCGCAAACGTCGTGTACCGAGCCCTCCAAGCCGACCTCGCCACCGTCCCAAGCGCCGACCTCAACCCGGCTGCTTGACGATAGCGGCGCCCAAACCGCGACGCGATCATCCGACTCGTCGGGGCTGTTCTTGCTGAGCAGACCGACGAATGGGCCGAGGGCCGCCGCTACCTCGGACTCGACATCCTCGCTAGATCCCGGCTCTGCCTCGTCTCCGACACCGGAACTGAGGTGATCGCCGACACCGTCCTTCAACTCAGCGCCTAACCATCACAATCGAAGGACACTGCGCTACACCACTACCTGGGGCTTGACCTGATCGTCAGCTGGTCCAGCGAGGGCGGGCAGTCGATGAGCACCAGGTCATACCGGTCCGCCACCGTCGCCAGCGCGTCACGCAGCCGCGACTCACGCCCTGCGCCGGTCACCACGAGCTCATCGCGCACGACTCCGAGGGTCTCCCCGCTTCGGCACAGTGCACATCCTTCCAGCGGCACCCTCAGCGCCACAGATCAGATGTCACTTATCCGTGCAGCGGTCCCGGGTCGCGGTCAGCGACATGGTCCAGGGCTTACCGATCGGGACATCACCAACGTCCAGCAACACCCGCCAGACGACGCTGTGCCGGACCGAACCACTACCTCCGTTGGTTGAGCGTCAGGCGGGACTGTCCGCCAAACGGTGTTTCTGGCCTGACACGCCGGCTCAGCTGGCGGGGAAGGTCATGTGATGACCGAGAAGATCACGAGCGTGAGCTCGATGCCGAAGAAGGTGAAGAAGACCACCTCGCGCAGCGAGGCCGAGCAGGCTGCGGTCCGGGAGCTGGTCAAAGCCGCCCGGGCCCGTGGTGAGGACCTGACCGGCCCGGACGGGCTGCTCAAATCAATCACCGCCACCGTCCTGGAGACAGCGCTGGAAGAGGAGCTGACCGAGCACCTCGGCCACGAGAAGCACCAGGTACCCACCACGGAGAACGGCAACATCCGCAACGGCACCCGACCCAAGACGGTGCTGACCGACGCCGCCGGAGAGGTGACGATCGCGGTCCCCCGGGACCGGGCCGGCACGTTCGAGCCGGTGATCGTCAAGAAGCGACAGCGGCGCCTCTCGGACGTGGACGCGGTCGCGATCAGCCTGTTCGCCAAGGGCCTGACGACCGGTGAGATCAGCGCGCACTTCCACGAGGTGTACGGCGCCTCCATCAGCAAGGACACGGTCTCGAGGATCACGGACAAGGTGCTCGAGGAGATGGCCGCCTGGTCCTCCCGGCCGCTGCAACCGGTGTACGCGGCCATCTTCATCGACGCGATCTACGTCAAGGTTCGCGACGGGCAGGTCGGCAACCAACCCTTCTACGCCGCGATCGGCGTCGACCTGAACGGCCGGCGAGACGTCCTGGGCCTGTGGGCCGGGCAGGGAGGTGGTGAGTCGGCGAAGTTCTGGATGAACGTGCTGGCGGACCTGAAGAACCGCGGCGTACGCGACGTGTTCTTCATCGTCTGCGACGGCCTCAAAGGACTGCCCGACAGCGTGAACGCCGTCTTCCCCCAGGCGATCGTGCAGGCCTGCGTGATCCACCTCATCCGGGCGACGCTGCGCTACGCCTCGCGGAAATACTGGGACCAGCTGGCCAAGGACCTGCGCCGCATCTACACCGCACCCTCGGTCGAGGCAGCATGGGCGGCGTTCGAGGAGCTGGAGGAGAAATGGGGCAAGCCCTACCCGGCCATCCCCAAGATGTGGAGAGCGGCGTGGGAGGAGTTCATCCCCTTCCTGGCCTACGACGTGGAGATCCGCCGGGTGCTGTTCTCCACCAACGCCATCGAGTCCCTGCACGCCAGGTACCGGCGCGCGGTCACCGTGCGCGGGCACTTTCCGACCGAGCAGGCCGCCCTCAAGTGCCTGTACCTGGTCACCAGGGGCCTGGACCCCAAGGGCACCGGCCAGGCACGATGGACCATGCGGTGGAAGCCCGCGCTCAACGCTTTCGCCGTCACCTTCGCCGACCGCATGCCGGCCGCGGAGAACCTCTGAGATGAACGCCGGAAACACCGTTCATCGGACAGACCCCGTCAGGCTGCCACGCGCGCGAGGGCGAACATGGCGGACATCAGAACGATGAGGATGCCGGTGGCGATAGCGAGCCGATCGGCGAGTGTACGGCGCATTCAGGCCTCCTTCAGGCGAAGTTGTATCGCTCGGAGTGGTACTTGGACATCGGTACGCCCAGTGTGCTGAGGGTGGTCTCCATCGAGTCCATCATCGGGGGTGGTCCGCAGATGAAGTACTCGTGCTCGTCGTATGGCGGCGGGACGTGGCGCCGCAGGATGTCAGCGGTGATGAAGCCTCGCTCGCCGGTCCAGTCGGCGGGCGGATCGGTGAGCACGTAGACGGTGGTCAGCGCCAGCCGGCCGGCGATCTTGTCGAGTTCCTCGCGGAACGTGATCGACTCCCAGTCTGTAGCCCCGTACAGCAGGATGACAGGCCGGTTGTCGTGTCGGTCGGCCAGGGTCCGGATGATACTCATCATCGGTGTGATGCCGACACCGCCAGCGATGAGGATGTGCATGTCGGCCGGGTTTCCGATCGTGAACGCCCCATAGGGTCCGTCCACGTAGACTCGCTTGCCGACCGGAATCGTCCCAACCGTAGCGGTGAAGTCCCCTAGCCTGCGGATCGACATCTCGACCGATCCCTCGCCGGCCTCAGCGCTGCCGGAGAAGGAGAACGGGTGACCCGTGATGCGGAAGGGACCGCCCCAGACGGTGAGCCAGCCGAACTGACCGGGCTCGAAGTGGAAGCCGTCGTGCCCGTCGGGCTCCATCACGAGCGTCGTGGTGTCGCCGCGTTCAGCACGCACCTGTGTGACCGTGTAGGGCCTGCGGAGCATGAACAGCGGCCTGACGATGCGCACATAGGCGAGCAGTCCGATCCAGAACACCGTCAGAGAGATCCACAGCGCCCTCTTCCACGGATCGGCTAGGTAGAAGCCCCAGCTCACCATGTGCGCCAGGCCGGTGACCACCGCGGCGACGGCCAGGACGACATGCAGATGGTGCCACGTCTCGTAGCGCATCCGCAGACGCGCCCGCCACAGCGACGTCATCACGAGCACTAGGAGTGACACCACGGACAGCACGGCGAAGCGCGCGCGCCAGGGCGCGTCGACGAAGGTGAGGAGTCCGATCAGGTTTGGCCGGTCGATGAACAGGATGACCGGATGGGCGATAACCAGGGCGACGGCGAC
>Ga0209793_1002044_pt1 | contig 10397 bp, 8 predicted proteins | sample EBPBio122009_DNA_FD_185863 | JGI IMG/M metagenome (GOLD analysis project Ga0209793, IMG submission 185863) | Wastewater treatment Type I Accumulibacter community from EBPR Bioreactor in Madison, WI, USA - Reactor 1_2/2/2009_ DNA (SPAdes) (version 2) | ecosystem: Engineered > Bioreactor > EBPR >... | reverse complement strand
TATCTCCCCCGTCATCAGGCCGGACGCAACGCGTCATGACGCTCTGAGACGCGCCCGTAGCTCAGCTGGATAGAGCATCAGACTACGAATCTGAGGGTCAGAGGTTCGAATCCTTTCGGGCGCGCCACTACTTAGCTCCTTCGGGAGCGCCGATTTTACAGCTTTTTTACAGCCAATTTTACAATCGCTGGTCAGCTGTCCGCGACGGCCTTTTTAGGCTCCTTACGCTTCCGTTTCGCATCGACGAGCTCCTGGGCAGACCGCGCCAGCTTTCGGCGCTGCGCTTGGCGCCTGTAGATGCGGGCCGTATGGTCGGTCGCATGTTCGAGTTGCGCCATGATCTGCGCGTCGCCTGCACCAGCCTCCGCAAGCTCTACGCCGCGGGCGTGCCGAAGCCCATGCAGAGAAAGGCCTAGGCGCATTTTGCCCTTGGCAGCCAGGCGAATGTTCAGGCGTTCGATCGCGCGGGAGAGCGCCCGCTCCGTCCAAGCCTTCCCATCCTCATTGTAGGCTACCGTTGCCGCCCGATCGGGCGTCGATTCCAGGAGCTCGGTCAGGTGGCTATCCTCCGGCTTGTCGCAGAGGACCTTGCGCTTCTCCGTGATCCACAACAGCCGCTGATATGGCTCTCCGTTTTCATCGAGCGCCTGCACTCGCGCTGAGATTGGAAGCCTGCAGATGGTTCCGCGCCGAAACCCGCCCCAGCGGCCAAGGGCGATCGCGCGAGCCAGCCCAGGAGCCTTGCGCTGGAGGGCTTCGACGATGGCTGCCTGGACCTCAAAGTCCTCCCACGCAGGATGAGCCTCACCCGCGGAGTGAGGGCGCGCAACCTTCCCGATCGTCGCGAACGGATCGCCCGAAATACGGGCGTCCTGAAGCGCAGGCTTCAAGGCGTTTTTCAGGACCTGACGGCGGTCATTGGCCGCCTTGTAACCGAGCTCGGCCCATGCATCGATGAGGTCGCGCAACCACGGCACGGAGACGTCTGCAAGAAGGACATCCCCACAGTCCTCTCGGATCTCAGTAGCCATGCGCAGGTACTCAGCCTGCGTACTGGCCGCAAGTCCTTTAAACGCTGCTGAGGGCTTCGCTTTTTTGCCGTCTCCCGCGTAAGCCAGTATCATGCCGCCGACGGACCCCTGCACGAGGGTTGGCGACTCAAGCCTCCTGCTCAGGGCCTTTAGAATTGCGTCGACCTCGGCGCGCAGCTCCGGACTTCCGTCTGCGGAAACCAGTGGTCCCTCGCGGTGATCGCCTTTGCGGAAGTATAGACGCTTCTTTCCATCAGGAGTTGTTACGCGCTGAATGTAGGGGATCTTAGCGGTTGAAGCGGTCACGGGTGCGTTCTCGGATTTTCTGGATTGACGCTTTCCGACGCGCATCGCTTGCTTCCTTGAAGGCGTCATACGGAGACGCCGCCTCAGGAGCAGCCACACGCTGGCCAGCAGTTTTCGGGGGTAAGGAATTCACCCACTCGTCGATCTGGTTTCGATTCCAGCGCGTGACGGCTGCGGACAGCGCGACCGCAGGCACCGGGCAGATCTTTCGGAATGTGACAGGGGAAACGCCAAGATAGGCGCAGGCCTGTTCAATGCTCAGCAAAAGTGGCCAAGCTCCCGACACCAGAGCTTGTTGAGCTTCAGCCCTATCCTGAGGAGTGCGTCGGCGTTCGACGTCCATCGAGCAAATCCACGGCTTCGCCGCGCCGTCAGGCGCAGCAGCCGTGCCTCACTCGAATTCGCCCGGGGATAGCACATCGCCACCGGCGCGGCTGGGTCGCGGTCTCGCGCGTCACCCAACGGGATACTATTTCCGTAGACCCCGATTTCGATCTAACTACCGTCTGGAAACCGGCGATGCCAATTTCCACGAGACTCTCCGGATTTCCTATCCGCGCGGCCTCCGGCTACCGCCCGGCGCTACCAAGTCCATCGAGAGCGCGGAAGCGGCGCTGTTTCGTCCGGAAGGCAAAGGGGCGAGGTATCCTAGTGTGGAGGAATCTCGCTGGCCAATGCCTTGTTACCCGAATCGACCTCGACTTATGGCCATCCTACCACGGACAGCGTGATTCCCCGAACGGGATGGCGGCTCATGCTATCCGTCCGCCGACCTCAGCCGAATCCTGGCCGTGGAAGCCTTGCCCCTTGCACTTGAAGCTGACCAGCTTGGTGCGCGAGAGCGGATTGGTCACCCAATCGTGGATGATGACCTCGGCGATCCGTACGAGCCGGTCCGCATCGCGGGATTTCGGTCTGAAGAAGTATAATTCTTTCGCGGCCGAGACCCGGCGATCGCCGGCGAAGCCGTAGCTGGTGAACCTGCGGAACTCGTCGGGCTTAGACCCGATTTGCGCGCAATGTGCCTTCCCGTCGGCCGTGTCGAGCCAGTCGTTGAGCGACGCGTTCGCCATAACCTTGTGCAGGCGCTCCTCGAACTCGTCCTTGGATAGGCCCCGCGGCAGCCTGACCTCGAGACAGCGATCACCGACGCCAACGGGCGATTGGATCAGCGGCTCGCCATACGGCAGGATCATCTGGGCAAGCCAGTTGTTGAAGCCACGGTCGCTGCAGGGATAGCCGTCGGCCGAGATCGTCTGGCAGCCGTAGCGATCGCGGTTCAGCTCCCTGAGACGGCTCCGGATGTCGACCTGCGCGGTCACTGAGACCTTGGTGAGGCAAGCGTAGAGCCGTTCGGCGACACCGCGCAGACCGCGCGCGACGCCGGGATTGCGATGATCCTCGGGACAGGCAGCTGCATAGATGAAGACCAGTTCGCCAGCCTGATATCCACGCTGAAACGCCTCACTGGTGAAGGCGCACTCGTCCAGCGGCAACAGCGCGACGCCGCCGACCCGCGGCCACTGAACATCCCACCATCGGCTGACCACCCCGCCGCTGCCGGCCGGCAGGATCTGCGTGCCCGGGGCCATAGCGCTGCGCCTGGTGCCTTTTGGCGGCAAAGCCGTCATCGTCGTCATTTTGAACTCCAGTCTGGTTCATGAGGGGTGAGGCTTTCCGCGCCTCGCGTCCCTGTTTTTCCTCTGCATCTCGATCGTCACGGCCGAGGCTCACCGGTCATGGGCCCTCCCCAGGAAGCCGATCGGAGCGGCTTGCGTGATAGGTCTTGCCAGACTGTCGGCGGCGTCGACATCGGCGACGGTCAGATGCCTGCGGCCGGCGGCTGCGGCATAACCGAGGGCAAGCCGAGCTACCCGCGTGACACGCCTTGGATTGGCGCGAGCCAATCGGGCAATGACCTCGTCGCTGGGCGGGCTGATCACTCCACGAGCCTCTTCCAGAGCCGCCCTGACGATCAGGCGGGTGATGACCAAAAGATCATCGCCCTTAGGGGCCGGGATCTCGAAGGAGATGAGCCGGTCCTGGATGAACGACGGCAGGCGGTCGGCGTCGTTCGCGGTCGCGATGACGATGGCGCCCGTGAGGTTAAAGGGGATGCGCAGATACTCGTCCTGGAGCGCGCGGCTGTTTTCCACTTCCAGGATGCTCAGCAGCACGTTGTAGGGCTGCTCGTCCCGGTGGCTGTCGAATTTGTCGATTTCATCGAGAATGATGACAGGCTGGGCTGTGTTCCCGCAGGTAAGGGCCTCGTTGACCACCGACATGCGCGATCCGCGCCATGAGGTCGGGTGGCCCACGATCAACTGCTGCGCGTCGCTGTTCGTCGAACATGCGAAGGCATGGACCGCCGTCCCAAGCGCACCCGCGATTGCTTTCGAAGCGTGGGTCTTGCCGACGCCAGGCGGTCCGAGCAGCAGCACCGGCGGCACGGCGATAGCCGCCTCGGACATCATCGAGAGCGCCACGGCCCTGTCGATCAGGTCGATGACGGTCACGAAGGTCGGGCAGGCCAGCCTGACCTCGGCCAGCCGATCGCGCATTGCCTGCGACCCGAACAGCAGCGGCCGGGCAGGACCGCGCTCGTCGTCGGCAAGCCAGCGGAGCTTTTCCAGACGCACCTGCTCCTCGCTGCTCAGGCTGGGTTGGGGCAGGCCCAGCTCGACCTCGTCGTCGAACATGTAGGGTCGGCCGTAAACGCGCTCGAGCTGGTCCAGCAGCGCGGCGCGGTCATAGATCGCGACCTCGCGAGGCGGATAGGCACCGTCATCAAAGAGAGGGTTGGCCGCGGCTTCGCCGACCACATCCTCATCTCGATTGATCGGGCGCGCGCGGCTCCGGCGCTTGATGCGAGTAGTGTCATAGGCGGGGATGGTGTCGCTCATCATGTGATCTCGCTGGGCGGGCTCGGTCGAGCTGCACCCGGCACCACAGATCACGACGAAAGGCGCGACACGGAGGTCGCGCCTTCAACAGCTCAGGCTTTGCGGTGTGTTTCCGGCGCAGCTCAGTCGAGGTCGGTGACGGTCCGCCCGAGCTCGACCGCCCATTCGATTGCGGCCCGCATGTGATCGGGGTCATGGCCGCGCGGCGCGATCAGGTCGAGGGCGGCTCGCTTGATGGCAAGGTCGTCATCGTCGAGAGCCCGGCACACGCCGATCCGGCCCAGCCGAGAATAGGCCAGAAGCTCAGCGCCCCGGATGCAATCAGCCCAGATCGTGGGGTCTGCAACCTTGCCCTGGACCCGCCGCCAGACGTCGACCTGTGCCAAAAGCGTGCTGGCACCGTCGAAGAGGTCGGCGAGGTCGGCCGGCGTCTCTAGCCAGAGCTGCAGCGACCGGGCCGTCGCCATCGGATAGGCCGCCGGCTCGCCTGCGGCGGCGCGGAGGCAATGTTCGGCCGAGACCTTCGGCAGCCTGGCCGGCCTCATGCCTTCCTCCGTAAGTGCGACGAAGTCGCCATCGCACATCCGGCTGACGCGGTAGGCGATCTCAGGCTCGCCCGAACGGTGGGCGCTACGGCGCAGGGCGCGGCGCAGATCGGCGCGGGCGCGACAATCCGCGTTGGTGTTCGGCGCGATCAGTATCGTCGCGACATTGCCGGCATTGATCAGGGTCGCCCAGGCCTGGACAGCATCGAATTTGAGGTCGTCGACCTTGACGGTGCTGTCGCCCAGGGCCGTCAGCAGGGCTTCGATCTGCGCGGCGTGGAAGTGGGCCCGCGCCCGGATCTGCAAGAGCGACGGGCGCTCGCGCCAGACCGAAGCGCATCGTCGAAGCAGGGACTGATCGTCGTCGCCGAGGAACTCGAGGGACTCAAGCTCGTCGACGATACCGACGAGCGGGACGTCGATGGCGGCCGAATGCCAGGCCGTCGCGATGTCGGCGTCATTGCTGAAATTCACGGAATTGCTCTTTTCATGAGGGGTGATCTGCTCTCTGCAGTGCCCGTCCTCCTCTTCTCCAATAGCGCCACCTGAATGCGAAAGGGCGGCACCTCGCGGCGCCGCCCTTCAAAGACCTATGGTCAGATGATCACCAGCCGACCTACACGATCGGGATCCAGCTCGGCTCGCCCACGACCGTGGCGGTGGGTCGCCAGCCATGAGCCGGCCATGCCGCCTCGGTGTAGAGATGCCGGATCGCCGCCTGCATGTGCGCGGGATCGCCGAAGCTGGCGCGCGCGTTGATGACGGTGACGAGCCGTTCCTTGGCCTGCGCTTCCGGCGAATGCTTGAGCGCCGGCCAGATCGCGATCTGCGCCGCGGCCATGTAGGCCAGGATGAGCGCGCCCTCGCAGGCCCAGCGGAGATCGCGCGCGCCATCTTCCGCCTGCCGCGCCAGAACCCGCAGGCGATCGCCGAGCGCGAACATCTGCTCGACGCGAGCGAGACGCGCCTCGAAGAGCGGTTCAGTCTTCAGGAACAGGCCCCAGCGGGCGATCTCCCGGGGCGAGAGCAGGATTTCTCCTGCCGAGGGCGGGGTGAGATCGGCGAGATCGAAGTGCCGGATCGGCCAGTGCGCCAGGCCCCTATCCTCCTGGGAGGGGGCCACGGGACCCGGCGGCACGATCAGTGGGTCCACCGCATAGGCGGCGCGCTGAAGCCGGATCCGGGTTGCGCCCGCGGCATCGAGGGTCGCAGCCTCGCCACGCTCGGCATCATCACCGTGGAGAGCGCCGGCCTCGGCGAGTGCCATCTTGGCATGGGCATCATGAACGGTGTCGCACGGCCAGATCGCGACGATCGCGGCGCAGGAGAGCTCCGCGATGGCGAGCGCAACCCAGGCCCGGTTTTGCGGGTCAGGGTGATAGCTGCCGATCAACAGCCGGCGGGCCTCATCGCCACAACGCTTCGCGTCGATGGCGACGGCCTGAAGGTCAGGCGCGCTGCGTCGGAACGCGATCAGCTCCGCGAGCGACGGATCATCACTGATACTCTCCGCGATCGCCGCCAGCGGATCGCGAATGGGCTCTGCCGGCCCGTCCTGGCCACCGGGATGTGCATTGTCGTGCGGCGCCAGCGGGCCGCGAGAGTCGTTCCTCGTCATGTCTGCTTTCTCATATGGGTCATAGCCCTGTCGGCTACGCCCCCGCCCGGCCCCTGGAATCGCGAGAGGGCACCGCGGTCCGCGGCGCCCTCTCGGCATGCTCTGAGCCTGATCCAGTCGGAATCAGAGCGGCTTGAACCGACCGGCCGTTTCAGTTTGCATGCGACGAAGCTCTCCGAGGCGATCGGCCATCGCGCCGGCGAACATCACGATGTCCCGCAGGCGCTGTTCGACGACGCGCAGCGACTGCTCCGCGATCCGGGACCGGACGGTCTGTTCCCCGGCCGTGACCGCGTCGATCAGACAGGCCCGCGCGAGGTCGGCCGCCGCCAGCAGGTTTGCACCTTGGATAGCGCGCTGCAGTCGATCGAGACCCTCGCGATCGAGATCGGCATCCTTCTCGATCGTCCTGGCGAAGCGGTCGGCGTCGTCGAGTTGCAGGGTCGCGCGCTCGACCAGGATCGCCGCCGAAGCCTGGTCGCGCAGGAAGGCCATCAGGCTGAGACCCTGCTCCAGACCGAGGACTGTCGGGCGACCGTCATGCGCGTCATCGAGAGCGGGCACGGTTGCCGCATGGAACATGGTCTCGACCTCGGCGGGTCCGCCGAGGTCGCCATGGGCGAAGGCCTTCCGCGCGAGTTCCTCGAAGTCGGCATCACCACCGACCGCGGCGATGACATCGCCGAGGACACGTCGCCGAGCCGCGAAGTCGACGGGCAGGCGCGGCGGCGCCAGCGCAACCGTGATGGTCGCGGCCGCGTTCAGGACCGACAGCCCGATCAGCATGTCGAGGAAGTATGCGACCTGCGCCCGCTCGGAGGTGCCGGCGAGCGCGAGGAAGCGGGTGATCTCGACAGCATGGCCGATGGCGCGCCCGGCAATCTCGCCGACCTGGAAGGTTTCGGCGGCGAAGCTGGCGTAGCTCTTTTCCGCGCCCGCCGACAGCGACAGGCCGTCGGTGAAGGCGGCGAGGTCGTCGGTGACGCGTCGGAGTGGCAGGTCGAACTCGATATCGGCTAGCGAGGGCGTGGAGGTGGTCTTCATTACAGTCGTCCCAGTTCCTTGGGGGTGAAAGCCACGTGGCTGCGCTTTCCCTCGGTCCTGGAATCGAGAAAGGCGTCCGATCCCGGACGCCTTTCTCATGTTTTCCTATCCGGCCGGCTCAGACCAGCTCGTTCCAGTCGAACTGCAACCGGTCGCGCGCGTCATACGGAAGAGTCTTGATCCACGCCGCCTCGGCCGTGACGTGCCGAACTGCCGACTGCATGGAAGGCGGGTCGCCAGCTTCGCCGCGCCGGTTGATCAGCGCGACGACCTGCTTCTTGGTCGCCAGTGCGTCCCGGTTGTGGACGGGCCAGATCATGACCTGGCAGGCGGCCAGGTATCCCATCAGGCGCGCGCCTTCGGCGGCCCCCAGCAACTCACTCGCATTGCCGGGTCCGCGGCCGGCAAGCTCGAGAAGCCGGTCGCAGGTCTCGAACATCTTCGCCGCTCGCAGGAGGAGCCCATCGAGATCGGGGGCGGATCTGGCGAAGCGGGTCCATTCGACCACCTGGGTGTGGGCGAAAGCCGGCGGTCCGCCACGTCGCGGCAAATGCTCGACGAGGTCGAAGCGCTCGAGCGGCCAGGATGCGAGGCCACGATCATCGGACTGCGGCGCAACCGGCGCCGGCGGCAGGATCAGAGCTGGCACCGAGAAGGCCCCACGCCGCCAGCGGATTCGCCGGGCGGTCTGCGCCTCCATGCTGCCCTCGAAGTCCTTCTCGCGCTTGTGCAGCTGCACGCCCGTCCTTTGGTCGAGCGCGAGCTTTGCTTCAGCAGCATCGAGGTCATCCGCCGGCCAGAGCGCAACAAGCGCGATCAGGCTGATGCTCATGATCTCGAGCCCGCCGCAGACGGCCTCGCCGACATCGTCGCCGCCTTCGCGCGCAAGCCAGACCCGGAACTCCTCAGAGTGCAGATTCTTGGCGTTTCGCGCCGCATTTTTGAGGTCGAGCGGCTGGCGCCTGAACGCGACCAGCTCGGCCACGCTCGGATCATCGCCTGCGGCGATCTCCATCGCCACCGCGATCGGATCGCGCAGGGCGGTATCCGCCGGCTCGTCGATCGCCTTGCTGCTGCGCGGGGCGAGCGAGCGGCCGCCCTCGTTCTTCCTGGTCATGCTTCAAACTCTCATTGGGGTTACAGCCATCCCGGCTGCGCTTCCCCTCGTTTCCGGAATCAAAAAGGCGCCCGGTCTGGGCGCCTTCGTCGTCAGGGCAGATGGTTCTGCTTCACGCCGCCAACTGGAAGGACTGGATGCGCTGACCCAGCCAGCGCTCGATCTCGTCGAGTTGAGCGTGGCGGCCCACCTCGTCCTCGGCGAGACCGGCACGCTGATCGCCGACTTGCCGCAAAGCCCCTTGCAGAGTGAGCCACGGCACCTCGGCCTCGGTGGTCAGCCGATCGCGCAGCCAGGCCTGGCCTTTCTGCCAGGCGACCGGCGACAGAGCCTCTGGCGCCTCCAGCAACATCAGGCGGTTTGCAAAGGCTTTTAACCGCTCATCCTGTAACTGCGCCGCGATCGCTGGCCGATCCTCCCAGGGCGAGGCGTGCCAGCGGACGCTGGTCCGCGCGTCGTCATTCGAGAGGAACCCGCCGCTATAGAGGCTGGCTTCCGGATAGGGCGAAGGCGCGCGATCGGCGAAGCGACTTGCCATCGCGGTCGCAATATTGGCCCGGAATCCGGTATGAGCCTGTACCCGGCCGGCGCGCTCGTTGTAGAGCGCCTGATCACGCCGGTCCTGCGGCAGGGCGTGGCAGCCCTGCTCGTAGGTCAACAGGATCGGCTGGGCATTCGTCCGAACCAGCCTGATCGGGCGCGGGCCCGGCCCGGTGAGGAGCCGTGCGATCTCGTCCGGGCTGCCATTGATATAGCCTTCCGGATCTATGGTCAGGTCGACCGTCGCCCACGAGGTCGCGACGGTTGGGTTCGCCGTGACGCCGACGACGGGGGCCAGCTTCGAAGCGCCGCCAAGCAGCAGGACCTCGCCGCCAGCTAGCATCCGGTTCGGGACGGCCTTGTCGGCAAGGCTGAGCATCATCGCGATGGTCGTCGGCGCGACTTGGCGCAGGTGCCGGAACAGGGCGAGCGTCGCTTTCGTATCCGCCAAGGCGTCATGCGCCTCGTCCTCGGCGAGCGCGATGCCGTTCGCCCTGCAGATATCGCCGAGCTTGAAGCTTTGCTTGCCCGTCGCCCCGATCGGCACGGCGATGGCGGAAGGCTCCAGCATCGCGACCGCCCGAACCATGGTCAGCAGGTCGGCTCGGCGGTGGCCGCCGAGCTGCGTCGCATACGGCGGCAACAGGTGCGTGAAAAAAGCGTGCCTGAGCATCTCCTCATCGAAACGGAGGGTGTTGTACCCAATCACGGTCGATGGCGCCCAGGCGCCCATTGCCTTGGCTATGGCGTTGAGCATTTCCGTGCTCGACATCGGCGCCAGCTCGAGCTGGGCAGGGCCGATGCCGGTGGTCAGCAACGCAGCGGGTGCCGGCACGATATGAGCGGGAAGCCGGCAGCGGAGCGAGAGCTCGCTGAGCTGTATGAGGTTGTCGTCGCAATGGATCAGAGCGGCCTGCAACGGCACGTTCCACTGCGGCTCCAGGCCCGATGTTTCGAGGTCGTAGACGATATAGGACATGGCCGCCTCTCAGTGCCGGCTCGTCGTGCCGGCGTCGATCGGCAGCTTTCGAAGATTGATGTTGAGCCTGCGCGCGTCGACATGCATGGCGGTCTCGACCATCACCGCCGCATGCGAGCGCTCCATCTCCTCATCCTGGAAGATCATCGCCTCGTAGGTCGTAATCTTGCGCTCGAGGTCGTCCTCGCTGCGGGCGGGCGGCTCGGCAACCATGAAGGCGAAGAACCTCGCTTGAGCCCGCGCACCCTCGGCCAACTGGCGTCCGTTGAGGCCGCCAAACTCGGCATGAACCCGATCGCCCTCCTGCTCGAGCA
>Ga0209793_1002043_pt1 | contig 10414 bp, 8 predicted proteins | sample EBPBio122009_DNA_FD_185863 | JGI IMG/M metagenome (GOLD analysis project Ga0209793, IMG submission 185863) | Wastewater treatment Type I Accumulibacter community from EBPR Bioreactor in Madison, WI, USA - Reactor 1_2/2/2009_ DNA (SPAdes) (version 2) | ecosystem: Engineered > Bioreactor > EBPR >... | reverse complement strand
CGAAAGCAGCGCGTCCTTGGCCAGGTAAACGCGGCCTTTATGGCGCAGCGTGATAGCATCTAGTTCGGCCACGAAAGCGGGCAATTCAGGCGTCCACGGAATATCGAGCGCCAGGGTATGCCCGGCAAAGGGGAACGAAAGCGGTGCCGGCCCGGCTTTGCCGAAGGTTTTGAGCACGGCCAGGAACGAAGCGTGCCCTGAACCGGAGATTTTTTCAAGCAGTTGCACCAACGCTTCGCGGCTGGTCTCATACGGCAATGCGACTTGATACTGAATGAAGCCGCGCGCGCCGTAGATGCGGTTCCAGTTTTCCACCGCATCGAGCGGGTAGAAAAAGGTGTTGAAATCGACTGCCGCGTTCTTGGTGGCGTGAGTGGCGAAGTAGGCCGCGTTGAATGCCTTGATAGAGAATGGGTTGAGCACGAAATCGGGAAAATCGAGCGGCACGCCTTTGGGTTTCTTATCGGGCAAGTGCAGCGGATTGGCGCGCGCCTGGGGCGTTGCCAACTGCTCGGGCCGGGCATGGTTGCCGCGCATCAGCACCGCCCGGCCCAGGGCGGAGCCGGTCGCCAGGCAGTCGATCCAGGCGACGGAATATTCATAGGCGGCATCGTCTTGAAACGATTCCAGGGCGCTATCGAGATTATTGACCCGCTGGTATTCCACCGCGACATAAGCCGAAGAAATCCGCTTGAGGCGAAACCTGGCACGTAGGATGATACCCGTCAGCCCCAACCCGCCGACCGTGGCCCAGAAGGCTTCGGCGTTTTCTTCGCGGCTACAAAGCAGCACATCGCCGCTGGCGGTGAGCAGGTCGAACGAGAGCACGAACTCGGAAAACGCTCCGGCAACGTGGTGGTTCTTGCCGTGGATATCGCAGGCAATAGCACCGCCCACCGTGACGTATTTGGTGCCCGGCGTCACCGGCAAAAACCAGCCGCGCGAGCGGAAGAGGTCGATGATATCGGTAAACGAAACCCCGCCCTCACATTCCAGCACGCCGGTTTCTTCGTCAAATGAAAGAAAACGGTTCAGCCGTTCTTGTAAGACGGTGGCGTGCGGGTTGAGCGCGGCATCGCCATAGGCACGGCCCAGGCCGCGTGCCAGTAAAGTCGGCTCGTTCTTAACGATCTCGACCTGTTCGTGCTGTTTTTCGGGACGAAACAACACGCATTCTTCCACCGGAACACGTCCCCAACCGGCAATTCGTTTTGTGGCGCTACGCATAAAGTTCTGTTTTATCTATCTTAACACGGGTTATAGGTGATGGGTGATAGGTTATAGGGAGGAACAGACGCCGTGTGAGGTGGGATTGTTTATTTTGGTTTGAAGGTGAGGGCAGCGGCTTCGGTGATGCGAAGACCTGCTTGATCTTTATCGCTTAGGATACTGACCATCACGATGTAATCCGTCTTTGTCTTCACTATAAAAACAGAACCTTGCGTTTTTACCTTGCGTTTGCGGTTTATTCCGCTCCAATGGAGACGAATGGCTTCGGCCTTATTAATCATTCCTAATTGCGCAGGTGTTTGTTTCCATTGATCGAAGGAACGACGATAGCCAATGAGCAAATCTTCCAACGCTATTTGTAATGTATGAGTGCGAAATTGCTCTGGAGTTAATGAGGGAATCGTCACAAAGAAAGCTTGATCGCCTCCACCTTGCCCCGCTTTTTTACTCCATACATACATGAGGCCATGAGGAGCTTCTTCCCGCTCTTGCTCGAATCCCTTCGGCACACGCAGCGAACCGGCCTCAACCTGAACAGGTGCCGATAATTTAGTCAGCAACTCCGGCGTGGGTTTCCATTCGGGGAGTTTGTTGGCCTGCGGCTTTGCCGATACGCTGGAAAGGCAACAAGCTAGCACGGCTAAAGTGAGAAGAAAACGAGAACGCGTTTTTGTCATGATTTGATTGTAACAGTTGGCAATGAGCAGAAACTCTCAAACTTGCGATAATTAGCAGTATCTTATTGAGATAAGCCTTTTTATGATGAACCTTTGTCTTCTGCCACGCCTGTGCCTGGTGCTGCTCTGCACTTTCTTAGCGCTTTCGGGCCGCGCCCAAGCCGAGCCGGTTGTCGATAGCCTGGCGTTTTCACCGGACGGGCGGTTGCTGGCAGTGGGCGCTCATGGGAGCCAGGGCGCGCAAATCACCGGGCAGGAATTGCGCCTTTACGAGGTGGCGACCGGACGTCGGCGTTGGGCGGCTACGAGCAAAGCATCGGCACCGGCCCTGGCGGCTTTTTCGCCGGACGGCTCACGCGTCGTCCTCGCTACCCGGCCACAAGCCGGGGTTACGGGGCAAGTGACGGTATGGGAAATCGCCACCCGCCGCCCGGTGCTGGAACTGACTCTGGAGAAGCAAGAACAACTGACCGCCCTGGCCTTTTCGCCCGATGGTAAAGCTTTGATGCTGGGAACCAATCTCATCAGCGGCCAGACGCAGATCGGAGCCGTGAAGCATTTCGACATGGCGCGCGGCGAACTGCAACAAACCGTGCTGACTCTGGAAGTGACACCGCAATCGCTGACCTATTCCAGCGATGGCAGCGCATTGGTGGGTGTGATGGCGCTGGCTCACAACCTCACCGATAAAGGAGCCGAGGTCATTTTCTGGAACACTGCCGACTACAGCATTAAACAGCGTATTTCCCTGGGCGATGTAGCGGTCCACCAGATTGCTTTCACGCCCGATTTGAAACGCGCCGCGCTCACCACCAACAAACTCAAAACCACCGAGGCGGCGCTGGTGTTTTGGGACCTCGAAACTCAGGCGTTCGTGCGTCCCGCGCTGCCTGCCGGTGGTATCGTCACGGCGCTGCATTTCTCTCCCGACCAGAAACAGCTCATCGTTTCGGGTAAACGCCAGCCCGATAAACAAGCTCACCTGTGGATTCTGGACGCAACCACCGGCGCGCTGGTGCGGGAGTTCGGCCTGGGCTATGTTGTCGAGGGTGAGCATGCCACCGCCTTCACCCCCGACGGCCAGGACCTGGCGATTGTGGATGAACTCAACACTATCGAACTGCGTAGTTTGGAAGATGGGGCTTTGATCCGTGTTTTTGAATGAATATAGTTCATTATTCATTTAGAACTCTTCACTTCAAACGTGCGATAATGAAGTAAGGATGAGAACGATTTGTGAATTTAAATTCTTATTAAGGTGATTAATTGCGGATGAATAGTCTATTGATACGGCGTTGTATTCTCGTTTTTATCAGTGCATTTTTATGGACGGCATGTTGTTGGGGTAAGACGGGTGAGCCGGATGCAAACCGCATCACGACCCGAATCACTCATCTCGAATTCTCGCAAGATGGGGGGTATATGGCTCTCGTGATACGCCGTTCCCTGAATGGGAATGCGATGGGACACGATATCCAGTTGTGGAGTGTCGAAACGGGAAAAATGCTATGGACGGCGGAAGGGCCGGGACAGGATAATGCGCTGATTTGCTTTTCGCCAGATGGTAGTAAGGTTGCTCTGGCGAGTCTGGTATGGAAAAACGCCTCGGGCACCGTGAGGATGTGGGATACAGTCACGGGAAAACAAGGTCAAGACCTGGTACTGAAGCGCCATGATCAAATCAGTGCGCTGGCTTTTTCTCCAGATGGAAAATCTTTAACGATTACTATTTCTCAAGTGAAGATGCTCGATGAAAAGAGCGAGATAAAGCTCTTTGATATTGAGACTGGCGAAGTGAGGCAAACTCTCATTTCTCTCGACGGAACAGCGTCTCTGCTCAAATACTCCTCAGATGGACAAATGCTGATTGCAGTTTTGTCTCACAAACAGCAGATAAAAGTACAGGACACAGAAGTTGTTTTTTGGAACAGTTCCGATTACAGCGTAAAGCAACGTGTTTCTCTGGGCAAGGTCGGCATCAATCGATTGTCGCTGTCACACGATACGAGCAAAGTGGCGCTTCTGGGTTCGAAGCGGGATGGCATAAAGATGCATCCGATGATGTTGACGTTGTGGAATGTTGAAACAAAATCGTTTCAACTCACCACATTGCCAGCGGATGGGAAAGAACGCGTTACATACATAAGTTTTACGCCCGATGGCGGTAAGCTGATTGTAGTTGGTTCGATTATACGTCCGCTCAAAGGTGAAGTGTGGATACTAAGTGGCTCTACCGGTGATATTCTTGGGCAGTTAAATGCCGAGGATGTTTTTGGAGAGAAAAAATATGCCGATACACCAGCGGCCCTGCTTCCCAATGGTCAGGCGCTTGCGATTGTAGAAGCCGGGGCTAAACGCGTGGAGCTGCTTAGCCTGGAAGACGGCACTCTCATCCGCGCTTTTGAATAAGCAAGCGATTTTGCTTCTTAAAAAAGAAATCGATACCATGAAAAAAATCTTTATCTTACTCTTGTGTCTCCTTTGCAGCGGTAGCGGCATCCAGGCACAAAACAGGGCGCAAATTAACGTTAAGCAAATCCTGTTTTCCCCCGACGGCAAAAAGATGGCGATAGGCCTCGAACGTACCGGCAGCGCAGGTAAACAGATAGTGCGCCTTTGGGAAGTGGAGACGGCGAAGTTGTTATGGGCGCGCGACGCCGAGGCTATCACCGGCAATGACATTGCCTTTTCACCCGACGGCAGTTTGTTGGCCGTGAGCGGCAAGGGGAAGGGTAGTGGAGTCACGACAAAGAGCTCTGTTGAACTTTGGAGTGTTGAGAAAGGTGAACTGGCACTCTCTGTCGAACTAGGGTTAGGTGAAACAGTAGACAGTCTGGCGTTTAGCCCCGACGGCAAGCACCTTGTCGGTGCTGTCAATCCTGTTGTCGGCAGGACGCGCAATGCTGAAGTTCGCCTGTGGGATGTTGCGACAGGCAAGTTGGAGCGCACACTCCATGTCGTTGAAGGCACCATTGATCGTGTGGTAATGAGCGCCGATGGTAAACACATGGTTGTTCATCAACGGAAGGGAGCCCTCAATCTTAGTGAAGAGGTCAATAGCGCTTACCTTACGTTTTGGGATTTACCTGAGTTTAAGTTAGTGCGCACAGCTGGCACCGGACAGTATTCTCTAAGAGGGGTGCTGCCGTCTCCCGATGGGGAGTTATTGGCTTTTCTGGGTGCTCCAGCATTAGAGCCCAGCACGCTCACTTTCTGGAAGATTGGGGCTCCTACTTTAAACCCCACTGCATTACCAGATCCTTCTGTTGAACGCGTCAGCTCTTTTCGATTCACTCCCGATGGAAAAGAGATCGTTGTCACGGGTGAGGGTATCGGGAAGCCAAAACAAGCAGCTTTATGGGTTATGGATGTCGAGAAAAGCCGCATTACCCGTGTCTTGCACACTGCTCCTCCCGTATCGCCGCAGAATTCCTCCCAATATCCGCTGGCTATTTCTCCCGATGGTAAGAGCCTGGCGATTATTTCAGGGCAAAGCAGCATTGAATTGCGCAGTATGCAAGATGGCGCGGTTATTCGTAAATACGAATAACCGCAGAAAGCATCAAAAACGCCGGCTCTCGATGGTAAGAACACAGGTAGATTGTTTATGAAAAAGAAACGAAGCTTTTTTTGGATATTCTCAGGCTTGCTCCTGGCAATTGGCTCCGCCACGGCACAGACTGATATGCCAACTGAAGTCGAACCGGCATTTCTCAGGAAGAATTTCGTGCCACAGCTTCCACGCATTGCCAATTCGGAAGAACATGAAGAAGCAAAGTGGCTACTCTATGGAACCGTGCCCAGGCTGGAGAAGGAAGAATACGATTTCCTTGAGAAAATGGCCTTGAATGCACGCACCTCTAAAGCGATTTTTAGCACCGGCAACTGGCATCTCACCCTGTTTTATAAGGGGGTCACTTCCTATGGCGGCAAGGATCCTCAGGGTGACAGATCTATCGCCATGCTGTCTAAATGGGCTAAAGAACGCCCACAATCCATCACCGCCCAGGTAGCGTTGGCCCAGGGGTGGGTGAATTATGCCTGGGTAGCAAGTGGTAATGGGGAAACAGAGCCCGACTGGAAACTTTTTCGTGAGCGGATAGAACAAGCACGGATGGTGTTGCGCGAGGCCAAAAATTTGCCGGAGAAAGACCCGCATTGGTGGTCGGTTGCCCAGGAAGTAGGGATATGCCAGCATTGGGATGAGGCTACCTTTGACGGGTTGTATCAGGAAGCAATTGACTTTGAGCCAACCTATTACCCCTACTACTTCAATAAAGCGACTTATTTCCTGGAACGTTGGCATGGAAAAAAGGGTGACCCCGAGAGATTTGCCGTTGAAGCCGCCGATGCCTTTGGCAAGCTCAAAGGTCAGGCGCAGGGCGATGCTCTCTACGCTCGAATGTTTTGGAACTTCGATGCCAGGCATTTTTCTGAAGTCTCCTTTCAGGATAAAACTCTAATGTCTATCGAGCGCATTGAGCGCGGCATGCAAGAGTTAGCCCGGCAGTATCCCGATAACGTCGTCGTACATGGAGCCTGGGTGCAGATGTACTATCTCAATCAAAATCCGGCCAATAAAGCCAAAGCTCTCCAGTTACTTCCCAAGACCCGCAACATCGTCGACCCCTGGGTATGGCATAACATGGATGCGTATAATTCGGTCGTTCTTTGGCTTCATCGCTCTTAACCATCACCTATTACCTGTTACCTATGACTTCTCCCCTCTACATCGCCCTCAACACCGACGAATCGCAAAACGGCTTGCTGCATGCCACCTTCGACAGTGCCACCGGCACTCTCACCACGCCTCAAACGACATTGCCGACGCCTTCGATCATGTTTCTGGCGCTCTCGCCGGATAAACGCACATTGTATGGTGTAAGTGCCGACATGTTGGATAACGGCCAGAAAGTCGGCGGTGTGCTGGCCTTTGCAATCGACCCTGAAAGCGGTGGCCTCACCGCGCTCAAAAGTGAGCCGCGCGGCGGGGTGCTGTGCCACCTCAGCGTGGATGCTACCGGCAAATGGCTGCTGACGGCGGCCTACACCGATGGACAGGTCGCGGTGTGGTCGTTGGCCGAGGATGGTGCCATTAACGGGCTGACCACCCTGATTCAGCACGAAGGCAGTAGCGAAGGCGAAGGGGCTGATGAGCGCCGCCAGCGTGCGCCGCACGCCCACCACATTATCCCTTCGCTCGATAACAAACAGGTGTTCGCTGCCGATTTAGGACTGGATAAAATCGTGATCTACGATTTCGACGACACCACCGGCGGCCTCACCCCGGCCGACCCCGCGTTTGCCCAAACTGCGCCCGGAGCCGGACCGCGCCATGCAGTGTTTCATCCCAACGGCGAGTTCCTCTACAGCGTCAACGAACTCGACAACACGGTGACGGTATTCGAGCGGCAGGATGGAGGCTGGAATACAGTGCAGGTGATTTCCACCTTGCCCGAAGGCACGACCGAAGGCACCTGGACGGCGGAGATCATCATCACTGCGGACGGGCATTTTATTTACGCTACCAACCGTGGCCATCACAGCATCGCGGCCTATCGCGTGGGCGGCGATGGGCTTCTTTCTCTGATCGCCATCGTGCCCAGCGGACGTTTTCCGCAGCACATCACTTTCGACCCCACTGAGAAATGGCTTCTCTCGGCCAATACACACGACAACTCCATCAGCATCTTCCAGCGTGATACCGGCACCGGCGAACTGCTGGCAACCGGCACCGTGGACGGATTGCCCGGTGGGACGATGTGTTTGCAGTTCGGATAAACCCGAAAGGGAGACGATCATAAAATCGTCTCCCCCTCTTTCTGTGAATTTTGTGCCTTTTCGTGGCTAATTCTCTGCGTTCCCCGAACGAGTTGCTTTATATTCCTCCCATTCCCATTCAAACGGACACAGCCTGCCGTTGAGGCGCAGGCCGCCGTGTGAGATGTTGATACTCAGGGCGGCTTCATCGCCTGCTTCTACCCAATGCGGTGTGAGAAAGGTATTCCACAATACACTCCCCGGCGGCATTTCGTAGCAGAGATGGTCGCTCTCCTGAAGCTGGGGCGGGCGCTCGAAAGAATCAGGAGAATAATTCACGCGCACCCGCCACGGTGCCCACTGGCCGGGGGCTTTTAGCCCGCAGAAACGTTTGTTGCCATAAACCTGCCAGGCCAGAACATGGGAGAAATCCATGTGGTAGTTGGTGAAGGCCTGGGGGCCGCTGATAAAAATGATGGGGTAACAACGCTCGAAGGTAAATCCGGCCTTTTGGAGCGCCACTTGCCAGGGCTCCATCACCTGTTGGTTGAACCCATGCAGGAAACCACCGGGCCGGTCGAAGACCGAAAGCTGAAAATGCGCCAGGGCGAAAGTTTGAGTGAGGGCTTGTTCCACGGGAGTAGCACGGAACTGCTCTGCGATGTCTTCCAACACCAATGCCTGGCGTTTGAGGCCGGCGGTAATGCGTGCCTTGGGGTCGTCGCGCATTTCCGAGACGACGCGTTCCAGGGGCGGCATATCGAATGAGAATGGAACGCATTCCCCGGCCATGAGAAAATTGTGGATGCCGTCCCAGGCGTCGCAAAATTCTTCCGATGTGGTGACTGTTCGTTGCATTTTGAGATTCCTATTGGCCTGAAGAACCACGCGCGTGAGCAAGTGGAAGGACTCGCGCTTTTTGCTTCTCTGGCATTCCTGGAGCCAGGTAAGAGACTTTGGCCCTTCCGGCTTGCTCACGCGCGCGGTTCTTCATAGTGGCTCCTCTTTTACACTCCATCCTGCCGCACCAGTGCGCCGCCGCCCGGTGGCAAAGTAAGGCTGACCTGTGAACCATTAGCCGGTGTCCAGGTGCGGTTGACAGCGTTGAAAGTCGATAGCTTTCCGGCCCCGGTCAATGTGGTTGTGGTGGCATTACGATAATCTAAATTCACTACAAAAACATGAGAAGGCACATTAGGTTTAGTGGCATCGCCAAAATAGCCCAACAGCATTCCGGCTTCTTGCCCGTTAGCCGAGGTGGCCTGCAAGTGGAAAGGCGCGTTTGAAGGAAGCTGCTGTGTGCCTTCGTATTTTTTCCCGATATGATACGCTCCCAACGAGCGCAAGGGTTGAAGTTGTGAGGCGATGGCGGCGAACTGGGGATTGAGCTGTTTGGCGGCTTCATATTGCGGCGTGGGGCTGCCGTCGGGTTTCATCATCTGGCCGGGGTCGTCGGAGTATTTCTGATAGAACGAGCCGACATGGTACACGAAGTAGGAAATGCCCTGCCCGCCATAGGCCAGCGTAGTATTGTTAAGCCAACGCAATTCATTTTCTTTGGGTGCGCGCACTTCCGCACCATATTTGCTGGCCTGGATGATATTCATAAAGGGCAGGTCGGCATCGAGCGCGGCTTGGCGCACCAATCCCAGGTTCAGGAAATATTCCACACCGTCTTTATCCGTATGAAAATGATAGTGATCGTAACTGAGTAGATCGGGCTTCACGGTTTCGATATATTGGCGCAGATACTCCTTGTAGTTAGCAACTTTATCGCCTTTTTCCGGCACGCCCAGTTGTTTGGTGGTGGCGTAGATAGGATAGAGATTGACATAGGCCAGGCTGCCGGGCGATTCCTTGCGCAAATAAGCCACGGTTTTACCGATCTCTTCAAATTGCGTCGCAGTCGGCTCGTCGATGAGATAGTAGCCGTAAAGCTGGGAGTTGTTTTTAACCCGCGCGATGAGCGCCTGGAGCTGGGGATATTTCACGGCATCGTCGAACACGTGCGGCGCGGTGCGGGGGTTGAGCAGCGGGGTCTGCAACATCCAACGCAGGCCGTATTGCTGGGCTTTGGTGATTCCGGGTTCGGGCGTCCACACCAGGTTGAAGCCGCCATCGGCCATCTGCTTGGCACTGGCGTCGGTCATGGGCGGCCCGGCAAAATAGGTGATGAGCGGAGTGCCCATTTTCCAGCGGGTAGGCTGGCTTTCCTGGGCACAAGAGAAGGAGGCCAGGGAAAGAGTCGTGAGGCCAATAAGGCCGGCGGCATAGCGGTTGCGGAGATTGGTTTTCAATTTGACGAGCATGATTTTTTGCAATCCTGTGACAATTATTGATTGAGCAGATTCCAACTGAAGCGGCGGTCTTGCACGGCGGACGATTTATAAGAAACGGCGACGCGTTTATGCCATTTCGCATGGCCATCGACATAAACGTAGTTATCGCCTTCGAGATGAATACCCACGTCGCCGGTGCTGTATCCGGGTCTTCCGGCGTTTCTCGTCCACACCTGGTTGTAGTTGGAGAAGATAAGAGAGGGATCGGTCTCCCACAGCAGAAATACTTCCGCCGGGGTTTTTATATCGGCAATATGCTTGCGGATGTAGCTGGCAGAAGAAACCACATCGTTGCCACCGATGAGATAGTTTTGATAGTAATGCACGCTGAGGTCACTGGCCTGCCACGGCCCCCAGGCACCATTCGATCCCAGGGTAATCTCGGAGGTATTACTGGGGCAATACCAA
>Ga0209793_1002041_pt1 | contig 10428 bp, 8 predicted proteins | sample EBPBio122009_DNA_FD_185863 | JGI IMG/M metagenome (GOLD analysis project Ga0209793, IMG submission 185863) | Wastewater treatment Type I Accumulibacter community from EBPR Bioreactor in Madison, WI, USA - Reactor 1_2/2/2009_ DNA (SPAdes) (version 2) | ecosystem: Engineered > Bioreactor > EBPR >... | reverse complement strand
ATTGCCGGCATGCACCGGGTCGGCATCATCCGGGAAGGCCGCGGCGAACATCTCGCGGTAGATGGCGAATTCGTTCAGCCGGGCGATGGCCGCGTCCAGCGTCATCGCCATCTCGACCCCGGCCTGAATCGGGCCCAGCGCCTGGCCTTCGAGATCGGGCTCGCGCCCGTCCCAGAACTGCGCCGCCAGGAAACCCGCGTTCAGCACGGTGGGCGTGTTGCGGTTGCCAACCTGCCCTTCGTGGCCGGTGGCGCGCGGGATCCGGTCGGTCCAGCCCAGCGCCGGGTTGTGGCAGGTGGCGCAGCTGATCACGCCCGATGCCGAGATGCGCGGCTCGAAGAACAGCATCTGGCCCAGGGCGATCCGCGCCTCGGTCATCGCGCGGCTGGCGGGGATCGGCGCCAGCGCCGGCAGGGGCTCGAACTGCGAGCGGTAGTCGGCCATGTCCTGCGCCGCCGCCGGAGCGACGAGGCTCAAGGCCAGACCCAGGGCCAGAACCGGGGCCGGCAATGTCAAACGGGTAAATGATACAGATGTCACGGGTAACCTCCGTTGGTTCGGGGACCGGACAGGCGTCCGTGTCAGACCGGCCCCGGTGACTCGCGCGTTACCGACAGGCGATCACGGGGCGGAGGGAGTCGCCATGATCCAGATCACACTCTGGAATGGTTCCAGAAATTTCTCCTGGCCGGGCACGGCCCGCAGGCGCCAGCCCTCAGACCTGCGGCGGCCAGGGCCGTTCGGCATCGGCGGCGATCCAGGCCTGGACCCAATCGGGCAGGTCCGGCGCCTGCCTCACCGGCCCGAGTCGCGCCAAGGCCTCGGCGGGCGGCACGATCCCCCGGGGCCCGGTGACCGCCATCCGCACCAGCAGGTGGTTGAGCGCCTCGCCCCCGCGCCAGATCGCTTGCTCGATATAGAGAAAGCGCGCGTCCCAGCCCAGGAGCCGGCTGTGCATCTCGAAGCGCTGGAAGGCGCGGATCCGGCGGCGATAGCGCACGGTGGACCCGGCCACGGTCATCCCCCAGCGGTTCCCGAACACGACCTTCGTCAGCCCGATCCGGGTGCACAGCGGGATTCGCCCCAGATCGTAGAGCGTCAGCGTCCGGCCGTTGTTGAGTTCCATCCAGGGGTCGAGGTCCCAGGGCCAGCAGAGGTGATGCGAGACATGCGTCTCGAACAGGCCCAGCGGGCGGCGGTGGTGGGTCACCGTTTCCTTTGCGAAGCGAAGAAGGGGATACATGCGGGACCTCCTGCGGCTGAGGCCCTGCCTCGGCCAGCGAACGGCCCGGGTCAACCCGCGCCGCAGCGTCAGACCGGCAGGAAACCGCCCGGTTGACGAAACGGTTACACGGCGATGGCAAGGTTGACCAAGCGTCGGCGTTGCCCTGACCCGCGCGCGCGCCTAGCATGGGACTATCCCAAGGAGACAATGATGACCGGCGCCTTCCGCACCGCCTATTCCAAGGCCGAACAGATTTCGGATGCCGTGGTGCATGTCGCCGGGCTGATGCTGGTGCTGATGGCGGTGCCGGTGCTGATCGTGCTGACCGCGCTCTATCGGGGCGATGCGGCCTCGATCACCGGCGTCTCGGTCTATGGCGGCGCGCTGATCCTGATGATCCTCTTCTCGGCGCTCTACAATATCGGCGAGACCTCGGGCCTGGGGACGGCCAAGGAATGGCTGCTGCGCCGGCTGGACCATGCGGCGATCTATCTGAAGATCGCGGGCACCTATACGCCCTTCACCCTGCTGTCGGGCCATGGCGTGGCGCTGACGCTGGGCGTCTGGGGGGCGGCGCTGGCCGGGATCGCGCTGAAGATCGTCTCGCCCGAACGGTTCAAATGGATCGCGCTGGCGCTCTATCTCGGGATGGGCTGGGCGGGCGCGGTGGCCGGCGGGCCGCTGTTCGCGGCGCTGCCGACCGCGGTGCTGGTGCTGATGGCCGTGGGCGGCGGGCTCTATACGCTGGGCGTGGTCTTCTACCTGTGGCGCCGCCTGCCCTTCCATTACACGATCTGGCATGTCTTCGTGCTGGCGGCGAGCTTCGTCTTCTACTCGGCGGTGCTGGTTTTCGTGCTGCTGGGCCCGGAGGCCGCGCTGGCCTAGCTGTCGGCCAGAACACCCAGGAACGCCTCGCCGAACCGCTCGACCTTGGCCGCGCCCATGCCCTGGATCCGCTCCAGTTCCGACAGGCTGCGCGGGCGGCGCTCGGCGATGGCGCGCAGCGTTGCATGGGTGCAGACGAGGTATTTGCCGGTGCCGTCCTCGCCCCGGGTCAGCGCCGCCTGCGCCTCGGCCAGACGGTCCATGATCTCGCCCGCCTCGCTGCCGGCGAGCTTGCGGCGCGCGGGATGGGCGGCGGGGGCCTCGGCCCCGGTGATCACGCCGAGGAAGGTCTGGCCGTAGCGGTCGAGCTTGGTGGCCCCCACACCCGAGATCGCCGCGAATTCGTCCAGCGTCGCGGGCCGCCGCTCGGCCATCTCGATCAGCGAGCGGTCGGTGAAGATCACATAGGGCGGCACCCCGGCCCGGTCGGCCAGCGCCCGGCGCATCGCTTTCAGCGCCGAGAGCAGCGGTGCATCCTCGTCCGAGACCAGCGCCCGGGGCTCGGCCCGCGTGGCGATCCGCTCGACGGTATCGGCGCGGAAGGTGAGGGCCTGCTCGCCCTTCAGCACCGGCCGCGCGGCCTCGGTCATCCTGAGCGCGCCGTGGCGTTCGGCATCAGGGCGCACCAGATCGCGGCCCATCATCTGCCGGAAGACCGCCTGCCAGGCGTGCTTGCTCAGCTCCCGCCCGACGCCGAAGGTCGGCAGATCGTCGTGGCGCCATTGCTTGACCTTGTCGGTCAGCGTGCCGGTCAGGATGTCGACCAGATGGCCGGTGCCGAAACTCTCGCCCGTGCGCAACATGGCCGACAGGGCCTTCCGCACCGCCTCGGTCGCGTCGAAGGTCTTGGCCGGACGCTCGCAGAGGTCGCAATTGCCGCAGGGCTCCGACACTTCGCCGAAATAGGCCAGCAGCATCCGGCGGCGGCAGGCGGTGGCCTCGGCCAGACCCAGCAGCGTGTTGAGGCGGGCGTGATCGGCCTCGCGCCGTTCGGGGGGCGCGTTCGATTCGTCGATCTGGGCCCGGCGCAGGCGGATGTCGTCGGGGCCGTACAGGGTCAGGGTGTCCGCCGGCAGCCCGTCACGCCCGGCGCGGCCGATCTCCTGGTAGTAAGCCTCGATGGATTTGGGCAGGTCGGAATGGGCGACCCAGCGCACATCGGGCTTGTCCACGCCCATGCCGAAGGCGACGGTGGCGCAGACGATAAGGCCTTCCTCGGTCTGAAACAGGGTCTCGACCTTGCGGCGCTCCCAATCCTCCATCCCGCCGTGATAGGCGCGGGCATTGTGCCCGGCCTCTTCCAGCGCGCGGGCCAGCGTCTCGGTCCGGGCCCGGGTCGCGCAATAGACGATGCCGGACTGGCCCTTGCGGGCGGCGGCGAAGGCCATGATCTGCTTGCGCGGGCTGTCCTTGGCGGCAAAGGCCAACCGGATGTTCGGCCGGTCGAAGCCGCGCAGGAAGGTCTCGGGGCTCGCGCCGGCAAAGAGGCGCTGGACGATCTCGTCCTGCGTGGCGCGGTCGGCGGTGGCGGTGAAGGCGGCAAGCGGCACGCCCAGCGCCTGCCTGAGTTCACCGATGCGCAAGTAATCGGGGCGGAAGTCATGGCCCCATTGGCTGACGCAATGCGCCTCATCGACTGCGATCAGCCGGCAATCCGAGCGCCTGAGCAGCGCCGTGGTGCCCGAGGACGCCAACCGTTCCGGCGCGATATAGAGGAGCTTGAGCCGCCCGCCCTCCATCGCCGCGAAGATCTCCTCGTTCTCCTCGGGCGTGTTGCCCGAGGTCAGCGCGCCCGCGGCGACGCCCGCTTCCTGCAAGCCCCGCACCTGATCGCGCATCAGCGCGATCAGCGGCGAGATGACCACCGTCAGCCCGTCCCGGGCCAGGGCCGGCAACTGAAAGCACAGCGACTTGCCGCCACCCGTGGGCATGATCGCCAGCACGTCGCGCCCGGCGATCACCGCCTCGACGATCTCTTCCTGGCCGGGGCGGAAGGCGGCAAAGCCGAAGACCCGCGCCAGCAGGTCGCGGCTGCGGTCAGAGACGGCGGCCTCGCTCACCGGATCAGCGCGGATAGACGAAGTTGTTCACCAGGACGATCTGCAGCGCATAGACCGCCAGCAGCACGATCAGCGGCGCCAGGTCCAGACCACCCATGTTGGGCAGAACCCGCCGGATCCGCGAATAGAGCGGATCGAGCAGCCGGTTCAGCCCGTCCCAGATCTGCGCGACCAGCGGCTGACGCAGGTTCAGCACCTGGAAATTGATCAGCCATGACATGATCACATGCACGATGACGATCCACCACACGACGTTGAGGAGCATCAGAAGGATCTGGATCAGGGACGTCATGGGAGCCTCTTTGGTCGGGAGTCCCCCTCAGGTAAGGCCTGCACCCGCCCGCCGCAAGCCTTCACCATGGCTCAGGCCTGGCGTTCCTGCGGCGGGGCGACCGGACAGGCCTCATCGGGGCGGTAGCGCTGGATCATTTCCATCAGCAGGGGCTTCTTCAGGGGCTTGGTCATCACATGGTCCAGCCCGGCCGCCAGGATGTCGTCCTGGTCCCCCGCCATGGCATGCGCGGTCAGCGCCACGATCGGCACCTGGGCACCGCCCGGCATCTGCCGGATCTCGCGCGTGGCGGCGCGACCGTCCATGCCGGGCATGGAGATGTCCATGAAGATGAGGTCGGGTTTTCTGTCGCGAAACGCCTCGACCGCCTGCAGGCCATCCTCGGCAAAGGTCAGATCGACCGCCAGCCCGTCGATCATCTTGGAAAAGACCAGCCGGTTGGTGCGGTTGTCCTCGGCCGCGAGGATCCGCATCCGCCGCCCGGCCGCGGCCGGGGCCGCCGCTGGCGCCAGACGGGGAACCGGGCGCGGCGGCGGCTGGCCATCGGGCGCCGACAGAAGGTGCAACTGGCGCACCAGATCGTGCCGCAGCAAGGGCTTTTGCAGGATCGCCCGAAGTTCGCCGATTCCCGGATGGTCGCGCAGCACCGCAGGGCTGGAACTGAGCAGGATCACCGGAACCCTATGCCCCGCCGCGCGCAGCTTCAGCACCAGTTCCAGCCCGTCGAGGCCCGGCATCTCGTGATCGGTGATCAGCAGATCAACCCCCGCGCCCGCGGCGAAGAGCTCGAGCGCCGCCTGCGCGCTGCCGACCATTGTCACCCTGAGGCCCTGCGCGGCAAGCTGCCGCTCGAGGATCGTGCGGTTGATGACATTGTCGTCCACCGCCATCACATGCTCCAGCCGGATCGGCGCATGGGTGAAGGGCTCTGCGGCCTCGGCCAACGGCAGGGTCAGCGCGAAACCGAAGCACGAGCCTTTGCCGAACTCGCTCTCGACCCAGATCTGGCCGCCCATCAGCTCGATCAGGCGGCGGGTGATGGCCAGGCCCAGCCCCGTCCCCTCGAACTTGCGGTTGGCCTGTTCGTCGACCTGGGCGAATTCGCCGAAGATCCGCTCGATATGCTCGGGCGCGATGCCGATGCCGGTATCCTCGACCGTCACGGTGACCCGGCAGGCCCCCGCGCCCTCGTCCAGGCCGACGACGCGGATCAGGACATGGCCGTTCTGGGTGAACTTGACGGCATTGCCGATCAGGTTGGTCATCACCTGCCGCATGCGCCCCGGGTCGGCCATGAACCGGGTGGGCAGGAACAGGTCGTAATCCATCAGCAGGTCGATGCGCCGCTTGCGGGCGCCCGCCTGCAGCAGGATCAGCACCTCATGGATGCAGCGTTCCAGATCGAAGGGTTCGGGATGCAGCGTCAGCTTGTCGGCCTCGATCTTGGAGAAATCGAGCACGTCGTTGATGATGTTGAGCAACGCCTCGCCCGAGGAGCGGATGGTCTCGGCATAAAGCCTCTGTTCGTCGCTGAGACTGGTGTCGCACAGCAGTTCCGCCATGCCGACGACACCGTTCATGGGCGTGCGGATCTCGTGGCTCATATTCGCCAGGAAGGCCGATTTCGCCCGGTTCGCCGCCTCGGCCCGCTGGCGGGCATCGTCCAGTTCCGCGGCGTGGCGCTGGGTTTCGGTGATGTCGCGCACCAGGCTCACGATATCGCCCCCCCGGGCCCGCCGGTCGTAGATCCGCGCCGTATCGCCCCGGGTGAAGGTCAGGAGCATCGGCTCGATCTCCTCGGCGTCCCAGCGGGCCAGCATGGCGGCGATCCAGGCGTCCTGGCTGCCGGCATCGACCTGGACGCGTTCCTCATGCACCAGGATTTCCACCAGCCGGCGATAGGTGATGCCGATCTGCACCTCGGGGATGCCCGAGAACACCCCCAGATAGGCCTGGTTGGCGATCACAAGCTCCTGCTGGCTGTTGAAGACCGCGAATCCGTCGCGAATCGTGTTGATCGAATCCCACAATCGCCGTTCCGCCTGGGTGGCATGGCGCTGCGCAGTCTCGGTCTCGGCCCGGGCGCGGTGCTGCAATGTCTGCACCTCGGCGGCGCGCTGCGCTTCTTCCAGCGCGCTGGTGCGGCCCCGCTGGCGCAGCGAATGAAGTTCGGCCCGCATGGCATCGATCTGGGCCAGCGCCTGATCGCGCTCGCGCGTTCGCTGTTCGAGGCGCTGCTCGGCGGTCAGCCGCGCGCGCCGCTCCTGAGTGAGCTTGTCGAAGAGCGTCATCTGCCCCGGAACCCTGAATCGACGGACCGGCGCAGGGCCGGTCCGCCGAGGATCCCCGGTATGGGTGAATAGGTCCTTAACTCGCCCTGCGCGTCAAAGACCTTTTGTCACAGCCGCTCGATGGCCAGCGCGATGCCCTGGCCGCCGCCGATGCACATGGTGATCAGCCCGTAGCGCCCGCCGATCCGCTCCAGCTCGTACAGCGCCTTGACGGTGACGATGGCGCCGGTCGCGCCGACCGGATGGCCCAGCGCGATGGCGCCGCCGTTGGGGTTCACCTTGGCGGGATCGAGGCCGAGGCCCTTGTTCACCGCCAGCGCCTGCGCCGCAAAGGCCTCGTTCGATTCGATCACGTCGAAATCCTCGACCGTGAGGCCCGTGCGCGCGCAGAGCTGCTGTACCGCCGGGATCGGGCCGATGCCCATCACCTCGGGCCGCACGCCGGCGACCGCATAGCCCACAATCCTGGCAAGCGGCTTCAGCCCGGCCTTTTCGGCCGCGTCACGCCGCGCCAGCACCAGCGCTGCGGCGCCGTCATTGATGCCCGAGGCATTGCCCGCGGTCACCGTGCCGTCCTTTTTGAAGGCCGGGCGCAGACCCGCCAGCGCCTCGGCCGAGGTCGCCTTGGGATGCTCGTCGGTGTCGAAAACCACGTCGCCCTTGCGGCCCTTCACCGTGATCGGGACGATCTGGCTGGCAAAGCGGCCCTCGGCGATGGCGCGGGCCGCCCGCTGCTGGCTTTCCAGGGCGAAGGCGTCCTGCGCCTCGCGGCTGATGTCGTTCTCGGCCGAGACGTTCTCTGCCGTTACGCCCATATGGCCGGTGCCGAAGGGGCAGGTCAGCGCGCCCAGCATCATGTCCAGCACCTGCGCATCGCCCATTTTCTGGCCGAAGCGCGCGGCGGGCACGATATAGGGGGCGCGGCTCATGCTCTCGGCGCCACCCGCCAGCGCGAAATCCGCGTCGCCCAGCGCCAGCGCCTGCACCGCCGAGACGATGGCCTGCGCGCCCGAGCCGCAGAGCCGGTTCACGTTCATCGCCGGGGTCGTGTCGGGAATGCCCGCGCCGATGGCGGCCACGCGCGACAGATAGGCGTCGCGCGGGATGGTGTTGATGACATGGCCGAAGACGACGGTGCCGATCTGCGAGGGCTGGACGCCCGCCCGCTCCAGCGCCGCTTTCGAGACCTGGGTGGCCACCTCCGCCGGGGGCAGGCCCGAGAGGCTGCCGCCGAAGGTGCCGATGGCGCTGCGCGCGCCGCTGAGAATGACGATCTCGTCCATGTCCATCCCTTTCCGTGATGCTCCTCGGCCCCTGTATAGACCCGTGCTGCACCTGCACAAAGAGCCTCGGGCCAAAGTCACGCAGCGTCAGAAGCGCTCAGCGGCAATAGGTGCCGCCGCCCCGGTGCTGGGCCACGTCGAAGTGGAAATGGTCCTGATGGAAACGGTCCGAATCGGGGCCCAGCGTGGTGCGGAAGATGCCGCAGGCCGCCTGGTACATCTGCCGCATCATGCGCCGGTAAGGGCCGCGGCGGTAATGCTGCTCGACCGTGACGACGGTGCCGTCGGCCAGCCGGAAGCCGCCGACATCCACCGCCCTGCCCCGCCCGTGCTCGGAAATCCGCGCCCCGCGCTGGTTGTTGCGGGGTCGGCAGGAATAATGGCCCATGATGCGGATCTGCGTGACGCCGCCACCGGTCCGGCCGATGGCAGGCAGCGCCTCGGTGCGGACCCAGCGTTCGAAGGCCGTGGCCGCGTCGCAATCGAGGGTCGCGGCCAGCGACAGCGGGATGCCGTTGACCGAGGTCACGCTGACCGGCCGGGCGATGCCGCAGCCCTGCGTGGTCGAGGTGATGCGCGGCAATTCCCGGCCGGCAAGACCCCGCACCCCGCAAAGCCCGCTGCCCGAAGGGCCGCCGGTGCGGTTGGGTACGGCCACGGCGGCCGTCTGCTGCTGGGCCCTCTCCTGCGCCCGGATCGCGGCCAGCGTCGCAAAACGCTGCACGACCGACGAGGTCCGGCGGCGCGGAAAAAGGCTGCTGGCGACGGCAAGCGGGCTGATCTCGGCCGCCTCGGCGCCCTCGTCATGCGCGACGCGTTCGGCCACCTGCCGCTCGGCCTCGATCCGCGCCGCCTGCGCGGCTTCGGCGGCGTGGCGGGCTGCATCGGCGGCCTGCTGGGCGGCCAGCGCCTCGGCCGCGACCGCCTCGCTGAGCGGGACAGCACCGGGCGGACGCGGGGGCGGGGCGATCAGGGCGGCGGCGACGGCCGCGTCGATGCCCGGGGCGGCCGGACGGGCGCGCGGAGGGGGCGAGGTCAACGGCGCCTCTCCCCAGCCCGGCCCCGGCGCCATCAGCGCCAGAACCAGCAGGGAGATGCGCCAGAACGCCACCCGCTCAGCCCTTCCGCACCCGGCCGAAATCCGGCGCATCGGTGTCCTGCCCGGCCTCGATGATCCCACGCCGGATGGCTCGGGTGCGGGTGAAGTAATCGAAAAGGTGGTCCCCGTCGCCCATGCGGATCGCCCGTTGCAGCACGAACAATTCTTCGGTGAAGCGGCCGAGGATGTCGAGCGTCGCCTCCTTGTTGGTCAGGAAAACATCGCGCCACATCGTCGGGTCCGAGGCCGCGATCCGGGTGAAGTCGCGAAAGCCCGAGGCCGAATACTTGATCACCTCGGATTGCGAGACACGGCGCAGGTGATCGGCCACGCCCACCATCGTATAGGCGATGAGGTGCGGCGTATGCGACACGACCGCCAGCACCAGATCGTGATGCCCGGGCTCCATCGTGTCGACATTGGCGCCGACGCCTTCGTAAAGCGCCCGGAGCCGCGCCACGGCCGCGGGATCGGCGCCCTCGAGCGGGGTCAGCAGCCACCAGCGGTTCTCGAAGAGCGTGGCGAAGCCCGAATAGGGCCCCGAATGCTCGGTCCCGGCCAGCGGGTGGCTGGGGATGAAATGCACGCCGTCGGGGATATGCGGCCCCACCGCGTCAATCACCGCCTGTTTGACCGAGCCCACATCGGTTACGGTCGCGCCGGGGGCCAGATGCGGAGCAATTTCCTCGGCCACCGCGCCCATCGCACCGACCGGGACGGCAAGGACCACGAGGTCCGCGCCCTTGACCGCCTCGGCCGCGCTTTCATGCACGCTGTCGATGAAGCCGATCTCGGCCGCCGCCTTGCGGGTTTCCGCAGTACGGGCGAAACCCGCGATATGGCCCGCAAGCCCCCGCCGCTTCATCGCATGCGCCATCGACCCGGCGATCAGCCCCAGCCCGATCAGGGCCACCCGTTCATAGACCTGCGCCATCAGCGGATTCCCTTGAAAGTGGCGATCACGCCGAGGATACGCCGGCAGGCCGCTTCGTCGCCGACGGTGATGCGCAGGCACTGCGGCAGGCCATAGCCCCCCACCTTGCGGACCAGGATCCCGTCCTCCTTCAGCGCACGGTCCACCGCGTCGGCTTCCTCGGCGCTGGCGAAGCGGGCCAGCACGAAATTGGCGAAGCTCTCGTCGCAGGCGACGCCCATCTGCACCAGGCCATTCCTCAGGAACTCGCGCCAGCGCGCATTCTCGGTGGCGCAGAAGCGGGTGTAATCCACATCCCGCACCGCCGCCTCGGCCGCCGCCATCTGCGCGAGGCTCAGGTTGAAGGGCTGCCGGATGCG
>Ga0209793_1002039_pt1 | contig 10441 bp, 11 predicted proteins | sample EBPBio122009_DNA_FD_185863 | JGI IMG/M metagenome (GOLD analysis project Ga0209793, IMG submission 185863) | Wastewater treatment Type I Accumulibacter community from EBPR Bioreactor in Madison, WI, USA - Reactor 1_2/2/2009_ DNA (SPAdes) (version 2) | ecosystem: Engineered > Bioreactor > EBPR >... | reverse complement strand
TTGAAGTCGGAGGGCAGTTCGATCACCGAAGGCATCGGCCAGGGCCGCATCACCGCCAATCTCGACGGCTTTGCGCCGGACGCAGCGTTCCAGATTCCCGACGCGGAGGCGCTGCCGATCATTTTCGACCTGATCCAGGAGGAGGGGCTGTGCGTCTGCGGCTCGACCGGCGTCAACATCGCCGGCGCGATCCGGCTGGCGAAGCAGCTCGGCCCCGGGCACACCATCGTCACGGTGCTCGCCGACTACGGCACCCGCTACCAGTCAAAGCTGTTCAACCCGGAATTCCTGCGCGCCAGGGACCTGCCGGCGCCGCAATGGATGGAGCAGACCCCGTCGATCGACGTGCCGTTCGAGGACGCCGCCTGATGGCCACCCAGGCGCTGTTTCGCGACGACGCCTATCTGGCGACTGCCGATGCGACGGTGGTCGCGATCACCGACGCCGGCGCCATCGTGCTCGACCGGACGATCTTTTACGCCACGTCGGGCGGCCAGCCTGGCGACACCGGGCGGATCGTGCGGGCCAATGGCGATGAGATCGCCATCGCCGCCACGGTGACGGGCGAGACCAAGGACGACATCCTGCATCTGCCGGCGCCCGGACAGGCCGTGCCCGCGGTCGGCGAAAAGGTAACGCTTTCAATCGACTGGGAGCGGCGGTTGAAACTGATGCGGATGCACACCGCCTGCCATCTATTGTCGGTTGTCTGCCCGTTTCCGATCACCGGGGCGTCGGTGTCGGAAGACGACAGCCGCGTCGATTTGGACATTCCCGACCCGAAATACACCAAGGAGTTCGTCACCGAACGGATCATGGAACTGGTGCTGGCGGATTATCCGGTGTTCATCAGCTGGATCACCGACGACGAATTCGCCGCCAATCCTGGGCTGGTGAAGTCGAAGAATGTCCGTCCGCCGGTTGGTCTTGGCCGCATCCGGCTGGTCAATATCGGCGACAGCGGGTCGATCGACAGCCAGCCCTGCGGCGGCACCCATGTGGCGCGCACGCTGGACGTCGGCGAGATCCACATCGGCAAGATCGACAAGAAGGGCCGCGAGAACCGGCGGTTCAGGATCAGGTTCGGCCCGGCGCCGGTGGTTTGACCGCCGCCGCTACGACGTCTGCTGCTCTTTCTTCTTGCTCTCGCAGTCACGTCCGCCATTGTCGGGCGGCGGCGGCGGGCTGGTCTGGGCGATGGCCGCGCCGGCCATCATCAGCAGCAAGGCAAAGGCAACAATCCGTCGCATCGGTGCTCTCCTCGTTCGGCTCGATCATATCGCGGCGCCGAGCCATCGATAATCGACCCTGCGGCGATGACGGCGCTTGCCCATGCCGGCAGCGTGACTATGTTGGCCGGCGGAGGCGGTCATGGCGTCAGACATTGCGGGATTTACGGTTTCGGCCGACTGGCTTGAAGAACATCTCAACGATCCCGGCATGACGGTGATCGATGCGTCCTGGTATCTGCCGGCGCAGGGGCGCGATGCGCGGGCCGAATACGACGCCGGCCACATTCCGCGCGCGGTGTTTTTCGATCACGACCAGGTGGTCGATCCGGCGTCGCGCATGCCGCACGCGCTGCCGTCGCCGGAACTGTTTGCGACCTATGCCGGCGCGATGGGCATCGCTCGCGACGACACGATCGTCGTCTATGACGGTCCCGGCCTGTTTTCGGCGCCGCGCGCCTGGTGGATGTTTCGCGTCATGGGGGCCGGCAAGGTCTATGTGCTCGAGGGCGGCATCGACGGCTGGAAGCGCGAGGGGCGCTTCGTCACCGCCAGGCCGACCAAGGTCGCGCCGTCCTTTTTCGAGGCGGCGTTCGACAGAAGACGCGTCGCCGGTCTCGCCGACATGCGCGCCATCGTCGCCGACGGCTCGCGCCAGATCGCCGATGCAAGGCCGCCGGGCCGTTTTGAGGGAACCGACCCCGAGCCGCGCGCCGGGGTGCGGGGCGGCCACATGCCGGGCGCGCTGAACGTTCCGGCGTCGGCGCTCGGGCGCGACGGAAAACTGCTGCCGGCCGAGGAACTGCGCAAGCTGATCGAGGATGCCGGGATCGACCTGTCGAAGCCGGTCGTCACCTCCTGCGGCTCAGGCGTCACGGCGGCGGTGATCACGCTGGCGCTGGAAACGCTCGGACACGCCGACAACAAGCTCTATGACGGTTCGTGGACCGAGTGGGGCTCGACCCCGGACACGCCGGTCGTCACCGGCCCATCGAAATCCTGACCAGACAGGCAAGGCGCATGACAGACCCGATCGACGTCACGGTGACGTTCCTGCAGATGGACGCGCCGCCCGGCCACTATCCGCCGCTGCCCTACAACCGCAACATCGCGCTGCTGCGGGTCAGGGATATGCCGGTCCACTACTACCGCTACCTGATGGACCGCATCGGCCGCAAATGGCACTGGGTCAACGCACTGCGCCAAAGCGACGAGGCGCAGGCGGCAAGGCTGGCCGAGCCGGAGCGCAACATTGACGTGCTCTATCTCGACGGCGTGCCGGCCGGGCTGTTCGAGATCGCGCCGCATGAGGAGGGCACGGTCGAACTGGTCTATTTCGGACTGACCGAGCGGGCGACGGGGCAGGGCATCGGCAAGTGGTTCTTGGGGGCGGCGCTTCATGCGGCGTGGGACCGCAAGCCCACAGCTGTGCGGGTTCAGACCTGCACGCTCGACCATCCCGCCGCCTTGCCGCTCTACCAGCGCATGGGGTTTGAGCCGGTCGGCCAGGTGCGCGAGACGGTCTATCCGATGACGCTCGCCGAACGCGCCGAGGTCCTGGTGCGCGGGTAGAAGGTGGGCTGAACGATCCGTTCATCGCCGCTTCAGGCTGGATGCTGCAATGTCGGTCCAACGATGGCGGTGTGCGCCGTTCAGGAGACCCAAAATGCAGTTGCAGAAATTCCTCGTCACGGCCGCCGTCGCGCTTTCCGTCCTTGCCGGCGTCGCACCTGCCTATTCGCAGGCCACGACGCCCAGCGCCGCCCAGATCGAACGCAAGCTCGACGCCGAGCCGCAGCGCCGTCTGGCGCCGGAACGGCGGGTCACGCGCGACCAGTTGCGCCGCCGCCCGGAAATCCGACGCATGGCGCCGTCGATCGACATCCAGTCGATCAATTTCGAGTTCGCTTCTGCGGAAATCCATCCGTCGCAATACGGCAAGGTCGAAAACATCGCCATCGCGATGGAGCGCATCCTGCGCCGCAAGCGCGGGGCGGTGTTCCTGATCGAGGGGCACACCGACGCGGTCGGTTCGTTCTCCTCCAACCAGGCGCTGTCCGAGCGCCGCGCCAATTCGCTGCGCCGGGTGCTGGTGCAGGAATTCGGCATTCCCCGCCGGGCGCTTGATACGGTGGGCTATGGCGAGGAATTCCTGCTGGTGCCGACCCAGAACGAGGACTGGCGCAACCGCCGCGTCACGCTGCGCAATGTCACCGAAGTGATCCGGCCGTATTGAGGCGCGGGAAACGGGTGGAGGGCAGGCGCGCAAACTGGCCTGTTTCCCGAATTGGTCCGCAATTCGGGAAACCGCCATGTTGAAGCTACGCTATCTCGCCATGCCGACGTCCGACGTCCGCGCCATCCAGTCGGGCGCGCCCGACGCCTACGGGCGGTCCGCGGAAACCAGAATCAGCGATGGCGGCAGTCTGCCGTGCCGCCACTGCCTGAAGCTGATCGCTGCGGGCGAGCCCTATCTGGTTCTGGCCTACCGACCGTTCTCGTCGCTGCAGCCTTATGCCGAAACCGGCCCGATCTTTCTTCATGCCGCGCCATGCGACATCGCGGCGACTGGGCGGGCGCCCGACATGCTCACCGCCCCGGACTATATCGTGCGTGGCTACGGGGCCGACGAGCGGATCGTCTACGGAACCGGCGGCGTCGTTGCGACGCACGACATTGAAAGCCGAAGTCTCGAATTGCTCGCCCGGGACGACGTTGCCTTTGTGCATGTCCGTTCCGCCCGGAACAACTGCTTCCAGTGCCGGATCGAAAGCGCCTGAAAAAAAAGCGGCCCGCAGTCAGACTGCGGGCCGAGGCTCGGAGGAACTTTTGGCTCGTCGGCGTCAGGCGGCGAGCACCGCCTTGGGCTCGACCATTTCGTAGCCGAGCGCCTCGGCGACCGCACGGTTGGTGATGCGGCCGCGATGCACGTTGAGGCCGTTGCGCAAATGATGATCGTCGGTCAGCGCCTTCAGCCCCTTGTCGGCAAGCTGCAGGCCATAATGCAGGGTAGCGTTGTTCAGCGCATGCGCCGAGGTCACCGGCACGGCGCCGGGCATGTTGGCGACGCAATAATGGATGATGCCGTCAACCACATAGGTCGGGTCGGCATGGGTGGTGGCGCGCGATGTTTCGAAGCAGCCGCCCTGGTCAATGGCGACGTCGACCATGACCGCGCCTGCCTTCATGCCCGACAGCATTTCGCGGCTGACAAGCTTTGGCGCCGCCGCGCCCGGGATCAGCACCGCGCCGATAATCGCGTCGGCGGAAAAACACTCTTCCTCGATCGCCTCGACGGTCGAATAGCGGGTATGGACGCGGCCGTTAAAAATGTCGTCGAGCTGGCGCAGGCGAGGGATCGAACGGTCGATGATGGTGACGTCGGCGCCAAGGCCGACCGCCATCTTCGCCGCCTGCAGCCCGACGACGCCGCCGCCGAGCACCGCCACCTTGCCGGGCAGCACGCCCGGCACGCCGCCGAGCAGCACACCGCGACCGCCATTGGCCTTTTGCAGCGCTGTCGCGCCCGCCTGGATGGCGAGGCGACCGGCGACTTCCGACATCGGCGCCAGCAGCGGCAGGCCGCCGCGGTCGTCGGTCACTGTCTCATATGCCACGGCGGTGACGCCGGACGCCAGCAGGCCCCTGGTCTGCTCCGGATCGGGCGCAAGGTGGAGATAGGTGTAGAGAATCTGGCCTTCGCGCAACTGGGCCCATTCGCCCGGCTGCGGCTCCTTCACCTTGACGATCATGTCGGAGCGTTCGAATACTTCCGCCGCGGTTTTGGCGATCTTTGCGCCGGCGGCTCGGTAGGCGTTGTCGTCGGCGCCGATACCCGCGCCCGCGCCGGTCTCGACCAGCACGTCATGCCCGTGGGCGACATATTCCCGGACCGATCCGGGCGTCAGGCCGACGCGATATTCGTGGTTCTTGATTTCTTTCGGACAGCCGACGCGCATCCATCTCTCCCTTTGACGGGCCTCGGCCCGTGTTCCTCTTGAAACAGTGAACCACAAAGCGGCTCGCAGGTCCTTGCGAAGGTGGTTGCGGTGTGGCTCCTCCATCGAATATTATTGCGCAAATTCATCGGCACTTCGCAGGAATATCGAAGAATGGACCTGGATCGCATCGATCTCCTGCTTTTGCGGACATTGCAGGTGGAGGGGCGAATCTCCAACGCCGCGCTGTCGGAACGGGTCGGCCTGTCGCAGTCGGCCTGTTCGCGCCGGCTCGACGCGCTGGAGAAGGGCGGGGCGATCCGCGGCTATCACGCGCGCCTGTCCAACGCGGCTCTCGGACACAGCCTGACCGCGATCGTGCACATTTCGCTGTCCGGCCAGTTCGAGAAATCGCTGGCCGATTTCGAGGCGGCGGTAAAACGCTGCCCCAACATCCTGTCCTGCCACCTGATGTCGGGCGAATATGACTATGTGCTGCGCATCGCCGCCAGGGACCTGGCCGACTACGAGCGCATCCACAAGCAATGGCTGACGGCGCTGCCGCACGTCACAAAGATCAATTCAAGTTTTGCGCTGCGTGAGATCGTCGACCGGATTGCGCTTGGCCTCGACGCCGGCGACGCCTGATCCGGTTGTAACGAAAATAGTCCATCTGTGATTGGACGACGCGAAGATTAGGGGGCATTTGGCCGGCATGAAGCAAACCGTCGCAGCTACGATCACTGTTCTTGCGCTGTCGTGCGCGACGGCGATGGCGCAGGCGTTGCCGACCGTCGACGCGGTGATCGATAACGAGACCATTCCGGTTCGGGCCGATTGCGCGTCCCGCAGCTTCGGCGACGGCTTCTTGTCCCGCATCGACGTCGACGATCGTCATGGCGACGACATCGTTCTGAACTTTTCGCAGGTCGATTGCGACGGGTCGAAGACGCGTTACTGTTCCGACGAAGGCTGCGCGGTCGTGATCTATCTGCAAGACGACGGCGGGCGTTTCGAATATCTCGGCAAGTTCCCGGCCTTTAGCGTCACCTTCGACCGACCGGGTGCGATGTGGCCGTCATTCACGGTGTCGGCCGGCGGACCAGAATGCCGCAAGGGCGCGTTTCAATCGTGCCTGAAACGCTACGAAATCCGCCACGGCGTGCTTTGGCTGAAGCAGAGCGGCTGACGCTCAGGGCGATCGACGGCCACGGTTGCGAACCCCTGGCGCGGCGGCCATTTCGGGCGTGGGCTGCGCCGCGCCGCCCTTGAAAATGATTTCGCGGTGCGGGTAGGGCAGGCCGATCCCGTTGGCCTTGAACGCGTCCCACAGCGCCAGAAACACTTTCCCGCGGACATTGGTCAGGCCCTGCTGCGGGTCGTGAATCCAGAACCGCAACACAAAGTCGAGCGAACTGTCGCCGAAGCCGGTCAGCCAGCACACGGGCCTTCGATCCGCCTCCACTCTCGGCACGGTGATCGCCGCCTCGATGGCGATGCGGCTCACCTCGTGCGGATCGCTGTCGTAGGAAACGCCAAAATTGACGTCGAGGCGCACCAGTTCGTCGGAGAACGACCAGTTGATGACCCGCTGTGTGATAAAGTCCTCGTTGGGGATGAGGAACTCGCGGCCGTCGCGGGTCACCACCGAGACAAAACGGGCGCGTAGCTCGCGGATCCAGCCAAAAGTCTGGTCGAGCGAGATCGTGTCGCCGGGTTTGATCGACTTGTCGAGCAGGATAATGATGCCGGAGACAAAGTTCGACACCACTTTTTGCAGGCCGAAGGCGAGCCCGACGCCGACGGCGCCGGAGAAGACGGTGAAGGCGGTCAGGTCGACTCCGACGCTGGTCAGGGCGGCGACGCCGGCGATCAGCACCAGGCCGATCTTGGCGACCTTGCCGAACAGCACCCGCAGCGACGGCGTCAGTTCGTCCATGGCCCTGACGCGTTCGTCGACATAATTGCCGACGACGATCGCGAGCCACAGCGCGCCGATCAGCAGCAGCGCCGCCTTGAGCACAGTCAAGGCCGACAGTCGCAGCGTTCCGACCGGCAGCGCGACACGGTCGAGCAGGCCGGCGACCTGGCCGTCGACCCCCAGGATGACAGCGGCGGCGTAAGTCCAGGCGAGGACCGCGATGGTGCGCGCCGCCAGCCGGCTGCGGATAATGCGCGACAGCACCGACACCGCCAGCCAGACCGACGACAGGGAGAGGGCGATGGAGATCAGCCGGCTTCGACTTGGCCATGTCAGTTCGCGCAGGACCATCAGCGCAACGAACAGCAGCGCACAGAACAAGATCCAGTCGGTGCGGCGCAGCAGCGCCACCACCATGCGCAGCAGGCCGGGGTGTCCCTTGATCTGCCTGGCGCGTTCCTCGAGCCTGGGTTCGATGCGCCGTCCGATCAGCTTGGCGGCGACGAACATCGCGGCGATGGCTGCGAGTTGATACCACAGCCAAGGGCCGGCGCTGGTGGCCAGCACGCTTTGCAGCCAGTTCAGCGCCGGCTGCGACAGTTGGTCGAGCGTGGTTTCGTTCAACGGTACGCCTTTCGGCCGGATTTGGATCGCGACGTGTCGAACGGTCTTTCCGGCAAATTGCCTTGTCAAGGCGAAACGTCATCGCCACGTCATGTCATTGTGCTGGACAGGAGCGGCTTTTGGCGCGACGCTTATCGGTCAAAGCATTGTCCAGGAGGTTCCAATGTCGGCCCATTTTCTGTCCAGGCGCGCGTTCCTTGCATCGGGAACCGCCGCCGGCGCATTCATCTTGCTGCATCCGTTTTCCGCCAATGCGCAGGCCAACCAGGCCCATCTGCGCATCATGGAGACCACTGACATCCATGTGAACGTGCTGCCCTACGACTACTACGCCGACAAGCCGAACGACACGATGGGGCTGGCCCGCACCGCCTCGCTGATCGACGCGGTGCGCAAGGAGGCGACCAATGCGATGCTGGTCGACAATGGCGATTTCCTGCAGGGCAATCCGATGGGCGACTACATCGCCTATGAGCGCGGCATGAAGGACGGCGACTACCATCCGGTAATCAAGGGCATGAACGTGCTCGGCTACGCCGCCTCGACGCTGGGCAATCACGAATTCAATTACGGACTGTCCTTCATGGACAAGGTGCTGGCCGGCGCGACCTTCCCGTTCGTGTGCGCCAACCTGATCCGCGGCACGGCGCTGGCCGCCAATCCGCGCGACGACAAGCTCTACCTTCGCCCCTATGTCATCCTCGACCAGTCGATCAAGGACGGCGCGGGGACGGAACACCCGATCAAGATCGGCGTCATCGGCTTCGTGCCGCCTCAAATCATGATCTGGGATTCCAAGAACCTCGACGGCAATGTGGCGGTGCGCGACATCGTCGAGGCGGCCAGGGCCTGGGTTCCGCAGATCAAGGAAGAGGGCGCCGACATCGTCATCGCGCTGTCGCATTCGGGCATCGATGTCGCCACGGGCGACATGATGGAAAACGCCTCGTTCCATGTCGCCGGCGTCGAGGGCATCGACGCCGTGTTCACCGGCCACCAGCATCTCGTCTTCCCCGGCAAGAAGGATTTTCAGGGGCTGGAGGGCGTCGACACGGCAAAGGGCACGCTGCAGGGCAAGCCCGCCGTCCAGGCCGGCTTCTGGGGCTCGCATATGGGACTGATCGACCTGCTGCTGGAGCGCGACGGTTCGAAATGGCGGATCGTGTCGGCGACGTCGGAGGCGCGACCGATTTTTGAACGGGTCGACAACAAGAACAAGGCGCTTGTCGGCGACGTCGCCGCGGTGGCCGACGCCGTCAAGCAGGACCACGAGGCGACATTGGCCTATGTGCGCCGCCCGGTCGGCAAGACCTCGGCGCCGCTCTATTCCTATTTCGCGCTGGTCGCCGACGACCCGTCGGTGCAGATCGTCAGCCAGGCGCAGACCTGGTACGTCAAGGACATGCTGAAAAGCACGCAGTGGAAGGACCTGCCGGTGCTGTCGGCGGCGGCGCCGTTCAAGTCGGGCGGGCGCGGCGGGCCCGATTACTATACCGACGTTCCCGCCGGCAATGTCGCGATCAAGAACGTCGCCGACCTCTACCTCTACCCGAACACGGTGCGGGCGGTCGAAATCACCGGCGCGCAGGTCCGGGAATGGCTGGAAATGTCGGCCGGTATTTTTAACGCGATCGAGCCGGGCAAGGCCGACCAGCCGCTGATCAATCCGGATTTCCCCGCCTATAATTTCGACGTCATCGACGGCGTCACCTACAAGATCGACCTGTCACAGCCGCCGAAATACGATCCCAAGGGCGCGGTCCTGAATGCGGGCTCGAACCGCATCAAGGACCTGATGTTCGACGGCAAGCCGATCGACCCGGCGCAAAAATTCGTCGTCGCCACCAATAATTACCGCGCCGGCGGCGGCGGCAATTTCCCCGAGATCAACGCATCGAAGGTGATCTTCGAGGCGCCGGACACCAATCGCGACGTGATCGTGCGCTACATCATGAACCAGGGCACGATCAATCCGTCGGCCGACGGCAACTGGTCGTTTGCGCCGATGCCGGGTACCAGCGTCAGGTTCGACACGGGTCCGAAGGCGGCCGCCTTTGTCGGCGACGTCAAGAGCGTCAAGATCGAGGCGGCGGGCGAAGGCGAGGGCGGATATGGCCGCTACCGCATAACGCTTTGACAGGTTTTTGCGGCGCAGGCGTGCGCCGCGTTCGGCAACACCTTGCAATCTCTGTGTGCACTGCACAAACTAACAGTGCACACAGAGGGCAACGGTGATGACCGAACAGGTTCCCCATATTGTGGTCGTCGGCGCGGGTTTCGGTGGACTGGAATTCACCCGCAAGGCCGCGCGTCTGCCGGTGCGCATCACCCTGATCGACCAGCGCAACCATCACCTGTTCCAGCCGCTGCTCTACCAGGTCGCGACGACGTCGCTCGCCACGTCGGAAATCGCCTGGCCGATCCGGCATCTGGTCAAACGCTTCGCCAATGTGGAGACGCTGCTGGCAACGGTCGCAGGTGTCGACAAGGACGCGCGCAAGGTGCTGCTCGAAGACGGGACGCGCATCGGCTACGACACGCTGGTGATCGCCACCGGAGCGCGTCACGCCTATTTCGGCCATGACGAATGGGAGCCGTTCGCGCCCGGCCTGAAGACGATCGAGGATGCAACCGCGATCCGCCGCCGGCTATTGCTCGCCTTCGAGCGCGCCGAGCGCGAGACCGATCCGGCGATGCGCGCCGCGTTGATGACGTTCGTCATCATCGGC
>Ga0209793_1002035_pt1 | contig 10458 bp, 9 predicted proteins | sample EBPBio122009_DNA_FD_185863 | JGI IMG/M metagenome (GOLD analysis project Ga0209793, IMG submission 185863) | Wastewater treatment Type I Accumulibacter community from EBPR Bioreactor in Madison, WI, USA - Reactor 1_2/2/2009_ DNA (SPAdes) (version 2) | ecosystem: Engineered > Bioreactor > EBPR >... | reverse complement strand
GAAGCCCGGCGCGAACGTCTTGGAGAACGAGCCGAGGTAGACCACGCGTTCGGCGTCGAGGGAGCGCATTGCCGGCACCGGATCGCCGTCGAAGCCGAGCAGACCGTACGGATTGTCCTCCACCACCAGCAGGTCACCCTCCTCGGCGACGCGCAGGATCTCCGTCCGACGCTCGAGCGGCTGCGAGATGCCGGCCGGGTTCTGGAAGTTGGGGATCGTGTAGAGGAATTTGGCCTTCTTGCCGGCCGTCTTCAACGCAGCCAGCGCCTCGGCGAGCGCGCCGGGCAGCAGCCCGTGCTCGTCCATCGCGACATGGACGACCTCGGCCTGATAGGCCCGGAAGACGCCTAAGGCGCCGACATAGCTCGGCGCTTCGCACAGCACCACGTCGCCGGGGTCGCAGAACAGCCGGGTCACCAGGTCGAGCCCCTGCTGGGAGCCGACGGTGACGGTGACATCGTCGGGGTGCGCGGTGATGCCCTCGAGCTTCATCACCTCACAGATGGCCTCGCGGAGCACCGGCTCGCCCTGACCGGAGCCGTACTGCATGGCCCGGCGTCCATCGCTCACCACCAGCTCGTTCAACACGGAGCCGACCACGTCGAGCGGCAGATCAGAGATGTTCGGCATGCCGCCGGCCAGTGAGACCACCTCGGGCCGGTTGGCGACGGCGAACAGCGCACGGATGGCCGAGGCTGTCATGCCGTGCGTACGGGCGGCGTACCGGTCGACATAGCTGTCGAGACGGGTGTCGCGGCGCTGCAGGCGCGCCAAGCCGGCGGCGGCGTCGGCCGCTGTCACTGGCTCGGGGGACGCTCCTCTTCCGCGGGTGGGCTCAGGCTCCTGGTCGGTCACCCTCCAAGGGTGCCTCATTCGCGCGACATGTGCAGGTGGTGACCGCAGGGCGACCGACCTACGATGTGGGGCATGGAGGCGAGCGCGGAGCCCGAGACGACCGGAACGGTCGAACGGCGTCTGCCACGGCCGGTGAAATGGCTGCTGTGGCTGTTGGGTGCGTTGCTGGGCAGCGTGGTGCTGGGGTTCCTCGCGGGACTGGCCAGACCGCGAGAGCCGGATCCTTGGTCAGCGTTGCCTCCGCAGAGCCCGGAGCCATCGGCATCAGGACCGACGGCGTCGTCGGAGCCGCTGGAGCCTCGAGCACCGTCGGCCGTCGCCGAGGATCGCTGACGATGGCCCGCCGCCTCCGCCCGATGACGGCAGCGGATCTGGCGCTGTTGCCGGATCAGTGCGCCCGCTGCACGTTCTGGGAGGTGAGCTTGCACGAACTGGCCGCGCCGGACCGGCACCGCAACCGGGTCGAGGCCAAACGGGCCTGGGCGGAAGCGGTCACGGCACGCTGGGGCTACTGCGGCGTGCTTGCTGCGGACGGTGACGAGGTGCACGGGTACGCGATGCTGGCACCGGCCCGACTTGTCCCGCGACTGAGTGCGATCGACCAGACGCCGCTGCACCCCGACGCTGCGGTGCTGGTGAACATGCGCGTCGAGGAGTCTCAGCGAGGTCGTGGCCTGGGCCGTCAATTGGTCCAGTCCGCTGCCGGTCTGATGGTGCGGCGAGACATCCGCGCGATCGAAGCGATCGGCAGCCATCGCAGCCCGTCGTGCATCCCACCGGTGGGCTTCCTGGAGCGGGTCGGCTTCACCGTCGTTCGGCAGCATCCGGTGACACCGCGGCTCCGGATGGACCTGCAGACGACCGCCCGCTGGCTGCCTGATCTCGGGGCGGCCTGGAATCGGCTGACCGGTCTGATGCCCCAGCCGACTCCCGGGCCCGAGCCGGCGCATCGGCAGCGTACGAGTGGCTCGGTGTCCGGCGCCGGTCTGGCCGGATGACTTCTCAGCGACGACCCTCACCAACCATCCCCCCGAGGATCCCTACCGAAGAACCCCACCTGAGGACCCCACCTAAGGACGGAGAGCGGCGAGACATGAGTGACGGATTGCGTCAGGTCAGCCTGGAGCGGACCAGCAGGGGGCGCCTGGTGGCGCGTAACGAGCGCGGCGCGACGCTGGCGCTGGGGATGGGTGAGGACGGCGACTTCACCCCGGTCGAGCTGTTGCTGGTCGCGATCGCCGGCTGCGCGGCCATCGACGTGGACCTGATCACCGGCAAGCGCAGTGCGCCGGAGGAGTTCCGGGTCGACGCATCCGGGGTGAAGATCCGGGATCAGCACGGCAATCGGCTGGTCGAGCTGAGTGTGGACTTCCAGATTCGCTTTCCCGATGACGACGGAGGTCGGGCCGCCGAAGCGGTGCTGCATCGGGCGATCAACGCCTCCCACGATCGGCTCTGCACGGTCAGCAGGACGGTGGAGACCTCCAGTCCGGTGACCGTCAACCTTCGGGGTGCCAGGGTCGCCGGACCGCAACTGGCGCCGGAGCAGTAGACCGCTCTCGACCGCTGCCGTCGGGCACGACCTTTCTGACTCGGTAACCCGGTGGCGGCGTCGCCTGCGGACGCTGTTGACTGGTCCGATGGCAGGCACTCACCGTCCCCGACCGCCGATGCCCACCTTGACCGAGGCGGGTCCGGACGAGCAGCAGCGACAGGACTTTCTGCGCGCGGTGATTCGCGGCTTCCACAGCGACAATCTCAGTCTGGATCGCTGGGATCTCGATCGGCGGCTGTTCGAGTTCGACCGGTGCTTCGGGTTCACCGTCGACGGGCGATGGGTGGCGACCTGTGCCGCTTACACCCGTCAGCTGACCACGCCTGGCGGATCGGTGCCGATCGGAGCGGTCACGACCGTCACTGTGGCGCCCACTCATCGTCGACGGGGCCTGCTGACGGCCATGATGCGACACCAGCTGGCCGACCTGCATCGCCGTCAGGAGCCGGTGGCCCTGCTCTGGGCCTCGGAGTCGTCGATCTACGGCCGGTTCGGATATGGCAGCGCGGTCCCGCGACTGCTGGTGAGCGGACAGACCCGGGACCTGGAGTTCGGGCCGTGGGCCGAGGTAGGCGACGGTTGGGTCGAGGAGGTGACCAAGGAGGAGTTCGCCGCGGCGACGCCCACCCTGCATGCTCGGCTGTTGCCGGATCGCCCAGGTGCGTTGGACCGGCCGGCGGTGTTCTGGGAGCGGGATCTGCTCGACCGACCTGAGGATCGGCACGGCTCACCTGCAGTTCGGTACGCCCTGTACTCCGCAGCGTCTGGGGAGCTCGCCGGTTATGCCCGGTTCAAGGTCCGCTCGGACTGGAACGGCGAACAGGTGGCCGGCGAGGTGGAGGTCGTCGAGATCGATGCCGTCGACACACCGGCCAGGGCTGCGCTGTGGCGATTCCTGCTCGATCTCGACCTGATTCGCCGGCTCAAGCTGAGCAGTGTCGCCATCGACGAGCCACTCCGCCACCTACTCGCCGATCCGCGCGCTCTGGACATGGTGTTCAGCGACAGTGTCTATGTCCGGATCGTCGATCTGCCCCGCGCCTTGCAGTCCCGCCGCTACAGCACCGCGCTCGATCTGGTGATCGAGGTCTGTGACCAGCTGTTGGAGCACAACCAGGGCGTCTTCCGGATCGTGGCTGAAGCCGGTTCGCCGGCTCAGGTGACTCGGGTCGAGAATCGGCAGCCGGATCTGAGGCTGGGCATCCGTGAACTCGGCGCGATCTATCTGGGCGGGGTTTCCCTGGCCGCGCTGCATCGCGCGGGACTGGTCACCGAGCACACGCCGGGATCGGTGGCGGAAATGGCTCTGGCCTTCGACTGGCCGATCAAGCCCTATTGCCCGGACAACTTCTGAGCTCGGCTGTCGCCGGGGAGGGGCCCGGATCGAGGATGGGGAGTTCTAGGTCAGGATCGCCTCCCAGTCCTTGAAAACGACCACACGGCATCCACGTGATCACAAATTGCCCGCCGGCTCGGGGTGCATCAGGGCACGGTGTGTGCGGACGCGGAACCTGTGACGACGAAACGACGCGCTGCCAACTCGTGAGGCGAGTAGTCGCGGCCCTTAGTTGTCCAGGACGCCCTTGAAGCTCACGTCCGAGGGATCCATGATGCGCCGGTTCTCGGCGACAACAGATCCGGCGAGGTAGTACTTCAGGCTGACTGTGCCCGCGCCCTCAGCCTTGGCCCGATCGACGAGCTGCTGGTTGATCGTCCGGATGAGGGTCTGAGCCTCTAGCGTCGTGGCAGACGCCAACATGAGATTCAGGTTGATGTAGTAGACGTCCCTTGTGCTGCCGTTCTCGATGCTGTCGATAACAGTTGCGCCGGCTGCCCCGTTCAGCCCCTCCACATGGTCCTTCAGCGCTTTGAGGAGGTCTGCACCTGACGCGGCCCCCTTCTCCTCCTTGGAGGTTATTCGGAAAATGTCTTCACCGAACGAGCCTTCAGCCATCCATCTGTCGTCTCGCCGCTGATCGTCACCTCGACCGTCTCCAGAACCATCTCGACCTTCGTCCCGTCGGTCCACTCGTCTGCGTCGGACTCCTCCACGAAGACAAGCAAGTCGTCGGCACCGTCCTTGGCCTTGAGCATCACCGAGTAGTCTCCCGATGCCCCCTTTCCCCAAGCATCGGACTCGAACAGCTCAGCGGTCACCCTGAACTGATCGCCGAGCTGGATTCCGCCCATGCCAGGGGAGTTCAGCTTGTCGAGAAGCTTGTCGACGGTGATGTCAGTGATCGTCGGTTCGGAAGGAGTCTCCGACGGCGTTGGCATCTGCGAAGGGGTTGGGGTCGCCTCGGGTGTCGGAGTCGGAGCAGCGGGAGCGGCTTCCGGGGCCGCTCCACCTCCCGATGCCGCAACGGAGACACCGACGATCCCTGCCAGCAGAACGGCTGCGACTACACCAGATGCGATCAGTTGACTCTTGGGCGCCAGGCGTCGAAATGACGCCCAAGCCGATGAGAGGGCTCGGAAGATCTGGAGCAGCGGGTTCTTCGGCTTCGGGCGTCGGAAGATCATCCCTGTCAGGAGCGTCCCTTGGTTCTGGGAGACGAGCTCCCAGCCCTGGTTCTCCATCTTCGACCTAGTGCGGGCTTCCCTGCCGCGCATCGTCTTGACCACCTGGGTCAGATACTGCACTTCCTCGGCAGCGTCGCTTCCGGACTGCGGTTCAACCACTGGTGTCACCTCTCACCGAGAGCGGAAGAGCGTCATCCACTCAAAATCAGCACGTATACATGCGCATGTGAACCCTACAGGGCCGACAGGCTCGATTTGTGGTTCCTCGCACTCCCGATGGCGACTCGTGGGCTGCCTACGCCCGCGAACTCGGGGTGCGACTTCACCGCGAGCGCGTGCGAAACGGCCTCAGCCAGGAGCGGCTCGCAGTCGCCGCCGGCATTACCGCGTTCACCTACCGCAAGTTGGAGAAGGGAGAGTCCAACCCGGGAACTCCGGCCAACCCCCGGCTACGCACCGTCGTCGCCCTCGCCGAGGTCATGGGGATCTCTGTGTCGGAGCTTCTCCCGCCAGAACCGGGAGGAGTGGCCCTTGGCAGGTAGTCACTCGAAGTGACGCAATGGTGGGGACAACCCCACAGGGTTGCCTGAACCTTCGTGAGGTCTGTTGTTCTCAGCGCGGTTCCGTTCTTTCAGTTCTTGGCGCATCGCGCGGCGGATCATGCTGTGTGACTGCGGGTTCTTCAGCAGTTCCTGATAGGTCGAGCCGTCCCGGTCGGCGCGCAACCAGTCCAGACACGCCTGGGTCTCTTCCCGTAGATCATCGCCGCCCGCTTCGTCGCACCAGTCCTCGATCAGGTCGGCTTCCTCGTAGAAGGCAACGGTCTGCTCGTGGAACGTGTGGGTGGGCACCACGACACGGGAGCTGTAGTGCACCCAGCGCTGAAGAAGGAGGTTCACTCCGAACGGTGACAGAGAGGCGATTCGCGAGGTCAAGTCGGCGGGTGCCACTGTGTAGAGGTTGTCGAAGTTCGCCGCCTGGTGCTGGCTCTGGGTCGTCACGTCGGGCCGGATGTCGGGCAGCGGCATCAGGTTGAAGTTTCCGTCCGTCCAGCCGGGTTCGTCGATCTCCTTGCGATTAGTCACCTCGGCAACGAGGACCTGCCAGGCAAGGTCGACCCCGTTCGTGCGCATTGAGCAAGGGTGTTGAAGCACTACAACCGAGCGCGCCTTGGTCTTGCCGGTCGATCCGGGCAGGAGCACTCCGGTGAAGATGTCACCTGTGAAGATCGGTCGGGTCGCCGAGACCTCGTCACCGCGCGCACGGTAGAGGGCGTCCCAGTCTGAGACACCCTCTGCGTACGGGGATTCGAGGTCTTTGCTCAAAGATCAACCCTTCATGCGAATCGAGCGGTTGCCGTCGCCCGCCTCGAAGACCTCGAAGTCTGATCGGTACCGTTCGCGCCAGTCGGGGTCGAACTCCGACAGCAGCGCTTCGGGGTCTACGTGACCGCTCGCAAACTCGAAAACAAGGTCAGCGCGATTAGCTGCGTAGAGCACGATCGGCGTGACGGGAGCAGAAGAAGAGAGTGGCATCTCGAACCAGGATGCAATCTCGTCGACCATGTAGTGACTTGTGATCAGGTCGCAAGCAGCAAGCAAGCTTGCAATCCGATGGCGGCTGTCACCCGATGCCTTCTCGCCTTTCCGCCACTTCTGCACTGCGGGCACGCTCACGCCGACCATCCGTGCGATGTCGCGCCAAGCGAATCCGAGATCAGCAAGCTCCGTAAGCATTGACATCACGCTGGCCTTGCCGCGTTCAGCTGCCGCCTTGCGCCACTCGTTTTCGTGGGTGCGCTTGTGAAGGTCGTCGACATCGTCGCGGAGTGCGCGGGCTACGCCCCGGATTCCGCCAACTTTCGTCGTCGTGAGACGAGGTGGTGTGAGTCGCGTCTCCGTCAGGTTCCGACGGAACGTGGAGTCGCCCGCGGTTGCGCGCGTTCCCAACGCCGACTCGACAGCGGCGTTTCGCACCGACGTGTCAGTCATTTCGCAACACTTCCTCTCGTAGTCGATCGGTAATCACGCTCTCAAACACCCCTCGCACCGGCTCATGTAGTGCGTCGGCCTGGCGCAGGATGAGATCCACGTCAAACTCTGGTACCTCGTCGGCTGCTTGCCAGAAGCTGTCGATGTCCAACTTGAACAGGGGCCCCGGAGGCGGGAGTGGGCGACGCAGGTCGGGCGTCGACTGCACGGCGTAGTCGCTCTGCGCGCCGTACCTGAGAACCAGTGCGTGATCGCTGCCCCCCGAGAAAACGAAGACCCCTTCGTTGACAACCGGTACGAGGCTCAGCTCCGCACCGACGTGCGCGGGTCCCAGCAAGGAGGCGTCCACCCACTGCTCCCACGTGGGAACGCTGCTGCCGTTCTCTGCTGGAACCCTGATTTCATCGATGTACCGAAGCCCGATCCGCTCGACTCCGGCTGGGGCTGCGACGGCCAGGCGGGCCAGGAGCACGATGTCGAGTAGTTCACGCATCCTGTCGTAGCTGCCGTAGTTGGTGGTTTCGATCACCAGGCTGTCCGGGCGGACCGAGAGGGCAGTTCGCTTGTCGCGACTCGTCCACCGCGGGAAGCTCCTGACGACCTGCTGCTGTACTGGTGGGCCATCGGAGCCAGCTTGCACGGTAACTGAGACCTCGTTCATCTCACTCGGCAGAGGCAGCAGGTGTTTGACCCGCGCTGACATGTCCGTCACCTGCTTGCGGTCAAGTGGTTCGCACAGCGGGTGCCGCACCTCGATCGCCATCAGAACGATAGGCGCGCTCGGGTAAATCTCTCGCTCCCTCACACAAGACATACTACCTATGCTGAAACTGAAACAACAACCAAGTCGTCGCTCGTGTACCACGCGTGGAGATCGTGTGCCGGTGTCAGTCCATCAGGCTTTGCCCGTCGAAGCCTGCCGCAGTGGCCTCCTCGACGGCATCGGCGGGCATCGACGCAGACCATTTCGCGAACGTGGCGCAGGCAGGTGCGATGGCTCACAGGTGCGTACCCGGAGTGGGCGTGAGTCAGCGGTGACGGCGGCGCTGAATGACCGCCGCGGCGGCGCTGCCGGCGACCGCGGCAACCGTGCCGCCGGCGATCAACCAGCGATTCAAACGGCGATGCTCGGGACCGACCAGAGCTGAGGCCGGCTCGGCCAGATACACCTTGCCGGTGTCCCCATCGACCGTGATCTGTTGCCCGTCGGTGATCCGGCGGGTGGCGACCGCGGTGCCGAGCACGGCCGGGATGCCGTACTCGCGGGCCACGATCGAGCTGTGACTCAACGGGCCTCCGATGTCGGTGACCACCGCGCCGGCGCGGGCGAACAACGAGGTCCACGCCGGAGTGGTGATGCTGGCGACGAGAATCTCGCCCGGCTGCAGGCGGGCGAAGTCGCTCGGCCCGGTCAGCACTCGGGCGGTGCCCGTAACCCGACCACTGCTGGCGCCGATGCCGGTGAGTACGTCGCCGGTCTGCTCGGTCATGGTGGCCGGCATCATGCTGCCCAGCTTGTCCATCCAGGTGCCCTGGGGCAACAGCTGGGGTGGAGTCGCCCGGCGCTGCCCGCGCCAGACCTCCCGACGCTGCTCGATCAGGGCCCGCAGGTCGTGGCGATCACCATCGGCCAGTGCTGCCTCGATCTCGACACGCTGGCACCAGTAGACGTCGTCGACCTGCTCGACCACGCCCGCCGCGACCAGCCGGTGCCCGAGCTCGGCGAGCATCCGGCGGAGTTGGGGCCAGGCCAGCCCGACATCGGCGAGCGCATCTTCGCGGATCGGCGCGATCGCCTGTGCTCGCCGGAGCAGCCAGTCGAACTGGCCGCGGCGTACCGGGTCGATCCGGCGTCGGATGACGACGGTGGCCGCATCCCGTTTCTGCTGCAGCCGCCGCTGCCGTTCGTAAGGATCTCCGGCCTGGCCTTGCAGATAGAGCCGGACCGTGTCGATCAGCGGTGCTGGGTCGTCGGCGGGCACCGGGTTGACGAAGTCCAGGTTGTAGACCGCGTGCCCGTACGCATCCAGGTGCTGGGTGAAGCGCGCCGCGAATTCCGCCGCCTCGGATTCAAGGCCTTCGGGCAGCTCTTCGTCCGCGGCGACCGATCCGAGGCCCAGGGCCGACACGACCTGATCGGCGGGTGTCGCCGTCAGCCAGGCGGCCAGTGCTGCCCGCTGCTGTGCCCAACGAGCCAGATCCCACAGCGACCGTTCGGCACGGATCGGCTCGCTGTCGAAGCCGAGCAGCAGGCCCGCGGCGGGCGGGTCCCCATCGCGACGGATGAACGCGTCGTAGTACCTGGTCAGCAGGATCTCGGCGGTCGCGGCCAGCGGGATGATCGTCTGCACCGCGGTGTAGTAGATCGCGCCGGCCAGGACCAGCTCGGCGACGCCGTCCAGCAGCTCGGCGGCGCTGAGCTCCCGCAGCGAGCGGCCGGTCCAGCTGTCGACAGCGGCCTGATAGGTGGGACGGGAGACGTTCTCCCACCGAGCCCGGCCGCCGAAGCCCTTCTGGCCGTACGCCCCGCGTAACGCGGCGGGCGACTTGCGCGCCACCCGCCACAGACTGTCGTTGGCGTACTCGTAGTAGGCATAGCCGTTGACGGTCGGCAGCCGAACATCGCCGGGCCGCACTGTCCCGGCCCCGATGAACGCATTCATCAAGGAGGTGATCGAGCCCGTGACCGCCGGGTCGATCACCTCGGCGAACAGCGGTGTCAGGGGATCCGGCAGCTGCTCGACGATGCTGGCCCGGAAGTACCAGGCGTGGTCATGAGGCACCGGCCAATCCGTCGGCACCGGACCGATCGGGTCCGGCAGGGCGGTGATCGGGCGGGCTTGCACGATCAGCAGCTCACCGTTTGTGCTGCGCACCCATTCGATGTCTTGTGGACTGCCGAAGTGCTCGGCGATCCGTCGCCCGAGCCCGGCGAGGGTACGTGCGGCGGTGTCGTCCAGGACGGCGGCACTGCGCCGATCAGCCGGCACTTCGATCTCGGCGGTGCCGTCGGTGGTGCGGACCGTCTGGACCGTCTTGTCGGCGGTATGCCGATCGCTGATCGTGAGATCCTCGCCGGCCAGGGTGAGCTGGTCGGTGTTGACCAGCCCACCGACGACGGCCTCGCCCAGTCCCCAGGCAGCACTGATCAGCACCAGGTCCCGGCGGCCCGTCCCCGGGTCGGCGGTGAACATCACCCCGGACGACGCGGCGTCGACCAGGGCCTGGATCACCACGGCCAGGCTCACCTCGGCCGGGTCGATGCCCTGCCGAGCCCGATAGGCCATCGCCCTGGCCGTCCACAGTGATGCCCAGCAGCGGCGTACCGCGTTCAGCACGGCGGCCGTGCCGACCAGGTTGAGGTAGGTGTCCTGCTGACCCGCGAAGCTCGCATCGGCCAGGTCCTCCGCAGTGGCGGAGGAGCGTACGGCCACCGCCGGCTCACCGAGTTCGCGGTAGGCGTCGGTGATCTCCTGCAGCAACACGTCGGGCATGGTGCCGCCGGCGAACAGCTCGGCGATCTGGGCCGCAGCA
>Ga0209793_1002031_pt1 | contig 10466 bp, 10 predicted proteins | sample EBPBio122009_DNA_FD_185863 | JGI IMG/M metagenome (GOLD analysis project Ga0209793, IMG submission 185863) | Wastewater treatment Type I Accumulibacter community from EBPR Bioreactor in Madison, WI, USA - Reactor 1_2/2/2009_ DNA (SPAdes) (version 2) | ecosystem: Engineered > Bioreactor > EBPR >... | reverse complement strand
GACGAGACGATGCCCATCCCTGTGACGACGACGCGTCTCATGCTCGCTTACTCCAGCTGTCAGCACGCGGCGGGACAGGCCCGGCCGCTTCTGGATTCATATCGCGCAAATGGACCGAGCGGCAGCTAGGCGCAAGGTCGGCTTACGTTTTTCCTCAGGCCGCTTCCGGCTTGAACAAGCCGACGCGCATGTCGCTGACGGTATAGATGCGCTTGCCGTCAGCCTCCAGCCAGCCATCGGCAATGCCGAGGACGAGCTTCGACTTGAAGACGCGCTTGAAGTCGACGCCGTAGACGACCTTCTTGACCGAAGGCAGAACCTGGTCGGCGAACTTGACCTCGCCGACGCCGAGCGCGCGGCCGCGGCCCGGCAGGCCGAGCCAGCCCAGGAAGAAGCCGGTGAGCTGCCAGAGCGCATCGAGGCCGAGGCAGCCCGGCATCACCGGATCGCCCTTGAAATGGCAATCGAAGAACCAGAGGTCAGGCTTGATGTCGAACTCGGCGCGGACCATGCCCTTGCCGTGCTCGCCACCCTCTTCGGCAATCTCGACGATCCGGTCGAACATCAGCATCGGCGGCAGCGGCAGTTGCGCATTGCCCGGCCCGAACAGTTCCCCACGACCGCAGGCGAGGATCTCCTCGTAGCTGAAAGACGACTGACGCTGCATTCCCGTACCGCTCCCTGGCACCGACCGGATTCGGCCGGTGTCTCGTTTGCCGTGCCTAACACGGCGGGAGCGGGAAACGAAAGGGCAGCACGTCCCAAGACCCGCATCGCAGCGTCAAAAACCACAGCGAGACTGCGCCAGATCAATGCAGCCACGCTTCGCAAGAACCTATAAGACGGTCCAACGCTTGCGACCGGGTGGCCGACGCCCTACATTTCAAATTGGAATTCTTCCAACAGACGGAGCCTTCAGGACATCCGTTTCATAAGAGGGTGCACGAGCTGGGCATGAGCGACCTGACCTCCCAGGACCAGGGCTACGGGACGCCGGTACGGCAGGGCTGCCCCTTCCACGACATCCGCCAGAAGCTCCGACGCGTGGGCTTGCGCCCCACCCGCCAGCGCGTCTCGCTCGGCTGGGTGCTCTTCGCCAAGGGCCAGCGCCATGTCAGCGCCGAGATGCTGTTCGAAGAGGCGATGAAGGAGCGCATCCCGGTCTCGCTCGCGACGATCTACAACACGCTGCGCCAGTTCACCGAGGCCGGCCTGCTGCGGGAACTCACGCTCGACGGCGCCAAGGCCTATTTCGACACGGCCGATCATGAGCATCACCATTTCGTCGTCGACGGCGAGAACCGGGTGATCGACATCCCCGCTGACGAGATCGATGTCGCGAGCCTCCCTGTGCCGCCGGCAGGCTACGAGATCGCGCGGGTCGATGTCGTGGTGCGGCTGCGGAAGGTCGAGAGCTGACATAAGCTCTGCCCGTTCCGGAGACAATGGGCATGCATTTCACCGATTCGCCGGTCTCACGCCGCGCGCTGGCAGCGCTTCTGCTCGCAACCGCCCTTCCGGCCGCGCCGGCACTGGCCGCGCCGCGCAGCTTGCGCGGCACCGTCTCCTATCGCGAGCGCATGGCATTGCCGCCCGGCGCCATCGTCGAGGTGAAGTTGCTCGACGTCTCGCTGGCCGACGCTCCCAGCCGCACGATCGCCGAGACCCGCGTCTCCGGCCGGCGCATCCCGGCGCCATGGACCTTGCGCTTCGACACCCGGCAGATCGAGCCCCGGCACAGCTACGCGCTGCAGGCGCGCATAACTCATCGCGGACAACTGCTCTTCATCACCACGGAACGGCACAGCGTCTTCACGGGCGGGCCGGACAATACCGATATCTGGGTCCAGCGCGTTGCGGGCGATGATCGGCCGCCCGCCGCAGCCCCCTCCCCGATCGGAAGCTGGCGTCTCGCCAGCCTCGGCGGCAAGGATGTCCCGGCCTCGATCAACACGACCCTGGAGATCGCGGCGGACGGCAAGGTGTCGGGCCGCGGCGGCTGCAACGGCTTTGGTGGCACCGCGACTATTCAGGGCCGGGTGATCCGGTTCTCGCGCATGGTTTCGACGATGATGGCCTGCGAACCCGACAAGATGACGCAGGAGCAGCGCTTCTTCAAAACGCTGGAGCGTGTGCATCGCTGGAGCCTTGAGCGCCAAACGGGCCGGCTCGTCCTGCTCGATCGCGGCGGCCAGCCGCTGATGACACTGACGGCGCAGTAACGCCCCGGGGGGCGGTCCTCAGTCGACCTTCTCGTTGGGATAGACGCCCCAGAGCCGCTCCTGGCGGATGAAGCCGTTGATGTTGCCGATGCTGACGCGGCACCAGGCATTGGCGCAGGATGCGACATTGGCGACGACGCCGGGCTGAAGCCTGGCGACAACGGCGGCTTCCTCGTTCGCTGCGCTGCGCATCGGGAAATTCTCGTCCTTCTTCTTCGACCAGGGCGCGACGAGCGCCGTCCGGCGGCCGGAGAGCAGACTGTGCAGCACCCAGCCCTCGGTGCCGTCGGCGTCGCGGACGCGGCGCCAGGTCTCGAATTCGGCGGTGACCTCCATCGGCAGGCCGGCGCGCTGATAGACCCAGCGCGTGCGATGCTCCTTCGAGGGGCCTTCGCGCAGGTTCACCCGGTCCGTCTTGAGGCTGACATAGCGCGGTACCGGCAACCCGGTGACCGAGCCGGCCTGCATGTCCTGAGCCGGCGCGATCGCTGGCAAGCCGACGAGGGCCAGTGCCGTCAGGGCCAGGCATCGCATCGACGGGACCATCATCGCGCCATTCTCCTTCGCATCCCGCTCCCCCGGCGAAGGGGCAAGTTGTCATCAGCCGCGCCGCCGCCTAGACACGCATATGGTGCCGCGCAACAATTCCCATTCCTGGGACACCAGGGTTAATGGCGGGTTGAGGATATCAGGCCGATGCGGCCAATGACGGAGGGGTGACCGCCATGTCGAAGAAGAAGCCCTTGGTGGTGGTGACGCGCAAGCTGCCCGCCGTGGTTGAAACCCGGATGCGCGAACTGTTCGACGCGCGGCTCAATATCGACGACAAGCCGATGTCGCAGGCGGCGCTGGTCGAGGCCGTGAAGACCGCCGACGTGCTCGTCCCGACCGTGACCGACAAGATCGACGCCGCCATCATCGCGCAGGCCGGCGACCAGTTGCGCCTGATCGCCAATTTCGGCAACGGCGTCGACAATATCGACGTCGCCAGCGCCGTGCAGCGCGGCATCACCGTCACCAATACGCCGGGCGTGCTGACCGACGATACCGCCGACATGACGATCGCGCTGATCCTCGCCGTCGCCCGCCGGATCGCCGAGGGCGCGCGCGTCATTCCCGACGACGACTGGGCCGGCTGGTCGCCGACCTGGATGCTCGGCCGGCGCATCACCGGCAAGCGCCTCGGCATCGTCGGCATGGGCCGCATCGGCCAGGCGCTGGCGAAGCGGGCCGCGGCCTTCGGCCTGTCGATCCACTATCACAACCGCCGCCGGGTCGATCCGCGCATCGAGGAGCAGCTCGACGCGACCTACTGGGATTCGCTCGACCAGATGCTGGCGCGGATGGACATCGTCTCGGTCAACTGCCCGCATACGCCCGCGACCTATCACCTGCTCTCGGCCCGCCGCCTCAAGCTGATGAAGCCGGACGCGATCCTGGTGAACACCGCCCGCGGCGAAGTCGTCGACGAGACGGCCCTTGCCCGCATGCTGGAAGCCGGCGAGCTCGCCGGTGCCGGCCTCGACGTGTTCGAGAGCGAGCCGGCGGTCAATCCGCGCCTGCTCAAGCTCGCGCGCCAGCACAAGGTCGTGGTCCTCCCGCATATGGGCTCGGCCACGCATGAGGGCCGCGCCGACATGGGCGAGAAGGTCATCGTCAACATCAAGACCTTCATGGACGGCCACAAGCCGCCGGACCGCGTGCTGCCCAGCATGCTCTGAGGAGCACGCTTCTCACCCCGCTGTCATTCCGGGGCTTCGTGCAGCGAAGAGCCGGAATGACAAGGGTGGTTGAGACCACGAGTTATCCGGCAGGCACTCAGCCCGGCAGCTCAGGGGGCACGCATTCCCGCAAGGCGCGCCGCTTCCGCCGGCCATTCCCTGAAATCGTCGATGACACCAGCCGCACCGGCGGCCAGCAGGCGCTCGCGCATGCGCCCCTTGTCATGGGCAACGCCCGTGAAGCCGGCAACCTGCATGCCGGCCGCCTTCGCCGCCAGCACGCCCGGCACCGAATCCTCCAGCACGAGGCAGCGCCCGGCCTGCGCACCCATCTGCGACGCAGCGAACAGGAAGACATCCGGCGCCGGCTTGCCACGCGTGACCTGCGAAGCCGAGAAGACATGCGGATCAAACAAGTCGATCAGGCCTGCAAGCCCGAGATTGCGCCTGAGCGGCTCCAGCACCGTCGAGGAGGCGACGCAGCGGCGCCCCGCCATCAGCGTCAGCGCCTCCCGCACGCCGGGAAGCGCGCGCAGTTCGGTCTCCAGGCGGAGAGCGACCGCATCCTCGATGCGCGTCTCGAAATCATCCGGCAGAGGCTTACCCAGCGCCGCCTCGATGATCTTCATGCCGTCGGCCCAGGGGATGCCGACGAGCTGATCGACATAATGGTCGAGCGTCCAGTGGCCGAGCCCGACTTCATGGCACATGGCGAGGCTGACCTCGCCATAGAGCGTCTCGGTATCGATCAACGTGCCGTCGCAGTCGTAGATGACGAGATCGAACGACACGTCCCTGCTCCGCCTGCCGCTCAGCGGGCCTGAAGCGTATCGAACTGGCCGGTCTTGCGGAAACGCCAGAGATAGGAGGAAACGACCGCCTCCGACGAGGTCGGCGCCAACCCGAGCCCGGCAAAATCCCGGCCCTCAGCCTTGGCTTCAGCCGAGACGACGTTGTCGCTCTCGAGCAGCGTGACCTGATCGCGTGTCATCACCAGCTCGTCCGGAATCAGGCCGAGCGTCAGGGAATCGACGACCTGCAGGACGCTGCCCATGATCCGCGCCAGCGGGAAAGGCAGCGGCGCAAGCAAGCGCTTGCGGCCGGTCACCTTGCAGACCTCCTCGACGATCTCGCGCAGGCTCTGCACCTCCGGCCCGCCGAGCTCATAGATGCGGCCGCCCTGAACGGTGCCGTCGACGGCGCGGGCGACGATCTCGGCGACGTCCCCGACGAAGGCCGGCTGGAACTTCGTCGCGCCGGCGCCGACCAGCGGCAGGACGGGCAGCATGCGGGCGAGCGAGGCGAAGCGGTTGAAGAAGGTATCCTCGGGGCCGAACATCACCGACGGCTGCAGCACGACGGCACCCGGCACGGAGGCGAACATGGCTGCCTCGCCCTCGGCCTTGGAGCGGGCATAGGCCGAAGCCGATTCGGTGGATGCGCCGAGCGCCGAGACATGCACCAGCCGCGCAATGCCGGCAGCTGCGCAAGCCTGGGCGATGGCACGCGCACCGTTCGCCTGCACGGCCGGGAAGCTCTGGCGGCCCTGCTCCTGCATGATGCCGACGAGATTGACGACGGCGTCAGCACCCTTCACCGCGGCAGCGACCGAGGCGGGATAACGCAGATTCGCCTGTACGGCGTGGATCTGGCCGACAGTACCGATCGGCTGAAGGAAATTGGCGAGATCCGGCCGGCGCACGGCGACGCGCACCCGATAGCCGCGCTTGACGAGCGCACGCACGACATGACGGCCGACGAAACCGGAGCCGCCGAAGACCGTGACGAGTTGCTGGGCCGGGGCCTGGGAAGCCATCGCGAAAGCTCCGTTTAGAATGCTTCTGCCCTCCTAGATCATGTTCCGCCAAAGTGGAAATGCCTTTTGCGGCCGGTGGCTCCGATATCCCGGTCCTGCGGCGTTCCGCCCTATCGGAGAGAAGGCACTGCGCCCGTTCGGCGCCGTTCAGCCGTTTTTTTTTGAGCCGAGACGCCCCAAAATCCGCCAGGCCCACGAAAGCGGTTTCCACAGGGCCGCGAAAACAAATTCATTTCGTCGCGACAGGGCCGTTGACAGGACGACTCGCCCCCCGTAAACGAACCGCCGTTGCCCAGGTGGCGGAATTGGTAGACGCACCAGCTTCAGGTGCTGGCGCTCGCAAGGGCGTGGAGGTTCGAGTCCTCTCCTGGGCACCACTCTTTCTCCTCAGCAGGAGAAAGAGTTACGCATTGATAAGGGGTTAGGTGGTATCCGCTTTCACACCGCGGTTTCACACCATGGCTCTTTCGATGCCTCGTCCCTTCGCTACCAAGTCGGGATCATTCTATCTCAACGTGAAGGTGCCGAAGGCACTCCGCGCCGCCGCGCGGGGCCGGTCGGTCACCCTCCCCGTCGCCGACCAGCATGCGACCGTGACAATCACGGACAAGGTGTTCCTGTCGCTGCGGACAAAGGATCCCGAGACGGCCAAGGCCCGGTTTCGCGGCGCGGCTCATGCCCTGAGCGACTTCTTCGATGCTTTGGCGCGCGGCCCCGAGCGATTGACGCGCACCCAGCGGACGGCACTCGCCGCAGACATCTATCGCCAAGCTGCGCGGGATCTCGATACCGACGACACCTTCCTCGACGCGATCGAGACCACGACAGCTGAGTTCGACGCAGGTGTCGCGCATCACCTTGCCCGGAAGCCGAACGACGCAGCGACTGACGACGAGACGAGCTTCGACGAGAAGCCCATCGACGAGAAAACGGCAGAGCTTTTGGCGGCGATCGACATGTACGATCCAAAAGCGCTCGCTGCCTGGGCTGTGAAATACGAAACCGATCCGGCCAAGCGCACGGCCGCTCTCGAGCAGCTCTACGGTCCGCTCGTCGACGACGAGATCGCCCGCAAGCAGCTTCTTGTCGATGACGCTTCCCGCAGCATGACGCTCGAGGTGATGGATCAGGTCGCGGATGCCTTCGGCGAGATGGCCGTGCGCCGGCTGACGAGCCTCGATTTCACCGACCCCTTCGGAGCCGGGCTGCCGACCTGGAACGGGCCGAAGCAGCCAGCGCAACTTTCGCCGACGAATTCGCGTGGCGTGCTGACCGTGCTGAGTCTGTTCGAAAAATGGAAGGAAGCGCACGCGAAGACCAGATCCGCATCGACGCTACGTCGGTACGGCTCCTCGATCGATGCGCTCTCTGCCTTCTGGGGGCAGAAAGATGTGCGGTTGCTTGCGCACGAAGATGTCTGGGCATGGGCTATCGAGCGTCAGAAAACGATCCCCGCCGCGACGATCAACAAGAACGATCTGGTCGCGGTGTCGTCGTTGCTGGGTTGGGCCACGACCTACCCGGCCGGCCGTATCCTGGCTTCAAATCCCGCCAAGGGCGTCAAGCTCGAGGAAGAGAAGCGGATTACGAAGCGGGAAAAGGCTTTCCGGGATAGCGAGATCGCGGCGATCCTGCTTGCGGCGCGCCATGCGCGGCCCAATCCAAAAATGCCCCGTGCCGCGGCATCCCGGCGCTGGGGTGCCTGGCTCTGCGCTTACACCGGCTGCCGGATTCAGGAGGTCTGCTGGGTCAGGAAGGAGGATATCCAGCAGGAGGGAGGCATCTGGCTGATCAACTTCCCTCAGACCAAGGTCGACATCGCGCGGCGCGTGCCGCTGCACGCGGCCCTCATCGACGAGGGAATTCTCGACTTCCATGCCAAGGCGCCGTCGGGCTTCCTGTTCTGCGGCGATGTGGAGCAGAAGGCCGGGGCAACGCGCACACAGCAGGAACAACGCGCGAGCGAGTTGTCCGAATGGATTCGGGAACAGGTTCCTCTCGATCCGGACCTCAGCCCCAACCACGGCTGGCGGCATACCTTCGTCACGCGCGCCGACGAGGCCGGCATCTCGAAACGTTCCAGCACCGCGATCACAGGTCACAACACGAAGAAGGATGCCAGCGACGGTTATTATGCACCCAGCCCGAAGGCCCTGAAAAAGGTGATCGACCGCTATCCCCGTTACGATCTTGCGGTGAAGCCGGACGCGGCAGCCGTGCCCGCGCCTGACAAGATCGGTAACGGAGAAGCCTAGGGCCACCCAGGCCCCGCAGAGTGCAGGCGGACCTGCGATGATGCCTCGATGTTCGCGGGGACACCGATTATCGGGTGCGCTTACAGGGGCGGCTGCATCCGCCCCCCATACCCTTGCCCCCTGGACTTCCACCCTGCAGTCACCTGCCGCTTCGGCGCGACGACGTGGTCGTGGATGATGACCTCGGCGATACGGATGAGCCGGTCGGCATCGAAACCTTTCGGCCGGAAGATGTAGAACTCCTGGGCCTCGCTGGCGCGCATGATCTCGCCGAATCCGTAGGCGGTCGCGCGCAGGAGTTGCTCCGGCGGAATCCCGATGAGACCGCAGTGGGCACGACCAGCCTCGCTCCGGAGCCAGGGATTGAGCGCGGCGTTGCGCATACGCTGATGCAGGCGCTTGTCGAACTCACGAACCGAGAGATCGGCCGGCAACCGGACCGCCAGGCAGCGCTCGGCGAGCATGACGGGCGAGCCGTCGAGCGGCTTGCCCTTCGGCAGGATATGCTGCGCCATCCAGTTGTCGTAGCCGAGATCGCAGCACGGATAGCCGTCGGCGCTGGTGGTGAGCGCGCCGTATCTGTCGGCATTCAGTTCGCGGAAGCGGTCGCGCAGGTTGACCTGTGCGGTGACTGAGACCTTGTGCACCGCCATCTTCAGGCGGCGAGCAAGGCCGAGCAGGCCGGTCGCGATGATCGGCATCCTGTGGTCCTCACCGCAGCCGGCGGCGTAGATGAACACGAGCTTGCCCTGCTGGTAGGCCGTGCGAAAGCGCTCATTGGTGAAGGCGATGTCGGCCAGAGGCAGCAGCGCCTTGCCGCCGACCCGCGGCCAGCGCGTCGGATACCAGTGCGTCACAGCTCCGGCCGAGCCGTCAGGAAGCAGCGCGCTGCCGATCGGGCGGCCCGAGCGGGTGGTGCGCGTGGTGTTCGTCGTCATGGTCTTGATCTCTTTCGTGTCGGGTTTCCGGGGGCATTCCCGTTCTCACCCTCACTCCCGCTCCTCCTCGCCCTTTCGCTTCGGCCGCACGAACCCGATTGGCCTCCTCGCGCCCTCCATGCCGCCGAGCAGGATAGCCTCGGCGGCTCCGATATCAGCGGTGACGAGATAGCGGCGTCCGGCCTCGGCGGCGAAGCCGAGCGCCAGGGTGACGAGTCGGCGGATTCCGCGCGGATTGGTAGTCGCGAGCCGGGCCACGACCGCATCGTCAGGCGAAGCGAAGGCATCGCCATGCACGGCGATGATCTCGGCGGCGATGCGGCTGGCGATCGCGCGCAGCATCCCGCCATCCGGCGGCGCGATCGTCACGACCAGGAACCGATCCTGGATGAACGATGGTAGCACGTCGATATCGTTCGCCGTCGCCAGAATCAGGCATCGCGAGAGATCGAACGGCACCCTCAGATATTCGTCGACGAGGGCGCAGGCGTTCTCGGGTTCGAGCAGTGTGAGAAGGGAATGAAAGGGCTTTTCGCTCGAATGGGTCATGCACTTGTCGACCTCGTCGAGGACGATGAGCGGATTACCGGTCTCCCCTCCCAGCATCGCTTCGGTCACCACGCCCATGCGTGCGCCGCGCCAGGTCGGCGGGTGGCCGACGAAGAGCGCCTGGGCGTCGGAGTTGGTGGCGCAGGAATGGGCATGCTGCTCGACGCCGAGTGCGGCGGCGAGCCTGCGGCTGAAATGGGTCTTGCCCAGGCCTGGCGGCCCGACAAGCAGGATCGGCGGGATGACGATGCCGGTGCCGGCCATGGCGGAGAGTGCCGCGGCCCGCTCGACCAGGGCGATGACCTCGACGAAGCCCGGGCATTCTTCGCGCAGCCGGGTGAGGCGATCGCGCGTGCCGTCATCGGCGACGACGAGAGGGCGCAGCGGCTCTGCGCTGGCGAGCGCGCGCAGCTGCGCCAGCCGCGGCTGCTCGTCGCTGGAGACGGAGGCGACGGGTGCTCCGTCCTCAGCAGACGGGTCGCCATCGGCAAGTCTAACCTGCTTGAGCAGCGCGGCCCTGTCGAAGATTGCGATCGAGGGACCGCTCGGTGGAACGGCCAAGGCCGGCTCGTCAGGGGCGGGCTTGTGCTGTTCAGGCTCAGGGCCGTCGGCACGTTGCCGGCGCAGATGGCTGAGCAGGACCCGATTCTCGTGATCGCGCCAGGACTGGACGAACTCGGCCTCGGCGTCCTCGGAGGTGACGGTGTTCATGATCGGCCTCACAGCTCGACGCCGCCGAGAACGGTCACGAAACGTCCGCCCTGTCGGGCAATGCGGCGGCCGACGCCGATCGCAATCTCGACCAGCGCACGCATCGCGTCGGGATCGGCAGCGCGTTCGGAGATGAGCCGCTCCACCTCCATCTTCGCGATCAGGTCGCCGGAGCTGCGCGCCGGCCAGAGTCCGATGCGGCAAAGCCTGGCATAGGCCAGGATCAACGCGCCGCGCCGGGCGCCGTACCAGAA
>Ga0209793_1002030_pt1 | contig 10478 bp, 9 predicted proteins | sample EBPBio122009_DNA_FD_185863 | JGI IMG/M metagenome (GOLD analysis project Ga0209793, IMG submission 185863) | Wastewater treatment Type I Accumulibacter community from EBPR Bioreactor in Madison, WI, USA - Reactor 1_2/2/2009_ DNA (SPAdes) (version 2) | ecosystem: Engineered > Bioreactor > EBPR >... | reverse complement strand
TATCTTTTGTCAAGGATGATGTCGCGCGGAACCGGCAATGTCGCGTTCGGTGCGCCAGCACGGGCAGACGCCCGTCTCAGGAACTGTCGCGCCGGCCGGGCGCCGAGATCGCGAGGCCGTGCAACTCGGCCAGCAGCAGGTGCTCGTCGCGATGGTCTCTCGATGGCGTCCGCAACGGCGCGGAACCGGGCGGGCGGCCCTGTCGAAGCGGCGACAGCCGACGCGTCAGTCCCGCGTCGCGCCGCGACCGCCACCGCGCCAGCCGTTCCGCCTGACGCGGCAGATTCCGCAACGCCGACGCCAGCGCAGCGACCCGGCGCATCAGACGCGCGTCGGTCAGCATGTCGTATGGGGTCGGCAGCGGCGGCGGCTTGTCGCGAGGACGGTCGCGGTCGCCGGCGAACCAGAGATTTGGCGCGGCGCGGCGGCGCACCCAGCGGCGGCGACGACGGCGCTTGAGCGGATCGAACAGGCAAAAACGCGGCATGCGTTTGGGCGGGCCGTTCCTCGCGGGGGGCGGCGCCGGCGCGAACAGGAATGACGGGACCATGGCGCCAGGCTCGTGAGTACGCCGCAGTTGCGGGGTTTTGGCGACCGGCGGGCCCTTTTTGGCGATCCGGTCGCTGGGTGAGACGCCGGCAGCCGGCAGACCGGCGGCGGCGACGATCATCCGCCGCGTCGCGGCCTCCAGCGGCAGCAGCAACCGCCGCACCAGCCCGTGGACGCGCCGCGAAATCCGCCCGGGCTCGACCATCGCGGCGAAGGCGCGCGCCGCGGCACCCTCGCCCGTCGCGTCCGCCGCAAGCAGCCGGGCGGCCTGCGCGCCGTCATCGGCCAGACCGATCCACACCAGCACGACGGCAAGCAGCGCCCGCAGTTCCGAGACGTAGCGCTCGAAACTGGAGGGACTGGCTGTTGCTGCGGCCGGCGTTTGCATGGCGACAATGGTGGACGCACTTTGCCGGCGGGGGGCAGATTCTTTTCAAAAAAAGCGATCTGGCGCGGCGTCCACCGGCCCGCGCGACGCCTGTCTTACGGGCAGAATCCGAGTCGCGTCGCCCAGCGGTCAGCGGCGGCGCGGCAATATGATCCACGCCCGGCAAGGCCAAGGGTCGTTGACCATATCCTCACCCGGGGGATAGCATCTTGGCATGACCGATCATCGACACTCGACCCATCCCGACATCGTCAAGCGGCTGAAACGCGCCGACGGCCATCTGCGCGGCGTCATCGAGATGATCGAGGCCGAACGCGGCTGCCTTGAGATCGCGCAGCAGCTGCATGCGGTCGAAAAGGCGCTCGCCCAGGCGAAGAAGACGCTGATCCACGATCATCTCGACCATTGCCTCGAGGCGGCGGTCGGCCCGCTGGCGCGCGACAAGCGCGGCGCCATCGACGACTTCAAGACCATCGCGAAATACCTCTGAGGCCGGGCATGTTCGGACACATCAAGCAATGGCTCGGCCTCGCGCCGGTCGAGACCGGCGTGGCCGGACACAGCCACCATCACGGCAAGGGCGACGGTGGGCACGGCCACACCCATGGCGTGGTCGATCCCACCATCGCGACTACGACGCGCGGCATATGGGCGGTCAAATGGTCGTTCCTGATGCTGGCGGTCACCGCTGTGCTGCAACTCGTCATCGTCTATTTTTCGGGCTCGGTGGCGCTGCTCGCCGACACCATCCACAATGTCGGCGACGCGGCTACGGCGATCCCGCTGTGGATCGCATTCCTGCTGGCCCGCCGCCCGGCGAGCAAGACCTTCACCTACGGGCTTGGCCGCGCCGAGGATCTCGCCGGCATCGCCATCGTGCTGATCATCCTGTTCAGCGCCATCGTCGCCGGCTACCAGGCGATCAACCGGCTGATCAATCCGCAGCCGATCGCAATGCTCGGCTGGGTGGCGGCGGCCGGCCTGATCGGTTTCGTCGGCAACGAGATCGTCGCGCTGTTCCGCATTCGCGTCGGCCGCGAGATCAACAGCGCCGCGCTGATCGCCGACGGCTACCACGCGCGCACCGACGGCTTCACCAGCCTCGCGGTGCTGATCGGCGCGGTCGGCGTCTGGCTCGGCTTCCCGCTCGCCGATCCGATCATCGGCCTGATCATCACGCTCGTGATCCTCGGCATCGTCTGGCAGTCGGCCAAGGCGGTGCTGACGCGCATGCTCGACGGCGTCGAACCCGGCGTCATCGACGACATCCGCCACGCCGCCCACCATGTCGAGGGCATCGACGGGGTCGCCAGCGCCCAGGCGCGCTGGATCGGCCACAAGCTGCACGCCGATGTTGCGATCGACGTCCCGGCAGGCATCACCGTGGCGCAGGCGCAATCGCTGACGGCCGCGCTGGAGGCGGAACTGTTCGACCATATTCCGGCGCTGGCGCAGGTTTATGTCCGCCTCGCCAACGCCGCCGAGGCGGAACAGACGGCGGCGCACGAGGCCCATCGCCACTGATTGGGACAGCCCGGTTCGACGCTCGATCCGGCCTTCGCTTGCCTCAAGGCCCTCACCCCCGACTTGCGTCGGCGGCGGCGAAATGGGCGATCTGGTCGGCCCTGGCCTTTTGGAACGCCGGCCGCGCGGTGATGCGCGCCACATAGGTTTCCGAGGCCGGGCGGTCGCCATGTTCGCGCAGTTTCGGCACGCGCAGCACGTCCGCCAACAGCAGGTCGGCGGCGGTGAAACGGCCGGCGGCCAGCCACTCGCGATCCTTGAGGATGTTTTCCAGATGGCCGAGCCGACTGTCGAGCCAGCCGGCAAGGCCGTTGTCGGCGGCCCCGCTGATCTCGAGGAACCACCAGGGGACCGAGACCATCTCGATCGAGTTGAGCGCCGCGACGATCCATTGCAGCGTCTCGGCTTCGCCGACTGGGTCGCGCGGCATCAGGATTTCGCTCTTGCGCGCCAGGTGCAACAGGCAGGCGCCGCTTTCAAACAGTCTGATATCACCGTCGGCGAGGAACGGAACCTGCCCGAACGGCTGGCGGGAAAAATGCTCCGCGCCGCGTGGCCCGAACGGCACGGAACCCACCGAATAGGCCAGGCCCGCCTCCTCGCAGGCCCAGCGCAGCCGCATGTCGCGCACAAATCCGCGCGGGCCGTCGGGCACCCAGTCATAGGTCCAGATGGTCAGGTCGCCCATGCGGTCGCTCCCGTTTCCTGTTCCTGCCCGATGCTGCGCCCCGGCCCCCTTCCCGGCGGACGCGGCGGCGTGCGTCAGGCCAGTTTCGCCCTGGTCAGCCTTTCCACCGCCTCGACGATCTGGTCGCAGAATTTGGCGTGATCGAGCCGCGTCGCCACTGTGTGGCGAAAATCCTGCTGCTCGCCGGCGGTGCCGCCGAAATGACGCATGCCGCCCATTCGTTCGAAATTGCACACGGTCATGCCCTTGGTCCACCGGCCTGCCAGTTCGATGCGGATGTCGGCCTTTTCGGTGGTGATGATCGTCGGATCGATCAGCGCAGCGACGCAGCAGGCGTCGTGAATGGCGGGATACGGGATCTGCAGCAGGCCGCCATGGGTGGTGTCGATGAACTCCCATATGTCGAGGATGAATTTCGAGATCGAGCCGCCAATGGCGCGCACCCGGCTCTGCAGGTCCGGCGTCGCCAGCGCCTGGGTCTGGGTCAGGTCAAGACCGATCATGGTCACCGGCCAGTCGGCGCGAAACACGATGTCTGCCGCCTCCGGATCGGCGTAGATGTTGAACTCGGCCGCCGGCGTGATATTGCCGCGCGTATAGGCGCCGCCCATGCAGACGACGCCCTTGGCCCGCCCGACGATGCGCGGCTCCTTGCGCGCGGCGAGCGCGATATTGGTGTAGGGGCCGACCGGAACCAGCGTGACGGTTTTCGGCTCATGCGCCATCAAGGTGTCGATGATGAAATCGACGGCGTGGCGGCGGTCGAGCTCGAACGCGGCCGGCGGCAGTTCCGGGCCGTCGAGACCGGTCTCGCCGTGGATCTCGACCGCCAGCACCTGGTCGATCAGCACCGGACGCGACGACCCTTTCGCCACCGGAACCTCGACGCCATAGGCGGCGCAGACCGACAGCGCGTTGCGGGTGGTGTTGTCGACATTGTGGTTGCCCGACACGGTGGTGACGCCGAGCAGGTCGATCTTGGGATTGGCCGCCGCGAGCAGGATGGCGATGGCGTCATCGTGCCCGGGATCGCAGTCCAGAATGATCTTTTCCATCAATGAAGTCCCTGAAGCCGGCATGGGTGCGGCGGCAGATAGAAGCCGCCTCCGCGCCTCAGGTCAACGCACAGCCGCAAACCGGCCCCGACGCGGCCGGCAAGCGGTCGCAACCCGCCGCAAATACAATCTATTGGTTTACCAGAAGAGTCATGCTACTTTTGCGAGATTACCACAGCGTTCACCGATCGACTGACGTTCACGGAGGATTGCCATGGCTTACCCGAGACCGATCCGAGATTTCCTGCGCGCCCTGGGCGCTAGGCTGTCTGTCGCCGCCGGCGCCGCGTTGCTGTGCTCGGCCGCCTATGCGCAGGGACTGACGGTGGCGCTCTACCCCTATGTGCCGCGCCTCCAGCAGTTCCAGGACGCCATCACAAAGAACTGGAACGCCGTGCAGCCCGGCGTGCCGCTGACCTTCCTGCCGGTTTCGGACTGGGACGGCGGCTACACGATGGACCCGCCGCCCAATGCCGACGTCTTCGTGTTCGACGCGATGTATCTGGCGCTGTTCCAGTCGCAGAACAACCTGGTCCCCTTCGCGCCTACCCAGATCGACGACCTCAGCGACTTCCTGCCCTATGCGATCAACGGCGCGGCGAGCGGCGGCGACTATCTCGCGATCCCTATGTTCGGCTGCACCAATATCCTGTTCTACCAGACGTCGGACACGGCGCTGGACGACGCGGTCACCGTTTCGGACGTGACCAGCGCGCTCAATCAGTGCACCTATACCAGCCTGATCCCGCCGGACCGCCGCGGAATCATGCTCGACATGTCGGGCGGCACGACCAATGTCACGCTCTACGCCGACATCGAACATTCGATCACCGGCGCCTACCCGCTGCCGCAGCCGCCGGCGACGCAGCTCGATCCGAACTCGATCGCGGTGATGAAACAGCTGCTGGCGACGGCGAGCTTCTACAACGCCGCCGACAATACGAGCGACGCCTACCAGCGCAGCGCCTGGTATTCGCAGGGCTACGGCCGCGCGGTGGTCGGATTCAGCGAATCGATGAGCGAGATGAGCCCGGCGACGCTGGCCAACACCTCGTTCAAGATCATGCCGCTGTCCGACAATCCTGATACGCCGCCGCTGTTTTACGCCGACATGATCGGCGTCAATTCGACGACGACCACGCGTGGCACCACCGCGCAGGCCCGGCAACTGGCGAACCAGATCGCCTCGACGTCGACCTTCGTCGATAGCGTCAGCGCCACCCCGACCGCCACCTCGCCGCAATATCTGCTGCCGACGCGCGTCAGCACCTTCGCGGCGCTGGCGGCGACCTACCCGGTCTATGGCGAATTGCAGACCATGACCCTGAATGCGAGCCCGGTCCTGTTCGCGCTCGACGCCAGCGCGCGCAGCTGGGTCAGTTCGGTCAAGTCGACGGTGGTTTCGCAAAGCCGCGCCAATTACCAGTGCGGTTGCGATTTTCCGGCCGGTCAGCCGATCATGGACAACGCCGCAGCGCCAGCGATCTGCACCCCGGTCTGCGCCCAGAACGGCGGCTGGAACGGCAACTGGACCAACCAGCCGCCCGTGACCGGGTCGGTGTGCCAGTGCAACACCTGCCCGATCCCGTCGGTGGCGGCAAAGCCTGCCGGCCCGACCCTTGCCCGGCCGTCCAAGCCGTAGGCGCGGCGACAGGTCGGAAAAGGCCCGCTAATTCGGCTTGTCCAGCCCCGCCGCCAGCCGCACCAACGACAGGAACTCGCCGCGATAGCCGAACGGGTCGGCGCCGCGCGCCCCGGCGGCGAGGTCGCCGACCGCTCCAAAGCCGAAGCCCGACAGCTGGCTCGTGTCGCGCAATTTCTGGCCAAACGCCGCGACCGCGATCGAGAACCGCTGGTCGGCGCTTGCGCCAGCCAGATCGGCGATCTCGTTTGCCGTCGTCACCGGCTGGGTGATCAGTTTCGACACCTCACCGTCGGGCGCCTTGTAACGGATCTTGACGAAGGCGTATTCACCCGCATTGGCAACGCCGGACGGGTTATCGCTGCGCGCCTGGCCGTAGCGCAGATCGTCGATCTGCTGCGCCGGCGACCCTTTTGGCGTCACCTCGTAGATGGCGGTGACCGAATGGCCCGAGCCGATCTCGCCGGCATCCTTGCGGTCGTCGTTAAAATCCTCGCGGTTGAGCGCCCGCGTCTCGTAGCCGATCAGCCGGTATTCGGCGATCTTGTCCGGGTTGAACTCGACCTGGATCTTGACGTCCTTGGCGATCGGAAACAGCGTCGAGCCCGCCTCCTGCACCAGCGCCTTTTCGGCCTCCGCCAGCGTGTCGATATAGGCCGCCTGGCCGTTGCCGTTCTGGGCGATCTCCTGCATCATCCGGTCGTTCAGATTGCCGCGCCCGAAACCCAGCACCGACAGGAACACGCCCGACTTGCGCTCCTCCTCGATCAGCCGCTTCAGGTCCTCGTCATCGGTCTGGCCGACATTAAAATCGCCGTCGGTCGCCAGCATCACCCGGTTGACGCCGCCCTTGACGAAGGAGGCCTCGGCCAGCCGGTAGGCCTCGCGGATGCCGGCTTCGCCCGCGGTCGAGCCGCCGGGCTGCAGATTGTCGATCGCCGCCAGGATCTTGGCCTTGTCGCTGCCCTTGGTCGGCTTGAGCACCGTGCCGGCCTCGCCGGCATAGGTGACGATCGCGATCGTGTCGTCGGCCGCCATCTGGTTGACCAGCAGCCGGAATGAGGATTTGAGCAGTGGCAGCTTGTCAGGCTGGTCCATCGAGCCCGACACGTCGATCAGGAAGACCAGATTGGCGGGCGGCTTCGCCGCCTGCGGCAGCTGATAGCCCTTGATCGCGATATGCATCAGCTTCGTGGCGGCGTTCCACGGCGTCGGCAGCACGCTGACATTGGCCTTGAACGGCGTCGCGGCGCTGTCGGGCCCGGCCCAGTCATAGGGGAAATAATTGACCATCTCCTCGACCCGAACCGTGTCGGGCTGCGGCAGCATGCCTTCCTTCAGGGAGCGGCGAACAAACGAATAGGACGCGGTATCGACGTCGATCGAAAAGGTCGACACCGGATCCTCCAGCGCCGACTTGACCGGATTGGTCGAGAACTCGGTCAGCCGCTCGTTCTCAAGCACCGGTTGCGGCGCGGGATCGGGCAGGATCACGCCGGGAACCTGGACGCGTCTCTCGGCGGCGCCGACCGGCGCAAGCGCCCGGTTGCCGGCGACCGCCCCGCCGGCGTCCTTGCGCATGGCGTCGGCCATCGGCGCCGGCGCGGCCATCGTCGGCGCGGTCTCGACATCGGCCGGGCCGTCCGTCTCCAGTCTTTGGTTCTGGACGCTCTGTAGCGCGGGTCGGGCGAGCTTGTCCTTGGCTTCGGGCGCGGCGATTTCGGCCGGCTTCGGCGACGCAGGCGCAGGGGCGGCGTCCCGCCCGGCCTGGCGCGACAGTGTCAGCGGCGAGGTTTCCATCATGTGCAGGGCGGCGTAGCCGGCGAGCGGCAGCGCCATCAGGCCGGCGATCGCCGGCGCGGACAGGAGTTTGCGGGACATCAGGGACCTCCAAAGCGAAATTGCTTTGGCGGTGAGACGCCGGTCGGCGGCGCTTCCTTGGGCGGCGTCGGACGAATTTTCGTCAAACGCGGTCATGGCGGCGGCAAGCGCGCGCTCGCGCGCCGTCTGCGACGGTTTTGGCGGCGGCGTCTTGCCCAGCATTTTCAGATCGTTGTCGATCATCTCAATTGCCCTCGGCTTCGGCGCCCGCATCGCGGGTCAGCACCTTCAGCCGTTTCTTTGCCTCGTGCACATGCCAGGAGACAGTCGCCTCGGCGCACCCCATCAGGTCGGCCGCCTCGGCATGGCCGAGCCCCTCGCCATAGACCAGCGTCACCGCCTCGCGCTGCTTGTCCGGCAGCCGCCACACCGCCGCCCACAGCGCATCGGCGCGCCCGTCCGGTTCTTCCCCGGCCTCGCCCAGCGTCGCGGCGTGCACGCCGAAAGCGTCGACTTTTCGGGTTTCGCGCGCCAATTTCCTCACATGGTCGCGCGCCGCGTTAATCACCAGCGCATAGAGCCAGGTTGTGAACGCGCCCTGCCCCCTGAAGGAGCGGATCGCCTTGCCGAGCCTGACCGCCGCTTCCTGCGCGATGTCTTCCGCGTCGTTCTTGCGGCCGCACCATTTCCACGCGACGCGGAACATGAAGTCGTAGTGGCGCTCGATCAGTTGCGCGAATGCGCGGCGGTCGCCCGACCGCGCATCCGCGATCAGGGTCTCGTCAGAATCAACGTCGTCGTCAGCCATCAACGCCATCATTGCCGGTTGGACGAAACCAATAGGTCAATCCTTGGGCGGTGCGACAAAAATATCGGCAAACTCGGTGTTGCTATCTCGGCGCCGGCGCGAACGCGGCCATGAAAAACCGCTGGACATCGGGTGGGTAGCGCCAGTCCGTCGCGACGGGACAGGCGTTGCGGTCGAGGCAGCCGGCATCGCGGCAAGAGGCGCCGGGCGGTGAACGCACGTGGGCGAGGCAATCCTGATAGGCAAACCCCTCGCCCGCATGGGCATTGACCGGGCAGGCTTTTCGGCAGGGTTTTCCGTCACATAGGTCGCACAGGTGAATCGGATCGGCAGCCGCTTGATTCATCGCGCGAACCTCGTCGGCAAGCACTCCGGCCGGCAACAGCAGCGCACCGCGATAGGCGTGCCAAAGCCCGTAGTCGGGATGCATCAAGATGCCGAGCGGCGACGGCCGCAGCCGCTCGGCGCGCATCCCCCATTGCTGGAACGGAAAAAAAGGCCGGTCGGACGGCGACACGGCGAGCGCGCCACTGGTCGCAGCAACCTGCCCGATGACCTCGCGCGACCATGTGTCAAGCGGATCGGACATGTTTTCAGGCTGGGTCGCCTGCCATGCTGAAAAATGCGGCCAGAATTCCGCGCCGCGACTGCCGACCAGGAGAACGGCGGCGGCGGGCGAACCGTCGCGACCGGGCGGCGCATCGTCGGCAGGATCAAAAGCGACGCCGCCGCGAAGAATCAGGCCGTGTCGCGCAAGCATGGCCTTGATCTCCGCCAGCCCGCTCAATTCGCCTGTCCCAAATCCGCCCCCTGCCCGGTTCAGCCCTTGAAGGCGCTGCGCCAGACTTCTTTGTGGATAATGTCGGCCACTTTAGCCCGGCCTGACTCGGGCTCCCTTCACGTGAAGGCGTCGGGCATCGAATTCTTCTTTTTGGCGATGAATTCCTGCAGCGCCTCGTCTATGCCCTCGTCGAGCGCCGGCGCCTCATAGATCTCCAGCCAGCGCCGCGCCAGTTCGTTGGCGCGCTGCGGCGCGGTCTTCTCGCCTTCCGCCTGCCACTGCTCGAAGGAGTTGTTGTCGGCGATCGCCGAGCGATAGAACGCGGTCTGGAAATTGGCCTGGGTGTGGTCGCAACCGAGGAAATGGCTGCCGGGGCCGACCTGGCGGATGGCGTCCATCGCCTGGCCGTTTTCGCTCAGATCGACGCCCTGGGCGAATTTCTGCTGCATGCCGAGCTGGTCGATGTCCATCATGAACTTTTCGTAGCACGACGCCAGTCCGCCCTCGAGCCAGCCGGCCGAATGCAGCACGAAGTTCGTGCCCGCCAGGATGGTGGAATTGAGCGTGTTGGCGCTTTCATAGGCCGCCTGCGCGTCGGGAATCTTGGAGGCGCACAGCGAACCGCCGGTACGGAACGGCAGGCCGAGCCGCCGCGCCAGCTGCGCCGCGCCGTAGGACACCAGCGACGGTTCCGGCGTGCCGAAGGTTGGCGCGCCCGACTGCATCGAGATCGACGAGGCGAAGGTGCCGAACAGGACCGGCGCGCCGGGGCGCACCAGCTGTGTCAGCGCCGCGCCCGCCAGCACTTCGGCCAGCACCTGGGTCAGCGTGCCGGCGACCGTCACCGGGCTCATCGCGCCGGCGAGGATGAACGGGGTGACGATGCAGGCCTGGTTGTTGCGCGCATAGACTTTCAGGGCGCCGAGCATCGTGTCGTCGAACACCATCGGCGAGTTGGCGTTGATCAGCGAGGTCAGCACCGTGTTGGAGTCGAGGAAATCAGCGCCGAACAGGATCTTGCACATGTCGATCGTGTCCTGGGCGCGCTCGGGCGCGGTCACAGATCCCATGAACGGTTTGTCGGAATAGCGCATATGCGCATAGATCATGTCGAGGTGGCGCTTGTTCACCGGCACATCGACCGGCTCGCACACCGTGCCGCCGGAATGGTGGATCGACGGCGCCATGTAGGCCAGCTTCACGAAATTGCGAAAATCCTCGA
>Ga0209793_1002027_pt1 | contig 10500 bp, 8 predicted proteins | sample EBPBio122009_DNA_FD_185863 | JGI IMG/M metagenome (GOLD analysis project Ga0209793, IMG submission 185863) | Wastewater treatment Type I Accumulibacter community from EBPR Bioreactor in Madison, WI, USA - Reactor 1_2/2/2009_ DNA (SPAdes) (version 2) | ecosystem: Engineered > Bioreactor > EBPR >... | reverse complement strand
CCGTCCCTACGGCCCTAGATGATGAGAGCGGGCCGGCCGGGGGCTGGCGCCTGCGCCTGGTGCAGCCCTTTGTTCGACGCGCCGCAGGCGTGGAGAACCCCGAGCGGGGGCGAGGGGCGGGACGCCCTTCGTCCCGACAGGTTCAGGATTCCATAGGGGCGCAGGCTGCGTCAAAAGCGGCCGCAAGGCCGGGATCGGAGCCACGCGCAGGGGCCGCAGGCCGCGAGCATGGCGAGAACCCACCTTTTGACACCGCCGAGCACTATGGTTTCGGTTATCGCTTTATCATCCACATGATCGCCGTCTTGTAGCCTGCGCGCTCAAGGACCGTAATTTTCGAGGTCCATGCGGCAGGACACACCACCACGGCGGCGCTCATGCCACGGTCCACGAATGCCGCCTCTGCGGCACGCAGCAACGAGGATGCGGCCTCCACGCCATCGTGCAGCTCTGCGGGATTGGAATATTCCCTGTGATAGTAGTCATCTATTACGCCCGTTGCGCGAATGTCGTGGGCCGGGGGAAAATGCAGTCGCGAGGCTGGTTGCGCGATTACATAGCCGTCCAGGGCCTCCGGTGTTCCGCACACGAGCATATCCCGGTCGTTCATCGTCTGGCATCGCCTCATCCAGTTGCCGAACCGATCGTCAGCATCTGCGTGAGGGGTCCAGAATACATCCAGCTCAGCGAGTATCTTTCCTGTTTTCCGCGCTCCGCCTGACGATCCCCGCAATGTCGCTATCCGAAGCCGCGCGCACATCGAGGGGCGGGGTCGCGCCTTCAAGATTGCTCTTGGCGAGATAGAGCGTCAGCGGCCTATATCCCCGCTGCTCGAAACACACTCGCAAGTCGTTGCCGCAAACAAAAGAGGCCAACAGCAACTCTGCTCCCGCGTCCCGAAGGTCCGCTTCGGCAGCTTCCACAAGCGCCGGGATCGTGCCTGGCGGCGCGTCTGCTGTAGCAAAGCACTCCGGCATCAGTAGGCCGGGATCGCCCCATTTTCCGGCATAGATCGGAGGAACCGGCAAGAGCACGGAATGGGCAACGCCGACCAGCTCGCCGCCTGCGTCGGCAACTAGCCATTTTTGTCGGAATGGTTGCTTTTCCGCCGTTAGGGCGAATTTGACGGCCTCTCCCACCTTTGCAGGGGCGTCATCATCGAGCACCCATAGCACCGGGTCGTGGGCCTGCCTGCTACGGGCATCCTGCATCAAGAGATCGACCATCTGCGGTAAGTCATCGAGCGTGGCGGCTCTGATTTCAGCGGGCATATTGTCCCCTTTGGTTGTGTTTCGGCCGTCCCTACCTAGTCAGCGCATCATTGAGCGCCCTATAAAGGGTAGCGCGATGGACGCCCAGGAGCCGGGCGACTTCCGCAACTGGCTTCTTGTCCTGGTCGATAAGCTGGTGGGCGTGGGCGATCTGCTCGGCCGACAGGGTAGGGGAGGGGCCGAACCGCACACCTCGGGCTTTCGCCGCGATCCTGCCGGCGCTGGTGCGCTCCACGATCAAGGATCGCTCGAAATCCGCAATGCCGGCAAACACTGTCAACACCATGCGGCCGGCCGGCGTCGTCGTGTCGGCCCACGGCTCGGCCAGGGAGCGCAGACCAGCGCCGGCCTCCTTGATCCGCTCTGCGATGCTGAGAAGGTCGCCAGTCGATCGGGCGAGGCGGTCTAGCCTGGCGATCGTCACCACGTCGCCGGCGCGCAGATGGTCGAGCATCCGCGCCAGCTCGGGCCGGTCGCGCTTCGCCCCGGAAGCCTTTTCCTCGAACATGCGGACGCAGCCGGCCGCGCCGAGTGCGGCGCGCTGCTGGTCGAGGTCTTGGCCCTGGGTGGACACGCGGGCATAGCCGATCATCATGGGCGGCGGATTCCTGTCGCAAATCATGTCGCAAGTTTTCTACCACTTGCGACAAAGACTTGCGACACGAAAAGCCCTGATTTTCCGGGGGCCGCCGATCTGTCGCGGGTTTTAGGATTTTGGCGACAGACAGCCTCGCTTTTCGGCGGCTAGAGCATATGGCTCCGACTGTGCAAGGTGTCAGCCTGCACTCCCCCTGCTTGCTGCGATGAGTCGACGTGCAACCAGATCGTGGTTCAGCCACAGGACAGGCCCGGAGGGTTCGCTGACCTCGCCAAAGATCAACTGGCCGATCGCCTTGACCACATGATGGCTCAAGACGTCGCTCACGAGAATCCTGTTATCTTTGTGCAGTTGAACAATCTCCTGCGATGTGCCGATGGTCTGCTCCGCCTGAGCTGCGCTGTTCGGCAGCGGCCAAAGGTCGAAGTCATAATAGGGCTGCATCGCCTCGTTTTGCTGATAATCCAAAACAATCTGTAGCAGGGCTTCGAGCGTCACGCCGTCTTTCAGCAGGTCTTGGCATTCTTGCCAAAGCAACTCGACCCAGGCTCCCCCGCCTTCTTTCTTCAGCGCAGCCAGCAACGGTAGGAGCGACAGTTCGAGCCCGGCGAATACATCGGAGGAATTGGTGCGGATTTCGGGGCAATTGAACACCGTGGCCCTTACGCCTGTGCGCCATGCAGCTTCGGCAAAACCCTCAAGGCGCATCTTCGCATAGCCTTGAGTGTAGTTGGTGTAAGTCTGCCAGCGATAGCTGTCGCCAATCAGAACTTCGGTGCCGTGATAGCCGTAGGCGGTGTAACGAACCTGCCCGCCGGTCGCCTCGATCCGGGCACGGATGGCAGAGCTGGCTTCAAGCAGGTAGCCAAAGGTATTAGCCGAGACCTCGTCAAAGTTTTGCAAAACGAGCTTCCCGAGATCGCTTTCGATCAGCGACTGCGACGACATATGTCGCGCGCCACGACCCTTGTAGATGCGGTTTACGATAGCGAGAACGGCCTTGGCCTTCGGGATACCACCTGCCATTGTGTGTGCGAAGAAGACGTTCCTGCCGTCGGGGATCAGGGCATCGAGTTCCGCCATAACTGCGTCGAGCGCGGTCTTGAACCGTGTCAATCCAACCTCGTGGCAGCGCGCAATATAGTCCCAATCGAGGGTATCGGTCTGCCAGGTGTCGAGAGTCATCTTCCCGAGAAGATCGGTTGGGGTAGGACCGCCCTCGGGAGCATCGAGATCAAAGCCAGCCATCAGCGGAGTGTTGATAATCTTGCCGCCGAGATTGGCTTCAGCCGCAGCCAGTTCGTCATCAGCCAGGGCGCGCAATGCGTTATTCTCCTCGCGACGGCCGACCGTGACCCCCAGGATGGTCATGCCCGCCGCCTTGGCCTCGTCAAGCAGACCGGCTGCATAGCCACGGCCAAACAGCTCGCCAAAAAGCACGAAGAAATCTCCCTTACGGAAGAGAGTATTGGGGTTCATGGTCTTTTGCGGTGTGAGCTTCGTCATATCAGCCTTTGCAATTTGGGGATGCTTTCGGAGCGGAACGTCAAATATCGGGGATGGCCCATTGTCGCAAAAGTCCCGAAACCTGCATCCACCTCTACACTACCGCCCCGGCGCTGCCACCGTGATCGTGCATCGCTGATCCTCGCCGGCCGCGCGCGCGGCCTCGGCGCATTGGCCGATCGTCTCGGCATTGTCACGCACGAGCTGCGAGGAATCGACCACGCCGCGCCAGCCTTCGGGGTCGGCCACCCGCATCATGGTAACGCCGGCGTTCCATCGGTCCTGTCCCATGACGAAACCCGCAACGCGCGTGTCGAGCTGCCCCGGCAGCATGTTGGGGATGAACAACGTCAACACGATGCCGGCCAGGACGCCGGCGGCCCCGACGATCCACAAGAGCCGGTTCTGAGCATGGCGCTCCCGCGCGCCGGCGATGTGTTCGGCCAGCTCCCGCGCAACCCTCTGGAAATCCCGGCTCTCGTTCTCGAGCTGCTGCGCGGCGGTTCTCACCAGGCTCTCGCCGCTGCGCTCGAGCGCGCGGGCATAGTGCTCCGGGCCGTTGCGCAGGATGGGCGATTTCTCTACGGCCTCAAGCCGCTCATCGACAATGGCGAGGAACTGGATGATCTTACCGAGATCGGGGCCGTAATCGGGCAGCTGCCGGAACTTCTCGGACTGCTCCAACGCCAGCTCCACGCCCTTGCGGATGATGGTCATTTCCGCGTTGAGCTGTTTTCCCTGCGTCTCGACCGTGCGCCGCAACGCCTCGAACGCGGCCGCCGGGTCGCCGGCGTCGTCGGGCGAGGTCTCCGGCTCGAATCTCTCCCTGTCCTCGTCCGTCATGCCGTCTCCTACCGTTCAAGCCCGAGGCTGCGGCCGCGCGTGAGGCTCTGTTGCAGCTCGCGGGATATGCCTTCGCTCTGGCGCATGTGCTGGCCGATCCCGATTTCCTGCCGACGATTGCGCAGGATGGATTCAACCTGCGGGTCGCGCTCAAGACTCTTGGCGAGGCCCTGCATCTGGCCTTCCACCTTGCCGCGCGCCTCGTCGTGCTGCCAGCCGTGAAGCCGCTGGCGCTGCCGTGATAGCTCCTGCCAGCGTTCAACGAAGCGGTCGGCCCGCACATTCGGGTCGGCCTGCATGGCGCGCTCGTGGTCCAGCCGCTCGATGACCTGGCCGACGCGCTCCCGGCCGGAAAGCTCGGTCATGCTGCGGCTCATGTCCGGGTCGTAGCGCAGCGCCGAGCGCATCAGCTCGCGCGCGCCCGGCCGCGCCTGGTCGAGCTGCTGGCCGGCCTGTCGCAATTCCTGCTGCTGGCCGTCGAGGATGGGAAGCCCCTCGCTCCGCTGCCTGTGGGCCGATTCATAGGCCCGCGTGTAGCGGTCAACGGCCTGCTCGAACCCCGACTGCGGCCGCAAGCGTTCGACAAGCCGGTCTTTCGCCGGCGCCCGCCGCAAGCTCCCTTCCCTTTCCGGCCCGTCTGCGTGCTCTTGGGAAGCCTGTCGATCGGCCCCACGGCCAGCATTGAGCTGCAACCCGTCAAACATACCGCGCCGGCGCGTCTCGGCCTTCTGTGGGCGCTCCTGCGTCCGATCCTGGGCCGGCTCGTCGCGGTCCTGCGCGGCCGACGCGCCCCGCGACAGTTTCAGGCCCTCGAACCGGCTGCGGCGCTGCTGCCGATCGCTTCCCCGGTCCTGGGCGAGATCCTCGCGCGGATCTGCACGAAGATCCTGGGCGAGATCCGCGCCGACTTTTTGCGAGGATCTCCGATCAAGGGCATGATCCCCGGCCGTCGACTCCCGTTCTGCACGTAGCCCGGCGCGCTCGGCCGGAATCTCGATCTCGCTGCGGACGCCCATTTGCTCCGCGATCCCGCGCCGCTCGGCAAAGTCGCGGGTATAGTCGAGCGTCGTTTCCTTCACGCCCGACCGCGACAGGCGGCGTTCTAGCTGGTCATAGGCCAGCTCGCCGGCGTCCTGAACCTTCCATGCGTTGCGGTGCGTTTCCGTGCCATCGGGCAAGGTGACGGGGGTGGAACCTAGATGTTGAAGGCCGATCTTCTCCCCGATCTCCGGCGCGGCCTCCTTCATGGCCCGCTCAAGATCGACACCCCATAGGGTGCGACGCTCGCCCTTGTCGTTTTCCAGCGTCACGAAATAGCTATCGGACTTCTGCGGGTCATGCTCGAAGGGCGCGGCCCCATGCTCGACCAGGCGGCCGGCATTGGTGAACTCGTCCTGCGCTGCGTAGAGCTGCGCCCCGTCGCGGTGCCGGGTCATCGCGACATAGGTTAGATGCCGGTCCATCGTCCCCGACGCCAGCACATAGGCGCGATCAACGGTCGCGCCCTGGTTCTTGTGGATCGTCGTCGCATAGCCGTGGTCGATCGCCTGATAATCGCCCATCGGCACGGAAACGCTGTCGCCCCGGCCGTCGAGCGTGGCGATGATGCGGCCCGGCTCGACATGATCGACGGTCGCGAGCATCCCGTTTTTCACGCCAAGATCGCGGCTGTTCTCCAAGAACACGATGCGGTCACCCGTCGCAAAGTCGCGCTTGCCGTCATTGGTCTGGAAGGTCAGCGCCCGGCCCGGTCCTTCCCGCGCCTGGTCGATGTCGCGGGTGACGTCGCCCGACCCTGGCCCGTCCTCGGCCACGCGCGCCAGCTCGCCCCGGTCCTGTAGCTCGGAACGGATCGCCTCGTTGATGGCGCGAACATCGGCACGGCGATGCGCCATCGCAACGCGGGTGCCGTCCGGTCGCTCGTCGCGATCGGCAAGGTAATCGCGCACGATCTGGCCGCGCGCGTCCTCGCCGCTCTCGCTGAATCGAATGTCGCCATGATCCCGATAGGCGGCCAGGCCCTCGGCCGTCCGGTGCGTGGCGAAGCCAACCGACGCCTCCCGCTGCCAGTCCACGCGCTGCCGGCGAATCTCCGAAAGCTCGGCATGGCCGATCTGCTCGGCAATGGCGCGGAACGGTGCGCCGGCCCCGATCGCCTGTAGCTGCTCATGGTCGCCTACAAGGACGATCTTCGCCCCGCGCGCCTCGGCCTCGCCAACGAAGCGGGCGAGCTGCCGGCTCCCGACCATACCCGCCTCGTCGATCACGAACACATCGCCGCGGCCGATCGTGCCGCGGTCGTTCTCCCAACCGCGGGACCATGACGCGAGCGTTCGGCTCTGGATGCCGGAACTTTCCTCCAACCCCTCGGCCGCCTTGCCTGACAGGGCCGCGCCGTGGACCGTGTAGCCCTCGGCCTCCCATGCCTCGCGCGCGGCGGCGAGCATGGTGGATTTGCCAGCGCCGGCGAAACCGACAACGGCCGCGATACGCTCCCGGCCGGTGACATGCTCGATCGCCGCCCGCTGCTCGTCCGAAAGCCGGGCGGAAGCATCGCCGGCGCTGCGCTGAATGGCGGCGTCCTGGGCGGCTATGGCGCGATCGACATGCCGGCGATCGACGCCATGATTGCGCGCCTGGTGCATACGCTCGGCCGACGCGACCATGCCGGATTCGATCTCGACCATTTCCCGCGTCGAATATCGCGCAAGCTCGATCTCGCCCGTTCCCTGGTCGATGCGTTCCGGCTGAAGCTCGACCAACGCCGGCGATGCCATGACCTTCGCGAACGCGCTCTGGAACTCCTGCGGGTCGTCGTTGATGTAGCGATGCAGCGCCCGCGCAACATCGTGACGGTCGAACACGCTCTTTTCGTTCGTGATGAGGGAAAGCACCTGCTCGGGCTTCTCCCGGATCAGCTCGGCGTTGCGCCGGGCCGCGTCCTCGTCCAGCCGCGCCCGCGACACGTCGAGGCCGCGCCGCTCCATCTGCGTGGCATGGACACCCATATGCTCGGTCGGCGTGATCTCAAGCCCGCGCTCAAGGTGCGAACGATGGTCGATCCGAATATCCAGCCCGGCCCGCGCCAGGTGCTCGTTCGCGATCACCTCCCACGACTGGCGAATGTCGCGGAGCTGCATGTCGGTGGTCGGAAGGTCGTTCGACAGCAGCCATTTGTTCTCCCGCTCGATATAGGTCTTCTCGCCTAGCCCGTCCTCGCCAACCCGCCGCGTCGTCATCATCACATGGGCATGGTGGTTGCGAACGTCGCTCTCGCCATGCGGCGCATGGATGGCGAAGTCCACGGCCGCGCCGTAGCGGTTGGCGAGGTCCTGGGCGAAGTCCCGCGCTGCCTCTAGCCGCTGCTCGGCCGACAGCTCGTGCGGCAAGCCAATCTCGAACTCCCGCGCAACCCGCGCGTCCTTGCGTTTCTCGGCTGCCTCGGCGGCGTTCCACAACTCCGACCGATCACGCGCCCAATCGGCGTTGCTGCCTTCCGGCAACACGATCTCGGAATGCTCGACGCCCTGCTTGCGGGTGTAGTCGTGCGTGATGCCGTCGCGCTTGTTGGTCAGCTTTTCCGCGCAGCGATAGGCCGCCGATCCGACCGCGCTTCGGCCGGTCGCCCGAGAAATCGGCTTCATGCTGCAATGATAGATCGCCAAGCGCCGATTTCCTTCCTCTCCCGGTTTGATCCGCCTTCGCTTCTGCGCCAGTGCCGCACTGAGTTGCGCAGCAACTCGTAAGTGCGCCCTTCGTAATTCGCTCGCTCCGCTCTCTCATGCCTCCGGTGGGGCGCTGTGGCAACGTCAATGCGATGCGAATAAGGCCGCGATTGTGACTCCGCACGCTCCACTTTTCAAGGCCGGAACCATCCGTGATCCCCTACCCTGCCGAAAACCTGCTACGCTCGCCCGCGACCGGAAGCAGGGAGGCGACACGATGGCGCGCAAGACGATCGAACAAAGGCTGGCCGAGTTGGATGTGCAGCGCGCCACCCTCAAGGCCAGGCTCAACAAGCAGGAGCGCGCCAGGGACACGCGCCGCAAGGTGCTGCTCGGCGCGCTCGTCCTCCATCGCCTCGAACACGGCCGGGATGAGCTGTCGCGCGCCCTGCCCGACTGGCTGCGCCGCGAGCTGCCCGGCTTCCTCACCCGCGACGGCGACAAGGAACTCTTTGACGATCTGCTCAAGCCGGCCGCCGGCGGCGGGACCGGAGCGCCTGACCCATGAGCGATGTCACGTCCGCCTGGCTGGCCGCCCTCAAGAGGATTTTCCAGTCTGCCGGCCAACTCGGCCGCGACCAGCCGAAGGGAGGCAACCCCATGAATGATTTCCGGCTGGCCTGGGCCGCCTTCAAGAACATGCTGCGGGCGGCCGCGCGTGATCCCCTATGGGCCTTCGTCGCGATCGTCACCGCCCCGTTCCGCGCCGCCGGCTACATCGCCAGGGCCGGGGTGCTGTTCCTCTTGGTCCTGTTCATCGTCGGCGGCGGCCTCATGGCCCTCATGCAATGGGCCGGCATCCAGCGCGGCGATGCGCTCTGGTATGTCGGCAACCTCGCCTTCACCGCCTTCCTCGTCCTGCTCGTCTTCCGCCTCCTGTCCAGGCCGATGATACAGCACTTCGGGGACATGGACGCCGACACCCACGGCTCGGCCCGCTTCGCAACCGATCGCGAAACCGCTCCCCTCACCCGCTCGCAAGCCGGCCTCCTGATCGGCCGCGATCCGAAGACAAAGCGCCTCCTGCGCTATGACGGGCCGGCGCACCTGCTCACGATGGCACCGACCAGGACCGGCAAAGGGGTGGGAACCATCATCCCGAATCTGCTCACCGCCGACCGCTCCGTGATCTGCATCGACCCCAAGGGCGAGAATGCCAGGATCGCCGGCCGCGCCCGCCAGAAGTTCGGGCCGGTCCACGTCCTCGACCCCTTCGGCGTCACCGGGCAAAGCTCGGCCGCCTTCAATCCCCTCGATGCCCTCGACCCTGACGGCCTCGACGTGGCCGAGGACGCAAGCACCCTGGCCGACGCCCTGGTCTATGACGAACCAGGCACGGCCGGCGAGGCGCATTGGAACGAGGAAGCCAAGGCGCTGATCGCCGGAATCATCCTCCATGTCGTCGCGAACGAGCCGCGCGATCGGCGCACCCTCGCCACCCTGCGCGACAACCTCACGCTCGCCCCTGACGCCTTCACGGCGCTGCTCAAGGCCATGCAGGCGTCCACGGCCGCCGGCGGCCTGGTCGCGCGCGCCGCCAATCGTCACCTGGGCAAGTCCGATCGCGAGGCGGCCGGCGTGCTGTCGGCCGCGCAGCGCCATACCCATTTCCTCGACTCGCCGCGCATGGTCGCGGTCCTCGGCCGATCCGATTTCCGCTTTGCCGATCTCAAGGCCAGGACCGCCACCGTGTTCCTCGTCCTGCCGCCCGATCGCCTCGCCACCTATTCCAGATGGCTGCGCCTGCTCGTCACCCAAAGCCTCACCGACATGGCGAGGGCGGGCAGCTCGTCCCCTGCCCCACTGGCTGCGCCAGTCCTCTACCTGCTGGATGAGTTCGCCGCCCTCGGCCACCTCGCCCCCGTCGAGCGCGCTATGGGCCTCATGGCCGGCTACGGCGTCCAGCTCTGGCCCATCCTGCAGGACGTTCACCAGCTCCGCGCCACATACGGCGCGCGCGCCGGCATGTTCCTGTCGAACGCCGGCGTCCTACAGGTGTTCGGCGTCAACGATCACGAAAGCGCCCGCCTCGTCTCCGATCTGCTCGGACAGGAAACCGCCGTGTTCAAGACGATGGGCCAGGCGCTCGATTCCGATAAGTCCGGCATATCCTACGGCGAACACCATTCCGGCCGCCCGCTGCTCACCCCTGATGAGGTCCGCACCCTGCCGCAACACGTCGAAATCCTGTTTCTGGCCGGGCAACGCCCGATCCTCGCCGGCAAGCTCGCCTACTATGCCGATCCCGAGTTTCGGGGCCTGTTCGATCCGATAGAACGATAACCGAAACCATAGTGCTCGGCGGTGTCAAAAGGTGGGTTCTCGCCATGCTCGCGGCCTGCGGCCCCTGCGCGTGGCTCCGATCCCGGCCTTGCGGCCGCTTTTGACGCAGCCTGCGCCCCTATGGAATCCTGAACCTGTCGGGACGAAGGGCGTCCCGCCCCTCGCCCCCGCTCGGGGTTCTCCACGCCTGCGGCGCGTCGAACAAAGGGCTGCACCAGGCGCAGGCGCCAGCCCCCGGCCGGCCCGCTCTCATCATCTAGGGCCGTAGGGACGG
>Ga0209793_1002024_pt1 | contig 10518 bp, 5 predicted proteins | sample EBPBio122009_DNA_FD_185863 | JGI IMG/M metagenome (GOLD analysis project Ga0209793, IMG submission 185863) | Wastewater treatment Type I Accumulibacter community from EBPR Bioreactor in Madison, WI, USA - Reactor 1_2/2/2009_ DNA (SPAdes) (version 2) | ecosystem: Engineered > Bioreactor > EBPR >... | reverse complement strand
TTTTTTTTTTTTTTTTTTTTTTTTTTGATCAACGTTTAAAACTCTCCTTAAATTCTAAAGATTTTTTTTATGAAATTAACCTATATAAGGGGATTCGAAGGGGGAAATAATATAATAACAATAAAAATATAATAGTATATGTAAGAAGAATTTATTTATTTTTTCGGCAATCAATAAATTCTTCTTACATTGTTTTTTTAAGTTTTATATTTTAGTTAAACTATCGTTAGTAGCCAAAACAAAAAATTTTTTATCAGTTAAGATTTTAATTAATTAGTGACGTATTCTATTAACGGAACTTTATATGAAAATGATATAAATTCCGCGCAAAATATTACAATCTTACAAACTTGTGAACAGCATGATATTTTAATTCCTCGATTTTGTTATCATGAAAAATTATCAATCGCAGGTAATTGTAGAATGTGTTTAATAGAAATGGAAAAATCTCCAAAGCCTATAGCATCTTGTGCATTACCTATGGCAAATAATTTAAATTTGTATACAACTACAACTGCTGTGAAAAAAGCGCGAGAAGGTATTTTAGAATTTTTATTATTGAACCACCCCTTAGACTGTCCTATTTGCGATTGGGGTGGTGAGTGTGATTTACAAGATCAAACTCAAGTTTTTGGTGGAGACTTCGGTAGGTTTTATGAAGAAAAGCGTAGTGTATCTGATAAAAATTGTGGTCCTTTAATAAAAACCTCTATGAATCGTTGTATTCAATGTACAAGATGTGTTCGTTTTTATTCTGAAATAGCAGGACTATCAACGTTAGGTACAACAGGTAGAGGTTCAAAAATGGAAATAAGCGCGTATATTGAAGATATTTTAGATTCTGAAATTTCCGGAAATTTAATAGATTTATGCCCAGTAGGTGCATTAACTTCAAAACCCTCTGCTTTTAAAGGTAGAGCTTGGGAATATGATTCTTTTAAATCTATTGATATTTTTGATGCGTTGAATTCGAATATTCAAATAGATTTAAAAGGTTTAAATATAATAAGAATAATTCCGCAAATTAATGAATTTATTAATGAAGAATGGATTTCAGATAAAGTTAGATTTTCTTTTGATGCTTATAATTTACAAAGAATAGAAAAACCTTTAATTCGTTTTGAAAAAAAAAATAATAAATTATTACCTGTAAGTTGGACTTTTGCTTATTCAAAGCTTTTTGAAATTTCGACAGAATTTTCAAAAAAAAATTCGATATTTGGTTTTTTTGGTCCACTTTGCGATTTAGAAACCTTAATCGGATTTAAAGCTTTTTTCAATACTTTTTCTTCAAATAAAATTTCGTATCAAAATCCATTTTTTTCATTACCAAATGCGGATTTAAGAAATTCTTTCTTTTTAACAAATTCTGTTTTGAATTTAAAAAAAAAATGTGATTATAATGTTGTAGTTTTTATATCTTTAGATTTACGTAAAGAATCTTCTGTTTTTAATGCAAGATTGCGTCAATTTATTTTAAAAAACTCTAAAACTTTGGCATTTTCAATAGGACCTAAAGTAAATTATAATTTTCCTGTAAATTATATTGGAAGTGATTTAAATTTAGTTTCTAAAATTACGGAATCAAAACATATTTTAAACAGCTATATTATGCAATCAAAAAAAGTATTATTTTTAGTAGGATTAAGCTTTTTTTCTTCACAAAATAACTTAAAAATTTGGGAACGTCTTTTGAACTATAAAGCTTTTTTAAAAAAGGAGTGTGATTTAGTTTTAGATCTTTTTTTTGTAAGTCCAAGTTCTGCAATTTCTAATGCTATTGAATTAAATATGTTTGGAAATTTTGAATTTTTGAAATCATTTCTACAAAAATCAAAAGATGCTCGTCTATTATATTTATTAAATGTTAGTAAAAGTTCAAAATTAGAGAATTTAATTACGGCTAAAGATTTTTTAATTTATCAAGGTCATCATGGTAATGATTTAGCAATTAAAGCTTCAATGGTACTTCCGTCTCCTTTATTTATAGAAAAAACAGGACATTTTATAAACTTACAAGGCTTTTTACAAAAAGCTTCTAAAATTTTAAAGCCTTTTGGCGATTCAAAAAGGGAGATTGATTTTTTTTCGGAATTTGGATCTCTTTATAAATTTTCTAATTTAAGTAAACTAAATACGTTAACAAATTCAAATTTTTCGTATATATTAAATTTTAAAAATCAATTTTTATATACTATTTTTGAATTAAGATCAAAGGCACCTCAACAAATTGTAAAAACTTATAACATTTTTTCAAAAAATAATAATGATTCTTTATTTTTTAATTTTTATATGACAGATCCAGTTACAGAAGTTTCTATGACTATGGCATTATTATCAAAAACTTATTTAACAAAACAGCCTCTTTTTAAAAAATGATATATATTTTATCTTATTTATTAGAATATTTAACAGTTATAATTCCATTATTGATTGCAGTAGCATATTTAACATTAATGGAACGTAAAGTAATTGGATCTATACAACGTAGAAAAGGTCCAAATGTTGTAGGATTTGCGGGATTATTGCAACCGTTAGCGGACGGATTAAAATTATTTGCAAAAGAAACAATAATTCCAAGTCATTCAAATCGAGTTTTATTTTTAATTGCGCCGGCTTTAACTTTTTTATTAAGTTTAATAAGTTGGCCAGTAATTCCAATAACAGAATATCAAGTTTTAGCAAATTTAAATTTTGGAGTTTTATATCTATTCGCGATATCAAGTTTAGGTGTTTATGGTATTATAATCGCGGGTTGGTCAAGTAATTCTAAATATGCGTTTTTAGGTAGTTTAAGATCTGCGGCACAAATGATTTCTTATGAAGTTTCAATAGGTTTAATAATAATAAGCGTTCTTTTGTGTACAGGTTCGTTAAATTTAATAGATATTGTAAATGCTCAAAAGGAAATTTGGTTTATGTTTTCTTTATTTCCAGCGTTTATTATGTTTTTTATTTCTGCGTTAGCAGAAACTAACAGGCCTCCTTTTGATTTACCTGAAGCAGAAGCTGAATTAGTTTCAGGTTATAATGTTGAATATTCATCAATGACTTTTGCTTTATTTTTTTTAGGAGAATATTCTAATATTATTTTAATGTGTAGTTTTATTGTAGTTTTATTTTTAGGCGGTTGGTTACCTCCAACATCTTTATTTTTATTTAAATTATTTCCGCAAGCTTTTTGGTTTGCTATTAAAGTTTTTTTATTCTTATTCGCTTTTATTTGGGTTAGAGCTTCTTTACCTCGTTATCGTTATGATCAATTAATGACTTTAGGTTGGAAAGTATTTTTACCTTTATCTTTAGGTTGGGTTGTTTTTGTTGCAGGTTTTTTATTATATTTACAGTCTTTACCAGAAGTAATACTGATGTCGTTTTATGTAAATTTAGATCTAGCCGAATTAAAAGAATATTTTTTACATGTTAAAATTCTAGAGCTTAAAATTGAAGTAAATCGTTTACATAATGATATGAGAAAAATTTGTGAGTTTATTCTTGAAATGAATCGAAGAATTACTCAAAATTTTGAAAGGCAATTGGCAGAATTAACTTTAGAAGAACAGAAAAAGTATGCAGCATTGCAAGCTGAATTTGATGATCTTGAAAATGCGCTTGAAATTTTACAATCAGCTTATGTAGAATCGCAAACCGAGTATCAAAAAACTTTTGAAGCTCTTTTAAAATTAGGAGTAAATCATTTATCTTTAGAAGATAAGTATGAAGCATTAAAAAAAGATTATGATTTTATTTATGAGAGACATGTACGTTTAGTAGAAAATAATCGAAAATTAATTCGTTTATATAGATATACTATTGATTATTTAAAAAATGATACGATGCCTTTAGATCCGAATAGAGATCTACGAAATAAGCCATTTGGACATTCGTATTCATAATATGCAAAATTTTTATTTAGTTTAGTTATATAGGACGATTAGCTCAACTGGTTAGAGCATCTAGTTTACACCTAGAAGGTTATGAGTTCGAATCTTGTATCGTCTATATAAAAAAAATATTAGTAAATAAAATTGTTTGAAAAAAATGTTACCTTTAAGTTTTGTTTTTTCGTTTATTGTTAGATTTACAGCGGGTATATTATTATTTTTTTTTCTAAAATACTTATTTTGGCCTACGTTAGATATATTGTTTTTCGAGAATACTTTATTATTACCTTCGAATTCCGAAAAAGAACGCCTTTTTGAATATTTTACATTAGGACAATGGGTGGTTTATATTTGTTTAGTTCATGCAGCTATTGGAATATATCATGTTTTTGAAGAATATTTAGATTTTAAACGCTCACAAAAAATTCCTTTTTTTCGAATAATATCTGCATTTTCTTTTATATTTACTTGTTTTCTTCTTTCATGTTATTTTTAAAAAATAAGAAGGCTTAATAGCTCAATGGTAGAGCATTCGGCTGTTAACCGAACGGTTCTAGGTTCAAGTCCTGGTTAAGTCGATCAAAATCCCGTAGCTTAATCGGATAGAGCAGTAGCCTTCTAAGTTATTAATGCAGGTTCAATTCCTGCCGGGATTACTTATTTTTGCTTTATTTAATTAAAAGTCCCTTTCGTCTAATGGCAAGGACATAGCATTTTCATTGCTGGAATGTGAGTTCGATCCTCACAAGGGATATTTTAATTTAGTTTTTAAGCCTATCGTCTAATGGTTAGGACTCGCTGCTCATGACAGCAGAATGAGGGTTCAATTCCTTCTAGGCTTAAAAGTTATTCGTTTTTAGGTGGGGTAGAGTAACTTGGTTATCTCATTAGGCTCATGATCTAAAGATTGGTGGTTCAAATCCATCCCCCACTATTAAAGTTTTTTTTTTAGTTTTATTATTTGAATAAAAAAGTAGGTTCCACACAAACCCATTCCGAATTTGATACGTGAAACTATTTTTTGCTTGACTTACTGATTTTTAATAATCGGGAAATATAGTAATCTTTTGAAGGTTTAAACTTTCTAAAATAAGGATATGGTGGAACTGGTAGACACGTTGAACTTAGGATTCAATGCGTTAATCGTGTGCGAGTTCGAGTCTCGCTATCCTTATTTTAAAAAGTTTATTGAAAAAGTAGTTTAATTTGGTAGAACAGTGATCTCCAAAATCATTGGTAAAGGTTCAAGTCCTTTCTTTTTCGTGTTTTATGGAGGGGTTATAGTTAAATTGGTAGAATATTTGCTTTGCATGCATAGGGTATCGGTTCGAGTCCGGTTAACTCCATTGATTTTGTTTAAGGTTAGATAACATAATGGTAATGTATTAGTCTGCAAAACTTAGAATGATGGTTCGATTCCGTCTCTAACCTTTTCTTTTTTTTAATGGATATGATGGAATTGGTAGACATGTTAATCTCAAAAATTAATGATATTTTTATCATGCGAGTTCGAGTCTCGCTATCCAAAAAAATTACTTAATTTTGGAACATAGCTAAGATGGAAAAGCATCGCTTTTTGGCAGCGACAATCATAGGTTCGAGTCCTATTGTTCCAAAATTAATTAAATTAATTAATGGGTACATAGCTCAATGGTAGAGCAATGGTCTTTTAATCCAGTGGTTGTAGGTTCAAGTCCTTCTGTACTCATTTCATTTTTTAAGATTTTTTGATAATTATTTATTTTTTTAATAAAAATATTTAATTAAACGTATGAGTTTGATCCTGGCTCAGAGTGAACGCTAGTAATATGCCTAACACATGCTAGTTGAACGGAAATTTTTAAATTTCAGTAGCGTAAGGGTGAGTAATACGTGAGAATCTGCCTAAAAGTTCAGTATACTTCTGTTATAGATTAATTCTGAATAATATATAAAGATTGTTTTTATCGCTTTTAGATGAGCTCGCGCAAGATTAGGTTGTTGGTGAGGTAAAAGCTTAACAAGCCTGTGATCTTTAGTTGGTATGGGAGTATGATCAACCACATTGGGAATGAGAAAAGGCCCAGGTTCTTTTTAGAGGCAGCAGTGAGGAATTTTGGACAATGAGCGCAAGCTTGATCCAGCAATGTTACGTGAGTGAAGAAAGTTATGTGAATTGTAAAACTCTAAGTTTGAAGAAGATAATGACGGTATTCAAATGAATAATCCCGACTAACTTCGTGCCAGCAGTCGCGGTAATACGAAGGGGATAAGCGTTACTCAGCATTATTGGGCGTAAAGGGTGCGTAGGTGGTTTAATAAGTTAATACGAAAATCCAAGACATTTAATTTTTGTAAAGTGATTAATACTGTTAAACTAGAGTGTAAAAGAGGATAGTAGTATTCTTAGTGTAGAGGTAAAATTCGTAAATATTAAGAGGACTATCAATAGGCGAAGGCAACTATCTGGTTTATTCTGACGCTGAGGCACGAAAGCATGGGGAGCAAACAGGATTAGATACCCTGGTAGTCCATGCCCTGACCGATGAATGTTGAAAGCTAAAGTATTTATTTAGTTTTTAAGCTAACGCGTTAAACATTCCGCCTGGGGACTACGACCGCAAGGTTGAAACTCAAAGGAATTGGCGGAGGTCTATACAAGCGGTGGAACATGTGGTTTAATCCGATAATCCGCGTAGAATCTTACCAGTTCTTGACTTGTATAGTTCTCAAGTATAAATATCTTGTAAATGATTTTTTTTAAATTTGTTTTAAAAAAAATTCCTTTACTCAGATGTTGCATGGCTGTCGTCAGCCCGTGCCGTGAGGTGTTCGGTTAATTCCCTTAACGGGCGCAACCCTTATTTTTAGTTTACGTACTATCTTTTTTAAAGAAAAAGTAGATTAAATTATTTTTTATAATTTTGATTTAATATCTAGAAAAACTGCCGGCTAACTGCTGGAGGAAGGAAAGGATTAAGTCAAGTCGTCATGGCTTTTAAGGATTGGGCGACACACGTGTTACAATGTTACTGACAATGAGAAGCTCCAATGTAAATTTTAGCAAATCTTTAAAAAGTTTAACGTAGTTCAGATTATTTTTTGAAAACAAAAATATGAAGGCGGAATCGCTAGTAATCGCAAATTAGTACGCTGCGGTGAATGCGTCACCAGGTCTTGTACACACTGCCCGTCACGCCATGAGAGTTGGTTGTGTTTAAAATTAATCTAAACTATATTTTTACTATTTAGGCTAAATTTTACAACGCGACCAATGGTTACAAGAACCAAAATTAAATATTCTCTTTATAACATTTATTGATCAAAATACGGTCGATAATTGGGGTGAAGTCGTAACACGGTAGCCGTAGAGGAATCTGTGGCTGGATTTTTAGATTTTTTTTTCAGTTTTAAAGAATATCAAAGTTGATATAAATTTGCATAGTTCTTCTAATGATTAGTAGAGTAGTTTTGCCGTTTATGTATACGTTGTGTATATTCATAAAGCGAGCGCGTCCGAATTAAGAAAAAGAGTTTAACACATGTTTAGAAGTATTTTGGAGTCAAGGTCACGTTGGTTATTTTCTACAAATCATAAAGATATCGGTACTTTATATTTAATTTTTGCTGCTTTCGCTGGAGTAATCGGTACTTTATTTTCAGTTTTTATTCGTTTAGAGTTATCGTTACCAGGAGATCAATTTCTTGGAGATAATTATCAGTTATATAATGTTATAGTAACTGCGCATGCATTTATTATGATTTTTTTTATGGTAATGCCTGCAATGATTGGAGGGTTTGGAAACTGGTTAGTTCCATTAATGATAGGTGCACCAGATATGGCGTTTCCTCGTTTAAATAATATAAGTTTTTGGTTACTTCCTCCATCTTTTTTTTTATTATTGTCTTCTTCTTTAGTAGAAGTAGGTGCAGGTACAGGTTGGACAGTTTATCCTCCGTTATCAGGTATTGAAAGTCATTCAGGAGGTTCTGTAGATTTAGCAATTTTTAGTTTACATTTAGCAGGTATTTCTTCGTTATTGGGTGCTATTAATTTTATAACAACAGTAATAAATATGAGAACACCAGGTATGGATTGGCATAGAGTGCCTTTATTTGTATGGTCTGTTTTTATAACAGCGATTTTACTTTTATTATCTTTACCTGTTTTAGCAGGAGCTATTACAATGCTTTTAACTGATAGAAATTTTAGTACTACTTTTTTTGATCCTGCAGGTGGTGGTGATCCAATTTTATATCAGCATTTATTTTGGTTTTTTGGTCATCCAGAAGTTTATATTTTAATTTTACCAGCTTTTGGAATTATTAGTCATGTGGTAGCTTCAAGTGCATCAAAACCTATTTTTGGTTACATTGGTATGGTATATGCTATGTTATCAATAGGTTTATTAGGTTTTATAGTATGGGCACACCATATGTATACAGTAGGTATGGATGTAGATAGTAGAGCTTATTTTACTGCAGCAACCATGATTATCGCAGTTCCTACAGGTATTAAAATTTTTAGTTGGATTGCAACTATGTGGGGAGGTGTGATTGAAATAAATGCTGCTATGATTTTTGCAATAGGATTTATTGTATTATTTACAATTGGAGGTTTAACTGGTATCGTATTAGCAAATTCAGGTTTAGATATTGCATTGCATGATACTTATTATGTTGTTGCTCATTTTCATTACGTTTTATCTATGGGGGTTGTTTTTGGTTTTTTTTCAGGTTTTTATTTTTGGATCGAAAAAATTTTAGGTTATTCTTGTGATCCTGTATATGCATATACTCATTTTTTCATAACCTTTATCGGTGTAAATTTAACTTTCTTTCCAATGCATTTTTTAGGAATAGCAGGAATGCCTCGTAGAATTCCTGATTATCCTGATGCATACGCAGGCTGGAATGCCATTGAATCTTTTGGTTCAATTATTTCTTTAGTAGGTATGTTTTATTTTTTTTATGTAATTTATGTAATTTTTACCCAAAAATTTCGTCCCGTAAGAACAACTCAAAAATTAACTTTTAAAGAGCAAAAAGGAAAATATACAGGTTCACCTTTATGTACATTTCGTGATATTTTTCACGAAACTTATAAATAAGAATTATTAATATTTTTTTTTGTTATTATAGTTTTAAAACTTTAAAAAGTGCTTTGGAAAGTTTTAAATTAAACTTTTAGGGCCCCAATAAAGGAAACATGTCTTTATTATGCCTCGTACTTTTTAAATTCGTCAGCATTAAATATCTTAAAATATACAAATATACAAATCTTTATATAATTTTTATAAAAAATGAGTTCTAAAGTTTATCATACATTTCATATAGTAACTCCAAGTCCTTGGCCTTTAGTAACATCTATTGGTTCATTAGGTTTAACTATAGGAGCAGTTTTATGTTTTCATGGTTTTCAAAAAGGAACATCAGTTTTACTTTTAGGTGCAGCCGTTGTAATTTTAACTTGTGCTTTTTGGTGGCGTGATGTTTGCCGTGAAGGTTATTTATTAGGAGATCATACTTTAGCGGTTCAAGCTAATTTAAAATTAGGAATGTTATTATTTATTGTTTCTGAAGTAATGTTTTTTTCTAGCTTTTTTTGGGCGTTTTTTCATTCAAGTTTAGCTCCAACTTTAGAAATTGGAGGAGTTTGGCCTCCAGTTGGTATAAATGTTTTTGATACTTGGAGAGTACCATTTTTAAATACATTAATTCTTTTATTATCCGGAGCGACTTTAACCTGGTGTCATCAAGCAATACATTTAGATGATTTCGTAGGAGTTTTAGTTTCTGGTTTTATAACTTTGTGCTTAGCTATTTTATTTACTCAATTGCAGCATTGTGAATACGTAGAATCTACTTTTACAATTTATGATGGAATTTATGGTTCTACTTTTTTTATGGCAACTGGATTTCATGGATTTCATGTAATCATAGGTACTATATTTATATTTGTATCTTTAGCGCGTTTTTATAACTTACAATTTAGTAGAACACATAATATAGGTTTTGAGTCAAGCGCGTGGTATTGGCATTTTGTAGATGTAGTTTGGTTATTTTTATTTATTTCTATATATTGGTGGGGCAATTATAAAGGTGAAGAAGGTTATTTATACCTAAGCTTCGTAGACCATTATAAGTTTCTTTAGAGGTTTAAAAATTGAAAAAAATACTTAAAAAAACATGAAACTAATCTTTAACGAAAGCACAAAACAATCAACAAATCTTTTAATAAATAAACATATTTTAGGTATTATTGCGCAAAAATCAACGCCTGCAATGATGAAATCTATTTTTTTTAGAATTGCAGGCGTTATTATTTTCTTTTTTATAGTTTTAGGATTATATTTACCTATTATTACTTTAAAGGCATATACTTTTTTCAATAATATCGTAGATTATGCTCCAGCAGCAACGCATGGTATTTTTAAATTAGATGAATTATCTAATTTTATTGACGATATTTATTTTGAATATAATCTTTTTTTTAATAGACAAAAAAGTTGGGGTTATGAATGGGATGCTTATGCTTACAAAGAAATTATAAGTCATCTTGATCCGGATTTTGAACCTGCGGGGCTTCCTTTAGAAATATTAGAATATAAAAAATATTATTTAGTTGTTTATTTTTATCTTTTTTTTTTTTTTT
>Ga0209793_1002022_pt1 | contig 10519 bp, 6 predicted proteins | sample EBPBio122009_DNA_FD_185863 | JGI IMG/M metagenome (GOLD analysis project Ga0209793, IMG submission 185863) | Wastewater treatment Type I Accumulibacter community from EBPR Bioreactor in Madison, WI, USA - Reactor 1_2/2/2009_ DNA (SPAdes) (version 2) | ecosystem: Engineered > Bioreactor > EBPR >... | reverse complement strand
TTCGACGTCTCGCTGGTCGAGAAACTCGACTACCGCGCCCCCGAACTGATTTATCAGGCGCTTCAGCGCCATGCGCCCGGCCGCCGTTTTGGCCGCGCCGTCGATCTCGGCTGCGGCACCGGCCTGATGGGCGAGCAATTGCGGCAAGCGGTCGACGATCTGGCCGGCTACGACATTTCCGCCGAAATGCTCAACCAGGCAGAAGCGAAAAACATTTACGACCGGCTGGAAAAGGCCGATCTCCAGACCATCGACGGCTCGGATATGCGCGCCGGCCTCGTCACCGCCGCCGATGTGTTCATGTATCTGGGCGCGCTCGAACCGATGTTTGCGGCGGTGGCGCGGATGCTGGAGCCTGGCGGCCTGTTCGCCTTTTCGGTCGAGGCGCACGACGGAACCGAGGATCTGATCTTGCGCGAGTCGCGCCGCTACGCCCATTCGGAAGCCTATCTGCGGCGATTGCTGGAAAACGCCGGGTTCGAACTGGCGTCGCTGCAGCGAGACGACATCCGCATGGACCGCAATCAGCCGATCCAGGGGTTGATCGTCGTTGCGGCGAAGCGGCGGCCCGCGCTTGCCGGAAGCCATGTTCCGGTTTAGTTCTCTCGTGTGAGCGACCAGCAGCCGATCGTGCCCGATTCTGCGCCAGCGCGTCTTCCGCAACCGTTTCTCGACTGGTTTGCGGCGCGCGGATGGGCCCCGCGCGCCCATCAGATCGACCTGCTGGCGCGCGCCCAGGCGGGCCGCTCGGTGCTGCTGATCGCCCCGACCGGGGCCGGCAAGACGCTGGCCGGCTTCCTGCCGTCGCTGACCGAACTGACCGAGCGGCCGAAACGCCGGCCGGGCGAAGCCTTTCGCGGCGTCCACACGCTCTACATTTCACCGCTCAAGGCGCTCGCCGTCGACATCGAGCGCAATCTCGGCAAGCCGGTGGAGGAAATGCGGCTGCCGATCTCGATCGAGACACGCACCGGCGACACGCCGGTGCACAAGCGCCAGCGCCAGAAGCTCAATCCGCCCGACATCCTGCTGACCACGCCCGAGCAGCTGGCGCTGCTGATCTCGACCGGCGAGGCGGGGCGGCTGTTCAAGGATCTGCGCTATGTGGTGCTGGACGAACTGCACTCGCTGGTGATTTCCAAGCGCGGCCATCTTCTGTCGCTGGGCCTGGCGCGGCTGCGCAAACTCGCGCCCGGATTGCAGACCATCGGCCTGTCGGCGACGGTGGCCGAACCTGACGAACTGCGGCGGTGGCTGGTTCCGCAGGGGCGCGACTTGCCGGTGAGGGCAGGGCCGTCGCGGATGGCTGGAACTGCGCCTTTGCCTTTACCCGAACCTCCAACGTCACCCCTGCCCGGAACGTTACCCCCACCCCGTACCCCTCCCCCGCAAGGGAAGGGTGAAAACCTGTCCGACCTGATCACCGTCGCCGGCGGCGCGAAACCGGTGATCACCATCCTCAACTCCGACGACCGGGTGCCGTGGTCGGGCCATTCGGCGCGGTATGCGATTCCCGACGTCTACGAGGCGGTGAAGCGGCACAAGACGACGCTGTTGTTCGTCAACACCCGCAGCCAGGCCGAACTGCTGTTCCAGGAATTGTGGCGTATCAACGAGGACAATCTGCCGATCGCGCTGCATCACGGTTCGCTCGACGTCGCCCAGCGCCGCAAGGTCGAAAAGGCGATGGAGGCGGGGTCGCTGCGCGCCATCGTCGCCACCTCGACGCTAGATCTCGGCATCGACTGGGGCGATGTCGACCTGGTGGTGCATGTCGGCGCGCCGAAAGGCGCGAGCCGGCTGGCGCAGCGCATCGGCCGCTCCAATCACCGCATGGACGAGCCGAGCCAGGCGATCCTGGTGCCGGCCAACCGCTTCGAGGTTCTGGAATGCGAGGCGGCGCTGGTGGCCAATTATCTCGGCGCGCAGGACACGCCGCCGCTGGTCGACGGCGCGCTCGACGTGCTGGCCCAGCACGTGCTGGGCATGGCCTGCGCCGAGGCGTTCGACGCCGGCGAACTGCTGGCCGAGATCCGCACCGCCGCGCCCTATGCCGGCCTCGACGCCGAGACCTTCGGCAAGGTCGTCGATTTTGTCGCCACCGGCGGTTATGCGCTCAGAACCTATGAACGCTACGCCCGCATCCGCCAGACCAAGGAGGGCAGATGGCGCATCTCCCATCCAAGAGTGGCGCAGCAATACCGGTTGAATGTCGGCACCATCGTCGAGGCCGCCTATCTCAACGTCCGCTATGTCCGTCAGGGGCGTGGATCGGCCGCGCGCGGCGGGCCGGTGCTGGGCAAGATCGAGGAAGGGTTTCTCGAAACGATCGCGCCCGGCGACACGTTCCTGTTCGCCGGAAAGGTGCTCCGTTTCGAAGACATCCGCGAAAACGAGTGCTTTGTCTCCAACGCCGCGGGCCAGGACGCGCGCATTCCCGTCTATGCCGGCGGAAAGTTTCCGCTCTCCACCTATCTGGCCGACACAGTGCGCGACATGTTGGCCGATCCGGAACGCTGGACGGCGCTGCCGGATCAGGTGGCCGACTGGCTGCGCATCCAGCAGGACAGATCGGTGCTGCCCAAGCGCGGCGAACTGCTGGTCGAGACCTTTCCGCGCGCCAACCGGTTCTACATGGTGTGCTATCCTTTCGAGGGCCGGCTGGCGCACCAGACGCTCGGCATGCTGCTGACCAGGCGCATGGAGCGCATGGGGGCGCAGCCGCTCGGCTTCGTCGCCACCGACTATTCGCTGGCGGTGTGGGGCATGCGCGACATCGGCGCGATGGCGCGCTCGGGCGAGATGGCCTTGGCGACGCTGTTCGACGAGGACATGCTGGGCGACGATCTCGAGGCGTGGCTGGCCGAAAGCTGGCTGCTGAAGCGCACTTTTCGCAATTGCGCGGTGGTCTCGGGGCTGATCGAAAAGCGCCATCCGGGCCTGGAAAAGAGCGGCCGGCAGGTGACCGTGTCGGCCGACCTGATCTACGACGTTCTGCGCGCCCACGAGCCGGACCACATCCTGTTGCGGGCGACCCGCGCCGATGCCGCGACCGGCCTGCTCGACATCGGCCGGCTGGCGCAAATGCTGTCGCGGATCAGGGGACGAATCGTGCATAAGCATCTCGGCCGGATTTCGCCGCTGGCGGTGCCGATCATGCTGGAGATCGGCCGCGAGCGGGTGGCGGGCGGATCGGCCGAGGCGCTGCTGGCGGAAACGGAAGACGATCTGATCGAGGAGGCGATGGGCCAGGTGGACGGGCGATCGTGAGCGTTGCGGCAAAATCCGGCGAGGCGGCGCTGGCCATGCGTGGCTGGACGACGGTTGCGGGCGAACGCGTCCATTGCGACCGGCGCGGCGCGTTGTGGCTGCCCGGTTCGTCCGTGCTGGTCGTCTCCGACCTGCATCTCGAGAAAGGGTCGTCTTTTGCGCGCCGGGGGGTGATGCTGCCGCCCTACGATACCGCGATGACGCTGGCGCGGCTGGGCGCCGTCGTCTCCGACTATAGCCCGCAGATTGTCGTGAGCCTGGGCGACAGTTTTCACGATGCCGGCGCATCCGCGCGGATGCCGGACATTTTTCGTGTCCATCTGTCGGCGCTGATGGCGGGCCGGCAATGGTTCTGGATTTCCGGCAATCATGATCCTGCGCCTCCGGTGGGACTTGGCGGCGTGTTCGCCAACGAACTGACGATCGGTCCGCTGGCGTTCCGCCACGAACCCTCGCCGGGATCGGCGGCGGGCGAGATCGCCGGCCATTTGCACCCCGGCGCCAGGATCGTCAGGCAGGGGCGTTCGGTGCGCCGCGCCTGCTTCGCGTCCGACGGGGCGCGTATGGTGATGCCGGCCTTCGGCGCGCTGACCGGCACGCTGAACGTGCTCGACCGCGCTTATGCCGGCCTGTTCGACTGGCCGTCCTTCAAGGTGCATGTGCTGGGGGCCGAGCGCGTCTATGCGCTGGACGCGTCGGTCCTGTTCCCCGGCTGACTAGAGTTTGACGGCTCTTCAGCTCGCGGTGACGGCGAAGCCGGCGACCATCGCCGCCACGGCCGCGAAGGCGATCCAGGCCCGGCAGCGGCCGAACCACAGCGGTAGCTCGCCGCGATGGACGGCGAAACTGTCCCACGCGCCCTGCGCCGACGCGGCCAGCCCCAGGACCGCGAACGACCAGGGCAGATCGAGGCGCAGCGCGATCCAGCCGGCCAGCACCGGCAGCGCGCCGATCAGCAGGGTTCGCCGCATCCGGTGGCCCGCGTCCGTAGCCGTCATGCCGAAGCGCGCGCCGGCGCAGGCCGCGACCAGCAGCGCGGCGTAGCTTTGCAGCAGCTCGATCGTCGATGCGCGCCAGGCGTGGTCGGCGGGAATGGCGACGAGCCACACGGCCAGCAGCGCCAGCGGCGCGCACACGGCGATGGCGGTTGCGCCCACCCTTGCCGGCACGGCCGGTTCGGCCCCGACCGCCATCAGTCCCTCCGGAAGACCAGCCGGCCGAGCCAGCCGGTCAGCATCGCCAGCGCCACCGCGAAGATGCCGTAATAGAAGCTGTACCGGTGGGCGTAATTGTAGACCCGCTGTTCGAAGCCGGCCTTGACGATGGCCAGCTGCGACGAGGTCTCCATGACGAATTCGCCGTTCTTGAACAGGAAGGCGCGCGCCTTGTGGGTGCCGACCGGCACGTCGGCGGGCAGGTTCAGCGTGGCGCGGAACAGGGTCTGCGACAGGAACTGCACGCCGCCGATGTTTTCGGTGTAGAGGCCGATCGCCAGCTTGCGCTCGCGCAGCGCCGCGGTGAATTCCTGGATCGTCGCCGGGTCGGAATCCCGGTCCTGCGGCTCGAGATGGATATTGGCCGCGCCCAGCGACAGCCGCCGGTAGCCGGCGGGATCGGTGATGTCCTGGAACACCCGCGTCGTGGCGACCGAATAGGACAGCGGCACGCCGATGAAGCTGAGCGACTGGGCGTTGATCCAGACGCCGAGCACCCGTTTGCGCCGCCACACCGTCACCGGGCTGGCCGGGCCTTCGAGCACCACGACGACGTCGTATCCGCCGAGCCGGCTGACCTGAGGGTCGACGCCGTCGACCGCGCCGAAGATCGTCAGGTCGGCGCCCGAGAAATCGGAGGTGATGGTGACGCGGTCCGTCGACAGGCCGATCTGGACGCGTTCGCCGTCCTCGCCGGGATTGACGGTCGACACCGGCGACTGCGTCGGCGTTTGCGTCGCGGTCTGGGCCAGCGCCGGCGCCGCCCCCAACATCAGCACAATGACGGCGGCGGCGCGCAGCATCATTTGCCCCCCGGTCCGGCGAGTTCGTAGACGCTGCCCGGCGCCACGAACAGGTCGAACGCCAGGCGCAGCGCCACCGCCAGCACGAGCGCCGCCAGCAATGCGCGGAGCTGGTCGCCGCGCAGTTTCTGGCCGATCCTGGCGCCGTATTGCGCGCCGGCGACGCCGCCCACCATGAGCAGGAAGGCGAGCACGATGTCGACCGTCTGGTTGAACGAGGCCTGCACGATGGTGGTGTAGGCGGTCACGAACATGATCTGGAACAGCGACGTGCCGATAACGACATTGGTCGGCACCTTGAGCAGGTAGATCATCGCCGGCACCATGATGAAGCCGCCGCCGACGCCCATCACCGCGGCGAGAAAGCCGATGGCCGCCCCCAGCCCAAGCACCGGAATGACGCTGACGAACAGCTTGGAGGTGCGGAAGCGCATCTTCAGCGGCAGCCTGTGGATCCAGTTGTGCTGGCCCGGCCGCCGCAGCGGCGGCGGCGCGCCGGCGCGCGACTGCCTGATGGCGTTGACGCTTTCGACCAGCATCAGCCCGCCGATGATGCCCAGGAACGCCACATAGAGCAGCGAGATGACCAGATCGAGCTGGCCGAAGGCGCGCAGGAACGCAAACACGGCGGCGCCGAGGGTCGAGCCGAAGACACCGCCGACAAGCAGCACCAGGCCCAGCTTGATGTCGACGGTGCCGCGCTTGAGATGCGCCAGCGCGCCCGAGAACGACGAGGCGATCACCTGATTGGCGCCGGTGGCGACCGCTATCGCCGGCGGGATATTGTAGAAGATCAGCAGCGGCGTGATCAGGAACCCGCCGCCGACGCCGAACATGCCCGACAGGAACCCGACCGCCGCGCCCATGGCGAGCAGCACGAATACATTGACCGACATTTCCGCGATGGGGAGATAAATGCCCACGCGCCCACCCAACACAATCTGGCCTAACCGTGTGAAACGGTTCGGCTTTCAGAAGACTCGTTTGTCCCTAGATCGCTCTTGCGCCGACATTGCGGCGATGTCAAACAAACGGGGCCTTGCGGCCCCGTTTCGATGCGTTTAGTTGTCGACAAGGTTAAGTGCGGAGCCTCACTTCTTCTTCAGCAGGGCCCCGATCAATTGCTCGTTGACCTCGCCGGTCGGCTCGAGGCCGTTGGCGCGCTGGAACGACGCGATGGCGGACTTGGTCTTGCCGCCCATGACGCCGTCGGCGGCGCCGGCGTCGTAGCCGTTCTTGTTGAGGATGAGCTGGATGTTGCGCACCGCTTGCTTCATGTCGACGCTGGCGGTTTTCGCCGACGATTCGCGCCACTCTTCGGGAACGCTGACGTCGTTGGCCTCGACATTGAGCGGCTTCGGCTTCCACAGTTCGGCCGAGGCGCGGGCGCGGGCGAGCTGTTCGGGGCGCAGCGCATTGGCCACCTCGTCGCGCTTTTGCGCCGCGTCCTTGTCGCCGTTCTTGGCCACCAGCGCGAACCATTTGTAGGATTCCTCCAGGCTCTGCGGCACGCCGATGCCCTTGGCCGACAGGATGCCGAGATTGAACTGGCTGTCCTTGACGCCGAGCTCGGCCGCCTTGATGAACCAGCGTCCGGCAGACTCATTGTCGGTCGTCCCGTCCGCACCCATCGCGTAGAGCACCGCCAGATTGTGCATGGCGCTGGCGTTGCCCTGTTGCGCCGCGAGCTGGTACCAGGTCTTGGCTTTCGAGATGTCGCGCTCGACGCCGACGCCCTTCTCGTAAAAGTTGCCGATCCGGTACTGCGCCGGGGCGAAGCCTGCCTCGGCTGAATATTCATACCATTTCGCGGCGGCCTGCTTGTCCTGCTTGCCGCCGCGGCCTTCGTCGTAGCGGCTGCCGATCTCGAACAGCGCCTTGGCGTCGCCCGCTTCGGCGGCGTCGCGCAGCATGACCGGTCCGGCGTCGGTCGGCGCCTCATAGGCCTTGGCGACCGATGGCGGCGCGTCCGGCGCGGCGGCCGGCGGTTCGGCGGCGGCGGTTGCCGGCTCGTCGGACAGTTCCTCGGGCAGGGCCGTCGTGGTGACGGTCTCGTCGGTGGTTTCCGCAATTGCGGCGGCGGGCTGGCTTTCCGCGGCCATGCGCGCCTCGGGCGTCGCCTTGGCGTCCGCCTCGGCCGCATCCGGGTTTGCGGCGGCGGCCGGTTCGCCGGCTGCGCCGTCCTGGACGGCCTGCGGAGCGCTCGACTGGGTCGGCGCCGCGGCATTGTTCATCGAGGCGGCGTCGCCCCCGTCGGACATGAAGGCTTTGCCGAGCTGCAGCGCCGCGATCATGATGACGACGCCGCCAGCCGCCATCAGCAGCGACTTGCGGTGGCGTTTGACCGTTCCGGCCAGGCCCGAAGCGGCGCTGACCTTGCCGCCGTCGGGGCGCTTGTTGGTTTCGGCTTCGGAAGCAGCCGCCAGCGCCGCGCGCCGCGCGGCGGCGATGAAGTCGGACTTGGCGGTGTCGGCGTCGCCCGTCTGCGCCGCCTGCCCGCGCTCGTCGCGCACGCGCTTGATGATCGAGTTGAGGTTTGGCGTCGCGCCGGGATCGAGCGGCCGGTTGGCCGATCTGGGGTCGATCGGATCGTCGACGTCGATCGTCGGTTCGATCATGCCGGACGCGGGTTCGACGTCGCCGGCCAGCGGCGTCGCCGCCGCCGTTTCGCGGCGGCCGGAGAGAGCCCTGGCGAGGCCGCCGAGCATCGATTTGCGGCCGGTGTCGGCGTGCTGTTGCGCCGGCGCAGCCTCATCGTCGTCGATCGCCGCATTGGCGGCCGCCGCCGCCGCTTCGGCCGGAGACCGCTTGACGGACGCGGCGGGAAGCGCCGCCGCCTGGGCCGTTTCCGGGCCATGCGGCTGGAAGTCGAGATCGAGCGAGGGCGGAACCGCGAGCTTGCGCTCGGATGTCCTTTCGACCGCCGCGCCTTCCAGCGTGCCCAGCCGGTCGACGATCTTGAGCAGCGTGTCGTGGATGGCTTCGAAGGTGCGCGAATTGCGCTCGTCGGAGCGGCGGGTGAGATGGTCGAGGGCCTTCAGATCGTTCGCCAGGCCGGCGACCGCGGGGGAATCGTCGCGCGACCCGCCCATCTGGCGGATCGTCTGCTCGGCCACGGCCCGGGCCGATTCGAGGATCGCGTCGCGGTTGTTTTCAAGCGAGCGCTCGATCTGCGCCAGGCGCGGGCCGATGTCCTCGAAATCGGGCAGGCCGCCCGCCGGCCGCGCCAGATGGTCGGAGAGCGCCGCCACCTGATCCTCGAGGTTGCGGAACAGCGAGGCGTCGATGCCGACGGCCTGGCGGCTGGACTGTTCGAGCCGCGCCGAAATGTCTTCGAGCCGCTCTTCTAGGCCGCGGATCGCCGCGCCGTCGGACGAGGCGCCGGCGGACTGGTCGAACCGGTGGGTCAACTCGGCGAAGCGCGCGTCGATCGCATCGAGCAGCGGCCCGTCCTGCGAGGCCCTCGGCGCATCGTCCAGCCGCGCCGACAGGTCGGCCAGGCGCTGCTCCAGTTCGCGGAAGATGGTCTGGCCGCGGCGGTCGGCGTCGCCCTGCTGGCGCTGCAACGTGTCGGCCAGGCTCTCGATGCGGCTTTCAAGGCCGCGCATCACCATTTCGCCGTCGCCGACGCTCAGCCCGGTGTCGAGCCGTCCGGCGATGTCGTTGATCTGCTGGGCCAGCCGCTCCAGCGACTGGTTGGGGGCGTGCGAGCGGTGCGACAGTTCGTCGACGCGCTGCGCCAGCATGCCGATCCGGTCCATTAGCTCGCCGGTGGGGCGGTCGTTGGACAGGTCCTCGATCTGCCGGGCCAGCGAGGAGATCCGCGCTTCGATGCGCTCGAACTGGTCGATCTGGAAGTCGGAAGGCTGGCCGCCGGCGTTCATCGACGAGGCGACGATGGCGCGCGAGATTTCGTCGAGGCGGTCCTCGATGACGTCGAAGGCCGGCGCCGGGACATTGCTCTGGCTGCTGGCGAACTGGTCGATGGCGGAAGCCAGCGTGCGCACCTTGTCCTCGAGCGTGCGCAGCGACAGCGACTGGGGAATGTTGTCGACCGCCTCGGCGATCTGTTCCAGCCGGTCGGTCAGCGCCGCGATCGCCGGGTCGGCGCCGTGGCGGCTCATCCCGGCGGCGAGGCGGTCGTCGAAACGGTCGTCGAAATCCTGCCAGCGCCGTTCCAGATGGGTGATCTGGTCTTCGCGGGCGAGCTGGCCGATGGCCGCCTTCACCTGGTCGAGTTCGTCCTGCAGCAGGCCGATGCTGCGGTCGTCGCTGCGCGTCGCCAGGGCGGCGATCGCATCCGACAGGCGTTCGAGTTCGCCGGTCAGCTCGCCGCCGCGCGCGCCCGACGCCGCGGCCGCGTAGACCTGCTCGATGTCGGAACGCAGCGATTTGAACTCGCGCTGCAGGCCCGCCGACATCTGCGAGCGCAACTCGTCGCGCATCGCCTTCAGTTCGGCGGCGATCATCGACATCGACGCGACGCCTTCTTCCTGGCGGCGGGTGGTTTCGATCGAGCGCGCGAGATCGCCCAGCGACTGGCGCTGGTAGGGATCGTCGCCATGGCGGTCGCGACCGTAGGGTTCGTCGTGATAGCGGGGCGGGGCGGGGCGGTCCATGCGCGCGCGGCTGTCGCGGCTGTCGCGGTTGTCGCGATAGTCGCGGCCGGGCTGCTGGCGCGAAGGCTGGTCGCCCAGCGTGCGCTCGAGACGCGAACCGATCGCGTCGAGCGTCCGGCTGAGTTCATCGACGCTGGTGCTGCTGCGCCTTTGCCGTCCGGCGTTGACTGTGTCGAGATAGGAGCGCTTGTTGTTCATCGACGCCTGTCTTCCATAACCGGCTTGCCGGCAGATCATTTTTGGTCGGCGACGTTTTGCCTTCTGGTCGCTCGGTTGGCGCCTGGGCGCTCAACGTGGAGCTCTCGCCGATCCGGGAAACAGTGAAACGCAAGACAGAATACCCACACCGCTCCGGTAGACGCACAATTCCCCGATCGTGGTAAACAAGGCGTTAACCAACGTTACCAAAATCGAATTTTGAGCGTTTTCCGGCGCCTGCGCCGTAGCGTCATCCCCCGCCGAACGACGGGTGTGCGGTGAAAAGCGGCAATCGGCCTATTGAACCGTCCGCCCGGTCGGTGTTGATTTCCACTGAGAACTGACCCAGTCGGCTGAGGTTTTTCCATCGAGAATTGACCCATGTTTGAAGCTCCTCCCACGCGGATTGTGTGGG
>Ga0209793_1002021_pt1 | contig 10520 bp, 7 predicted proteins | sample EBPBio122009_DNA_FD_185863 | JGI IMG/M metagenome (GOLD analysis project Ga0209793, IMG submission 185863) | Wastewater treatment Type I Accumulibacter community from EBPR Bioreactor in Madison, WI, USA - Reactor 1_2/2/2009_ DNA (SPAdes) (version 2) | ecosystem: Engineered > Bioreactor > EBPR >... | reverse complement strand
CAAGAGACCGGCCTCGGGGTGATAGCCGCCGTAGTAGAGGACCTCGACGCCGGCTTCCTTGAGGCGGGTGACGACGGCGGCGTAGTCCTTCTCGCCGGGATTGATCGACAGATCGACGGTCTCGGCGACGCCGCCGGCCTTGATGGCGTTGCGGAACGCGTCCGCCAGACCCTTGCCGTAGGCGCCCTTGTCGTCGACGATGGCGATCTTCTTGTCCTTGAGATTGGCGACGACATAGGCGGCGGCGACGTCGGCCTGCTGGTCGTCACGGCCGCAGGTGCGCAGGATGTTGGTCAGGCCGCGATTGGTGAGGTCCGGCGCGGTGGCGGTGGGCGTCACCATCAGCAGGCCGTTTTCGGCGAACACGTCGGACGCGGGAATGGCGACGCCGGAGGTGACCGGCCCGACCGCGAACTTTACTCCCTCGCCGACCAGGCCGTTGGCGGCGGACACGCCCTGTGTCGGATCGCCGGCGTCGTCGGCGAGCTTCAGCACCACCTGCTGGCCCAGAATGCCGCCGGCCTTGTTGATTTCGGCGACGGCGGTTTCGGCGCCGTTCTTGACCTGCTCGCCATAGGCGGCGACGGGGCCGGTCAGCGGTGCGACGAGGCCGATGGTGATGTCGGCGCGCGCAATCGAGATCATGGCGAGCGTGGCGCCGAGCGACAGAGTCAGCAGTTTCTTGAGTTTCATCTCATCTCTCCTGTCCTTGCAGATATGAGACTAGCTAGTGCAGAAGCGGCGGATGTCCTCGGTGCTGTGCAACAGAATCAATTGAACCAGCGCGCAAGGTTTCGTGACCGGCGCGCTGGCCGTGGCTGGCAGGATCAGGGAACGACGACTTCCGTGCGTTCGCCGGCCTTGACCGAAAACGCGGTTTCGGCCTCCGGCTTGTCGCTGGCAAAGCGGGTGACGACGACATAGTCGCCGGCTCCAAGCGTCGTCTGCATGGCGTCGCCGTAGCCGTATGTGGCCTGAATGCGCTCGCCTTGCAGGTTCTTCTTCGCCTCGAAGATGCGGAATTCCTCACCGCCGGACGCACTGATCGCAACCACGCCTGCGTCGAGCGCGACCGCGACGTCGGTGCGCTCGGCGACCTTGACGCTGAACGGCTGTTCCCGCGACGCGGCCTGCATTTCGACGAGTGCGACATATTCGCCCGGCGGCAGGTCGAACTGGACGCCCGGACCGAAGCCATAGGTCACCTGTTCGCGCGAACCGTCCAGCTGTTTGGCGGCCTTGACGATTCTCCACGACAGCCCGCCTGAATCGACCTTCTCGCCGCCGGCGGCGTAGTAGGCGTCGACCACAGCCTTGCCAACGCCGACAATGATGTCCTTGCTGATCGTCTGCCCGGCCGCGAGTTGGAAGGTCTCGGTCGCCTCTCCGGCCCCGAGCTTGACGGTCACGACGGTTTCGCCGGCCGGCACGACGGTCTTGAGTTCCCCGTAATTGGCGGTCGAGACACCCTCGCCGGGATAGTCGACAATGATCTGCGCATTGCCGTCCGGCTGCGCGCCGGGCGACGGCAAGGCGCGCAGCAGCAGCGCGCCGGCGTTCAGATCAAGCGTCGGCGACGCCGCTTTGCCCGCTTCGATCGTCAAGGGCTGCTCGACCGACACATTGCCGCTGGTGGCGACGACGACGTATCCGCCAGGCTCCAGATTGCCCTTCGCCCCCTGATAGTCGCTGAACGCCTGATCGGTTCTTGCGCCGGCGGAATCGGTCTTAAAAACCTCGAAATGGACATCGATGGGCGATGGCTGGGCGCCGGACGCCGACAGAACCGCGCCGGGCGCGAAATTGTATTCGAGCTTGGGCGCGGGCTCCGAAGCGGCGGGCTGGGCGACGACGACGGTCTTGAGCGCGTCTTCCAGCGCCTGCCTGTCGCCGGCCTGGATATATTTGCCGCCGGTGTTTTCGGCGAGGCAGGCGACCTGTTTGCCTTCCTCGTCGGTGAGGCCGAAGCCGACGACATGGGCGGTGAAGTCGACGCCCGACTGCTCAAGCTCCCTGCCAAGCGCGCAGGGATCGGCATTGCAGGTCTCGATGCCGTCGGTGATCAGCACCACCGTCGCCTTTTCCTCGGTGTAGCGCAGCGCCTCGGCCGCCTGGCGCACCGCTTCCGACAACGGCGTCTTGCCGAGGAACTTCATCGTATCGGCGGCCTGGGAAATCGCGGCCGCGGTTCCGGCGGCCGGCGGGACGACAAGTTCGATGTCGTCGCACTGACCCTTGTGGCGGTGGCCGTAGGCCATCAGGCCAAGCTCGGCGTCGGCCGGCACAGATTGCAGCACGGTCTTGAGGGTCTGGCGCGCGATCTCGAGCTTCGGCTTGCCGTCGATCTGGCCCCACATCGAGCCGGAGGCGTCGAGGACGATGATGGTGCGATCGGCGGCGGCCGCGCCGAAGGTCAGCAAGGCCGTGGCGGCAAATGAAACGATCGCGCGCGACAAAGCGGACATGTCTTGCCTCCATCCGTCTCAGGGAAAGCTAACGAATGAGGACGGACAGGACAATGACAGATTACATACTTTGCGCAACGTGTCCGGGCCGGATGGGGAGTTGGGCAGCCTGTCCTAATAGGTCGTGCGCCGTTCCTCGCTGGGCGGGCGGCCGAACTGGAGCCGGTAGGACTGGGCGAAATAGGAATGCGAGGTGAAGCCGGTGGCGATGGCGACATCGAGAATCGGCAGGTTGGTCTGGCGCAGCAGTTCGCGGGCGCGCTCAAGCCTCAGCCGCATGTAGTAGCGGCCGGGCGTCATGTTCATATGGCGCAGGAACAGGCGCTCGACCTGCCGCACCGACAGATCGACCGAATTGGCCAGCTGCACGGCGGTCAGCGGATCGTCGACGCGGTCGGCCATCAGCTCGACGATCTTCTTCAGCTTCTGCGACTTGCCGGTCAGGTCTCGTTCGGGCCCGACGCGCTGGCGGTCGGTGGAGGAGCGGATGCGCTCGTACTGGAACTGGTTGGCGACCTCGGACGCCAGCCCGGCGCCGAAATCGGAGCGGACGATCTCCAGCATCAGGTCGATGGTCGTCGCGCCGCCGGCGCAGGTGTAGCGCTTGCGGTCGATGGCGAAGACCGAACCGGTCAGCTCGATGTCGGGAAACCGTTCCCGAAAGCTCGCCCGGTGCTCCCAGTGAATGGTGCAGGCGTAGCCGTCGAGCTGGCCGGCCTCGGCCAGCAGATAGGGGCCGACGGAAAAGCCGCCCAGCGCCGCCCCTCGCCTGCCGAGATTGCGCAGCGCGGCGATCGCCTTCGCCTTGCCGGGAAACTCGACCGTCAGGTCGGCGCAGACAAACAGGATGTCGACCGGCGGCAGGTCGGCGATGGCGAAGTCTATCTTCTGCGGCAGGCCGTTCGACGCGACGACGGCGTCGCCATTGGCGGACACGGTCTTCCACGCATAGAAGTCGCGCCCCGCAAGGCGATTGGCCGACCGGACAATGTCGATGGCCGCCGCGAGGGCAAACAGCGAAAACTTGTCGACCAGCAGAAAAGCGAACTGCCGGCCCGGGACAATCGGTTCGGGCATGCAAGTCAGCTTTACAAGATGGCGTCAGACGCGGGAAGTGGTCAAAACTTCGGAGGCTTGAGGCCAGCCGTGCGGCAGGCGGAGACCAGCGTGTTGGCCATCAGCATGGCGATGGTCATCGGCCCGACGCCGCCCGGCACCGGCGTGATCGCGCCGGCGACCTTCGCCGCCTCGTCGAAATCAACGTCGCCGACGAGACGGGTCTTGCCTTCGCCCTTTTCCGGCGCGGCGATACGGTTGATGCCGACGTCGATAACGATGGCGCCGGGCTTGACCCAGTCGCCCTTGACCATCTCGGGACGGCCGACGGCGGCGACCAGAATGTCGGCGGTGCGCGCCATCGCCGGAAGATCCTTCGTCCGGGAATGGGCGATCGTCACCGTGCAGTTGGCGGCGAGCAGCAGATTGGCCATCGGCTTGCCGACGATGTTGGAGCGGCCGAGCACCACGGCGTTGAGGCCGGACAGGTCGTCTCCCCTCGCCCGCTGGATCAGCAGCATCGAGCCGGCTGGCGTGCACGGCACGAAGGCGCCGTCGAGCAGGCCGGCGCCGAGGCGGCCGACATTGACGAGATGGAAGCCGTCGACGTCCTTGTCGGGAGAGATCGCCTGGATGACGGCGGCCGAATCGATGTGGCGCGGCAGCGGCAGCTGCACCAGGATGCCGTGGATGGCCGGATCGGCGTTGAGGCTCGCCACCAGCGCCAGCAGGTCCGCCTCCGAGGTGTTTTCGGGCAGCGTGTGCTGCACCGAATGGAAACCGCACTCCCTGGCCTTCTTCGACTTCGACGCGACATAGACCTGGCTGGCCGGGTCCTCGCCGACGATGACCACGGCGATGCCCGGCGTCACGCCGGCGGATTTCTTCAGCGAAGCGGCCTCGCGCGTCACGGTTGCGATCACCTCGTCCGCGACCGCCCTGCCATCGATTATTTGCGCCATCGCCTTGTCTCCCCCTACAGGCCACTACTGCATCGGCCAGAAAATCGGAATCGATTTTCGAAAGCACGATGCAGCTGATTCAAAATGCTAGAGCGTCCTTTGCGCGTCCAATTGGACGCGTGGCGCTCAAATTGGCACGAACGGCGGGCAATCCCCATGCGGCATTGCGGCACCCGATGCCGCAAAGGCTGCGAAATCGGGCGAAGACGCGCGGGGCTGAAACTCAGCGGGCGGCGCGGGACCGGGATTCGGTCAGGTTGCGCACCGCGTCGCGGAATTCGCGCAGGCTGCCGCGAATCTCGTCGACGGCGCTGGCGGACAGGTCGTCGCGCCGCGCCGGCGGCGCCGGCTCGACGGCCTGCGGCGGATAGTGCAGCGGATGCGGCGCGTAGGGCGGCGGCGGCGCATAAGGCGCGGCGTAGGGATGCGGCGCATAGACCGCCGGCTGGGGCTGCATGTAGGGCGGCGGCGGGAACCACGGCTGGGGGGCGAACTGAGGCCAGGCCTGAACCGGCGGCTGCGGCGGATAAAGCGGCGGCTGCATCATGACCGGCTGAGGCATGACGGCTGGCTGCGGGGCACCCAGTTGCTGGCCCCAGCCCTGGCTGGCCGCCGGCGGCGTCTGCGCCCAGGCCAGCTCCGGCTGCGGCGCGGGCTGGACCGGTTGCGGGGCCGGTTGGGGCGTAGCCTGGGCCGCCGGCCGCGGCTCCGAGACTGCCATGGGCGCGGCCGCCTCGGCGACGGCCTGGCGCGGCGGCGGCGCAAAGGCGGATGCCGCGACGCCGGGCGAGCTGTCGTCGCGTTCGTATCTGGCCTGCCTGCGCGAACGCGCCGGCCGGGTTTGCGGCGGGGTGTTTTCGGGACCGGGCGCGCGCAGGCTGTCCCATGCGCCGCGCAGCACGCCGAGGCCGAGACCGGCGATGAAGCCGAGCACCGCGCCGACGATGGCGATCATCGACCGCGACGGTCCGTTGGCGTCGAGCGGCGGCTGGGCGGTGGAGATGACGCTGACATTGGCGGTGTTGATGCCGCTCTGCTCGCCGGTTTCGCGGGCGCGGAGCAGGAAGTTCTCATAGACCGCGCGCTTGGCGGCGGCTTCGCGCTGAAGTTCGCGCAGGTCGATCAGGGTTTCGCCGACATTGCCCTGGCGCGCCTTGAGCTGGGCAAGCCTGGCGGCGAGATCCTGCTCGAGCTGGACCGCGCGCTTGAGATCGACCTGCACCGACGACACCAGACGGCGCAATTCGGCGGAGATCTGGTCGCGGACGCCGGCGATCTCGGCCTCGGACGCCTGGAGTTGCGGATGGCGGGGGCCAAGCCGCACCGCGGCGCGGTCATAAGCCTGGCGCGCGGCGCTATACTGCGCGCGCAGGTCGGAAATCACCGGCGAGGTGATGCCTTCGGGCAGACCGCCGCCGACGACCGAATTGAGGTCGAGGTCGCGCGCCGTCGTGGCGCGAGCGTTGAGTTCGAGGGTGCGCGCCCTGGCGATGGTCAGCTGGTCGTTCAACCGGATGAGTTCGTCGTCGGAGATCAACGCGCCCTTGGCGTCGATCAGCTCGTGCTCGGCCTGGAAGGCCTCGACCTTGCGTTCGGCCGCCTCGACCTCCTTGCGCAACACCGACAGCCGGGCGGTCAGTTCCTCGCTCGCCTTGCCGGCGGTGTCGGATTGCAGGCCGGCGTAGGAAGCCATGAAAGTTTCGGCGACCGTGTTGGCGATCAGCGCCGACTTTTCACGGTCGCGGCTGGTCATCGAGATGGTGACGATAAAGGTCTTGCCGGCGCGCTCGACGCGCAGCCCTTCATACAGGTTTTCGCGCGCCAGCGCGGCGCGGCGCGTGTCGGCCGACGGTTCGGAGCGCGACAAGATCGAGCGGAGTTCGCCGATCAGCGACGACAGGCCGAAGGATTTTGCCGAACCGTTGAATTCCGGATCGGCCTCGAGATTGAGCTTTTCGACCACCTTGTCGATGACCGTGCCCGACCTGATGACGCGGACCTGGTTTTCGACGATCGCCAGGGTTGCGTCCGACGGCAGGCCGCCTTCGGTGATGTTGCGGTCAAACACCTTGATGTCGCGCGGGTCGATCTGGATGTCGGTGGCCGAGGTGAAGGTTTTCGGCGTCGACAATGCGATGGCGACGCCGAGCAGGCCGCCGAGAATGGTCGTCGAGGCGATGATGTAGCGGGACCTGGAGACGCCAGCGACAATCATGCCGGGGTCGAACAGCGGTTTCCACTGCTGGTCGCGGCCGTCGTCGAACCATTGGTCGGCCGGCGGATCGAACGACACGCGGTCCTCGTCCCAGGCCGCGCCCGCGCGTACAGCCGCGGCGCGCGGCGGCGCTGGCGTCGGTTCGTCGCCGGTTTCCGGCCGGGTCGAAGCGGTCTCCCTGCCGGCCAGCGCCTTGAGCAGCGGATTTGGCCGCGCCTCGCGGCGCGAGCGGGCGGCGCGGTGGACGGATTGCGCGTCGGGACGGTCGGATGCGTAGGAGACGAGCGAGGGCGCGGCGGCGTCGGGCGCAGGCCTGCTCCGCCCCGCCATCGACAGCAGCGAGCGGTCGGGCCTTTTCTCTCCGGCTCCATCTGGATCGAACATGAACGCGACGCACTTTCCTGTCCCGCGGCGGGCGCAATGCGCATTTTCGACGCATGGGCCGCCACCATTCGTTAAGGCACGCTAAAGACGCATGGGAAACAAATGGTTAATTCCGCCGCCGGACGGACCGAATTTTGCCGGTCGAAACCGGGGAAATCGCCGGGCTGAACCGCACTTTAAGGAATCGCGCGGTAAATGGCGGCGTGCAGAACACGACCGCCATGGGCCAGATCGACGCTCCCACCGCAAAGACAGGCTTGCGCAAGGCCATCCGGCAGCGCGCGGGGCTGCTAAAGGATTATGGCGCGGCGATCAGCGGATCGGCCGGCCGGCTGGTGTTTTCGCTGGTCTATTTCGTCGCGCTGGCCAATACGCTGACCATCGCCGAGTTCGGCCTGTTCGCCGCCGCGTCGGCGTCGGGCGTGGTGCTGTCGCGCATTGTCGGTTTCGGCTTCATCACCACGCTCTACCGAATCGCGACGGTGCGCTCTCGGCTGCTGGGAACCTTCGCGGCGGGCTTCATCGCGCTGATGGCGGCGTCGCTGCCGGTGGTGGCGCTGGCGGCGGCGGCCACCTATGCGATGCTGTTCGCCGGGCAGATGAGCATGGTTGCATTCGGGCTGATCGTCGCGGCCGAGTGCGTGCTGTGGCGGCCGACCGAAGCCGTGGCGATCATCAATAACGGGCTTGGACGCTTCGGCCGCGCGTCGACGCTGGTGATCATCTCCACGTCGTTTCGCGCCATCGCGGCGCTGGCGCTGATGTTCGGTCCGTGGAAGGATCTCGACCACTGGGCATGGCTTTACCTCGGGGCCAACGCCGCGGCGCTGGCGTTGACGCTCGGCCTGTTCCTGCCGGCGATGCGGCTAAGGTTCCGGCCGGCGCTCTACTGGCGGCGACTGGCGGATTCGCTCTATGTCGCCAGCGCCGAGATCCTGCTCTACCTGCAGATGGAGCTGGACAAGCTCTTGGTGCTGTCGTTCGGCGGCGCGCATCTGGCCGGCATCTACGCCATCGTGATGCGGCTGGTCGACCTGACCGCGATCCCGATCCGCTCGTTCACGATGCTGCTGACGCAGAAATTGATGCGCGCGCCGGCGCTGCTGGCCAGCGTCAGGCGCAGGTTCGGGGTCGAAGTTGCGGTGCTGGCGGTGTCGACGGCGGCGCTCGGGTCGCTGGCGCTGATCCTGCATTTCTTCCCGAACCTGCTCGGCTCGAACGTCGCCGAGGCCGCGCCGCTGCTGATGCTGGCGCTGATGATCCCCGGCCTGCGCAACCTCGCCGAATATCAGGCGGAACTGCTGTTTGCCCGGGGCCAGACCTTTATCCGCGCCGTCAACCAGGCGCTGATCGGGGCCGCCAAAGCGGTGCTGCTGATCGTCGCGATCCAGCACGCGACCAGCGAAGCCGAGTTCATCTACAGCCTGAACCTGGTGTTTGCGGTGCTGTATCTGGTGTCGGCGATCCTGACCTACACGGCGATGCGCCGCCCGGCCAAGGCGCTGTAGCATAAGATCCCTTGAGGGCTAGGATTGAAGCGCGGGGCCGTCCAGCAGGCGGCGGATCATGCCGGTGTCGGCGCCGCTGAAGGACTGGATGCCGACCGCCACCTGTCCCGGAGCCATCGTATCGACAAAGGCGCGGAACTCGGCCTCGGTCGGCGCGCCGCCGAACCAGCGGACGTGGCAGAGTTCGTCCGATCCATGGAAATGGCCGCCGGAGCCGCGCACCTCGTCGACGTAGCGGCCATAGATCATGCATTCGGAGAACTGGCGCGTCGCGCCGATGGCGGCGACCCAGTGACGGCCGCCGACCTGTTCGATGTAGCGGCACATATCGACCACCGCGTCCCGGCGCCAGGCGATGACCGTGGCGATGTAGCCGTGGCGGCCGGGGCCCGCGAGGCCGAGCGTGCGGCCAGCGTTTTGCGCCCACGCCATCTGGTTGGAGAGCAGCGGCCCCGACAGTTCGTCGTCGCGGCGAAACAGTCGGACGTCGCCGCCGCGCCACATCGCCGAACAGTCGAAGGGACGGACAAAGGCGACATCTGAATCGCAGTAGATCAGCGCAGCCTCGCCGACATGAGCGGCGATGGCGATGCGGCGCAATTGCTGTACGTGCCAGCCGCGCAGCGGCGCGGTGCGCGTCGACAGCCAGATGCGGCGGCGAAAGCGCGATGTCGGGTCGGGCAGGTCGTGCAGCCAGCGAGGCAGGATGTCGCGCTCGGAGACAACCGTGCGGCGCGGCCCTTCCAGCTGGCGGAACAGCGCCACGTCGTTGGCGGCCACCAGCAGATAATGGTGATCGTGCCCGGTGACGAAACGGTCGACGGTCTCGCACAACAGCCGGCAGCGTTCGAGATCGGCCGAATAGCTGGCGGTCACCAGGGCCGAGGTCTGGCGCGGCCAAGAATGCGCGTTCATGGGCCGCCGATCGATTTCGGCGGCGGCGACCAGCCGAACCGCTGCGCCGCGACACGGGCGAGGAAGACCGGATTGCCGAGAATGTATCGGCGCCACAGGCGGCCAGGCTCGATCCAGAGCCGGTAGACCCATTCCAGCCGCAGCCGCCGCATCCACATCGGCGCGCGCGGAATATTGCCCGACAGGAAGTCGAGCAGCGCCCCGACCGCGATCGGCATGGTGCAGTGGCGGCCGGTGATGTTGCGGTCAATCCACATTTCCTGGCGCGGGACGCCCAGCGCCACCAGCAGGATGTCGGGGCGGATGTCGGCCATGCGCTCGAGAATGGCCGGCTCGTCGGCGCCCTGGAAATAGCCGTCGGAAATGACCACGACCTTGTGCTGCGGCGCAAGCAGCTTCAGCCGCTCCGCCGCGCCGGCGACATTGTGCTTCGACGCGCCGAGCAGGCCGATGGTGAGCTGCCTGTCGATCGCCGCGATCAGCGCCGGCACAAAATCGGTGCCGTTGAGGTTTGCCGGGAACGCGGTCCCGTAGAGCCATTTGGCGGCGATATCGACGCCGATGCCGTCCGGCAGCACCAGGAAGCGGCGCATGACCCTGGCGAACTGCGGATCGTCGCAGGCGACGTTGGCGTTGTGCGCGTTGAGAAAGCTGATCGGGGTGAACCGTTTTTCGTCGATCGAGCGGATGAGGATGTCGGTCGCCTGCTGCCAGCCGACCGACAGCACGGTTACGCCGAGGATGTCCATCGACGGGCGGACGGTCTCGAACGGCAATGCGGCCCGGCCGGTCACGCGGCGACCCCGCTGCGGACGATGCGCAGCCGGCCGACGCCTTCGGCGACCAGCCGGTCGAGTTCGGCGCGCTGGGACAGAAAGAAGCCGCGCCCGTCGAGATCGGGCATCGGCGTGCGGGACGCGGCGACCATCGCCTGGGCGAAGGCGCGCGGATCGTCGGCGACGACGCAGTTGGCGGGCCGCTGCGCGATGCCGCGCAGCGAACTCGACGTCGCCAC
>Ga0209793_1002019_pt1 | contig 10545 bp, 12 predicted proteins | sample EBPBio122009_DNA_FD_185863 | JGI IMG/M metagenome (GOLD analysis project Ga0209793, IMG submission 185863) | Wastewater treatment Type I Accumulibacter community from EBPR Bioreactor in Madison, WI, USA - Reactor 1_2/2/2009_ DNA (SPAdes) (version 2) | ecosystem: Engineered > Bioreactor > EBPR >... | reverse complement strand
CCGGGCTCCTGCCCTCCCGGCCCGCTCCGCGGGCCTTGGGCCTTGCGGCCCCGCCCCGGCGGGGCCGGTGGGTGGTTGGGTCGGTCGTGATCGCCGGCTCGGTGGTGGGTGGGCCGGGTCGGTCGGTGGTGGGTCGGTCGTGCCCGTTGCGGTTCGGGGTGGTGTGCCGGTGGGTTGGTCGGTGGTCCGGTGCGGTCGGCGGTCTCACCCTCGGGGTTTGGGTTGGGGGTGCGGCGCTCCGCGCCTTCCCCGACTCCCCTCCCCCCGTTCGGTGTCCGGTTACGGACACTCCAGGTCGACTGTCCACGGCCGAACAGTGTCCAAACGTGGACACGGGGTGGACCGGCCCCCGCACCGGAGAGCCGACCCACCCCGCCAACCAGAACCCCTACCGCAGGGGTTCACCCACCCGGATGCCCTCAGTGAGCATCCGGTCCAGCAACGCCGCCAACCGGTAATCCGGATCCAACGCGCGTGCAAGGTCCAGCGCGGTCCGCGAGAGAGCCCCATCCCCAGCCCACCACTCAAGGTGCGCGGTCAAGGTCAACACCGGCACGGCGTGCGCGTCCGGGATGCACCGGCAGAACGCCCGCACGCGCTCGCGCAGGCGCTCACGGTCCTGCGGGTCAGCAGCCCACGACGATAGATTTCCCCTCATGCACGAGCCGTCGCCACTGGAAAGAGCCAGCTGGGTCGCGGGGATAGTTGCCGCAGCAATTGCGCTCTTGGCCCTGCTGCAGAACATCCCAGACGAAAGAGCTGGACCGCGTTCAGCGGTCGCCTCCAGTGGATCGACCCCTGAGCCCTCCCAGGTGACCAGCTCCATCACGTCCGCGCCTACGCAGACCCCCCGTGAAGTTACCAAGTACCTTGTGGATGAGGACTACGTAGCCGGTCAGGCCTATTGGGACGACAATAGGGTCGTCGAAATGGGTGGTAGAACTTTCGCCCACTCCATCATCTTTCCGATTCAAGACACGCCTACTTGGCTGGAATACAACCTCCAGGGCCGGTGCACGACCTTCGACGTGACCCTCACCATGTCTGATCGAACTAGCGACATTTCCAACACCGCTTTGGCTGAAATCTGGGTAGATGGTGTTCTAAGAAAGAGCGTGAACGTTTCCTTTGGGTCGCTCGAAGATGTGTCGATTAGCGTCGTGGGAACTTCGAGGATTCGCCTCGCCTCGGTCCGAAACAAGGACCTGACAGGCCGTTACGCACTCGCCTTTGCCGACGCGCGGGTCTCTTGCCCCGCATGAGAGCGACCGTCGACATGCGAAGCAAGAGACCCGCAAACCCCTGACACGCTCCCCCACTTGCTCGGCAGGACCATCTTGCTCGGCTGCTCATTCATCCTCTGGTTCTCCATCCTCGAAGCGCTCGCAGGCAGCGAGAATCCGGCGGGCGAAGTCACGGATTTGGTCGACATCGACGGCCTCGAAGACGGCGACCTCACAGTCGAGGCCCAAGACCAGGGCGATGCCGCCGGGGTCGAGCTCTTGGCCGTAGCAGTCGGTCCATTCGTCGATGATCTCCGGGACCTCCTTGGCCACGCGGGACCAGTTGGTGCGCATGCTCATTGCTGCTCACCCTCCCCGAGGTTCTCGACCGCCGCAATGATCGCGTGCACGGCCTTGATGACGGCGCTGCCGGTCTCCTTGATCGCGGTGGCTCCGTCGGGCCCATCGACCCATCCGGCGACGTAGGCGACGCTGCTGGCGCTGGTGTCGAGCCCGAGCAGACCGGCGCTCACGTAGGCCACGGATTCGGCGGCGACCTCGAAGGCGCCCCGATGGGCCCGGTACTCCTCGTGGGGGCGCTCGCAGTGCCCGAGGGTGACGTGCGCGGCCTCGTGCAGCAGCACCGACGCAGCGTGGGCCGGGCCCAGTCCGGTCGCGATGACGACACGGCGGGATCCGTCGCTGGTGGAGAAGCCCGACGGGCCGTAGAGCGGCTCCCGGGCCACGCTCCACCCGATCCCCGCCAGGTAGGCCGTGACGCGCTCAAAGACCCCGTCCGGGTCCTCCCCGGACAGCTCCTGCCCCAGACCGGCCGTCAGGTCCTGCGCGCCCTCGATCGGGTACGTCTGGGAGATGTCGAAGACCGACACCGGACGGAACACCAACCGCCGGCTCTGGGCCGGCTCGCCCTCGATGAGTTCGGCGGCCTCGTCCTCGCTGCTCGTGCGCACACTCATCGGCGCCAAGATCCGGATGGAGCGCTCCCCCTTGCGGACCTGACGCCCACCACTAGCCCAGGTGCGGTACCCGGCCACCCGGGTCGCCTCCGGACGCTGGCTCAGGATCAACAGCACGTTGGAGAAGCTGTAGGCGTGGAACGAGGCCACGAACGCTAGGAACCGGCGCCACTGCGCCGAGCCGCGCAGTGCCTCCACCTCCTCCCCCAGCCGGGCCTGCAGGGCCTCCACCTCGCCCTTGCGGTCCACGCCCGTCGACCCCCGACGAGCCGACCCTTTCCCTGCGGTACGAACACTCATCACACACACTCCCTCGAACGATGGTCGGGCGTGGTCAGCGCCCGGAAACGGTTGGAACACAACACAAAATAGCCACCACCACCGACAACCGAGGCTCCAAGAGAGGCCGGAACGCTCGTCTGAGGGTGGCCCTGCTTTCGGCTTGGCGGGACGTGCGACACCGTCGAGATCGGGCCTACTTTTCCTAAATGCCGTTCTATGTTTCATAGGGCCAACACCGGCGCGCCTCCTTGACGAAACCAGGCGCGCAGCGCGCCCTCACGTCACCGCGGATAGCCGATGCCCAGGGCGAAGGCCCAGCGGCCCAGGGTGCGCGCGCCGACCCCGACCGCGACCGTCTAGCGGTGGTAGTCAGCGCAGGTGATCGAGGTCGACTCGTCGGCCCCGTCAAGGAGCTCGTTGACGATCGTGAGGTATTCCAGTTCGGCGGCGCGTTCTGCCGCGTCCTGTGGGCCGCACCATCCGATTGGTTGTGTGATCCACCGATCGCTGGTGACTAGCGCGTGCCCGGGCACCGCTGCCAACCGTGCACGTTCGATGAACTGCCCTCGGGAGTACCCGAGGATCCACTCCGGGAACTCCTCCACGGACATCGGATCCTCGATGTCCGGCCCGGCGTGCCAGCGGTCCCAGCGCGCGGCCGCGTCGATCACCGCGCGGTCCCGCATCCGCCCGAGGTCGATCGCCCCGAGCAGGCCGCCGTCACAGCGTCCCGGCAGCTGCGGGTGGGATTCGTTCGAGCGCTCACCGTGGATGCCTAGGTGGTCGGGTTTGAGGATCAGGTGGTCGCTGAACCGGCCTCCGATGCTCCAGTAGTCCCACCGGCCCTGAGGGTTGCAGTCGGACCAGTACTCGATCGACGTGCCGTCTTCGGCGAGCCGGTAGAGCTCGGCGTGTCTATGTCAACCCGGGCCGGCCCCGGGGTGACGGCTTGATTCGGCCCCACCCCGCGGAAAGTCGAGAGCCGGCTATCGCGGCTTGCGCTGCTTGGCAGCGAGACCCATGTAGTGGCCTGGTGAATCGTGGATTCCGTAGCGTTGCCAGGCGTCGCCACGGCGGTCGTCGGCGACCCACACGACTTGATAGTTGGCGCTTCGGTCCTCGTCGGTGAAGGTGCCTGCCAAGAGCTCGGGCACGAGCGCGTAGGGCGGGTAGTCCTCTTCGATCTCGATCGATCCGTCGGCCCATGTGAACAGGAGCCAGCAGCCCAGCTGCTTGCTGAGGAACAGGTTGCGGAAGTGTTCGGTCTGAATGGCCACCCAGCCCGCGATAATGCCCTGGTCGAGCAGTTCGGCGACAGCGCCGTCGAGCGCGGCGACCTGCGCCTCGGTCGGGCCAGCTCGTTCGGTCATGCCCAGATAATGACCGATCCTTGAGGTCAGCGAGCAGCGCGCGTGTGGTTGAGGCGGTAGCTGCTGGTGCCGGTTTCGATGATGGTGCCGCCGTAGGTGAGGCGGTCGACGATCGCGGCGCACAGGCGGGGGTCGGTGAAGGTCTTGGTCCACCCGGCGAACGACTCGTTGGAGGCGATCGCGATGCTGTTCTTCTCTTCGCGTTCGGTCAGGACCTGGAAGAGGAGCTCGGCGCCGCGGGTGTCCAGGCTCATGTAGCCGAGTTCGTCGATGATGAGCAGGTCGACCCGGCCGTACCGGTTGATCGTCTTGGTGAGGGTCTTGTCGTCGGCGGCTTCGACGAGCTCGTTCACCAGCCTCGTGGCGAGGGTGTACTTGACCCGGTATCCCTTCATCGCCGCGGCGGTCCCGAGCGCGATGAGCAGGTGGCTCTTGCCGGTACCGGAGTCCCCGATCAGGCACAAGGGCTCACCGCGGCGGATCCAGTCCCCGGCAGCGAGGGTGTGCACCAGGGCGGGGTTGATGTTGGGGTTGGCGTCGTGGTCGAAGTCCTCGAGGTACTTCTCGCGAGGGAACCCGGCGATCTTGACGCGGCGGGCGGTGGAGCGGCGGTCGCGGTCGTCGACCTCGGCCAACAGGAGTTCGGCGAGGAATCCGGAGTAGGTGAGCTGGTCCTTGGTCGCGGCCGCGACGGCCTCCTCGACCACCGCGCGGATTGTCGGTAGCCGAAGGCGTCGGCAGGCGGTGTCGACGGCGGCAGTGGCGGCTTCCTCGGTCAGGCCACGGCGTCGGCGCAGCGTGGTCGTCGTGGATACGGAAGCGGTCATGGTTGTCCTCCGGGATCGGGTGCGGGGATCGGGTGGTCGGTGCCGGTCGCCCGGCCAAGGAGCTGCCGGTCATAGATGGCCAGGTCGGGCAGCGGCCGGGTGTCCGGTGGGAGGCCGGCGATGACCGCGGTCGGGTCGAGGAGGCGACGCATCGTCAGCGACACCACCCGCTCGGGTTGCCCTGCACCTTGCTCGACGTCGTGACCGTGACGAAGGAGGTGACGGTCACCACTGGCCCCACCCACAGCGGCGGCCGCGGCGTGGCGACGGGTCTCGACAGCGACGACCTCCGCGGTGACCGCGCCCACGTGCAGGGCGGCCCGGATCCCCGCGACGACGTCTCCGGCGCGGTGTGCCCGGTGCAGGAGCAGGACGTCGATCAGCTGCCGGGTGCCGTCAGCGTCGCCGTTGACGCGGCGGGCGGCGATCCAGAAATCCTCGTGCGAGGTCGTGAACACGCCGGCTGCTCTCGCTTGGGCCAGGGCGGTCGACCCGGGCAGGGCACCGGGCTTGAACGCGAGCACTTCGAGGTAGTGGTCGAGGTCGACGACCGAGCCGGTCCGGGCGATCCGCCGCGGGTGGTCGGCGACCAACGTTCGGCCGTCGAACACCTTCACCCGAGAGGCTTGCAGCGAGACGCGGACGCGGCGGCCGATGAGGCGGGCGGGGACGGAGTACTTCACCATCCGCACCGTTACTAGCGCCGACCTGTCGACCCGCGGGTTCAGGACCAGGCCGGGGTCGAACCCGTCCGCAGGCAGCGAGTTCAGGAGCGGCTGCTCGATGTTGAGGTCATGCCCGACAGAGTGCAGGTGGCCCTCGATCCGCCGATGCAGGTCGCGGGCCTCCCAGCCGGCGATCTTCTCGTTCAGTTCATCGAGGGTCTTCACCTCGGGCATTGGGGTGAGCCAGGCGCGTCGGAACCGGCCGACCTCGCCCTCGACGCCGCCCTTCTCGTGCGCCCCTTCGATGCCGGGGTGGCAGTAGAACGCGTCGAAGCCGTAGTGGGACCGGAACAGCACCCACCGCGGGTTCTCGGTCCGGCGCCGACCCGAGCCGTACAACACCTGGGACACCGCGGAAGTCAGGTTGTCGTAGCGGATGTGGCCGGTCGGGACCCCACCGAGAGCCTCGAACGCTTCGATGTGCCCTTGGAGGAACGCCTCCTGACCGCACGTCGGGTACACCCGGTGGATGGCGGCGCCGGAGTGAGACAGGCGGTACACGAACAGGTGGCACTTGGTCTTCACCCCATCCAAGACCACCCACACCTCGCCGAAGTCGACCTCCGCCTCCACACCCGGGGCGTGGTCTTGCGGGACCATCGCGACCACCGCGACCTTGCCGTGCTCGACCGCGATCTCCGGCCGACGCCGGCGGACGTAGTCCCGCACCGTCGAATACGACACCTGCGCGTCGTGCTCATCGACCAGACGGGCGTGGACCCGGCGGGCCGTGTGTCGCTGCTTCCTCGGCGCGTCCAGATCGGCGACGAGCATCGCATCCACGACCTCGACGTACGGGCCGAGCTTCGGCGCGACCCGCGTCGGGGTCTTCCGACCTGGCGGTTCCGCCGACGCCAACGCCTGCCGCACCGTTCGTCGGTGCACCCCATGACGGCGCGCGAGCTCCCGGATCGAGAACTCCTCAACCCGGGCATCCCGACGGATCGCCGCGAACAACTCCACCCGAGACCCCGTCCCGGACACCACCACCGATGCGTTCGTCGCCATGACGCTCACGCTGGCGCGGGGTGGGGCCAAATCAGACCGTCACACCACCCGACACGCCGACCAGGTGGAGCCACCCCAAGCCGTCATGGTGGGGCCAACTCAGGCTGTCAGAACCATCGGCGTCGGCTGGCCACTCAGCGCGGAGCCGCTCCAACAGCAGCTGAGGGGTCGGGCCCGTGCGGCATTCGGGCCACCGGGTGATGAGCCAGTCGGTGTCGCAGGACTGCCAGAAGTGGGGCAGGTCGAGGTTCTCGTCGTAGGGCGCCATCACGGTCTCGACGTCGCCGATAACCAAGGCCAATGCGTGCATCGCAGGTTCACTCCCCTGAGGTGGTCGGCGTGGTCAGCGCCGGAGCGGTTGGAACACTCGCGACGCTAGAACCGGCCACCCACACCCCCGGCCACCCTCAGACGAGCGTTCCGGCACTGCGCTAGTGACTGGACAGCGCGGGTGGGCCCTCGGAGCATGAGCCGTGTGCAACAGACCACCGTGCTCGCCTCAGCTGCTGCCTTCGCGGCTTTGGACGCGTTGACCAAGGCCAGCGGCAAGAGTCGGGACGCGGTCGTCCGGGTGCTGCTCGAACGCTACGTCGCCGCTCAGAACCAGTTGGCGAGCAAACGGCCCGACCGCCGACTGACGCACATCGGGACGGTCCTGCACTACCCCTCGTGCCTGAACCAGCCGGGGCGTGGACCGGAGAAGGTGCGGCTGCGCCGACTACCGTTTCGCGCCCCACCACCACTGCAGAACGCAGCACGATCGCACGCCTACCGGATCCCAGGCCACCTACCAGGCCGCGGTCATCACGACTACTCCAGTCGGCTCCTCGGGGACGCGATCGCCACGGCAATCAGCCTCGAGCATCCCTTCGTGGAGCCAGAACTCGAGGGGCTTCCCCCAACGCTCGAGCACGGCGTCGCCGACGTGCTGTGGCAACTCACCAAGGCAGCAACCATGACCCACACCGACCGGGTCGACCTCCAGCGCCAGACACGCACCAAGCCGGGCGCCGACAAAGTGGCGATTGATGAGGCTCGAAACCAAGCCTTCGTCTCACCGGCAGTGTTGGACTACATGTGGCACTCCCCCGAACGCTCCGCCGTCGCGCTCGCGCTGGCACGCACCTACCTGAGCGATCCCACGGAGGAGAACCTGTCGATCCTCACCGGGCAGGGACAGGACTTCGAGATCGAGATCGCTCACCTGCTCCACTCCTCACCTGGGCTGGTCGGCAGCGAGGAGACCGGGCCGGGCATCGTCTCGAACGCTGAGGGTCGAGCTGCCAGCCGTCTCTGGGTCCGCGGCCGCGCCGAGGCCCACCAGGACTTGGCCCAGTGGATGACCAACACCCCGGACGCACACCGTCAAAGCCGCATCATCGATCCCCCCGGATGGACCTTGGGTTGGCGGCCCGAGTGGCGCTCACGACAATTCGGCCACCAAGAGACAGTGCCCGCGAGACTGCAAGCCGACCTCAACGCCGGCCGCGTCCTGCAGATCACCTCTGGATCCCGCTCAGCTATCTGGCCACTCCAAGACCCCAACGCGCCCACACCCATCCCACGCTTCGACCACGTCATCGCCGGAATGCGCACCGCCCGACCAACCGCCACCCCAGCGGAGATCCTCGAGGCCTGCCTGACCGGACCACCCGAAGACACCGACGATCCCGACGTCCAAATCGAAGACACCAGCGGCCCGCTTTACCTCTTGCTCGATCTGGACGAGGCCCACGAGCTCGCCCTCATCGATACCCGCGAACTCCACGCCCTCAAAGCGGCCAACCTCACCGAGAATCAAGCGGCCTTCGCCAAAGTCATGCACCGACCCACCCGAGGGATAGGAGGAGAGCGTCTCTCCCCGCACCAGATCCGTGAACTCCGCACCGCGGCCGCCACCGACCCCAAGGCCTTCTTCGCACTCGCCAGGCGCATCGACCTCCACATCGACCCCTCGGTCCGCCTCCGATATCCCCTATGGGAATGGCCGATCGCGGACCTTCACACCGCCATCGAGCTGTACGACGGCCCCGCCCTGGTCGCGTTCGCCCGCTGCCGAATGGAGGCCACCCAGGTAGCGCTCCATCCCTCCAAGACGCACGCGTGGTTCAAGGCCATGTGGTGGGCTTGGGGCCAGCGCGGGGACGGCGACGACGCCGATGTGTGACATTCCCTCTTAGGCGCAAAGAGTGTGCTCGCTGAACCTTGATCCATGACGAAGCAGAACGCCACCAAGCCCACCCGTTCGACGACCGACCCGCTCATCCCCCTGCGGACTCTGACGATCCTCACAGCCAGCGTCCTGGTCGGGGCCATCACGGCCCTGATCAGCTACGCCCAATGGCACCAGGCCAGCCAAGCTCTCGGTCTCGGCGCGCTCAGCGCCCTTGGATGCGCGCGCCAACTCCACACCTGGACTGGCACGTAGGTCGGCCGGATGGACACGGCCTGTGATCGGCGGGTTGGAACCAAGGCTGTCGGGAACCACCGTGCTTGTCTTCGACGTCCACGGTGCCTTCGTCCAGTTCCCCACCTAGGGCTCTTCTATCGACGCGCCGGAAGACTCGGCAACCGAATCGGGCCCCCCACCTCGAGCAGGGTGTCGGTGCGTCCAACGGGGAGCATGGCCGCGGGAACGATGCACCGTCGATCGGTGACCTTGGCTAGGGCTGTGTGTTTGACCGTCCAGGCCTCCCACTTGGTGGCGACCTTGCGCGTGGTCACGAACTGGGCTCCGAGGCGCTGGAGCCGTTGGAGGGTTTTGGGGCTGGAGGTGACAGCGACGGCATAGACGTGTGCGGCGGGGTAGCGCACGAGGTGGACTTGGTGGGGCGTGAGGGCGCCGGTGGTGTGCCAGGTGGGCGGGATCCTGGCGGGGTCGCCGCGTTGCATCGTCAGGCTCGCCAGAGCGACGTCGAGTTGTGCCTGGGCCCGGTCGCGTGATCCTTGATCGAGCGCGGGCCAGATGTAGTGGCCGCGGCCGCGGAGGATGGCGCGCTGCTTCAATCGGGCGATCGACGCGGGGGTGAGTTCCCACTCCCCCGGGGCCTTCAACCAGCGGCGAATAGTCGACTCGGAAACGTCGAGCGCTTTGGCTGCGGTGGCGACGTGGATCCGGCCGTCGCGGTTGGGGATCGCGGCCCATAGCCAGCAGACCAGGTCCGGGGTGGCGGGGTCTGCGAGGGGGAGGTCGAGGAGCTCGTCGCCGGGAGGGGTCATCGGAACGTCTTCAAGCCGGCGATATCGATGCTTGGGGTGTGGCCGAAGTTGGAGCCGACGGCTTCCTCGAGGAGTCGGTGGGCGCGTTCATCGTCGCCGGCGAGGTTGGCATCGAGGATCGCGCTCAGCTGGGCACCAGTGAGTTGGATTGTGGTGGTGCGTACCCCGCGGGTGTCTCCGGCGGAGACGGTGAACTTGCCGGAAATGACCATCGCGGTACCTTGGCTGCGCAGTCGAGACTCGCGCCGGCTGTTCATCGCGCCGGCGCGGCCATCGGGGCTGTTCTGCCAGGTGGCGTGGTCGGCGGCGAGGTGTTTGGCCGGGTCACTGTGGGGCGGGATGCCTTCCTTGACCCAGCGCTGAACTGTGCGCCGGCTCACCCCGTATGCCGCGGCCGCAGCCCCGGTGTCGGGTGCTCCTCGCGGGGTGGAGCCGAACCGGTCACGGACCATCTGCCCGACCGAGGCCGGCGAGGTGCCGGCGCGTGAGAGGGCTTGCCAGATCTTGCTTCCCCCGCTGCTGTCAGCCATCAGTGCCCACCACCTGCGGGTTCTTGAGTTCGCTCATGGCTGGACCGTAGGGCCAGACCCCGACATGTTTGCGCAGGTGCTTGGGTCCCCACGTGGCCAGGTCGGCGGTGCCGATCGGCTTCCAGGCGCCGATGCCGTCACCGAGTTTGGCGGGGTCGCCGGGCCAAGCCAGATCCGGGTTTGCTTCGTCGACGGCGAAGGCGATCGCGTCGGTGGTGACCAAGAGTGGGATGGCCTGCGGGGTGCGGCGCCGGATTGCCAGGAGGTTGGCCAGGATCTGGGTGCGGGTGGCGGCGATGATGTGGTCGTTCCAGTCGGGGCGGGCCAGGTGGTAGGGGCCGGGGAGGTCGCGTTGGGCGAACTTGCCGACGCCGCCGCGGTAAA
>Ga0209793_1002018_pt1 | contig 10556 bp, 4 predicted proteins | sample EBPBio122009_DNA_FD_185863 | JGI IMG/M metagenome (GOLD analysis project Ga0209793, IMG submission 185863) | Wastewater treatment Type I Accumulibacter community from EBPR Bioreactor in Madison, WI, USA - Reactor 1_2/2/2009_ DNA (SPAdes) (version 2) | ecosystem: Engineered > Bioreactor > EBPR >... | reverse complement strand
GAGGGCCGCGATGGTCCATATCGCGCCAAGGCCAAGCAGGACCAGTAAGGTCATTTGCAGCGGCCGGGGATGATCGTTGGTCTCGCCGAGAGTCGGCTGCATGAACACTTCGACGAAGACCTGCTGTCGGATCGTGTCCTGGCGGGCCTGCGCGAGGGCCGTCTCGGTGCGTGCAACACGGCTGGAAAGCAATTCGCGGCGGATCTGCAGGGTGTCGAACAATGAGCCGGCGCTGAGGAGATCGTTGCTCGAACCTGGTTGCGTCTTGGCGTCGGTTGCCATGCCGAGCACGGCCTCGATCTGGAGATCGAGAGCCTTGATGCGCTCATCGGTGAGCCCAAGGGTCGGCGCTCCTTGACTAAGCCGGGCGGCGGCGGCCTCGCGGGCTGCGACGAGAGTCGCGCGCTCGTCGCGCAGCTTGGCGACCAGTTTGGCGAGTGATTCCGCAGTCATTTGCGGGTCGAGCGTGCCTTCACGTCGGCGCGCCGCCTCCAAGGTGGCCAGGAGCCCGTTGATATCGGCCTGCGCGGCCTGGCTGTCCGTTCTGGCCTCGTCGAGGCGCTGAGTGCGCATCTTCTGGGCGAAGCCGGCGATGAGCGTTTCGCTGAGCTTGATGACCGCGCGATTCAAAGCCTGTGCATCCTCTGGACGAAAGGCGTGAATCCGGATCGTGACGATGCCGGTGGTCGAGTCGACTTCGGCGGAGGCCATGCGCTGCCAGTATCGGATCAGGCGATCCTGCGAGGCATCGGCCGGAAGGTGCCAGACGATATCGAGCGCGGCGCCGGCAAAGATCTGCTTGAGGTCGAATTCCTGCGAAAGGTCGGCGACGATGCGCGCGCTCCGGACATAGTCCGTGATGACATGGGCTTCTTGTGAATTGTTCAGCGCGGACAGGGCGGCTGCTTGCCCGATCGATTCAAGGCCCACTTTTTCCAGGCTGCCCCGGACGACCAGCCTGCTTTCCGACACGTATTGCGGTGCTGCGACGAACACCAGGTAGAGCAGGCAGATCAAGGCCGGCAGGGCAACCGTAACGAAAAAGCTGATCGGCCCCCAGGGCGGCGAGCTTTCCATCGCCGGAATGGCGGCGTGCGGCATTTCCGACGCGGACTGCTGCCCGCGTTCATCGATGGCGGCGGCAGACCCCGCCGTAACGGAAGTCGGTTGGGCCGCTGAGCCGGGGAGCGTTGTCCCGGACCGGGTTTCGAACTTCGCGTCGCTCCCATCGCGATCCTGAACCATGAGTTCAGGATCTTTCCTGGAACTGTCGCTGCGTTGCCCGCGCAAGTCTATTTCAGCGCGTTGGCGACACCGACGCCCTGAATGACCGGCGAGGTCACGAGGTTGACCAGCGTCAGCAGCTTCTGGACATCCATCGAGGCGGCATTGGCGACGTAGAGAGCGTCCTTGTCCCGGATCTTGAACTTCCGCGCCATGAAGATCGACGAAGCTTGCCGCATGTCCAGGCGATACACTACGGGGACCAGCCCGTAGCTGGGCAGCACGACGTCCGGCGCAGCGATGGCCCGGGCCAGAGAAGCATCTTCGAAGCGCAGCAGATAGACGCCGCGCGGGTCGGCGCGCTCGTCGCGCAGCCCGCCGGCCTTCGCCACAGCTTCCTCGAGCGTGATGCCGACGGCATCGAAGGGCACGATCGAATTCTGCCCGGTAGCGCCGAAAGCGGTGAAAGTCTGCGGCCGGCGAATGACAGTGATGGTGTCGTCTGGCCGAATATAGACATTCTCCTCCGGGCGGCTGAGCAGCGCCTGCATCGGCACGACGGCGGTTTTCCCGCTACGCGTAAGGCCGATGAAGGTCTCGTGGACCGGTGAGCGAACGCCGCCGGCCGTTGCAATGACATCGAGCACCCGGTCGCCACGCGGCGACAAGGGCAGGCGGGCACCGCTCGTCACTTCGCCAAGAACGGTGGCGGCATTGCTGACCGAGCGGGAGACGCTGACCAGCGCTTGGGGTTGTATGGCCTTGCCTTCTAGCCCCGCGACGATGGTTTTCTCAACCTGGGCGGTTGTCTTACCTCTGACCTGAATGCGGCCGGCATAGGGAATTGTGATCGAGCCGTCCCGACCGACTTGCTGTTCCGGAACGATGGTCGACCGCGATCCCGTGCTGACGCCGTTGAGCATCGGTGCCGAGAACAGGCCGCCCGATCCGGCTTCCCAAAGCGTGACGACGATCCCGTCACCGACGCCGATCGTATAGTCGCCGACCTGCCGGCCGAGGCCGAAACTCCGCCCGAAGGTCGGTTCGCTGCGACCGGCGAGTACCGACAGGACATGTTCGTTGATGTCGGCGAGGACGAAGGGAACCGATGCGTCGGCTGGCTGAGATTGTTCCGTGATCTCCGAGCGCAGCGGACCGGCGGCCGGAAGTGCCTCACAGCCAGCGGTCAGCCCGGCCAAGGGAAGGAGAAAGCATAGCCGCCAAAACACGCGAAGACATATCCCTCTGAATACGGCGGCTCTCATAGCACAGCAATCACTGCCAATTTATGTTCATTGACGCAAAGTCGAAAGCTGTGGCTGAACGGGCACAGAAGGACTGCGCCACCCTCAGGCGATTCCATGCCGAGAGTACAGGTCCATCGCGTCGGCCGCCATATCGTCGCTGCTGCGTTCATAGGCCGTTTGGGCGGTCAGCTTGGCGAGATGGGCCCTGTTGTCCGCGAGATGCCGGATACGGGCCGCCAGAGCACGGGCGTTTCCCGTTGGAAAGGTATATCCGTTGACGCCGTTCCGCACGAACTCGGTCATGCCAGGCTGGTCAGACACCAGGCAGGGAGTGTGGGTGGCCAGCGCCTGCAGCAGGACGAGCGGCGCGTTCTCCGCCCAGAGCGACGGCAGGACCAGGACATCGGTCTCGCGAAGAGCCGCGTCGATCTCTTCAAGCGCGAGCGGACCCGGGAAGGCGACGTCGAGCCCCCACGCTGCGCTCCGCAAGCTCGCAGCATAGGAAGGATTGCGGTCCATGTCACCCCATATACGGATCGCGACCCGGTCAACCGGCAGATGGCGGGCCGCGGCGAGAAGGATGTGGCTGCCCTTGTGCTTGCCGATCTGGCCGATGAAGCCGATCCGCAGGCGATCCGATCGGCGCGGGGGTTTGGCGCTGCGGTCGGCGTCGATTCCGAAGGATTGCATGTCCATCGGCATCGCGAAGCCGTTCCGGCGATAGGCATCGTGCAGGTGGCGCGTCGGCGCGATGGCGGCTCGGATGGCGGTGAATTCATCGAACAGCTGGTCGGGGCGCTGGCGGATCGCGCGGATATCATCGCTTGACTGCCGGGGAAGCATCTCCGTCAGCAGGGGCAGGGCGATCGCGCTCGTCGGGCGCGCGAACCAGGACGCGAGATAGGCCAATGTCCAGGACTGCGGCCGCTCGTCGGCATAGTCGCGCAAGCCGCAGGACACGCAGTTGGTGCGCCAGCGGTTGGGGCCCTTGCAGGTCAAGCCCCAGGAGTTCAGCAGCGTCCCGCGATGGCAGAAACCGTGGAAATCGGTCAGCGTCGCGAAAATCGGCAGATTCAGCGATTTGGCCGCGGCGAAGAGTGCGGTCCCCAGACCCAGGAAATGGGCGAGATGAACGATGTCGGCGCCGATGGTGCTGAAGGTCTCGCGCAGGAGCGGCATCAGGCGCGGGTCGTCGAACGTGTCCCGCATGCCTCGCATCCTCGGCCTGAGGATACGCCGGATTTCGATGCCGCCGAGCCATTCGGGCTCCGATAGCCTGGGATGATCGAGTGAGGCGTCGAAACGCGGAACCACGATGACGACGCGGTTGCCGCGCCGTTGCAGGGCTTCTGCAAGCTGCCGTGCATAGACGGCCGTGCCGAAGAACTGATCGGGGAAGTAGCCGTGCAGGCACAAGGCGATGGTCAGTGGCCTCATGAGAACAATTCGGGAAACCCGTCCGAGCGCTTGGCCCATGTCTCGATCTCGGCCCGAAGCCGCGACGCATAGGCGTCCTGCAGCTGCCTTCGCCCAATCAGCCGGCGCAGTTCGGCGATCCAGGCTTGCGGGCCGCCGGCGACGAGGAGCGCAGCTTCGCCAAGCGTCTCGTAGGCCGGCGACGCCTGGAAGACGCCGGCCGCGCCCATGCGCACGGCATCGATTGCTTTCGTCGCCGAACGTGCCTGGTTGAGCGGCGTGTCGAGCATCGGGGCGATGAGGAGGTCAGCGCCGACTTGCCCGGTGCGCAGGCGATAGGCAGGCCAGTCGATCTCCGATTGAAATGTAACCGACGGTATGTCGGCCCAAAGGCTGCGAGCCTGCGCGGGGCCGATCACATCGAACGCGACATTGCCTGTACCGGCGAGGCCACGGGCGACGTCAGCCGCGAAGCCATGGTCCGCGATGTGACTGAGCTGTGCGTGAAAGGCGATTCTGACCGGCCCTCCCGGCAAGGGGGCCGGTGGGCTGAGAAGGTCTTCCTCACCGGGTATGGGACGAAGCACCTTGGCTCGTGCGTGTCGAAATCGATCCCTGATGACGGGGGCGGAAACGAGGATGTCGGTCAAGCGGTGGCGAATCCTGCCCAGCGGCAGAATGGTTCGCCGCGCCACGTCAAGCCGGTAGAGCAAGGGAACCGACCGGTCGCCCATGAACGCGACATAGTCGTCGTCGAAGAACAGGCCGGCGCCGGCAAGCCCGGTGGCCCGGTTGATCTTATGTGCCCAGTCGGGATTCAGGTAGCGGCAGATCAGGACATAGTCGCCGCGCTCGAGGGCGATGGTCGAGGCGGCCTTTCCTTGAGAAACGTCGATGGTGATCGCGTTTAGGCCGCGCAGCCTCGGCCGGAGGTAGTAGTCGTAGGTTGGGTTCTCGCCCCATTTCAAGACGACGATGCGGTCGATCGCATGGCTTCGGTCGGCGAGCGGACGAATTTTACCGTATAATAAGCCGAGGAGATCGGACAAATGGTCAGGCAAACTGGTCTTCCGTTTCGATTTGCCTTAGCCCTCGAATTCAGGCTTGCCGGGCGTTTCCTCATAGTCAACTGCGTGGACCCGGTCTAGCCTCGGTGGTGAAGCGAATGCCGGCGGATGACATGGGGTTTGCGATCATTTCCGGCGGATCCAGCGGGATCGGCAAGGCCTGCGCCGATCGGTTGCTCGAGCGAGGTTATCATGTGGCGTTGCTGGCGCGCGATCCGGAGCGCCTTGAGCAGGCGCGGGTCGAATTGTCGGCCAAGTGGCCACGGGCCGGAATCTCATGTCATGCGGTCGATGTCGCGGATTGGGAGGACTGCCGGAGCGCAGTATCGGCGCTGATCCAGGCCCATGGCGCTCCGGCTTGGCTGATTGCGAGTGCTGGAACGGCGCGTCCGGGCCTTTTTCTCGAACAGCCTGCCGAGGAGCACGCCAGGCATATCCAGGTCAATTTCCTGGGCACGGTACATCTGGTGCGGGCGGCGGCACCAGCCATGGCGGAGGCCGGGGATGGGCGGATTGTGCTGATCGCGTCGGGCGCGGCTTTCCTCGGCATCTACGGGTATTCCGCCTATGCCCCGTCGAAATTCGCTGTCAGGGGATTTGCCGAAATCCTCCGGCTGGAGCTGGCGGAGCACGGCATTTCCGTCACTCTGGCTTGCCCCCCTGATACGGACACGCCGCAATTGGCCGAAGAAGAACTGACCAAGCCGGCTGTAACGCGGCGTATTTCATCGGCTGGCGGCATCTGGTCAGCGGATGCGGTCGCTGCTGCCATTGTTGCGGCTGCGGACAAAAAGCGTTTTTTGGTCGGGCCGGGCCGAATGATCGGTGCGTTGGCATATTTTCACAGCATAATCGGCCCGATTTTTCATTTGCGTCAGCGCCGCCTATTGAGGCATGAGATAAGCAAACAGAAAGCGGAAAGACGATCGCAGGGGCGGAGTTATTCCTGACCGGATAGTGACGCTATCATCGAACGATCTAGTGAGAGTCTTGGGAACCGAGCTTGGATTAGGCCTGCGCAAGGGTTATTAGCAATATTATGACTTCGGCGATTATCGGTTTGGCTTGTCGCTTGCCAGGCGCTCGTGATCTGGGGCAATTGTGGCAGGTGCTGACGGCTGGCACCTGCACGGTCAGCGATTCTCCGTCCGGGCGCTGGTCGGTCGAGCGTTTCCTGCACCCTAATCCTGCCGCGGTCGGCTTCAGCTATACTTTCGCCGGCGGCTATATCGATCAGCCACTGCACTTCGATCCACTGGCCTTCGGGATATCGCCGCGCGAAGCGGCTCAGGTCGACCCACAGCAGCGTTTGCTGCTGGAATTGGTTTGGGAAGCTCTGGAGGACGCCGGGATTCCGCCCTCCAGCATCGCCGGGGAACGCGTCGGCGTTTATGTCGGCGCTTCGAATGTTGATTATCAGGGCGCTGCCTCGATCGATCAGGCGGTGATGGAGAGCCATTTCATCACCGGCATATCGCTCGCCATCGCCTCCAACCGCATCTCCTATACCTTCGACCTGAAGGGGCCGAGCCTCACGGTCGACACGGCCTGCTCGTCCTCGGTCGTCGCGCTCGACAAGGCGGTCCAGGCGATCGGGCGTGGCGAGATCGACACGGCGATCGTCGCGGGCGTCAACATGCTGCTGTCGCCGATTCCCTTCATCGGCTTCTCGCGCGCGCGCATGCTGTCGCCGACGGGCCGCAGCCGGCCGTTCTCAGGCAAGGCCGACGGCTATGTCCGCGCCGAAGGTGGCGCCGCCTTCGTGCTACGCCGGCTCGACCTCGCGCGCAGTTCGGGCAACACGCTACGCTCCGTCATCCTGGGCACTGGGGTCAATTCCGACGGTCGGACTGTGGGCGTGTCGTTGCCATCGGTCGAAGGCCAGGCTTCGCTGCTGAGCGATGTCTACCGACGTTCCGAGGTGGAGCCGGATCGGCTGGCCTTCCTGGAAGCTCATGGCACGGGAACGCCGGTCGGTGATCCGATCGAGGCCCGCGCGATCGGCGAAGCGCTCGGCCAGAAGCGGGCCGAGCCTCTGGTGATCGGCTCGGTAAAGTCAAATATCGGGCATCTGGAGTCCGCATCGGGCGCTGCGGCCATGGCGAAGGTCGTGCTGTCGCTGGAGAACGGGGTTTATCCGCGCACGCTCCATCTCGACGAAACCAACCCGCATATCGATCTCGAGAATCTGAATCTGCGCCTTGCCGACGAGGATTTCAGGTTTGCCTACGAGGCCGATGGCAGCGCCACTGCGGGCATCTGCAATTACGGCTTCGGCGGCACCAATGCGCATGTCATCCTGCGCTCGCCGACCGCTGCAGAGCGAGGCGTCGCATCGGCCGCTGCCGAAGTTCCTGCGCAGCTCCTCGCGATCAGCGCGCATACGCGGGAGGCACTCTCGGCGCTCGCAGGGGCCTTTCGGGACCAGCTGTCCGACGAAACCGCGGATCTCGATCTCGTGGCCCGGGCCAGCGTTCGCCAGCGTGACCTCCTGAAGCATCGCCTCGCCGTTCCGCTTAACACGCGGGAGGCCGTGCTCGCTTCGCTTGAAAGCGTCGCTGTTGGCGAGACCGTGCCCGGTCTGGGCGTCGCGGGTACGAACGGCCCCAACCGGGTGGCTTTCGTGTTCCCGGGCAATGGTTGCCAATGGGCTGGCATGGGCGTGGCCGCCTATCGGCTCAATCAGGATTTCGCGCGTGAGCTGCGCGACATCGATGCGCTTTTCCGAGCAAAGGTCGGCTGGTCGCTGGTCGAGATGCTCGAGGCGCCGGACCTGAAGGACAAGCTGGCGGCGACGAGTATCGCGCAGCCGCTGATCTATGCGATCCAATCCGCCCTGGCGGCGGTGCTTATGCAGCATGGGCTGCGGCCGGCCTTCGTTCTCGGTCACAGCGTCGGCGAGATCGCCGCCGCCGAAGCGAGCGGAGCGTTGAGCCGCGCGGCAGCCGTTGCACTTGTGAAGGAGCGCAGCCTGCATCAGGAAGCGGTGCGCGGTGCTGGTGGCATGATCGCGATCGCTGCCGACGAAGCCACGGTGCAGGATCTGCTGGTCACGGTGGGCCAGGGTCTTGAGATCGCGGCCCTCAATGCGCCGAGTTCCATCACCGTCGCTGGTAGCGAAGCTGCACTGCAGGCGTTCGCTGTTGAAGCGCGGCGCCGTCGCATAGCGACCAAGAGACTTGATATCGACTACCCGTTCCACTCCTCGCTGCTCGATGGCATTCGCGAGCCGTTGCTGGAGGGACTACGGGAGCTCGCGCCGGCGGCCAACGACATCCCCTTCGTGTCCTCGGTGACCGGGGCGGCCCTGGATGGCAGCGCGCTCGATGCCGAGTACTGGTGGCGCAATATCCGCAACCCCGTGCAATTTCAGGCCGCTGTCGCCCATGCGGGAGAGGGCGGAGCGACCCTCTTCGTCGAGCTGTCGCCGCGGCCGATCCTCGTGGCCTCGATCGGCGAGATCTGCCGCGAGCGTGGTGTGGACGCGTCTGCGATCGGCAGCTTGACCGATCGGCCTACCGATGCCGAGCAAGACGCCATTCTGGCGCTGCTCGCAGCGCTGGTGGCGCGGGGCGCGCTGGAGCCGTCGGAGCGGCTGTTCGGCAGTCGCCCGGCCGCGAAGCTGCAATTGCCGGCCTATCCCTGGCAGAGGCAGCTCTGCGTGCTGCCGAAGACCAGTGAAGGCATCGAGGCTTACGGTCGGATCGATGGTGGCAAGCGTCACCCGCTCATCGGGACGCGGCTTGCACAAGGTTCGCCGGAATGGCGCATGCTGCTCGACGGAGAAACGGTTCCCTATCTCGTCGATCATCAGGTCGGCGGCGAGATCGTCGTTCCCGGCGCAGCGCTGGTCGAAATGGCGCTGGCTGTCGGGCAGGAGCTCTATGGCGACGTTCCGCTCGAACTGACCGATATGGATATCGCTCGCCCGCTCGTCCTCGGAGAGCAGGGGATGCGCGAGCTCTCGATCCGGTACGAGCGCTCGCTTTCGCGAGTCGAGATCTGGAGCCGCCCGCGCTTCGGCGAGGAATGGAGCTTCAATGCCGGCGGCCGCGTCGGCACGGCACAGGGCGCACAGCCCGAAGCGGCCGCCATGCCTGCCTCCGAAAAGATCGAATTGCACGATGGGGCGGAGGTCTATGAGGCCTCCCGTCGTGCGGGCCTGGGCTACGGGCCGTCTTTTCAGCGCGTGTTGCAGTTGCGGCGAAGCCAGCATTGGCTCGATGCCGAGCTCTCTCCCATGGCGATATCGCTCGGCGCGTTCTCCGGTGACCCCATCCTCGATCCGACGGCGCTGGATTCGGCGTTCCACGGCTTGTTCGTCGGCCTTGAGCAGAAGCAGGGCGAGACGAGAGCCTTCCTGCCGGTGCGCATCCAGCGCCTGCGCTGCTGGCAAGGCGGCACAGCCGTCGCGCGCAGCCTGATCGAGGTCACGCGGGAGACCGCGCGCTCCAAGAGTCTGCGTGGGGTGCTGCTGGATGCCGATGGCGGTGTCGTCGCCGATTTCGAGGGCGTGTACCTGCGAGCCGCGGTTCTCTCGCGCAGCGACGATGCCAATCGAATCTTCCGCACGCGCTTCATCGCCGTGCGCGACGCGGAAAACCTGCCGGTTCCGCCAGCCGCGCCGCCAGAGCTGACGCAGGATTTCCCTCCAGCTTGGATCCTGGCCCGCGCGGTTGCCATCTCCGCCGCGCATCGAACGTTGCTTGGCCTCTCCGATAACGGCGATCTCGATGTCGAGCGTCTGGTTGCTGCGGGCCTCGTGCACGCCGATGCCGTTCCCCTGTTGGGATGCGCATTGCGCCTGCTGGAAGCCGTGGAACTCGCGAGCGGGGAGCAGCAACGCTGGACGCTGGCGCTGGATAGCGGTTTCCCAAGTCCGGAAACGTTGATCCGGTCGCTCGCGGAACGCTACCCTGAAGCTCAGGCTGAATTGCTGCTCGCCAATGCCACGGCGACCCGGCTGGCGGACAAGCTGCGGACGAATGACGATTACCTGCCGAGCGATCTCAGGCGTCAGTTCTGGTCCAATGGCGCTCTCTTGCAAGAGAGCGCAGAAAAGCTGGAATCCTGGCTGCTCGATAGGCTCCGACCGCCTTCCAGGCCGCTGCGCGTGGCGATTATGGAGCCGAGCGCGCCGATCGTCCATGAGCGCCTTCGCCATCTGGTCGAGACCGGCCGGATCACGCTCATCTCGGTCGGGGAGGGGACGGCGACGTCGCCCTTGCCCTGGCTGACACCTGTCGACATCGCGGGAGACGGCAACGGGCAGTTGACGACAATCGATGCCGTGATCGGGCTGCCCCTCGGTGAGTTGCCCGGGCAAGCGGCACTGGCCAATTTCGAGTCGATGCTGACGGCCTCGTCCCTGTGCTTCGGGATCGTGCCGCATGACGATGCGCTCGACCTGATGCTCGGGCTCGGAGCCGATTGGCTCCGTCCGTCTTCGGATTTCCTGCTTGCGTCGGGGGCGAGCCCAGGCGCGGCAGAGGCTGCGTCCGTCGGCCGGACCCTCGGCTTCGCCATCTCCGATGCGGAGGGCGAAGCCTTCGTCTCCGGCACATGCGATCGTCGTATCGAGCGAACGACGGATCTGGATGTG